>Ga0247727_10008500_pt1 | contig 19030 bp, 19 predicted proteins | sample WisWelCaveWW1625_FD_202498 | JGI IMG/M metagenome (GOLD analysis project Ga0247727, IMG submission 202498) | Biofilm microbial communities from Wishing Well Cave, Virginia, United States - WW16-25 | ecosystem: Environmental > Aquatic > Deep subsurface > Groundwater > Cave microbial mat | place... | reverse complement strand
GAAGGCATGGGGGTGGTTTCGATCAAGGAATTGTTAGAAGCGGGTGTCCATTTCGGGCACCAGACGAATCGGTGGAACCCGAAGATGAAGAAGTTCCTCTTTGGAGAACGCAACGGCATCTACATTATCGATCTTCAGCAAACACTGGCTCGGATGGAGCAAGCCTATGCCTTCATCCGCGACACTGTGGCCGCCGGCCAATCGGTCCTGTTTGTCGGAACCAAGCGGCAGGCCGCTGAGATCCTTCAAGAAGAAGCCTTGCGCGCCAACATGTTCTTCGTCAACCAACGCTGGCTCGGCGGGATGCTGACGAACTTTCAGACCATCCGGAAGAGCATCGATAAAATGAAAAAGATGGGAGCCAAGCTGGCAGATCCCAGCCAATACGGGCTGAAGAAAAAAGAAATCTTGAAGATGCAGAAGGAGATCGTGAAGCTCGAGAAGTATCTGAGCGGCATCAAGGACATGCGCGGCGTTCCAGGAGCCGTGTTCGTACTCGACACACGCATCGAGCACATTGCCGTGCAGGAAGCGAACCGGTTGGAGATCCCCGTGATCGCGATCCTGGACTCGAACTGCGATCCGGACCACGTCACCTACCCGATCCCTGGAAACGACGACGCCATTCGCTCCATCAAGCTCATCACCTCTCGCATTGCCGACGCCTGCATTGAAGGCGCCCATTTGCGGACACAGCGCGAAGAAGCGGAATTCAAACCAGTGCCGGCTGTAGGAGACAAGACCGCGGCCATCAGCTTCGCGAACGCACCGGCTTCGTAACGCCCGGCATCGCATGCATCAACGGCTACACTCACTGTTTACCGAGAAGGACTGTCACGTATGGCTGGATCAAGTCAGCTTGTCAAAGAACTGAGAGAAAAAACCGGCGCCGGCATCCTCGATTGCCAGAAAGCGCTCACCGAGAATAGCGACAATATTGAGAAAGCCATCGATTATCTGCGCCAAAAAGGCTTGGCCGCCGCACTCAAAAAGTCTGGCCGCGAGACCAACCAAGGCCTCGTACACGCCTATATCCACATGGGCGGAAAAATCGGTGTGCTCATCGAAGTCAACTGTGAAACCGACTTCGTTGCCCGGAACGAAGAGTTTAAGTCGTTCGTCAACGATCTGGCCCTCCAGGTCGCTGCCGGGAAACCCTCCTACGTCAAACGGGAGGAGATTCCTGCCTCGCTCATCGAGAGAGAACGGTCGATTTATGAGGGACAGGCCAAAGAAATGGGTAAACCCACGGCCGCATGGCCGAAGATCGTCGAAGGTAAGTTGGAAAAGTTCTTCCAGGAGAGCTGTCTGATCGAACAGTCCTTCGTCAAAGACCCCGCCGTCACAATTAAGGATCTCCTCGCACTGAAGATTGCCAAAATCGGCGAGAACATGAACATCCGCCGCTTCACCCGGTACCAATTAGGCGAAGCATGAACTCTGCCACCTATCGGCGCATCCTCCTCAAAGTGAGCGGAGAGATGTTGGCCGGTGAGCAGGGCTACGGCATCCAACCCTCCATCCTTGAAGGCCTCGCCTCGGAAATCGCCTCCGTCGTGGCGCTCGACATCGAAGTCGCCGTGGTCATCGGCGGCGGCAACATCTTCCGCGGTCTTGCCGCCAGCGCGTCCGGCATGGAACGCGCCTCCGCCGACTATATGGGGATGCTCGCGACCGTGCTCAATGCCTTGGCCCTGCAAAACGCGCTCGAGAGCGCCGGCATAATGACGCGAGTCCAGACCGCGATCGAAATGCGCCAGCTGGCAGAGGGGTATATCCGCCGACGAGCCATTCGCCACCTGGAGAAAAAACGCGTGGTCATCTTTGCCGGCGGCACGGGGAATCCCTACTTCTCTACCGATACCGCGGCGGCACTCAGGGCGATGGAGATCGGGGCCCAAGTCATCATGAAAGGGACCAAGGTCGACGGCATCTACGACGCCGATCCCGTGAAGATCCCCTCTGCCAAGAAATATCAGACAATCTCCTTTCTCACGATTTTGAATCAGAATTTAAAAGTGATGGATGCCACGGCCATCAGCCTCTGCATGGATAACAACCTTCCGCTCATCGTGTTCAACCTAAAAGAACAAGGCAACTTCAAACGCGTTGCCACGGGCGAAGCGATCGGAACCATTGTCACGGCCGATCGCCGCTGACTTCCTGGGGAGTCCCTCATGTCCAACCCTGCCGCCATACGCCAAAAAGTCACGGAAAAGATGGAGTCTTCGCTGGAGCATCTCAAGCGCGATTTGGCCGGCCTACGGACAGGGCGAGCATCGGTCGCCCTCTTCGACGGCGTTCGGGTCGATTACTATGGCACGATGACCCCGTTGAAGCAGGTGGCCAATATTTCGACGCCGGAAGCCCGCCTCATCACGATCCAGCCGTGGGAACCGAGCCTGATCAAGGAAATCGAAAAATCCCTGGCGGGATCGGGCCTCGGCATCACACCGTCCAACGACGGAAAGCTCATTCGCGTTCCCCTTCCACCGCTCACCGAAGAACGGCGCAAAGAACTCAGCAAGATCTCCAAAAAGCACGGCGAAGACACCAAAGTCGTTGTGCGTGGGTTTCGTCGAGATGCCAACGAAGAGTTGAAGAAATTGCAAAAGGATGCCAAGTTGACTGAAGACGAACTGCGAAAGTCAGAAGCCGACACCCAGAAACTGACCGACCAGTACATTCAAAAAATCGACGACGTTGTAAAGAAAAAAGAACAAGAGATTATGGAAGTGTGACCTCAATTTCGACCGTGCCACCCACCTACGCCACTGTCAATCTCGCGGCACTCGCCCACAATCTTTCTTGCATCAAGCGATACCTGTCCCCCGGCTGCGAGATCCTGGCGGTCGTCAAGGCCAATGCGTACGGGCATGGAGCTGTGGAGACTGCTCAGGCGCTTGCTCGCCAGGGCATCGGGCGGTTTGCCGTGGCCTCGCTCGACGAAGGTATCGCACTCCGCCACGCCGGTCTCTCAGCGTCTATCGTAGTTCTAGGCGCGCTCTTTGAGGAACAGGTGTCCGAACTGGTCGCTCACCAGCTGACCCCGGTCGTCAGCGATGGGCGTATCCTTCCCACCTTGGCCAAGGCCGCTCGTTCACATTCGGCCCCCTACCCGATTCACCTCAAGGTCGAAACCGGGATGGGACGGCTGGGGTTTTCTCCGGAAGAGCTGCTCTCCCTCCTCGACAACCCTATCCTGCGAAGTCCCCTCCAGGTCGAGGGCATGATGACCCACCTTGCCGACGCAGACGGAGCAGACAGTGCCTTCACGGAACGACAACTTAGCGTATTTCGTGCCATGCTGGAGCAGACCCGACAACGGGGTCTCACCCTCCCATTGGTGCACACGGCAAACAGTGCCGCCATCGTCAGGTTTCCCGAAGCGCACTTCTCACTTGTGCGCCCCGGCATCATGTTCTACGGGTACCACACCTTGCCGGCCACAGTCCCCGCTCCTGACCTCAAACCCGTCCTCTCACTTCAAACCAGGATTGTTCAACTGCGGAGAATTCCACAAGGGGGAACGGTCAGCTACAACGGGACGTTTGTCGCGAAACAAGCGACGCGTATCGCGGTGCTGCCGATCGGCTATGCCGACGGCTATAGTCGGCGGCTCTCCCATCGCGGATCGGTCTTGATTCAGGGACGCCGCGCCCCGATCGTCGGGTTGGTGTGCATGGATATGATTATGGTGGATGTCACCGACCTCCCGCCGGTACAAGTGGGTGAGATCGTCACGCTGATCGGACAGCAAGGAGGGGAATCGATCTGGGCTGATGAAGTGGCTGACTGGATCGGCACGATCCCTTATGAAGTCCTCTGCGGGATAAGCTCCCGTGTTCCACGCATTTTCGAATCCGCCTGACGGCGCGACAGGAAGCGTGAATCGTTATTCGTGAAACGTGAATCGACGATTGACGGTTAACGATTAACGTCTTTAATCGAGGCTGCGCATCACGCGCATTCAGCTAGTAGATTACTCGAATCGACATACTACCGCTATACAATGTGGTCCTGTAGGTTCCATCGACGGTCTGGTTGCGATTGCCGAGCACCGTACGGTCCTCGTAGAGCGCCGTTTGAAACGAGAGATCGACTCCGATCGCTTTAGGTTTCAGCGAGCCCACGCCGAGTTCCCCACATCGCATCAGGCCCAGAAACGATCCCTGCTCCTTGCACAACAATCCAAGCCCTCCCCCCACGACGTGGAGGTCCGAAGAAGGAATCCCCGGATCAAAGGTCAAATCAGGCATTTGCGTCTGCTGGTTGGTATAGCCGCCCCGCAGCGCCATCTCCCAGTTCAGGAGCGATTCAAGCGCCAACCACTTGTATTCGGTTCCGAGCATCACCGCATAGGTACTGCGCCAATTCTGCGGCTGCGCGATCGTCGCACCGTTCTCCAACGTGACATCGAGATTCCGAACAGACTTCCACCCCACGTAGTCGACGTCCATCTCCAATTTCCACTCCCGTTCACTCGTCCGAACAGGCCAGATCGCGATCGCCCCAGTAATGACTTGCGGTAAGACCAGTGTAGCTCTGGCATCGGATACTTTGGCTCCATTAGCCAATAGTGCTCCGCTCAGGTGCAAGGTCGCTTGACTCCGGTAGACGATACCGATGTTCCACAGCGGCTTCCCATCCGTATTGCGCAACGCCGTATACAGCAGGCTGGCATTGAAACCAGCTGCCGTGCCTTTCCCATTGAGTTCGGTTTTCACCCCGGCTACAGGGATCGCATGTCTTTCGGCCTGACCTTCGCCGACGAGACTGCTGAAGGTATAGATATCCGCACCCAGCCCAAGTGAGAGGTTCTCCGTTGCCTTGTAGGCAAGGGTAGGCTTGATATCCAGGAGCGGCAGTGTGCTGAAGGTCGTGGCCGATCTGAACGGCCCATCGTTCGGCCAGCGAGTCAGAGAGCCAAACGGCACAGTCAGGCCAATTCCGGCAGAAAGGTCACTCAGGGCCGTCACCCCGAGATCCTTCAAGTTCGCCGTGATGAACGTATGCGCGGGAGGGGGCCACGCCACGGTCCCGTTTCGATCCCCGTTTGCTGTCACCCCCGCGGGACTGGTGAAGTCTGTTGACCCTCCGACAATCAGTGCCCCTGCCATCAACTGAAGCCCTTGCAACTGCGTCATCCCTGCCGGATTGTAGTGTAGCGCCGAGGGGTCGTCGGCTTGGGCGGCAAAAGCATTGCTCATTGCGGACGCGGCGGCTCCCTGCCCTTGAATACGGGGCACCTGTGCGGAGGCCATCCCTGGGAAGCAAGCCAAGGACAGTCCTATCATAGACATCCACGGCATCCACATCCGAAAAGCAGATCCAGTCCTGCGCCAACACCTGCCCCAGAATTTTGTGGTCTTACACCTCCTCATCTCACACAAACGGTCGATCAAAAGGCCGGAACCAATAGTCTGCGACCCGTTGCAGTTCGTCGACATCAAACGGCTTCAGCATATAGGCCTGCGCACCCATGCCGATCGCGCGAACCGCTAACTCTTTGGCGCCTGACGCCGTGACCATCACAATCGGGATCTGCTGATCCCATATCCGAATTTGCCGAAGCACATCCATCCCATCCATCGCGGGAATGCCAATGTCCAGAATCATCCCATCGAACGTCTCGGCCCGCACCGCTTCCAGCGCTCGGACTCCGTCAACCACCGACTGGACACGATACCCCTTGGCCCGCAAACGATCCTGTAAGAGTTGACGAATATCCGGATCATCATCGACAACCAGGATACGGGGCGCTTCAACTGATGCACTGCCACGCGGGATCGCGATCGTGGGGCACAACGGAATCGTGAAGGACAGCTCCGCGCCCTGCCCCGGTTCACTCCGCGCGACGATCGCCCCACCTTGTAGCTCCACCAACCTCCGCACGATCGACAAGCCCAAGCCCAGCCCTTTCACTCCACTCCGGGCCTGCTTGACTCGAAAGAATGGATCGAAAACCTCCTCAAGGAACTCTGGCGGAATACCCGGCCCGGTGTCGCGCACGGACACCCCGGCGAGCGTCTGGGTCTCCTGCCTCACCGTCACCATAATGCTGCCGCCCTCCGGGGTAAACTTCACTGCATTCTGGACCAAATTCATGACGATCTGGATCAGGCGATCGCGATCCGCCCAGACCATCAGTGGGACAGGAAGAGCGACCGCCTCCAATGTCTGCTGTTTGGCCTGGGCCAACAGGCGCAAATGCTCGACCGCATCCGCCACACAATGCCCCAGGTCGATCTCGCCGGGAACGAGATCCAATCTCCCGGATTGAATCCTCGTGCGATCCAACAAGTCCTCGATCATGCGGATCAACCGGTTGGAATTGTCCAACATCCGTGACAAATAGCGCTGCTGTTTCTCATTGAGCGGCCCCGTCAATTCATCGAGCAGGTTCTGCAAGAACCCCTTGATCGAGGTCAACGGCGTCTTGAGCTCGTGCGAGACATGCGAGAGGAATTGAGACCGCAAGCTATCCGCCTGCTCCAGCTCAGCCGTGCGTTCACGCACTTTGACTTCGAGTCCTACGTTCAGGTCTTCAATCTGTTCATACGCGGAGGCGTTGTCCAGTGCGATCGCGACTTGATGGGCGACCGTCATCATCAACTCAAGATCGTCCTGGGTCAGACTGTGCGCCTGTATCCGATCCACCGTCAGGCTTCCCAGAATCCGATCTTTGATTTTCAACGGGACGGCAATCCATGCCTTGGTCTGCGTCAGCAGGGCGAGCTGTTGATTCAACGGATGCATACGATCCCACACCGCCTGCACATCCCCAACCAACAACGGCTGGCCCTGCAGCAGCACGATGCCTTCCGGGCTCATGGGATCGGTGACGGGGATCTCACGCGCGCGCGCAAACGCCTGGATCTCCGGCGAAACGCCGAGCACCCGCGCATCCATGACGACCCGGCGGACCGGATCGTAGAACGAGATCATCGCCCGATCGTACTGCAGATCACTGGTCAGAGCCTCCAACACCTTCTGCATCAGAGCCTCTCGATCCATTGTCGAGCTGAACAGCAATCCGGCTCGATGGAGGGCTGTCAGCTGGCCCACTTTTCTGCGCAGTTCGACTCGCGTCTGCTCCTGCCCCAGATACGCTTCTCGCAATTCCTCATGCCGCGACTCTAGGAACGTAATCTGCTCCTGAATCAACGCCTCGCGTCGTTGGCTCTCCAGACGAAGATGGCGATTGATCAGCATCCATGCGACGAGCACGGGCACCAATCCGAGAAGAATGACTTCGCCCAAGCTTGCCAAGGGATTCATCACGCGGAGCCCCACGGCCAGAGTCAGGCCGACTAGCGCACCGCAGAACGACCACGTCACATGCCGCTGCGATGGTGCGGTGCCGGCCGCTCCATGGATTGGCGCCACCTCCACCCCTGAGTCGCCGACACTCTCTTTGGACGGAGTATCCTCAGCCGGTTCGTGCGAATGGAATACGTGCGGTCGAACCTGCGACGACCGGTCCTTTCCCGGTCCTGCCGCTATCTGCCAAACCCTGTGACGCCATGTGCCTTGTCTCTCGACCTGCCAGCTAATGGCCCATTGACACCACTCGTCGTCATTCGCAATACAGGAGAGATCCGTCAGCGTGGCCGGTGGCAGGCCATGGACGCGAACCGGTACCGCCGCCATAATGCCTTGAGCCGCCTGACACATCAGCTGCGCGCACCGTCTTCGATACGGGCCAAACTGACGAAGGGTACGGTCGGAAAACTTCATCGCCAGGGTTGCGTTGGTCGGCATCACTTCGACCACTCGAAATTCGACCGAACCGGACGCGAATTTGTTCCCGAAGTAGGGAAACTTGCCGTAAATCTGTGCCAGTGAAAACGGCCGGGCAAGCACCTGCATGATCGAAGACGCCTTTTCCATGCCACCCCGAAACACAAATCGAGGATCGCCGGACATGCGCTCGCAGAACTCATACAGATAGGCCGTGAACTCATACGTGTAGCTGTTCCACGCATTCTTCAGAAACTCCGGCGTCACATGATAGACCGGATCTTTGATGCGCTGGTTCAATAGGTGGCAGAGGTCCTCTACCGCCTGACTCCCGGCTGAAGCTCCCCGCTCACGAGCCATCGACTTCTCGAGATAGACGACGATAGCCCTGATACTCATCCCGCTCAGATCTCTGATCGTGTGTCCCTGCTCGTCCAATCCAAACGGACGGAATTCCATGACCTCCCGCTCAAGAATCGTACGGTCCTTCGGCAACAGCCCAAGACCAGATTGCGTCTTGAGTTCGACCTCATCCGTCATACTGTTATTCATGTGTCATTCTTTTTGATCATCACTCTGCCAATGTCGATATACTCTGGCGCTGGTGACAAGCAGAAGGTTGGGTCAATAGCGGCCCATCAAATTTCGAGCCATTTGTCTCGCCGTTACCACCAACGATTCTGCCAACTCTGCTGAATACCATCGCATGACACACCTCCACTGAAAACAGGCACCCATATGTAGGGGCGCCTAGTATAAATAACCAACCTATTACTTTCAAATACGAACAAAGCATTTCTTGCAATTCGCGAAATGTTCGGACTTGTGACCGTAAGATGTGGGCGCTCTACTAGCAGGCTGCGGGCTCGGCAGATGTGAAAGGTGAAACGTAAAACGTGAAAGGTAGTTCGAGCAGCGCGGAGCTTATTACGCAGGGCGTATAGCGTATCGCTTATGGCCCGGACGAGATACGGTGATCTTCGTGATACGTTTCACGTTTCACGAATAACGGCCTTCTTAGGCATGCGGACTTTTTTAGCATCCTGCTAGTGCTTGATCGATCGCTTGAGTGTCTTCTCGACGCTCGCAACCTTGCTCTGTAAACGCCCTGCGTGGCCTTTCCTGTAGTCGATTTTGATCGTGCAGGAAATGCGGCCGCAATCTTTCCTCATCCGCTCATAGCATTGTTCGACGACGGCAAATACCTCATCCCACTCGCCTTCGAGCACCGTCCCCATCGGGTTCAGCCGGTAGTCCACTCCGCTCTTATCGATAATATCGAGCGAGCGCGCCACATACTTGCCCACGCTCTCCCCCTTGCCTAACGGCGACATACTGAATTCCAATAGCACCATTGTTTCTCCTTCTTCTATCGCCTATCGCCTAACCCCTCACCCTTCACCCCTTACCCAATTACCCCTCACGTCTTGGCAGCCCGCTCATCCTGCCAAACCTTCGGATATTGGACCTTGCCCAACAAGCGAAATCCGTCCAACGCCTCACGCAACAAGGTCCGGCGTTTTTCGAAGTCTGGCTCATTTGCCTTGGTTTGCTCCCGGAGTCGGCCGAGCCAGTCTACAAAAGCAGCAAACTCCTCACCGAATATTTTCTCCATATCTTCCTTCATGAAACCCGACAAGGCCGGGGCGACCCCGCTCGTGCTGATGGCCACACGCAAATGGCCGCACGCCACCACCGCCGGCATCGTGGCCGTTGAGGATTCCGGCTGGTCAACCGACCACAATAAGATCTTCTTTTCACGCGCCTTCGCGAACAGCGTTCGGGAAAAATCCCGGTCCCCGCGAACCATATTCAGCACCAGAATCGCACTTTCCATATCGGTATCGCGAAAATGGCGCCCACGGTGCACGACTTTCGCCGATGCGGCCAACTCTTTTAGTACGTCATGTAACGATGGCGCCACGACGGTCACTTTCGCCCCCGCCTCCAATAACCGTTGGGTCTTTTCCGCGGCCTCCTCGTCTCCCCCGAGCACAAGCACCGGGTACCCTCTCACATCGAGAGACAATGGAAAGCCAGAATTTGCAGCCATGATGGTTCCTCCCAATTCAATAGCGCCGCGTATCATACAACACCCTGTGTAGTAATGTTGAATGTTCAATGATGAATGTTGAATGAATGGGAAAGGACGAGCTGGCTAAGAAGCCATGGTGAATTTTGAATGTTTAATAGATGCGGGGGGATACGACCTGAGGGCGCGACCAAAATCTGACCTAAAATTTAACATTCATCATTAAACATTCAACATTCACAATTAGGTATCGGCCGGGTCGGCATCGAGCTCCATATTCCAATAGAAATAGTCACGCCAGCTGTCCGGTGTGTTCCGAATCCCGATGGTAATAGTCACAACCGGATTCCAGCGCGGCTTTACCGGCTTCTTCATGAGGCGCATGCCGGATTCTTCGGGAGTACGACCGCTTTTTTTGTTGTTACAACGCCAGCACGCCGTCACGATATTTTCCCAGGTTTTTCGCCCACCCTTGGCGATGGGGACGACATGATCGAACGTCAGCTCTTCGGTTCGGAACTTGTGACGACAGTACTGGCAGGCGTAGCCATCGCGCGTAAAGATATTGATGCGCGAGAATTTGACCGCCCGGTGGACATCCTTGAGCCGGACCAGCTTGAGAAGCCGCATGACGGAGGGAAGCTTAATGGAGATCGACACCGCGTGGATCTCTCGGTCGTAGACCTCGAGGACTTCAACTTTACCCTGCCAGAGGAGCGAGATCGCCTTTTGCCAATGGACGACCCGCAGGGGTTCGTACGTCGCGTTGAGCAGAAGGGTCATTTCCATGCAACAACCTCATTCCCAACCAAGGCTCCTTGTGTGAGAGGGCCAAGGTGTAGTATTGAAACGCGTACTTAATTCTATGCCATAAGCCTCGGTCGAAATCAAGTCACTGATGAGTCTGCGGAACGTATCAATTGCTTCGGCCGCTCAGCCAAGAAGAAAGTTCAGCACAATGCCCGAATTTGTCACCGTCGCGACGGTAGAGGAAATTCCTCCGGGGACCGGACGGACCGTCGAAGTCCAAGGGGTCTGGATTGCCCTGTTTAATGTCGACGGATCCTTCTACGCCATCGACAACACCTGTCCGCATGCGGGAGGACCGCTCGGAGAAGGCCATCTGGATGGCCACATCGTCGAATGTCCGTGGCACGGATGGCGATACAACGTACAAACCGGCGAACGACCGGAGAATCCGAACATCACCGTCGCCTGCTGTCCCGTCCGGATCGAAGGGAATCAAATTCAAGTAGCCCTGCCGGAACACTTCACCTAGCCCGGTCTGTCTGGTCTATTCGGTCTGTCTGGTTTATCTGGTCTGTCTGGTTCATCTGGTTAGTTTCGTTCAACCAAACACACGAGACAGACCGAATAGACCTGACAGACCAGACAGACCGAACAGACTACTTTTTCAGCGTCCTGCTATGGCGTAGCATCCGGCTCTTTGGGTGTGACTCCATCAGCAGCGAGCGACGCAGCATTGACCTTCTTCAACGCGAGATCGGCATGCCAAATGAACTCTCGCTCAAACCACTGTCCCGTCACCCCTTGATCTCGCAACTGAACCCGTATCTCATACAGATCCTTCTCCAACTGCTTCACCCGCCACTCACTCAGCCGGGCGACCCGATTGCGTTCGCTCATCGAACGCACATGCTCAGTCATCGCTTGAAGTATCGTGGGATAGCCCTGAGCCCGATGGGTTTTCACTAGCGCGAGGGCTTCGGCAGCCCGACTGTCTGCCATAGGATTCAGCGACGGAAGCTGCATCCAGAAATAGAAGAGCGCACCGAGCACGAGCACTGCCACGACCGCATAGTGAATGATCTTCACAATTAGGATGAGGAATGCGGAGAACCGGCGGAGGAATGATTCTCTGGCATGGGCACCCTGAACATCGTTCGATGGGACGAGACGAAACCGCACATGATCGCGCTGCATCTTAGGAAGAGCACCAGCGCGAAGTCAATCCGACCGCAGCTGGCCCGGCATGCAGCTTGTACGCATGAAAGTGGGTATGTTACATATATCCGTCTACCCTTGGGCAGTGAATCACCATGAAGTTCTTTCTCTACGGGGACCATCTCAACCCCACGCAGCTGAAACGTCGCGCGCCGGAACATCAGTTCCTGATGCGGGCCACTCTTCCCGAGCATACGATCAAATTCTGCCGATGGTCCTCGCAATGGCGATGCGGCCTCGCCAGCGTAACTCCGTCACCAGGGGAACAGGTCTGGGGAGCGGTCTTCGAAGTAACCGACGAAGATCTCAAGCTGATGGACCTCTTCGAAGAGGATGTACCCCCAAGCGCGTTTCGCCAGGTTCAAGTCACCGTGCTGACAGAAGCCGGGGAGAAAATACCCGTCACCACCTATGCCGCCGCCCCCATCGGCAAGTTCAAACCCAAAGCGCACTATCTCGATTGGGTGATGAAGGGCCTCAAGTATTGGAAGCTTCCGGAAGAATGCATCGAGCAGTGGCAGTCATACAGGCCATGTTAGGTATAGCGCGGCCAATTTCAAATTTACAATTTTAAATTTTTAATTGAGGAGACCATGCCGAAACCCAAGTATCACATCGTCGTCTGCACCAACGCCCGTCCACCAGGCCACCCGAAACCCTCCTGCGGCAGCGCCGGAGCAGCCTCCCTCCTCATGGCCTTTAACATCGGCCTCATGCAGAAGGGCGTGATCCCGGGCGACGTCCTCGTCAGCGGCTCCTCCTGCCTCGGCCCCTGCGAGCAGGGACCGACCGTCGTCGTCTATCCGGACGCCACCTGGTACTCCAAAGTGACGGAAGCAGACGTGGCGACCATCATCGATGAACACATCACTGGCGGAAAGCCGGTTGCAAAACTGAACCCCGACGCAGTGTGGAAGTAGGTCAAGGTAAAGGCCAAAACCTTAGCCTTCCGATAACGCTGGAGGCCTTTTCCAGCATCCTGGAAGATGTATGGGAAGCCACGCCGCTCACGAGCATAAACGCCTTGCGCCGAAGTCAGTGGGGTGCCTGGTGATTACCTGCAGCGACACACGGACCCCCGACACCGACACCAGCGGCTACCTCATCATGCACATGCTCAAAGATGCCGGCCATACGGTCGTCGCTTATCATCTCGTCAAAGATGAACCAGCCAAAATCAAAGCCAAGATCAAAGCCGCCGCGAGCAACAAGAAAATTCAAGCCATCATCATCAATGGCGGGACAGGAATCTCCCGGCGAGATTCGACGTTCGAAGCGGTGGATGCGATGCTGGAAAAGCGACTGGTGGGATTCGGCGAGATCTTCCGCTACTTGACCTACCAGGAGATCGGCTCTCCAGCCATTATGAGCCGCGCCACCGCCGGTATCATCAAAGGCCGAGTCCTCTTCTCAACCCCCGGCTCCGAAAACGCCGTCCGACTCGCGATGGAAAAGTTGATCCTGCCTGAACTGGGGCATCTCGTGAAAGAACTCACAAAGTAACGGTAAGGGGTAAGTGGCCCTCACCAGCTTCTAATCTTGGAAAATCTTCGGCTCCGAATAGCTAGTCTCCGTGGAGATCTTCGATTGCGCATACCGCTTATAAAACAACAACAGGTCGCGCACTGAGATCACCCCGACAATCTCGCCCGCTTGCGTGACGCCAAGATGGCGCACGCCTAAGTCACCCATCATATCCTGCGCATCATCCACCGGCCGGCTTCCTTCGATCGTGCAAATGGGGGTCGTCATGATCTTTTCGACGGTCATCTTGCCAAGAGGCTTATTGGTCGCGACGGCGCGTCGAACAATATCCGTATCGGTGACGATCCCGACCAGTTTCTTCCCCTTCTTCACAAACAGCGACCCCACCCGCGCAGTCCGCATTTTCTTGGCCGCGCTCACAATCGATACGCCAGGCCCCACGGTCTTGGGCTGCTTACGCATAATCTTCGCCACTGTGGACATACTTTCCCCCTTTTCTATTGCATATGAATGTAATAAGAAAAAAGCCAGCCGCATTCGCTCGACAAAGCAATTGTAGCGGATCCGAGAATCAATCGAACAGGATGTTCAAAACGGCCAGCCTTCTTCACCCGCCCAACCCCGGCGCGCCGAGACGCGCCTTGTCCCAGGCAAGGCCGCAGGCGAATCAAAACCGGAGGCGTACCCTCTGGGGCGCACGGTGCGACGAATAAGGAGCACCAAGTCTGTGCGCGCCGCCGAGTTGGTGAGGCGGCCGGGTCCCCGTTGAGGATTTTGACGAGCCGAGAACGCAGTTGGAAGTCGTTTTCAACATCCGTCAAACTGTCAAGACTATCTTACCGAAGAACTTTCGACTCAACATCAGTTGCTGCGCCACGCGAGCTTCCTGAAGTGGAAACGTCCGATCGATCACCGAGATCAGCCGACCCTGCCCCATCAGCTCCGCCGCCTTCACCAGTTCTGCGCGCGTGCCCATATAGGACCCCTTGATCGTCAGCTGGCGGGAAAAGACATAACGGAGATTCAGCTTCACTTCGCCCCCGGTCGTTGCGCCACAAGTGACCAATCGCCCACCTTTCCCCAATGACTCCAGGCAGGTGTCCCACACCTCCGGACCGATATGTTCGATGACAACATCGACGCCGCGCCCTTCAGTCAGCAGCTTCACACGCTCAGCAACTTTCTCCTTCGCATGATTGATGACGGCATCGGCCCCCAGGATCACGGCTTTGGGAATCTTGTCGTCGGATCCGACGGTCGTCATCACGCGGGCTCCGGCAAGCTTCGCCATTTGGATCGCCATCATCCCGACTCCGCTCCCCGCCCCCATGATGAGTACCGTCTCTCCATGTTGGAGTCCGGCAAGGGCAAACAGCATGTGCGACGCGGTCACCGACACGAGCGGAAACGCCGCCGCCTGCTCAAACGAGAGGTTCTCCGGAATCGGCAGCACATTGCGGAACGGCACTTTCACATACTCCGCATAGCCGCCATGCGTCAATGCCCCGAGCAGACTATAGGAGCGGCACATATTGTCTCGCCCCGCCAGGCATTGTTCACATTTCCAGCAGCTGATCCCCGGCGATACGAAGACACGTTGCCCCACCGTGGCGCTATCAACTTGTGCGCCGACTTGCTCTACAATCCCGGCCACATCCGACCCCAATACATGAGGAAGCGGCATGGGATAGGCTGGATTCCCCTCACGGATCCAAATGTCGAGGTGATTCAGCGCGCAGGCCTTGACGCGAACCAGCACCTCCTCCGAACCGATTGACGGCATCGGCAGATCCTCATACGAAAGTTTGTCCGGTCCACCATGCGCGCGAAAGAGTACAGCTTTCATAGGCCTCCCAAAAGTGCTGAGTGCTGAGACGTGAGTGCTGAGTACAAGAGCCGTTTATTCTGATTTTACACTCAGAACTCAGCACTCAGCACTTCTTAGAAGTTTAAGGTTCCCTCCACCACCATCACGCACTGTCCACCCACCTTCACCTCCTTAATGGCATCGTCGTCGGATTCCACCTGGACCAGGATGCGCGCCGGACGCCCGATTTCATAGCCCTGCTCGACGATGAGTTCCGTCAGGGGCCCCACTTCAACCAGCCCATTGTGGACAAGATAGGCGCCCATCGCCCCGCTGGCGCTCCCCGTGGCGGGATCTTCGAGGATGCCGATCGCAGGCGCAAACATTCTCGTATGCACCGTCGCATGGTCCTCCACCGTCATGGTCGTGAAGACCATAATGCCGTTGGTGCCGACCCGCTCGCACACCTCGACAATCGCGGCAGCGTCCGGCACAATCGACCGCACCGCCGTGAGGGTACGCACCGGCACAATCACCACCGGCAACCCGGTCGACACTATCATTACCGGTTTCTTGGTGTCGACAATCTGATGTATCGACAGTCCCAGCGCCTTGGCAATGTCGAGCAGATCCTCCGGCTCATCCACCGAACCGAGGAACTGCGGTTTCGGCTGTGTCATCACCACACGAGTAACCTGCCCCTCTCGTGCATGGATTTCGACGGGAAAGAGGCCGATGTTGCATTCCTGCATCACGCGGGTGACACCATCGGTGACGGCAATCAACCCGAGCTGGGCCAACGCGTAAAATGTCCCCAGCACCGGATGTCCGGCAAACGGAATCTCCTGTATCGGAGTAAAAATCCTGAGGCGAACCACCGCCGCCTGGTCCGTCGGAGGCAGCACGAACACGGTCTCGGAAAGGTTCATCTCCCGGGCAATCTGCTGCAGTTGAAAGTCGGTGAGACCCTGCGCTTCTGGGAACACGGCGACCGGGTTGCCGCCGAACGCCTGCCCGGTAAACACGTCGGCTTGATAAAATTTGAGCGTGCGGCGATCTGTCAAGACGCTTCCCTACCGTAAAACGTGAGCGAGACAAGCAAGCCGTGCGCGACAAGCGCGACGCGAAGATCGAAGTTCCGAAAACCTCGAACTTCGGACCTCGAACTCTTCCCCGTCTCGCCAGTCCCGCTTTTCGCGCAAGTCCCGCGTGGTAAAAGCCGTTTGACAGGCTTACTTCCGCTTTGTCAGACTCGGCCCATGACCGATGTGAACCAAGAAGACGTGCACCATGCACTGGAGGTACTGGGGCTCACCCTCCCCGTCACCCCCGAAACCCTCGCTCGGACCAGACGAGTGCTGCTGTATACCTGGAACCCCGCCCGCTATTCGAATCTGACCAACAACCCCAAGAAATACATGCAGGCCTACAAGAAGGCCGAAGAGATGACACGAAAGATAGAGGCGGCGTCAAAAGTTGTCAACGAATGGCTCGCCGCCTCGAAGTGAAACGTGAACGGTGAAAGGTGAAACGCTCTCTTCAGAGATGATGTGTGACGGCTAGTCATTCACATTCCCGCATCTTACCTTTTACTTTTCACCTTTCACTTTTTACGCCCTATCCCATCCCGTGTGAGACCACACGGCTCATCCCCTCCTTACCGTCCTCGCTCTCGCTCATCGCGACCGGCCAGGTGATCAGCCCTGACACACCCTGCGGCGATCCGACGGCCTGCGTCTGCTGTGCGTAGATCTGCGGCAACTGGTTCGTCCCGAACTTCGAGATATAGAGAAAGACATGTTCCCGCGCGTTCACGCGCACGGCCCAGGGATGAAAATCGTTTTTGTAGAATTCTTCGCAGAGCTGCATCGCGTCCAGGCACGAGAGGGTACTCGGGTCATTCAGCGTGTAGTAATAGTCCAGGGGCAGATCGTAGTCCTCTTGCTTGTGGATCGTAATGCCGAACTTGTCCGGATTGCGTACCATCGGCGTATGGCGATAGGCCACAAAGTAGAACAGCTCCACCGAGTGAATCACCGGCTGGTTCTCGATGACGAACCGGCGGGTCTCCAGCGCTTCATCGCGCGTCTCGCCGGGGAATCCGTAGAACGCCATCACGTGATTCCAGATTCCCGCCTTCGCCGCCTGATGCAGGTTGTTCTGGATCACACTCTTCTTGGCGTGCTTGTCCATGAGGTTCAGCACCCGCTCGCTCGCCGACTCCATCCCATAATAGAGGGTGCAGCAGCCGGCCTTCGCCGCCAGATCCCAGATCTCCTGGTCTTGCAGGGTTTCTTCAAACCGGATCAACGTCGTCCACTTGATCCCGACATCTTGATCGACCAGTAATTGCGACACCTTCTTGAACAACGCCGGTGGATAGGATTCGTCGGAGAAAAGGAAATGACGGCAGTGATACTTGTCCCGTAGCGCTTTGATCTGTTCGACCACTTGCGGGGCAGGCACCGCACGATACTGGTCGAAGTAGCCCTGACCATGGTCGCAGAACGTGCAGCGGCCCCAGTAGCAGCCGCGCGTCGCGAGGTAGGGAATAATCAGCTCCGGCACGAAGTAGCGATCCAGCGGCAGCCCATCGAAATCCGGCAAGGGCAGCGATGTCGTCTTCTCGGTATAGACCTCGGGATTCTCATGCAGGCCTGAGGCATCACGATACATCAAGTTGGGTACGGAGGCGATGGCCCGCTCGCCATTCAACGCCTCGATGAGCCAGAGCAGCGAATGCTCCCCTTCATAGAGGATGGCCGAGTCGAAGATCTCTGTGAAAAATCGTTCCTGTTTCGGCAGCTCTTCCTGCAACCGCGTAATGACATTGCCACCCACCACCACGTGGATATGCGGGAACGTCTCCTTGATCATCTTGCAAAACGTGAGGCCCGCGAGCAGCTGCATCTGCGTTCCGATCGAGAGCCCGACGACATCCGGCTTCTCTTTCGCCACCGCCGGCATGACCAACTGATTGCAGATATCCCGATAGATGTTCACCTGTTCATCGTCCAGGCAGGCGAACACTTCTTTCGAGACACCAGGCCGATAGCCTAGATTGCTTTCCATTGGATAGAACACGAGCGACGCAGGATAGTAGGCAGTAGAAATGTAGGCCATCGCCTCGCGAAAGGTGTTCAAGGCTGTTTCGAGCATCTCCGCCTCGTAGAATTGTGGGCCACGGACCACGAGCTTCGACTCTTCCGCCCGCTCGGCCAGATCGAACAGGTCCACTTCAGCCGCCTGCTCCAGCGCCGCCTGCTGGCCCATCTCCTTGTCCGTCAGTTCCCCTCGCAGTTCCTTCGCCTTCAAGGCCTTCAACTGCATGGTCTGGCGGGCCTTCACCCAGATCAGGAACTCCATGGTGAAGAAGTGATCGTACATCTCGATATTGATATCGCGCTGCACGACATGATGACCCGCTTCGCGGAGGACGGCAGTCAAAGAGGGCAAGGCCAGATAGGGCGCAGTCGGCACCCACTCAGGCGGAAAGAGCAGCATGACCTTCGACGACTTCCGATCTTCTTTCTTGATCGGAGCCAAGCCGTTGATTTGTACTAGTCCGTTACTGCTCATCGTGTCCGTCTTCTTTCACCATCATGTTCCCCTCCTTTGTAAGGAGGGGAAGGGGAGGTAGAGACCATGCCTCTACCCCTCCTAGCCTCCCCTTACAAAGGGAGGAATAATTGCACCTACTCATCCCCCGCGCCTATCCCCCATTACATTTTTCCCGCAAGGGACGGCGGCGCCCCCGCAATGCGACTGGCGTAAAACTGAAGGTCCGATAACTTCTGTAGCCCATACCGCGCGATATAGAGGAACACGTATTCGCGAATGAACAGGCGCAAGTCCCAGCCAGGGTTGTGGTTCCGCTCGAACTCCTTGAACACCCGCTCCGCCTCTTCGATGTTCATCCCGTTCTTCACCGTGTAGTAATAGTCGAGGGCCAGATCCCATTCGGGATTCTTATAGACCGTCACACCCCAGCGCTCCGG
>Ga0247727_10008499_pt1 | contig 19031 bp, 14 predicted proteins | sample WisWelCaveWW1625_FD_202498 | JGI IMG/M metagenome (GOLD analysis project Ga0247727, IMG submission 202498) | Biofilm microbial communities from Wishing Well Cave, Virginia, United States - WW16-25 | ecosystem: Environmental > Aquatic > Deep subsurface > Groundwater > Cave microbial mat | place... | reverse complement strand
TCATACTGCCTTGTCAAAACAACGGACTGACGCCTCCGCTTCGCCCACCTAAACAGAATCCAAGCCTTGACATTGCCGCGTTTTTGCGGATAATAAAGACAACAGGCGAGCCAAATAAAGGCAATGACAGAGGAAAGTAAATTGACGGAAGTCGTCAGAGATGTGTAACCGCTGCGCGCTGAAAGTTGCACTCGACCAAAATCAGTTGAAGTTCCCTCTTGAGCCGTTTGTGTGAACTGTACGGCGAGATTAATCTCGCTCTACCTTGTAGTACAAACCGTATTCTCGACGTTATACAAGAGGCTGATGTTAGTCAGCGCAGAGTGATTGTCCTTCGACTACGTTCAGGACAATTAACTTGGGTGGTACCACGGGACGCATAAAGCGCCTCCCGTCCCATTTGTGGACGGGAGGTTTTTGTTTTGTATTGCACGTAGGGGCGACCCGCCAGGATTAATAAATTGTTCGACGGGATTGTCGGGTCGCCCCTACAGAAATTGGAGAGAGATATGTTAGATAAACTGAATGACATCGAAAAATCCGCGCTGGAGTCTTTGCAATCCGTCACGGACTCAGCCGCGCTGGACGCGTGGCGTATTGCAAATGTGGGACGCAGTTCACCGTTGATGACGGTTTTTGCTGAATTGGGGAAACTCTCCAAAGAGGAGAAACCAGTTATCGGCGCGGCGGCGAACCGTGTGAAGGCGGCGTTGGAGTCTGCTTTGGCGGAACGGGTTGAGGCGGTGAAAAATGCCGCGCTGGCAAAATCCCTCGAAGAAGAATCATTGGACGTCACTTTGCCGGGGCGCACAAAACATATTGGGCGCCTGCATCCATCCACACAACAATTGCGGCGCGTGCTGTCTATTCTCGCAGAGATGGGATTCCAAGTCTACACCTCGCGCGAAGTGGAAACCGATGAGTACAACTTCCAATTGCTGAACTTCCCGCCGCATCATCCCGCGCGCGAGATGCAGGATACGATTTATATCGAAGCGGGCGACCCTTCGACACCTTCGGCAGGGCAGGATGCCGACAACCCGATCATGCTCCGCACGCAGACTTCGCCCGGACAGATCCGCGCGATGCGCGAGTTTGCCGCGACCAATCCAAATGATCCGCCGCCAATCCGTATTGCGTCGCCCGGCATGTGTTTTCGTCATGAGCAGATCACGGCGCGTTCTGAAATTCAATTCAATCAAGTGGAAGGACTCGCCGTTGGCAAGAACATCACCTTCGCGGATTTGAAGGGTACGATTGCAGACTTCGTGCGCCGTATGTTTGGCGAAGGGGCAAGACTGCGTTTCCGCGCGTCGTACTTTCCGTTCACAGAACCCTCCGCTGAAGTGGATGTGGAATGTTTCGTCTGCGGCGGCAAGGGCTGTCAGGTTTGTAAAAATTCTGGCTGGCTTGAAATTCTTGGCTGCGGTATGGTGCATCCTATCGTTTTGCAAAATGGCGGCTACGACCCGAAGATTTACTCAGGCTTCGCCTGGGGCATGGGACCTGAACGCCAGTTGATGTTACGCAACAAGATCAACGACATCCGTTACTTTTGGGGTAACGATGTGAGGTTTTTGGAGCAGTTCTAAATTTTGTTAAACACAAAAGACACCAAGTACACGAAGAAGAAAGATGAAAGAAGAAAGAGTCTTTGCGTTCTTCGCGGGCTTGGCGGTTCAAAAGGAAATAAATTATGAAAGTACTCTATTGCTCCAGCCGCCGTCCTCGGCGGCGGGGACGCCGCCGAGAGCAGGTCTTTGTAAAATTATTTTGACCGACTACTTAAAATAGAGAGAAGTAGAGATTGGAGAATTCTCCATTTCCCTACTTCTCCGAACTCTGATGAACAAAGGATTATTTTATGAAAGTACTAATTTCCTGGCTAAAAGATTTTATTGATTTGGATGGCTTGTCTATTGAGGACATTGCCCGTAAATTAACTTTGGCTGGTCTCGAAGTGGATGAGATCCTCTATGCGGGCCTGCCCATGCCTGAATATAAAGAAGGCGATAAGCACGAATTCAAAACCAACGGCATCGCATGGGACCGCGAGAAGATCGTCGTGGGTGAAATCCGTGAAGTGAAGCCGCATCCCAACGCGGATAGATTAACTTTGCTTGACTTATACGACGGCGAAAAAGATCAAGTTGTGTTGACGGGCGCGCCCAACATCTTTCATTTGAAGGGCACGGGTAAACTCGCCAAGCCTATCAAGGTCGCGTATGCCAGGGAAGGCGCAACCCTGTACGATGGTCATGCCGAAGGCTTGCAGTTGATGACACTTAAACGCGCCAAAATTCGCGGGGTGGAATCCTATTCCATGGCATGTTCGGAAAAGGAACTGGGCATCACAAAGGAACACGAAGGTATCATCATCCTTGACGATGATGCGCCCGTGGGTATGCCGCTTGTGGATTATATGGGCGATGCCGTGTTGAGTATTGATATCCTGCCGAACATGGCGCGTAACGCGAATGTGATTGGCATCGCGCGGGAACTCGCGGCGTTGACGGGCAGGGAATTGCGGAAACAGGTAGACAGGGAGACAGGTACACAAGTAGACAAGGAAACAAGTAAACACGTAGACGAAGAGGCAGGGCAATCTGTAAAGGAGTTGGTTGAAATTGAAATCACTGATCCTGAACTGAATCCACGCTTTGTTGTTGGCTTGATTCGGAATGTCGAACTCAAACCCAGCCCTTATCAAATCCAACGCAGACTCAAACTGGCGGGTATCCGTCCCATCAACAATGTGGTGGATGCGACCAACTATGCCATGCTCGAACTTGGTGAACCTCTTCATGCCTTCGATTATGATGTACTTGTAAATCGGATTGGCAATCCGACCTACGGCAAAATAAAAATCATCACCCGCGCCGCGCAGGATGGTGAGAAACTTACCACGCTCGATGGCAACGAACGCACGCTTACTTCGATGAATGTCCTCGTTTGCGATGAAAAGGGATCGCTCTCCTTGGCAGGCGTGATGGGCGGATCGGAATCTGAGGTCATGGATAAAACGAAAAATGTTTTGCTCGAAGGCGCGGCATGGAACTTCATCAACATCCGCCGCACAGCGAAACAGCATAACCTGCCGTCTGAAGCGTCGTTCCGTTTTTCGCGCGGTGTGCATCCCGCGCTCGCGGAGCAGGGCGTGAGGCGCGGACTTCAATATATGGCAGAATGGTCTGGCGGAAGTGTCGCGCCTGATCTCGTGGATGAATATCCGCTCAAGCCGAAAGACTCAGTGGTTGACGTCACATCGCAGGATGTCAAAAAACTGCTCGGCATTGATCTCGCGCTTGAACAGATCGCCGATCTTCTGACTCGCCTGGAATTCAAATGCGAAATCAAAGAGCAGTCACTACAAGTCACTGCACCGCCACATCGCATGGATATTGACGAAGGCGTCGTCGGTCTCGCGGATGTGCTTGAGGAAGTTGCGCGCAGTTATGGCTACGACAATATCCCCGTTACCACAATGGCGGACGCGCTTCCGCCGCAGGTTGGCAATCCCGTTCACGAATGGGAGGAGCATTTGCGTGATTTGCTGGTTGCGCTTGGTTTGCAGGAGATAGTCACATATCGAATGACCTCGGTTGAAAAAGAATCCCGCTTGTTCGCTTCGGGTCTCAGACCCGAAGCAAGCGCGGAATACGTTCGCATTGCCAATCCCACCACGCCCGATAAGAATGTATTGCGCCGCAGTCTTGTTGCATCCGTGTTGGAGGCACTTGAGAAAAATATTCGTCTCGGCGAATCGTTGTCACTCTTTGAGATTGGCTCAGTCTTTGAACCCATTAAGAATGATCTTCCCAACGAGCCGCATAGACTTGCCATTGCACTGACTGGACTCCGCGAAGCGACTGCGTGGGATGTGAAAGCCTCTCCTAAAATGGATTTCTACGATTTGAAGGGACGCCTCGAACTCCTTTTGAGCGGACTCCGACTTACAGACATTTCCTATACTGCGACAGAATCCACTCACCCTTCGACTGGGCTCAGGGCAAGTTATCTGCACCCGGGCAAAGCCGCCGAAATCAAAATCAACGGGCAAGTTGTGGGCGTCTTCGGTGAACTGCATCCATTGGTGAAAGAGGGCTATGTATTGGGTGACGCGCCCGTCCTCGTTGCCGAATTCGATCTGGATTTACTCCGCAATATGAATCCGACGTATGGCATCACGCCCGTCTCTGAATTCCCGCCGGTGTACGAGGACATTGCCATCATCGTGAATGATTCGGTTGCCGCGTCAGTTGTCGAAGCATTGATCAGGCAGACAGGCGGAAGAACCGTGACGAACGTCAAGTTATTCGATGTCTATCATGACGAAAGGATCGGCGTCGGGAAAAAGTCATTGGCATATAGTCTGACTTATCAATCAGATAAAACAATGACCGATGCCGAAGCCGCCGCGATCAGAAATAAAATTGTCAAACGGCTGGAGAATGAACTTGGCGCGAAGTTGAGAAGTTAGTAACAGCGGTGTGCAGAATTTTCTTGCATACCACTTTCATTGAATGTATACTGCAATAAACAACCCAGGAGATGAATCATGAATAACAAAAATACAGGCATGATCGCCACGATAGCGACCGCTTTATTGTGCGGCTGTCCCGGTCTGTTCGCCCTCTGTTGGGGAAGCATCGCTGCAGTGGCAAGCTTTATGCCGGGCGCGAATATCAACATCAATGGCAGCAGCGACCCCAGGACTGCATTGTTAAGCGGGCTTGGTTCGGTGTGTGCCGGTGTTTTGTTGGTAGCCATCCCTGTGGCAGTCGGCTTTATTATGTTGCGCAAGAAGCCCGAAGCAACCGGCGTTGACAGCCCTGCAGCTTAGTTAAAATTTACGGCGATTTCCCTGCCGCCAATTTTGATTGCCCTGTTTTTCCCATACATGGAAAGGAAGATCCGAAATGAATTCTTTTCGCTTCGATGATGCCATTGCCTTCAAACTGGCAACCCAGCAGGAGGATACGGGCGCGAAAATCCAGGTGTTCTTTGGCGTTTTCCTCGGCGTCATCCTGCGCTGGATCGTGGTGGATGTGCTAAAGAACCAGGCGCAGTGGAGTGTGGCGGTGTTGATTGCCCGAATCGTGGTTGCCCTGATTGCGACCATCTTTGTCTTTTCGGGGTACTGGCAGAAAGTGAAGGATCAATCAGCGGGTATGCGCTTCCTGAATTCACTGGTCTATGGCGTCTCCATTGATGCGCTCGTCGGTCCGTGGACTTATTAGGAGATGTTAGCATGAACTCGTTTATCTTCAATGACGCAATTCGATTCAGGCTTGCAACCCAGCAGGAAGATGCCAGCGCTAAAAGGCAGGTCTTCTTCGGCGTTTTGATCGGCGTGCTCCTGCGCTGGATTTACAGTATTGCCGTGGATGTAATCAGGAATAATGCAGACTGGTGTTTTGGTTCCTGGCTTAATGTCGCGATCCGCGTTGGGATCGGTCTGGTGACAACCTTCTTTGTATTTTCAGGCTATTGGCAGAAGGTGAAAGACCAGCCAGCCAGTATGCGGTTTTGGAATGCGGTCGCTTATGGCATTTCCACCGACAGCCTTCTCGGAGCGTTTGTGCCATCACCTGCGTGTGTTTGATAAAAATTCGAGATTAAAAAGAGAGAAGGTGCAAACCTTCTCTCTTTGATATTCGTTCCGCTTATTCGCTCTTTTCACTGCTTTTGGTTTCATTGCTCTTTGATTCGCCGGACCCTCGGTTTTCTTCCTTCTTTTCCGATTTGTTCTCCCGCGTCTTGCTTCCGGACGAAGGTTTATCCCCAGATGGGGATTTGTCCCCTGAAGGGGACTTGTGATCGGTGGCATAAAACCCCGATCCTTTGAAAATGATCTTGGTGGGGGTGATTACTTTTCTCAATGATTTTTTGCGGCACTCGGGGCAGGTCTTCAAAGGCGCGTCATGAAAAGATTGATGACGCTCAAATTGGACTCCGCATGAGTCACAACGATAGGTATAAACTGGCATTACTTACTCCTTGCTTTTGAAATAGCGTGGGGCATTATAGCGCGCCTGGAAATTGCAGGCAAGGGCAATGCTCGACAAAAGCCACAACTATATCTGGAAATTATAGCAGGGAGCAGTAAGAATTACGTTAACGGATGCCGCTATCGTAATTGACGGCGATCTGCGTGAACTTGCCGGCTTCAACAGTAAATGTCTGTTCACTCGCGAAAGGCATCACGTTTGGGGATTCGGGATGCAGGATATATTCGCCGGGTTCAAGTGGAATCTTGAAACGACCCGCCGCATCGGTTTGGATTTGCGCGATCTTTTCACCCTTGAGGTTGTTGACCGTCAATACAGCCTGATACGGCTGGTCGGGACATTCCTGCCCCTCCTGCACAACCGGGCACAATGGACCGATGAGCACCTGTCCCTCCACGCCGCTGTCTGTTGGTGTGGGTTCGATGGAACAGGTTGCCAGCAATAAAATCAAAATGCCAGTGATAAATTGAATTTTCATTTTGCTCTCCTTTGCTTCGTATATAGTATCAACTTATGGAGAGCCAAATTTGTTCCCCAAAATTATAAAGATGGCATCGCTTGAGGAATAACTGCCATCTGCAATTACGGCACAATTGTGACAGCGGGCAAATTTTCCAGGTCTCCCTGCCAGGGCAGGAATTGGGCAAATGTTTTCAGATCATAAGCCCCGTTGATATCCCTGCGATATAGGTAATATAAATTATTGGGTCCCTGGCGCATATCTGCTCCAAGCCCTACCGCCGCTGTATAGCCGGCAAAGTATATGTAATCCAGCGACAGGTCATCATACGCGCCATACGGGTAGGCAAAGGTGGAGATGGGCACATCGAGAAGTATTTGAAGCTTCCGCCGTGATTCGATGATCTCATCCTCCTGCCGATCCGGACGTTTTGTCAAGTCTACGTGGCTGATGCTGTGACTGCCAATTTCCCAGCCTGCTTCGTGCAGTTCCCGAATTTGTTTCTTGTTCATGAAATTTGTTGCGCCAACATAGTTGTAGACGATGTATGCCGTCCCGGTGAAATTGTATTTTTGCATAATAGGCAAAGCCATTGAATATATATTCTCGTTGCCATCGTCGAAGGTCAGAACGATTGGTTTGAGAGGCAGTTCCGCGCCGACCAGTATGGCTATGGCAAGCTGTTCCACAGAAATTGTGTGATAGCCCCATTCATGCAACAGGAACATTTGTCGTTCAAACTCCCCCGCTGTGACATAATAGAGGCTTCCGCTGGGGGAATAACCAACCTGATGATATAGGAGAATGGGGACAAGAACTTCACCGGGACCTTGAATACTCCATTGTGGTTCGAGGGTGGGTGTGAGTATATCGGTCGGTGAGGCTGTGGGAGATGGCGAAGCGGTAACAGTGTCAGTGGGGGAAAAGGTTGAGGATGCAGTGGCAGTTATAGTCGCAGAGGGAAGTGGACTCATCGTCCATGTGGGTGCAAGTGTGGGAGTTGGTGTCGGCTGTGCCATAAGCGCGAGGCCTCCGCATCCAACCGAAAATAAGGCGGCAAATGTTATTGATGCAAAAGTTCTTTTCAAATGATCACAATGGATGATTGATGTCCCAGAGAATGTGCAAGCCATCCAGCGTGAGCCAGGGCGCAATGATCTGGATGACATCGGTCTCCTGCGCGACAACTTCTGCCAGCCCGCCGGTGGCGATTACCTTCATACCGGGTCCGAGTTCTTTGCGAAATCGTTCGACCATGCCTTCGACCATGCTGACGTATCCAAACAACAAACCCGATTGCATGGCATGAACCGTGTTGCGGCCAATCACAGACGGGGGTCTTTGCAGGTCAATGCGCGGCAGTTTTGCGGCATGTATAAAGAGCGCTTCAGTCGCAAGGCTGATGCCGGCCGTGATCGCGCCGCCGAGATATTCACCGTCTTTGGTAATGGCGTTGAAAGTTGTGGCTGTTCCAAAATCAATCACGCACGCAGGCCCATTGTATAAGTACATCACGGCGACTGCGTCTGCGATGCGGTCTGCGCCGATTGATTTTGGATCCTCATACTTTACTTTGATGCCGGTCTTGATGCCCACATCCACCACGAACGGTTCCTGATCGAGATACTCGCGGCAGGCTTGCACGACGCGCGCAGTAAGCTGTGGCACAACCGACGCCAGGCAAATGCCGGTCAGATTTTTTTTGGTCTGATTTGCATTGGTTAGCAGACCTTGAAATTGCAAACCATATTCATCCGGCATGCGGGCATGATCGGTGGCAAGCCGCCAATGCGCAAAGAGGTTGTTGCCGTCATACAGTCCCAGGGTGAGGTTGGTGTTGCCGATGTCTATAGTGAGGAGCATGGGGCAAGTATAACGGAAACGGGTAGACGGGGAAAGAGGTACACAGGTAGACAAGTAGACAAGTGTTACCTGTTTACTTGCGTCGCCGTGGCGCCGTGGCGACATTTACTTTTTCTATTATCTCCGCGACCATATCATACTTGTGGAATTGGGGCATGATGTACACGCCTCCCGCCCAAGCCTTGAGTTGCTCCACCATTTCTACCGCGATTCCCACCCCGGCTTCGACTCCACGCTCCGCGTCTCCCGCGGCTTCGATCCGTTTGCGTATTTCTTCCGGGATTGAAATTCCAGGCACTTCGTTATGCAAAAAGTTGGCGTGCTTTATGCTGACCAGCGGAAGAACCCCGGCAAGGATCGGTTTATTGAGCTTGCCGTGTTTGGCTTCATAGGCTTCGAGTAGTTTGGGTCCATCCTCAGGACGATACACGGGCTGTGTGAGGAAAAAGTCCGCGCCGGCCTTTACTTTGCGATGCAGGTTCTTGATCTCATTATCCATATCCGGGGGGCACAAATTCAACGCCGCGCCCACGAAGAAGTTGGTCGGTTGACCGATGCTCGTGCCTGAATGGTCAATGCCTTCATTGAATCCCTGTTTGATCAGTTTGATGAGACCAGATGGAACGAGATCATAATTATCCATCGCTTCGGGGTAATCGCCAATGGAAGTTGGGTCGCCCATCACAACGAAGATGTTGCGAATGCCGAGGGCGTGCGCGGCAAGTAAATCACCTTGCACGCGTAAAAGATTTCGTCCACGTGTAGGGAAGTGGATCGTGGTCTCGACTCCAACTTTGCGTTGCACCACATCACACACTGCCCAGGCCGACATCCTCATGCGCGCCATTGGGGAGTCGGCAACGTTGATGACGTCCGCGCCCGCGTCAGCCAGGAGGGATGCGCCCGCCAGCAGTTTGTGAGTCGAGAGTCCGCGCGGCGGGTCCATTTCAACAGCGATGGCAAAATCGCCGCGCGTCAACTTCTGCGCGAATTGCGTTGGGGGTTCAACGTCCGAAATCTCGGAGGTCTCGAAGACCTCCGAGATTTGAATAATTGCTGAAGAATGTGAAGAAGAATCCAGCGCCTTTTTCATCGCGGAGATATGTTGCGGAGTTGTGCCGCAACATCCGCCAACAATCACCGCGCCCGTCTCGCGAAATGATAGCGCGTAATCGCCGAAGTAATCCGCATCGGCGGGATACATGATGCGCCCGCCCACCTGCTCGGGCCAGCCCGCATTCGGCTTCACCCAAAACTTGCCATCCGGCACGGCTTGATGCATTTGCTTCAAGAGGCGCAGGAGTTGCGCGGGTCCGCCCGAACAGTTGACTCCGATCACATCCACATTTGTATCTCGCAGCGCGCGCGCCACTTTCATGGGATCATCGCCGAGCAGAGTGCGGTCATCGCGTGTGAACGTGACCGAGGCAACAATAGGCAGACTGCAAGTTTCTTTTGCCGCTTTGATCGCTTCACGGATTTCATACAGATCGCTGAATGTTTCAATGACGATTAAATCAACGCCCGCCTCCGCCAATGCTTTGATCTGTTCCGCAAACGCCTCGCGCGCCGCCTCAGGCTGAACCCGTCCGAATGGCGCGATCCGCACCCCCAGCGGACCTACATCCCCCGCGACCAACACATCCTTGAACGACGCCGAGACGACGCGCCGCGCCAAATCCACGCTGGCTTTGTTAATCTCGATCACATCATCCTGCAAGCCGTGTTTGGTTAACTTGAAGCGATTCGCCCCGAAGGTGTTGGTGATGATCAACTGCGCGCCTGCTTCGATATAGGCGCGGTGAATCTCTGCCACGGCAGATGGATTGGTGAGGTTGAGTTCATCGAAACATTTATCGAACCCAACGCCGCGCGCGTGAAGCATGGTTCCCATCGCGCCATCAGCGAGAATGGTTTGGGTGGAGAGCAGGTCCAGGAATTTATTTTGAGTCATTGTATGCCGTATCTTTCAAGGTTTTTTGACGATTGCGAGAGGCACACCATCAATCGAGACGGTGTAAATCGTTTCTGCGTCAGGCACAATAATTTTTTCCAATTCATGACGCAATAGGATAACCACATAATATTCCCTGCCTGTTAAGGACGGATCGAAAGCATCCAGAACTTTTAGGTCCACTCTGGCAAAGGGACCAAATAGATGTGCCGGCCCTTCCACCCATACAGAGGAGTTTGCAGGGGCAATCTTGTTTACGTATCCTGCGGCCTCGCGATAGGATGTCCCCCAATAATCCAACTCGAATCTTTCATGTGCACCCTTTACACCACCAATCAAGTGGTTGTAGTAAATGTATTCATAGGGATATAGTTGACTCCCAGCCACAATGCCAGGTAATAAGACGAGTACCACGAGAGCAACCTGCCATACAGGTTGTTTGATCTTTGAGAGAGCAACGCCCGCCACCAGGAATATTGGCGGCATGATGAAAAATATCTGACGGAAATTATCATATAGGGTTGGGCGAAAAACAATAAACCCAAGGATCGGTATAACGAACCAAAGTATTATCAGTTCGAAGAATGTCCTTTTGTTGTAAGTTTCATCCGTTTTATTGTCACGATATTTGATGATTGTGAGCACAAATCCAATCAGGAATAGAACCCAAATTGGTTCAGTCAGTTGAATGCCAAGTAACACGGGTAGATATGAATATGGGAGTTCGGTCGAGGCATATCTTTGGCCATTGAACAGGACCAGCCCATTCCAGGGATAGGATGACATTAATTTCAGACTTTCGAAAAAGTGCCCAACCGGGTTTTCCCAAAGATAGGGCCAGGTCAGGTACATCACCATGATTCCAATGACGGCATAAATCATCAAACCAGGTATTGATTTTTTTCCCTGTGTTCTTAACGCATAGGCTGTCACGATCAACCCTGCAAATGGACCGAGAATACGAATCGAGGTGGTGAAGCCAAGTAAGGCGGCTGGGAGAATGATCGCCAGAACTGCCCGGAGCGTGGGTCTTGAATGGCGGCAATAAAGATATAACGACAGGGCTGTAAGCGTCAGTATGTAAATGGCTCGCATCCTGAGAAAGAGCATGAAGAATTTTTGAGTGTAGATATCTGTTGAAGCGCTATTTAAATGCGATGCAACCATTGAAATGATATTGGTTTTGCCAGATATCGCGGCTTGGACAAGATCTGCGATGGTGGCGTGAACAAATCCAGTTGTGGCAAATAATCCGAAGACTGAGACAAGCCAAAGGGTCGTAAGAAGCGCAAGCGTCCGCCTGATTCGGTCATTTGGAATATCAAGATGGATCGGTTTATAGGCATCCACCATGCGGAAGCTAAATGCCAGACTCAAAAGAAAAAAGGCGAAAAAGGGAATATCTTTCGAATTCATATAGGCATGTCCCCAGAACACGGGTTGTGTCATGAGTAACAGGGTTGCACCGATTGCGCTTGTGCGAGGCAACCAACGTGCGCTGATATCGTAAAATGCCCAAATGCCTACAAGGTAAACGATAAAGTTAATTAAATGATAAATATCCACCTCATGAATCGGGAAGATGCTTCTGAGCAAATGCGCGCCTAGTTCATCCAACATAAGAAAGGACGGACCATAGCCTCCCAGATCATCTAAGGTAATGTTCGTCTTACCTTGCAATGCCCAGGTTTGATAAGCGTTTAACGAGAGGGTGGCATACTTGTGTAACTTGAATTCGTCCCAACCCTCACCGCGGCCTGGCAAGATCACGATCCCTATAAGGAAGCTAAGAGCAAGAAGTATGGTAATTGGGTATTTTTGTTTTATCTTTTGCATTCAAGCCTCGTTCTATTGAACCTTTATTATTTAAGAATTATCTTTGCCTCGTTGCCTGGAATTCTTCAAATTAGAAGCTACAAACCCAATCAGTGCAAACCCATATAAGGTAAACGGCATTTGCCAGACAATAAAATCCAAACGGGTATGGAGAGCCGCATGATCCCTAAACACCACAAACCAGGAGATGGGTCCGAGAATTGAAAACCATGTTGCGACAACCAAGGCAATACCAGTTTGGTAGGTTTCTGTTTTCCTCGAAGGAGAATGCCTAATAAAAAAAGTAATCGTAGCACACATGAATAATAGAATCAGAAATAGATACCGGCCATCCGCCAGATCCCTTATTAATGATGAGTTAATCCGCAGGTGAGTTGATAAAGAAAAGGCGTGACCATTTAAGTAATTGCCAATAACATCCAGGATTTTTTCTACAAAGCTTTCCGTGATTCCAGATGGACTTCCCATAAGATTTTCGTAACCATAAGTTCGCTTACTCCAAGCAAAAATAATATATTTCAAAGCCTCTGCGTAACTGCCCAACACGGATTTGATTTGAATACCAAGTATAACCAAGCCAACCATAGTGGAACTTATCAGACTAATTCCCAAGCTTGTCATTTGTCGCGCAAACTCTTTCCACCCCCAGTTATTCAAAACAGCGTAATAAACAAAAGGCACTGTAATGATTAGTAAGCTGGATGTAATAAACTCGAATCCGCTGAATAAGATTTTGACTAGCGAAAGCATAAAAGCAACAAGTATAAGCCTTTTGGGGGGGGCGCTATGGTCAGCTTCAGATCTTTTTATTAAAAAGGAAAATGTTGTAAGCGGCAGATAAAATGACCACAAGGACCAATAAATATTTCCGCCAAAAATGGAAAACCATTTTGAAGCTAGTATAAATAATACGACCAATACTGACGCAAACCAACCTATTTCCATCCCAACCCACAAGCAAAACATTGCAAGAGTAATTGACAAAAGTAACGAAACTCCCATGCGAAAGATGGATAGGTTTATCAGCGGTGTGAAATTGGTTAATGAGTCAAATGCACTAAAGACAATCCCTTGAAAACCAGGATGCGATTTGTAAACCCAGTATTGAGAGAAACCTATACCGCTGCTGTATTTATTGTATTGATTTTTTATGACCCTGCTTTCCAGGCTAGATTCCGACACATCACCAATACCTAAAAGCCCTCCCGCAGAAAAAATTCCGTCCTGATGAGATTTCACCAATCTTCCCAGCACAAAAATTTCGGAAACATCCCGCCTATATTGAACTTCCGACATGTCAACAGCCTGCCATTGATTACGATAAAAACCGAGGGTGAATAATATCGTAACAATCACTATGTAAAGAATTTTTAGCAATGATGTTTTCATAAGAACATTCCCGGGAATCCATCTGAATCCTATACTTTATCTCATCAATTGCTCCACGCGCGACTCGCCAACTGAATAATATTTCGCCTGCAGATGGTGGACAATGATCGCGGCGGTAGACTGCTCAGGAATCAACTGATATGCTGTGCTAAGGCTCATACCTAATTCGGTCGCGACAGCAGGTAACAACTCAAAGATCTTCTTGTGATCTTCCAATTCAGGGATGGCGGGATAACCCCACGAGTAACGCTTGCCTTGATTCTCAGGGATGCCCATCTCGCGGCGGATGTGTTCATGGAGATAATTCGCGGTTGCTTCAGCGGTTTGAACACCGAGGCCGTGGGTGAAGTAGGCTTCGGTGTAATCATGCGCGGACTGGAGTCTGTCGAAGCGTTCGGTGGCTTCATGCCCAACGGTGACGATTTGAAATGCGACCACATCCATTTGACCTGATTCGACGGAGGCAAAATAATCCGAGAGCGCGAGATGGTCGTCATAGGGCTGGCGCGGGAAGGCGAAACGAGTCAATGTTTCATCGAGATTCTCGGGGTTGTAGATGATAAGGTCATCGCCTTCCGCCTGGCAGGGGAAGAGGCCGTAAACAGCTTTGGGGGCCAGCCATTTTTCGTGTATGGCTTCACGTTTCATTCTATCGAGACGCGCATCGAACTCCGCTTTCAACTTATCCCATTCTGAGCCGTGTGTATTCTTTGCTCCCCATGAGAGACGATAGAGTTCGTTGATGTTGAGATGTGTGAGGACGATTTCCAGCGGCATGTATTTGACGACGCGCATTCTGAATTTCGATGGGGGTAAATTAAGAGGCGCGGGGATGATGTTGGAACGTTGGAAAGTGGGAACGTTGGCAGGTTTGGCGCTGGCGCGACCCAGTTCCATGTCGGCTTCTTTGCGGGTTTGTTCGAGGAGGGCAGGTTGGCGATTCGAGTCTATCAACTTGTCCATCGTTTCCAAACCTTCGAAGGCGTCCTTACAGTAGAAGACGCCTGGGTCATAAAAATCGCCTCCTTCGGTTTGGAGGATACGGCGTCCGAAGCGACGGTTAATTGCCGCGCCGCCGATAAGCACGGGGATTTTATGTCCGCGACGATATAACTCATTCACGATGAGCGGCATCTGCTTGGAGGTGGAAACTAAGAGCGCACTCAAGCCAATCGCGGTGGCGTTGACTTCGACAGCCTTAGTGATAATCGTCTCAGCAGGGACTTGCTTGCCGAGGTCAATGACGGTGTAGCCGTTGTTGGCGAGAATCGTTTTGACGAGGTTCTTGCCGATGTCATGTACGTCGCCGTAAACGGTGGCAATGACGACCGTGCCTTTGGTGACACCTTCCATTTTTTCGAGATAATTTTCAAGATGGGCAACGGTCTTCTTCATCACTTCGGCGGATTGCAATACGAAGGGCAGAATCAATTCGCCCGCGCCGAATTTGTCACCGACTTCTTTCATGGCGGGGAGGAGGGTGTTGTTGAGGGTGTGGACGGCTGTTTCGTGTTGACGTGCCCTCACCCCAGCCCTCTCCCGAGGGGAGAGGGAGTCTGCCCTCATCCCCAGCCCTTCTCCCGAGGGGAGAAGGGAGTCAGAGTCCCCCTCTCCTGCGGGAGAGGGGTTAGGGGTGAGGGGGCTCGTGGGCAACCTCTCATCCAATATATTCCATAGTTCATTCAATACTGCTTCTGTTTTTTTCAGGACATCGCTATTCCAGAATCGAATTACTTGAACACCTTGTTTTTCATGGAGTATCTTTGTTCGTTCTTCGTCATATTTGACTTGCTCATCTTCGTTGTGTTGACTTCCATCCAGTTCAACGCATAGTTTTGCTTCGTGACAGTAGAAGTCAAGGATAAAACCTTCTTTTGGATGTTGGCGACGGAACTTGGCATCATGAAAACCGCGGTTGCGAAGAATTTTCCACATGAGTTGTTCGGCTTCTGTAGCATTTTTACGAAGTTCGCGGATACGTTCTTTGAGTGCTTCGGGGAGGCGTGGATTATATTTGTGGGGTTTGCCCTCACCCTGCCCTCTCCCGAGGGGAGAGGGGGATGCATCGCGATTTATTATTTCATCAATATCCGCTTCGACGCCTTCTTTGTGGCGGTGGACAATTTTCCAGTGCAGGCGTTGTTCGGGGGTCATGCCTTCGGTGGGGTCAACGAGAGATGACTCAGTAGTCGGCGCGACGTTTTCAAAGTGCTCGATGAAACGCTGTAACGCATCTGCGCGGCGGTTGAAGATTAGGTCTTCGCAGAGTTCTTTTTCTTCGGCGGGGATGTCTGCATACGCGGTGACATGCGCGGGATTCACAATTGCCATATCCAAACCTGCCTGTACGCAGTGATATAACATGATTGAGTTCAATGCGGGGCGGGCTTGCGGAGCAAATCCAAACGATAAGTTGCTGACTCCAAGCGATGCCATCACGCCAGGTAGGTTTTGTTTGATGAGACGAATGCCTTCGATGGTTTCAATCGCTGAATCAATAAATTCCTGGTCGCCAGTTGCGAGAGTAAATGTCAAGGCGTCGTAGACTAAGTCTTCGGGCTTGAGTCCGTGGTCGTTGACGGCGATATCGTAGATGCGTTTGGCGACTTCGAGTTTTTTCTCGCGGGTCTTTGCCATGCCGTTTTCGTCAATCGTCAAAACAATCACAGCCGCGTTATGGTCTTTGGCTAATGTGAAAATTTTGTCGGCTTTATCGCGACCTGACTCGAGATGAGTCGAGTTAATCAAACAACGTCCAGGTGCGGTTTTCAATGCGACTTCGAGAACATCGAGTTCGGTAGTATCAATGACCAATGGTACGTCCACGCCCATTTCAAGTTTCTTGACGACTTTGCGCATGAGGTCCACTTCGTCGGGGCGTTCGGTGACGGCGCAGGAGATGTCGAGGGCGTGCGCGCCGAATTCAACCTGTTCGCGGGCAATTTCGAGAATCGAGTCGTAATCTTCTTCGAGCAGGAGGCGCTTGAACTTGCGCGAGCCTTGGGCGTTGAGGCGTTCGCCGAGCAGGGTGGGAGGCGGGTCTTGTCGCATGTCCAAGGCTGACATGGCGGAAGCAAGCTGAGGCGTAGAATGGGTCGGGCGTGGGGGGTGAGGGCGCGCGTCCAGTTTTTGAATCAAGAGTCGCAGGTGTTCGGGAGTCGTGCCGCAACATCCGCCGACAATCGAGATGTTGTGCTTGGTCACGAATTCATAGAGGTCTTTCGCGAACGGTTCGGGTTCGAGCGGATAAACTGCTTGACCATCAACATTCAACGGAAGTCCCGCGTTGGGGATGCACGAAACGGGGAGCGTGGAATTTTCGCCGAGGATGCGGATTGGCTCGCGCATGTGCTCGGGTCCAGTGGAACAGTTGAGACCGATGACATCAATGCCCATGCCTTCGAGGATGGCGAGCGAGGCGTTGATGTCGGTGCCGAGCAACATGCGACCCGTCGTGTCGAGCGTGACCTGAGCCTGTATCGGCAAATAGACTTGAGTCTCGTCGAAGGCTTTGTGCAGACCGATGATGGCGGCTTTGACTTCGAGAATGTCCTGCGAGGTTTCGATGAGGACAACGTCAACGCCGCCGCGAATCAGACCGACAGCCTGCTCGCGAAATGTTTCGGAGAGTTCATCGAAGCTGACGTTGGAGAGTTCGGGGTCGTTGGTGGAGGGGAGTTTGCCTGAGGGACCTATTGAGCCTGCTACAAAACGTGGTTGCGTGGGGCGTGGGGCGTGAGGCGAGTCGGGGGATACGGGATACGAGTTACGAGTTACGGGTTGCGTGGGGCGTGGGGCGTGTTCCGTATCTTGTAACGTGTAACTCGTATCCTTGTTTGAGTACTCGTCTGCGAGTCTTCGGGCGAGTCTTGCTGCGGTTTCGTTGATTTCGATGACGCGGTCTTGCAGTCCGTATTCCTTCATCGTGATGCGGTTGGAACGGAAGGTATCCGTCTCGAGCACGTCCACACCGACTTCGAGGAACGAGCGATGAACTTTTTCCACGGCTTGCGGATACGAGATGACGAGGTAGTCGTTGCATCCGTTGTATTGTTCGCCGCCGAAATGTTCGGCAGTGAGGTTTTGAACTTGCAAACTGGTGCCCATCGCGCCATCGAAGACAAGGACTTTGTTTTCGAGGGCGTCGAGGTAGCGGCGGTTGGTGTATTTGCGATTCATGTTGCTCCTAATTTTTTGCCACAGATTTCACGGATTTACGCGGATTGCTGTGAGTAATAATTGCAGTAGTCTCTTGCTCCACACAAATGACATGATGGATTCGTTTCTAAACAAATACCGCGTTCAATGCCGAATTCTTTTGATTGAACTTGCCCGTATGCTACAAAAACATTATCAATATAGCGAATAGGATGACCTGTTGCTTCTGCGAAATTTCTGCCTTGAATAATTGCTTCAAGGTATTGTTCTCTGGAATTGATTAAGCCCAGTCTCTCGAAAATTCGACAAATCACTCTGTCGGGTTTCAGAACGGGCAAGCCGATGTCTGTGAGAAAATGATACGAGGTGATTTTTCCTAATCCCGAAAACCTGTTTTCCAATTCTTCCTTCAGAATGATGAGGTTTTCGAAAGATTCTCTCGGATTAAAACTCTCGATGTAATTCTGAAACGAATCATGCTTTTGAATGATTGTTTGAAAGGCTTTAGCGTTTTCTATACATGCCTTTATTTTTCTGCGGTTTCTTATCATTCCTTTGTCTGCAAGAATATTGTTGATTTCCTGCTTGTCGTAATCAGCAACTAATTCATAACTGGGAAAATGTTTGTGGATTAGTAACTACTCAGCCTGTTTTTTTAATCACCATATATGGTGTTTTGTGGTCTAACCAAACGATATTTCTCCACAGGTTGCGCCACTATATATAGTCAGAATAGCAGGTATCATAGTTTTCTTGCCGCATATAGTGTTTTTTGCTAAAAAGGGCTGAGTAGTTACGTGGATTATCTCTATTTTGGAATTGACAGTCGCGGCGCGAAAACCAGCATAGAAAATTACATCAACGATGATGCGATAATATTCATCGTCTGAGAACTTCTTTCCTTCAAGTCGCTTGAACCAGTCCAGATTTTCTCGAATTGTTTCGGTCGGGAGATGTTTTGAACCTTCAGTAATCAAAGAAGTTTCTATGGCTTAAAAAATAGTTTTGTAGTCTTTCATGTTTACTCAAAATCCTTGCGCATCTTCCAGCGCGGGGTGGTTGCGTGGGGCGGGAATCGGCGAGATGAATCCCTGCCTCAGTGCGTGGAAGTCGGATAATGAACTTTAACAAAATAATACTGTAACCTTCAGTCAAATTGAATGGCAGGTAAAGCGCGATAGATTTTGGTGGGATCCTGCAATCCAACATAGCGAAGCAAATCAGAAGAGCCATGCGCAAACTGATCTAAAAAGGATGTAACTGCCTGTTTCGTGCTGTTCCAATCGTCTGCAAAGCGGTGAAGATGCAGGACTTCTTGTCTGAGATTACGCCAAAGTTTTTCGATCGGATTGGTCCAGGA
>Ga0247727_10008498_pt1 | contig 19033 bp, 18 predicted proteins | sample WisWelCaveWW1625_FD_202498 | JGI IMG/M metagenome (GOLD analysis project Ga0247727, IMG submission 202498) | Biofilm microbial communities from Wishing Well Cave, Virginia, United States - WW16-25 | ecosystem: Environmental > Aquatic > Deep subsurface > Groundwater > Cave microbial mat | place... | reverse complement strand
GGGATCCGAATCTATTCTGAAGACTATAAACAAGTTGTAAAAATGCCCAAAAAAATCAAGACGCATGAAGATCCCATAACAAAGGAATTGCTTGTACGTTTACTCCAAAACGTTTCCCCAAAACTGCAGACCATTATCCTCGTTGCAACATCGAGCGGTATGAGGATTGGAGAACTAGTCCAGATAACCATATCTGACATTGATTTTGAATCAAACCCAACGAAAATAAAAATCCGAGCGGAAACCACCAAGACAAAAGAGTCCAGAGAAACATTCCTCACCCAAGAAGCAACAAAATCCCTTAAAGGATATTTAAAAAAATATTTTGGTTGGGAAGAGGGTAGACCAAACAATCACATTTCGAATACCATGATCTTTGGAAGAACATCCTTTAGTAATACAAAGATTCGAGATGATACAAAGTTCAAAAGTCATGTTGTCTCCGCTGCAAAATCATTACTACAAGTAACTCTAGAGAACTCCTTGAAGAAGACTCCAGACCTAAACATCAGAAACGAGGACGGACGATTTGTAATCCATTTTCACGGATTTAGAAAATTTTTCAGGACTACAGTAGGAAACGCAGTAGGAAGAGACTACGCGGAAGCTCTCATTGGTCACAGTTTCTACATGGATACATATTACAATTTACCACCTGATAAAAAACTCGAAATGTATCTTGACGCGGAACCATTCCTTACAATCTCCGATTTCCAGACAGTCGAGAAAAAAATCACAAACCTCTCGTCAGAATACGGTCAACTGAAAAAAGAGTTTGACGATCTTAAACAATACTTGATAACAAATAGTATCCCTGTTCCAAGTCCAGCTAATTGACTACAACTAAGGAAGATATACTTGCTATCATAAAAAAAAAGTAGAAATGAATCTATTGCCTATTGATTAGTTTCTTTTCCCAATCTGGCAAGGCGTCTAAATCAGCTTTGATGATATCTAAGCGTTTGGAAAGTCTTCCTTGCTCTTCTATACCCATTCAAATTTATAGAATTTTTGGATTTTATAAGAATGTTGGTTGATTTAGTTAGGTGAAAGGTCAGTGGTTGACAATCTTTCATTTAAGTTATCTGCGTAAATTTTCTCATTTTTCAATATTTGAAGTGGTTCCTCCCAACGCTTCTCGGTTTTTTTGAAAAGATTCGGAGTTGCGAATTACGTGCTTTGGTTTTATTTTGTCGGTCATAAAAAAATTAAGAAACTAGTTTCCTCTTGATTTTTTGAATAATTTTACAGCTTGCAAATGCGAACATGTAGGCTTTGAACCGGGATGGCGTGAAGAGTAGTTCCTAAAGCCCCTGCATTCACACCGATCATCAGTAACCGTGTATGACTTGTTTGGATCAGACCCAGACTTTACCCTAAACGTATAGTCTCCGTTTGGAAAAACATTCGTTGATGCTAACAAATTGGCCCTTTTTTTTATCCTGTCGCTGATAATTGATTCAGATACAGCAGCATCGCTGACTGCGCGTTGTTCGTCTTCTTTTTCCGCATCCTCAATTGACCTCATTGAATCTCTTTTCTTTGAGGATTTCACCGGCGTGAAATTAACTCCAACATCAAAGCCCTTGTATGAACAGATTGACCTGAAGTCGCACCCCAAGCATTTCATTTTTTCGGGGGTTGCCTTAAAGCCTCCTTCTAAAATCCGGTCTACTTTGTTTTCGATTTTGCCTATTGTCTCGGCAATTTTTTCGTCACTGATGTCAACATAGTCCTTCTTGTGTGTATCTAGGTGGTGTATCACGGCCTTTTCTGGTTTGTATTTTAGTGATTGGATTGTTGCATATGCATAGAATCTTACTTGCTCGGAATGGTCCAAGTCGTACCTCCCATCCTCCTTTTCTTTTTCTGTTTTGAAGTCAATTATTTCAACTTCCGTTACTTCTCCCTTCTCGTTAACTTTCTTCAATAGATCAATGTCACCAGAAATCAATGCCTTTCCCATTACAAATTCAAACCGCTTCTCCGTTTCAAGAATTCTTTTGAAGTCCTCCTTGTGAAGGTCAACGTAGCTTTTTACAACTTTGAATCCAGCATTCTTCATATTTTCATTCTGAGCACCTGGGGCGAACCTCAGATAAAACATTCTGTCAAATATATCTGCGAGTTCCTTGTCATCTGGAATCTTTTGTTTTTTGATGTAATTGTTGTGTATCAGGTTTAGTATGTTGTGTATGTTCGTACCGTATCCGAAGGGGGCAGGCACTCCTGCACTGAATCCAAGCACGTGTCTTAGCTGGTAGTCGTAGGGACATCTCTCGTAAATGCTGAGTTCGCTGTACGATGTTGGAAATGTTCCCTCTGAAAGTATGAGCGGTTTGTGCTTTGATTTGGGTTTTGAAACCAATGTCAATGGAGAAAAATACTTGTTCGTCATCTCTTGTAAAAACGGATGTGGAAGGATCTCTAGCTTGGAAGGTGGTTTTTTTACAACGATTCTCCGCTTCTTTGCTCCTGTAAGAAAAAGATACTTTTGTGAACGGGTTACCGCAGTATAGAAGGATCTTCTTTCGTCCTCCACATTTCCATCGTAACGTGATCTGTCGTAAAGATTAGAATCCACAAAATTTGGCCAAGATGGCATTTTTCGCTTTTTTACAAACGTCGGAACAAACACCACTGGGAATTCCAGTCCTTTGGCTTTCCATATGGTCATAACACGTACCGCATCAACCAATGTTGGATCCTCATGCCTTGGATCGGAATAGTTTGAATCGGCAAATTCCGAGATGAACCATCTCAATCCGCTGACTTCCCTTGCCCTTAGCGTCTGGTAGACATACTCGTAATCTGCAACTGCGCTGCTGAGAACTGCAAGATTGTACATGTCAACCTCATCAAAGACTCCGTCCTCGGCACCCATGGCACTCAAAATTCGTTGGTAGAATTCCTGCAATCCCAAGTTAGGCAGCCAGTCCCCCCTTCCTTTGGCAATAATTCTGTCAGCCCGGTTTTTTACTTCTAGGAGATTTTTTTCAAATTTTTTAACGTCTCCTATGCCAAGGTTGGAATACCTTGAAGTCAGGTCTCCCAGTTCGGGGACGTTACGACCTGTAGTATAGCCATTTACGCTGAAAACATAACATATACAGTCCGTCGCAAACGCCACGAGTGGCCTGTCAAAAACACTGCTGCCGCTGTCTGCGATGCAATCGATGCCATTTTCATCAAAGAACCTGATTATCCTTGCCGCATCCTCGTTGGAGCTTACAAGTACCGCCATGTCTCGGTATGAAAGCGAATATGTTTCACCGTACTTGTTTGTGAAATCAGTGTTCTTCAATCTCCGGATGTTCTCTAGGATAAAACCAAACTCATCATTATCACTCTCGAAGTGATGGTACACAATGTCCCCCTTCTCAAACTTCCGTGTCTGTTTGTCATAATGTCTCATGTTTTTTGGAACGCGATTGACGTTGTGGCGTATGAAATTATCAGCTGTGAAGACTAGGCTGTCAGTAGCACGATAATTGATATCAAGTGTCTCGGTTGTAACTCCGTACCTCTTGTATTTTTCTGGAAAGTCAATAATGTGTTGGACGCTGCTCCCTCTCCACTGAAAGATGTTTTGATCATCGTCGCCTACAACGCAGACTGATGTTGCACCCTTTGAAAGCTGCTCAAGAAGCTCTTCCTGAATTCTGTTCACATCTTGGTATTCATCAAATACAACATGCTTGACAATATCTTTGAGATCTGACAAAACATCTTTTTCATTTTTTAAAATTTCTAGTAGTGTATTAATTACGGAAGTAAAATCAAAAAATCTCTGCTCAACGAGTTTTCTTCTGTAAGCATCGTAACACTTTACAAAGTCTTTGTCAGATAGCTTTGAAGGTTCTATTCGCTCAATTTGAACAAGATCTACACTCTTACAAAACAATTGGATGACATCCCACTTCCCTCTACTAGGTCCCTGTAGTGAGTTGAGTCCCAACCACCAGTACCACCTGTCGACAAACGCAACCCTCTTTTTTTCGTCCAGCACTTCGAATGAACGGAACTCCGGTTTGAGTTGTTTTAAAAGATGAAGGCAAAAGGAGTCAATGGTTCCAATGTACATGTCTCCAAAGTCAGATTTTTCCTTGTATTTTTTTTCAAGAATCCTGCGTATTCTAAGCTTCAGTCCCTCGGCAGCCTTTCTAGTAAATGTAAATGCAACTATTTCTGCAGGTTCTGCACCCTTTCTAATCAGTTCAGCTACCCTCTGACTCACAATCTCGGTTTTCCCAGAACCGGGACATGCTACAATCCTCAAGTGTCCCTTATCATGCTCCATGACACTCTTCTGGGATTCAGACCAGTCTAGATCCTGTGACAACCATCTACTTGTATTTGCTTAGAATTAAAAGATCTGTTTGTAACTGGCAATACTCTCGCTAACGCATAGGAATATTCCTGTCATTCACTCCGTGAGGTAAAAAATTGGTTCCTATCTATACGAGATAAAAAAACAAAAAGAGTTAGGAATCTAAGCAAATAGGTAATTTTTTGTAACCGAGAATCATATCACTGTCCACTTGAAATCATATTAGAAAATGTCAGTGATTTTTATTCCGATAAGGCCAAGTCGAAGAGATTCTGAGACTGATGAGCTAACCGAAACAGAAGAAGATTAAGTCCTTTAAGGTTGGATATGTTTGAAGGATTCTGGATTTTTTAGTTTTGTAATGTTCAATGCACAAAACTTTTTACCTGCTTTCATTATAGAATGAATGATAGCTTCACACTTCAGGATTCTCTAATGGATCTCGAAGGCTGTTTGGGATGTACCTTAGGGTTCATCCCATTACGTTTGTTCGAAAATGGTTCCTTGTTTGTGAAATAATATTAGTTCCTGCGAATCATCATTGGTATGAAAAGAGACAGGATCGGTGGAGTTCCGTACGAGGCAAAAAGGATCGGTGGAAATCTGTCACTGAGGTTTTTTCCCAAGGGTGATTCTGCACAAAACCCAGACAAGATAGTATTTGTTTTACGTCTGGATCCTGAAGACAGGAAAAGACTTGCGGAAATCATCAGCAAGTGAAACTTCGGCCTCAGTTTTTTCTATTTTGTATTCGGATATAGTTTGGTATCAGGTGCATTTAGGGAATAAGTTCCATCTTTTTTCTTGGTTACAATTATTCTGTCATTTTCCAAAAACCGAAATCTCTCGTACAGCTGGCCTGTCATTACGTCCTCCTTGTGGTTCACCTTCATCTCATAGATCTTTCCGTCAAACTCCAGCTTGAAAGTTTCATGGGCCTCTGGAAAAAATTCCCTGTCATCTTTTAATATGTGCCAGTACCTGTGTCTTGCCTCTGGACGGTTAAGATGCTTGGTAAATTCTGATATTGTCATGCGTAATCATACAAAGTGATCCTTTTCTTTTCTTTGATCATGCAGTCAATCATTTCTCCTGCAACACTTTTCACCACCGGTACTACAACTGCGTTTCCAAACTGCCGGTAGGCTTGGTTGTCCGAGACTGGAATCTTGAACTTTTCAGGAAATCCCATTAGTCTTGCACATTCCCTTGGGGTAAGTTTTCTTGGGTTCTTCTTTAACCCGCGTGGAATAAGCACTTCCGCACCGTCCTTGTAGTATCTGGCACTCAGAGTCTTTGCAATGCCGTTCTTGTCTGCAATGTTGTAGCCAAATCCGTTACCCTTTGCCCTGTGTTTTGCAAGATGCCGTTGAAGGGATGCCCAAGTACCGTCTGGCAGAATGTATTTCTTGTGCACGCGTTTCTCCAAGATGTCTGCAAGCCTTGGTCGCTTGTTGATCAGTTTCGGAAATTCAAAATCAGTTGCCTTGTCAAAGCCAACTATGAAGATTCTCTCTCGGTGTTGCGGGACAAGATTGCTTGCATCAAGTACCTTGTAGTGAACGTCGTATCCAAGCTCCTCTCGGAGTACTTTGAGTATTAGATCGAATGTCCTTCTCTTGTCATGTCTTTCAAGATGCTTTACATTTTCCAGAAGGAATGCTTTGGGTCTTTTTGCCTTCAGTATTCTTGCGATATCAAAGAATAGTGTTCCTTGGATTAGGTCCTTGAACCCGTGAGGCCTACCAAGGTGCTTCTTTGAACTAATGCCTGCTATTGAAAAAGGTTGACACGGGAATCCAGCCAGCAGTACATCATGATCAGGAATTTCGTTTTCATCAATCTTGGTGATGTCCCCCACTGGCACTTCTCCAAAGTTTGCCTCGTAGGTCTGCTGCGAAAACTTGTTCCATTCAGAGGAGAATACACAGTTTCCTCCGACGCTTTCAAAGGCAAGGCGAATCCCGCCTATTCCTGCAAACAGATCAATGAATGTAAAATTAGTTTTCGCCAATTGCTCTTCTGTTATCATGTTTGCATTTTAATTATTACTTTGTAGATTATGTTGACAACAAAGTCGTGTTTTTTGCGATCATCTTAAAGGGATCCAAAACTATTACGGGATCATATATTATGACCGTTAAGGACGAAAACCGCCGGAGAATTATTGATATTTACATGAAAAATGTCCATGGGAATAAGCCAGACACGAGTAGTTACACCAGCGATCATGACGGCAGAGAGGGTCATTGGTTGGAGAACAAAATGGGAATAGCTCACAACGCAAGCAACAACCCAGATCTCTTTGACCACGAGATGAAAAACGCCACTGCCAGCAAGACATCCTATGGGGATTGGTCAGCTGACTACTACATTTTCAAAGACACTGGGTATGAAACATTCAGAGGCAAAGACAACCTTGCAGCAAGGGACAGATTTATGGAGATATTTGGACATCCAAGTACCAACCATGAAGGAAAATATTCTTGGTCGGGAAAACCAATTCCAAAGATTAACCAAGTAAATTCATTCGGGCAGGAATTAATTATTGATGATGCTAACAACGTTGTAATCAGATATTTTTTTTCAAAAGACATTAGGGATGACAAAAACGTCTTGATTCCATCTGAGTTTCAAAAGGAGGGTTTGGTGATTGCCCGTTGGGATGCTGATTCATTAAAGAAAAAAGTCGAGAATAAGTTCAATCAAAGCGGCTGGTTCAAATGTATCAAAAACAGAGAAGGGGCCTACGAATTAATAGTGTTTGGAGACCCGATGGACTATGATACTTGGCTTCAACATGTTAGAAATGGGGACATTTTTTTCGATAGTGGCATGCATCAAGGAAACGTTAGGCCCTATTCCCAATGGAGAGCCAGCAATTCTTTTTGGGAAAAATTGGTGACAGACAGATACCCAGACATATGATTGAAGTTGGCGGACATATTTTCTCCTGAAAAAAGGTCTTGGATCATGTCCCGTATCAGGGGAACAAACACAAAGATTGATTTGAAAATGAAAGGGATGCTGGCAGACATTGGATGCAAATTTGAAATGTATCCGAAGATGCTTGGGAATCCAGACTTTGTTCTGAATAGGGAAAAAATTATCATATATTGTGACGGTGATTTTTGGCACGGTTACAGATATGATGCTAAAAAGAAACCAGCTAAAAAATTTTGGAGAGACAAGATCGAAGGCAACATTAGAAGAGACAGAAGAGTATCCCGCAGGTTTAGGAAAGACGGATGGGCAGTTCTCAGATTCTGGGAGCATGACATTGAAAAAAATCCCGAAAAATGTCTAAGAAGAATTAGATATAAGATGAAAGAAAAAGCTGTATCATCTAACTTCAGATAAGTTTTAGATAGTCAGCATTACACAAAATCGATCAAATTGAATAAACTATGACACTACTTTGTATTCGTACACTTTACTTAACAAAGGAATTGCTTTTTCTATATCTGATTTATTTTCTATTTCTGACGTATAATCGCCTAATCCCCAGTGTCCAATTTTTTTCCCATCTTTTTTAACCATATATTTAATAAAAGACGAAGGAGGGAAAAAATTCTTTTGTCTTATAGAATAAGCCAAGTTTAGTTTATCTTTTCCAGATGTTATTGAGCATAAAGCGGCACCATCTTTTTTAGAATAAAACCCAGCATACTTTTTCTTTTGCTTGATTTCTATGTCAGGAAAAGTATCTAGGATCATATTTTTTAAATTAAAAAATAGTTGTTTTGTTTTATCAGACGTTGCTGGGTTTCTATATTTACCTTTCAGAAAATCATCTTCAGAATATTCTTCTAATCTAATCACAGTTGTGTTCTTTGATTTTGTTCCAACTGGTTTTTCACCTTCAATTTTGTTTAAAGTGATTACCCCATTTTCAAACTTTGCAATCTCATAAAGCTCAATTGGTAATTCTCCTTTAGATTGACTAGCTCTTTTTTGATGTTCTGTAAATTGTGGAGAGATAAATATAACTCGAGTTTCGTCCCAATTCACATCATTTTCTGGATCCAACACCTTGTCTTTAATTTTATGATATAGAAGAACAAAATTTTCTTTTTTTTCTTGTAATAATTTGTAATAGCTCATGCCTTGATCAACTACGCCTTTGTGTTTCACATTCTTGTATTCTACAATTACAAATGAGCCTCGATCATTATCAAAAGCTATGGAATCTGGTCGAAGATTATCAATTTGATATTCAGATGTCAGAAATTCAACGTTTGGAAATACTATAGATAAGTTATTTTCTATTAGATTTTGAATAATCTTTTCATTTTCATCTGCCTTTTCTCCACTCATTTGTTTGAGTTCAGTTACTTTCTGGTTCTTTACCTGAAAGACTTTCAATGAAAAATAGTAATAATAGTTATGTATAAACAGTATTAACTAAAATCTAATCTATCATTTTATTCTAGGTTTTTATTACCTTTAATTTTCTAACAGACTCTTTTTTGTATTCAGAAATTGCTTTCTTAACTTCTTCTGCAATTGCTTTTTTCATGTCCAAGGATAGCTCGGATTTTTCACGTTTGTCTGATTTTCTCGGCATTTCAATTAGCTTTGCACAAAGCTCGAGTAAAACTGAGGCTAAAAATCGATTAATTGCATATTGATTTTTAAATTTAGCAGCTAGCAGTGCTGTATGTTCACCTACATTTTCATCTATCATATGGGCTGTTGTCTCATTAAATTTATCAGATTCATGGGTTAATCTTCGAACATAATCTAATAGTTCTAGAATTGGCATTGATTCTCTTTTCTTTATCCATTCTATGTGATCGTCTGTAGTTTTATTCCACATTTTCATTAGTTCATCAAAATAATTGTTCATATACTATGTACAAATTAGTGTTTAATTTAGTATCTGAATTTTTACTATTGTCTCATCTCCACTGATCTGTCTTGCATGCTTTTCACATAATCTAAAAAACATTCTGCAAAGCGGTTTCTTTGCATATTTGCTAGAAAAATAATACAGGGCAACCAAGACATAGCCTTCTGCATTACAGTATGGGATAAGACAGATCACATAGTCTTAAGAAGATTTTTAGGTATAACAGATCTGATTGATGGTACAATAACCACCAATTAACTACCAGAACACGATCAATCTTATCTGCAGGAGAAAAAATGGTACGAAACATAATAACAAAGTTCAGTGAGAATGATTATCACATGTTTTCTAGGATCGCAAACAATTCAGGACTGTCAGTCGAGGAAAAACTGCAGGAGATAGTCGACGTTTACATTATAGTTGAGAAAAACCGGTTCAAACAAAGCCGCATAGATGATGAAACTATCTAAAAGTCACCTAGATTTTTGCTGTTTTTTTAAACCAATTATGGCCTAGAAAGTCAGCTATTGTTTGCTCATTATCTTCGTTTGAATTTAATTTTTCAAATTCATCTTTGTAGATAACTTTGTTGCCTGGATCCTCAGTTGATTCTTCTACATCCTGTGACTTGTTTTCCGGGGTAGGTTTTGATAGATCAAAAAAGATCCTCATCACCCTATTAGGAATTGTGGGATGTTTTTTCTTTAGACGTTCTAAATTCTTTTTCCTGTTCCATCTGTACATGAAGGCCATAATTTTGAAATTACGTCCTGTTTTGACAGTACTTACTTCGATTATGAATGTACATTTTTTATAAGTAAACAGGAGATCAATTTCTCGAGCCTTCTCAGCTTCAGATTTATTAAATTCTGAACGTGATTCCACAAAATAAAAACCAATTTTATCTAGAAACTCTGCAACTTTACGTTCATACTTATCCTTAATATCGGATATTTCCATGCTGAAACAGTAGATCAGAACTTTACATAAATAATATTATGCAAAATTTGGGAATGTCTCAAAATCGGACATATAATGACATATTTGTTAACGGATTATATGTCCACAAATTGAAGTATAATGAAGCATTTCCTATTCAAAGTTATTTCCTATGGAAGTATAATTAAAAAAGGAAGAATAGGGAAATTAATCCCCATTCGATCATTCAATATATGACATATAATGTCATATAATCTAGTTATTAATAGTCATGAACGTGGTTAACGTAGCTTTCTGGTAACCTTGTTCACCAAGTTCACGACTGTGTATTGGACTGTCTACAGGAACTTCAATACCGTACTTTTTCACAAGTTTTTCCAAGTCACCCATTGTAAATGAGTAGGATGTTATTTGGTGCTGCACGCTATCTTCTCTCTTCTTTACCTGATGTTTCACACCGTGGAACTTCTGCTCGAGTGTCTTGGAAAGTGAATTGTATGTGATATAGTTCGGATACTCGTCTGGTTGGAATGTTCTTCTGGAATTTGGATCTAATCTACCTGGTAAATCAGAATTTCCCTGTGTTGCAAAATTCCAGTATTCGGTGAAATTCAGACTGAGATTACCATCCAACTTTGATACCAGTATCTTGAATAATTTTGCTTCAAGGCTGTTGTAGATTGTCTGATGTCTTTGCTCTGTGTAGAATCTTGCAACTTCTGCAAATTTCTCAAAGTATTTTGTTTCCTGTGCTATGGATACAAAATCCGACCATAGTTCTTCATCGCGTCCTTTGAGGTCAATATTGGACTTCTCAAGCGGCTTTTTGATATTCTGCAACTTCCAAACAAGAAGTTTGTTTCGAAGTTGATTAAGCTGCAACCCCTCATCTGCAACTAATCGCTTGATGTTGTTCTGTGGTTGTCCTTCTGTCATGTATACTACCGCCAGTCTTTCTTGGAATCCCTTGTCATAGGGAACCTTTTCTCCTGCAAACCACTTTGGGCAGAAGGTTTTGTAAAATATCTGCTGTTTGCTGGATTCGGTGATTAGTATTCGCGCTTTGAGGGAACCTTTTGAGTATGAATTCTTGTACATTCTGATCTTCTCCCTGTTTTTGGCTATTTCTTGGGCTTCATCTTCTGCTATTGTTCCACAGCCTTCTTCGTCAGATCCTAAAAAGTTGTATACGTCTGCGTTTGGAATATCCTCACCGTAAAGACATCGATAGTTGAGAAGTTTTCCTAGGTGTAAAACACTACTTTTGCCAGACTCGGTTTCTCCAACGAAGAAAGGATAGTGAAGGGTACTGATCCGTTCCTGGCTGTATGTTAGCAAAATATCTCCGATGATAAGATATTTGTCAATCTCGCTGCAAACGATGTAGCGGTCAATCATTGCCTTCAATTCTTCAATTAGTGATTCTGTCGAAATTTGTTCTTTTGTCTGCTCGGAAATCTCTAGCGAAGAAAACTTGTAAGGAGTATATCCGCACTCGTTTATTTTCAAGGGGCGGAAATTTTTGTCCTGTTCCTCAAGATAGTCATTGGTTGTTATTTCCTCATTGTCAAGTCTTCTTGCTAAAAATTTGGGCTGTCCATCTACGATTACTGATTCTACATAGCATAGGCTAATGAATCCCTTTACTTTTGCTACAGAATATTTTTTCAACTTAGGAGATTGTACTGTTGTACTGTCCAGTTTGACTTCATCAAGCATTTCAAGGACAGTATGACCCTTAGACCTACAGAAATAAAGATCTTCGTCGTCATAACTGTCTGCTTTAATGTCACAGAAAGTGCATTGATACGTTGTTATTTTTTATCACCTCCTTTCTGCACTATGTGCAGTTTTTTTCCTTCATCCAAATAGACGTCAAATTCTGGTATACCTTTGAAAACATTAATCCAGTCTTTTGATAGTGATATGATCAAGTGGTTTTCAAATAGGTAAGGAGTTACACTTGAAATTTTTTTCAAAATCTGTCCTCCCAAAATCTATCACAAGTGTTAACATGTAAGAGTAATTCTTTTATTATGTCATCAAATGTTTGGGACATATTACCGTACGAAACTAAAAGTTTTTTTGTTTTTTGATTAATAGATATTGTTGATTTTTTAGATGTAGTTATTTTTACCACATCTAATTATATTTCGTTTTTCTATATTTAAGGTCTATATGAACTGGATAAGGGTAGTACACCGTGACAAAAGCAATTAATATAGAACATTTTTGAAAATTGAAAAACTTTGAAAATCACTTGAATCGTTTTCTGTAAACCCTAACAAGTTCATCAATCACATTATCCATGCTAGTAAATTCCCCAGTTTTTGCCTGGATTTCCCCTTGAATCTTTAGCAGTTCTTTATGGAGAGAATCGTCTACAATACGAAGGGTTTTGACCATGTTTTGAATATTTCATATATGCTGTATATACTTTATTTTTAATTACTAAATTTTTTTCTTTAAATGTTTATACCAATACAATTTTTCTGAATATTTTGTATCTGCAAAACTTGCACCACTTGTTGATGGTAACAGATACACTCTAGCTTTTTCTATTTCTTCTCTTTGTACACCATAACTTAAAGATACTAAGCCCTCATCCAAGTAATATCGATATCCCGCTTTTCCAATAAATGCAACAACTTTTGGATTATTTTCTTCAATAACACTATTCAATCTCTTTTTTGCTCCTTGAGCATCTGACTTTCGAAGCTCAGTAGTAGATCTTGTTGGACGCTTTACAACATCAGTCAAACCATAACCATAATCTATCACTTTGTAGTCTAATTCTGTAGTTAATCTTTCACGAGTAAGTTTTGACTCAAATAACAATTTCCAAAACATGTTGCTTGCTCCAGCAAAATAATGCCCAATTCTTGCTGATTTTTCACCTGGATTGGTTCCAACAAACAGAACTTTCATGTTTGGTTGAATGAGATCTGGTAGAGTTTTCAAGGGATCCTTCAGCGAGGATCTAATCAAATATAGATCAGAACGGTTCAAATTTGTTAACAAATCAGGAACAAGTTTATTCCTGAACTCATTTATCTAAATACATGAAAAAAATCTATCTTTCCGTACCTCTTCAAACAAATCGAAATCAGAATATATCAAAAACAATCTATCAAATTTTACAGGATTTAGGATGTAAAGTAATTTCAAGCTGGGTTATTTGGGACGATCCTAATCCTAATCTGAACCCTATGGAAATATATCAAAGAGATTATGAAGCAATTAAGGCGTGTGATCTTCTGATAGCAGAAGTAACTAAACCTAGTACGGGAGTTGGAATGGAAATCATGCTTGCAAGTACATTCCATAAAAAAATAATTTGTCTTCATAAAAAAAGTCGACTTTCAAACATGATTAAAGGTTTACCTGGGATAGTCATTTTTCATTACAAAACTAAAGATGATTTAAAATTATTCTTAAAATCAGAAATTATATATAAAAATTGTAATTCCATTAATCATAGAATTAATAAAGAAGAGCCCACACATTTGGCAAGGGTGTAAGATGTCAGAAGATAAAGTGATAAATCTAGCAGCTCTATTTTCTGGTATTGATAAACAGATTCAGATGAATGAATTTGAAGATAAGGTGGCAACCCAGAAAATTGTTTATTTGGCTCAACAAAGTGGAATAGAACTTGGTTACAATTTCGAGTGGTATTTGAGAGGTCCATATTGCAAAGAAGTCTCAGATAATGCACATATAATTATAGATTCTGGAATAAAATCCACTCCAAATGAAGCTGGACTTGATGAAGAAAGAATCAAGGCATTTAGAGATGTTTTGCATCCTTATCTTGATGATCCAGAATGGTTAGAAATTGCAGGATCACTTGTATACCTTCGAAATGAACATTATCCAGACAGAAAAATTAACGAAATCGTAGGCTATCTCTTAAATGATCTTTCATATGGTTACAAAAACTTCAGTGAATCTCTCGTGCGAAGAGTACTAGCGGAAATATTACGAATCGGATTTATTCAATAGTAACATAATACTTAAAGACACTTACGCGATCGATCTAATCGACAATACTTGTGGGACTCTAAATGGAGACAAATACTTTGTGACGTAGTTACCACAGGAAATGATGTCATTAGAAAAGATTCTACAAGAAATATCAAAGAACACATATCATATAAATTCGAAATTGAAGATCCTCGTGATCGGCTTCTTTATGATGAAACAGAATCGTTAAACATCTTCCAATGCATAGGACATTTTTTATGGATTACACAAGGGAATTTCAATTTAGAAGCAATTCAATATTATGTACCATGGGTAGACGCTCTTTCATCAGATGATTACAAACTAATTGGAGCATATGGACCACGTCTTTTCGGAATCGAACATCTTAATCAAATAGAACATCTTTTAGCTGTTTTAGATAAAGATCCTTCAAAGCGGCGAGCAGTCGCGTCTGTCTATCTTCCTCAGTTTGATCAACATGGACTTGCAAATGAAGAAATTCCGTGTACTCTAAATCTACAATATCTTGTCAGAAATGACAAAGTCCAATCTTTAACTTACATGCGAAGCCAAGATGCTTTAAAGGTCTTACCATATGATGTTTTTATTTTTACAATGTTGCAAGAATACGTCCAAAATAGACTCAAACCAAAATATGATAAATTTGAATTAGGAAAATACAATCATTTTAGTGGAAGCTTCCATGTATATCATCAAGATTTAGAAAAAGTAAAAAAAATAATCTCTAACAAAGAGACTTCAACTTTTAAAATGCCTTTAATGCCTCACTACGATGTCAAGTTTCGCCTTCAAGATATGAATAAATTTGAATCAATAGTGCGAACTTGTGTAGTTGCCAAAATAGATCATGGCGTTGACATAGATTTTGATTCACTTTTTAACATGATAAATAATTTCCTTAAAGAAGATTATTGGAAGCAATTTGGATACATACTACTTTGTTATGGAGCAATTAAAGTAAAGGATGCCAAAAACCTACAAAAAGCATATGATCAATTAGATAAAGAATACAAGAGATTTGTGGATCTTTATAATAAGAAATTTAAAAACTAAACTCTATCTGAATATAGTTTTAGTAATTTATACCAATGTAATTTTTCATTATATTTTGTATCTCTATAACTTTGACCACTAGATGATGGAATTAGATAAATTCGTATATTGTTTAATTTTCCTTGGTAACCATATTTGTATTTCTCATTTAATCTTTGATTATAGATTTGAAAACCTCTTTTACCAACAAATGCAACAATTTTAGGTTCAAACTTTTCTAATAATTTGTTCAGTCTATTAGTACTATTTAGCGTGTGACCGTATTTTATATCAGTAGTACTTCTCGTTGGAGTTTTTACAACATCAGTTAAACCAAAATTATACTCAATCAATTTTTGATCTTTTTCAGTGAAAAGCCTTACTGGAGTTAATCCAGATTCATATAATAGCTTCCAAAAAACATTTGATTTTCCCGCAAAGTAGTGTCCAATTTTTGATGAACGGACGCCTGGACTTGTTCCTACGAACAAAATTTTTAGATTTTTTTTAAGAATATCCTGAAGTGGTTTGAGTGTTTGCATCAATCAGTTTTCTTCTTTTACTAGTAAAAAAAGTCTATAGAAGCACCATCCAATCAATTTTATCTATTTCCGTATGAATTAGAATGTGAATGAGTGAGAAGAAGATTTGGGTGTTAGGCAATGAGAAAACAAAAGCTGAAAAATCAATATCATGGTCATCATTTTTCCCAAATTTTGCCGATGCTGATGTAATTATTATCGATTTAACTACGTTCACCGCTGATATTCTAAAACAAATTAATAAAAAGAAATTGAACTATGCAAAAAATCAATTATATGACAAATATCTCAACCGTGGCACAATAATCTTCATTACATCACCATCTTTTGAAATAGACGATAACGGTACTAAATACTCAAATTATCATTTATCTCCTATTCATATTCAAACAAGAGAAGTTCCTAAAGGAACTGTAATTCATGATAATGGTGACGAAGATAATTTTTATTTTCCTTATCTACAAAAAGTTGGGACATTTGATTTCTATATTGAAAAAATCAATGATGTTGAAAATGTAACTAAACTTACAACTGAATCAAAAGAATTTCATGATAAATTATCGATTGATACATTTTACAATGTTTGGGATAATACAGAACATATCTTAGGCACACGATTCCTTAGTCCTTTAAAGCTAGGAGATGGTGATGTAGTTTTTCTCCCACCAACTCATAAAATTTCGGTTACTAAAGGAATAAACAAAATAATTGACATATACCAAAAACCTACAAGTGATAAATATTATACAATAACAGCTGAACACAGTAAGCAACGAAGCTCTACGTATGATGTATTAAAAAATTTAGAAAACAATCTTCGTGAATTAATCAGTGCTGAACTATCAGAAATTAGCCCAAAATGGTGGAAACAAAGAATTCCGGAAGATATTCGTGAAGAAGCGCGGAAAAGAAAGGAACGAAATGAAAAACATATAGGTGCTTCTAATCATCATTTAATTTTTTATGTTGATTTTCCAGATTACAAAAAAATTATCACAAGAAATGATAATTGGAATGATGTTTTTCAAAATGTATTTGGTAATAAACAACTACTTTCAAGTAAATTAGAAGAACTTGAACCTATAAGAAATGCAATTTCTCATCCAAGAGATCTTACGTCTCTTGAAGAAAGAAGGTTAAAGCTTTCAAGTGAAGAGATTATTATTACTATAAAGAATTACAAAAAGAAAAAGAAACTTAAGAAGAAAAAAATTAAAATCAAATCATGGCTAAAATTTAAACCTATACAAGTAGTTATGACAACTGCGTTTGACAGAAGAGTGTATCCATTAGATAGTGTTTTCCATATTAGAGTTAACTGTCCTGCCATTTTACTTGATGAATTAATTCATATTGAAATATACAATTCCCAAAAAGAACTTTTAGCAAAATCTGAAATTGATCCAAATACATTTGAAGATAAAGAACTAAAAAATACAGGATTGTTTGAAACAACAATCATTATGACTGGAAATAAGTGGAAAATTGGACAAGAGTATTATGTAATTGCAAAATATGGTCAAGCTCAAGTATATGATTCGTGTTTAATTGCAGAACGTGTTCCTGTAATTCAAACCGATAAATCAGTATACATGTGGTCAAGCGACATGATTGTCACTATAATAGATCCTGATGCTGATAAGGATTCTTATGTACCTGAATACGTTGGAAATAGCCCAGATTCACAACTTATTATCTCATCAAGTCAAGGAAAGATTGAAAATTACAAACTTCGAGAAACGGGTGATTCTACTGGAATATTCCAAGGCTTGATAGGCTTTATTGGAGTTTTTGGTGATGGAACAAAACATGGCTATAATCTTGATGGGAAAATTTTAACACAAACTCAAGGAACAGTAGTGGATGACGGTTTCCTAGAAGTAAAACGAAGTGATAAAATAATAATTTCCTACAAAAACCGCTTTAAGAAAGTACAGTTAACAGCTTTTACTTCCAATTTTGGAGCTGTAATAGAACTTGATCAAAAAGTCTATTCAAACCACGATAAAGTCTACATAACCGTTGTGGCTCCAGATTACAATTTTAATCATCATGAGAATGACACCATAGGAGATACTTCGAAAAATGAGATAATTATTTCTACAAGTGTAGCAGAATTGAAAGGATATAAGCTGAATGAAACTGGAAATGATACTGGAATATTTGTTGGCGAGGTTATCTTAATTGAATTTAATCAAGAAAAAACTAACAATGCACACGGTTTAGGTCCTAAAGATGGCATTATTCCTGCACACAAACAAGATTTTATCACAATATCTTTCAATTATTTTGGAGAACAAACTATTGTTGCTAGTGCAATCATCAAATAACTGCTATCACAAAATGAAGAATGTGCTTATAAAGAAAAAGTGAATATACAAACGACTTCCTTTACATAAATATTATTCAAATAACTTTGCATTACCTAGTTTACAAGTCAAAATTATCTGTAAAATCCTTTTTTATATAGAATAAATTCTCTTTTTCTTCGTCACAAAATCACTTATCACTAATAAATATTCATGATAATTACTCATTCCTGAATAAAAACTGACAGACTTTAAAAGCTAGACGAATAATTAAGCATAATAAAATACTCCTTCATAATTATCAAAATAATGAAATGTAAAGAATGTGGATTTGACAAAGATCGCATAAAAATTCTGAAAATGGAGTTAGGTGTATTAAGTCAAAAAGTTAGTGAAGCTGAAATTGAATATGAGGCTACAAAGAAAATAATGGAAAAAGTTAAGAATATTGATACTAGTTCTGAAAAAAACACGATGTTATATCGTCGTTTAATGAAAGAAGAATTAGCTGAGCAATTAGATGCTTTGCGCCTAAGAATTGATATGATTCAAAAAATCTCACCAGAATCGGCAAGTATTCTAAATAAAATACTTAACGAATATGAAGAATCATATCGAGATTTTTTCAAAGCAATTGAAGATGATGGTAGTAAAATTGACGGATTCAAGTATTTGGTGGGGCTTCTAGGTTTTGTTACCGCTGTTATTGGAATGAGGAAAAAAATAGATGATATTGTAAAAGTGTCCTCTTATTCAATTCGAGACACAATCAAAAGATTGGAAACCTAGGACGAATTAGGAATCTCATGTTTAGATACTATATCTAAAATAATCTAGATAAAATTAAAAATTTACAAAAAAACAGTTACTTATCTATAGTAAATATTAGACATAATAAGACATATCTATTTGATTCTAGTCTTCATGTCACAGCCTAGCGCGAAGAAAGAGATAAACTTCTACTTTTTTTATTTTAATTTTTATTTACAGGAAGAAATTACCTCAGAAATCATTCTAGATG
>Ga0247727_10008497_pt1 | contig 19033 bp, 16 predicted proteins | sample WisWelCaveWW1625_FD_202498 | JGI IMG/M metagenome (GOLD analysis project Ga0247727, IMG submission 202498) | Biofilm microbial communities from Wishing Well Cave, Virginia, United States - WW16-25 | ecosystem: Environmental > Aquatic > Deep subsurface > Groundwater > Cave microbial mat | place... | reverse complement strand
GTCTAACCCCTGCTGCGGCGCTCGAGTCGCTCTCCAGCGTTGCTCTATCCTCCGAGCAGGCAAGGAAAGCATATCACAGTGAAATTCGCGCCCGGCAGTGAGTAACAAATGGAGTAATTGGAGGTGTCTTGAATGCCTCAATAAATGCGACTTGACATTCACATAGCAGCTAACCGGCAGCAGCCGTGACGAACGAAGGCGCGCTGCTTGCGGCGTAGCCCGGCAGAGATCATGATAACAATAAAACCTCTTTGGGCAAAGTGGTTGTTTACGAAAAAGCAAGCAGCGTGCCTGAGAAAGGCACGGTTGCTGTCCGGTTCAGCGAGTTGTTGGGCCGCATGATTGATTTCTCATTCTCCTTTTCCTTGATCCGATTCGCGGTTTCTCGTCTGGTATCGCCTTTGCAAGAATATGTCGACGGGATTCCCCCTTGGCATGAAGCGTACGCCGCAATGTGGGCATGAGAAGTAGTCGCTTCCGACGTCCCATTCCTCGATGTGTCCACATGCCGGGCAGTGTGAAGACCTTGAGACGGCCCAGATTGTGACTGCCAAGGCCGCGCCTATAAGCAGAATCGGTAATAGAGTGTGAGTCCCGTGACCTGAGTCTGCCAGGATTCTGAAGAAAACGATTGTGGCAAAGAAGATTAGCACGAAGAGAGCGAGAGCAATGCCAGCAACCGTTTCGCGTCGACGGTATGCCGTCATCGTCGTTTGGTCCAATTCAGTCTGGACACCCTCGCACCCAAAAACGCTGCAGTGTTGATGGGTGGTCCAGCACAGACTGTGATGCAGTGTCCTGCATTGGGAGCAAGACACCATCTGAATGGGCGAAGACAGAGCGTCTCTGCAGTAAGGGCATACTGGATTTGTCCTCGCACGTAAAAGAAACTTACGCATAATCACGAAAGTGTAAGCATGGGGTCACCATGCGGCCCAACGCCGGAGTTGAGCGGCAACACCAAGACGAGCGAAGGCTTGCTGCTTGCTACCCAATTCCTAGCACAGACTATGATAACTGAAAAGCTTTTCCTGTTGAAATGACGCCTGACCGATTGCAAGCAGCAAGACTGAGCGAGGCGCAGGTGTTGTCTGCTCGAACGACTTGTTGGGCGATCTTTTGGCGAATCGACCTACTGTATTTCACTGCCTAGCGAGCTAGCTTAGCTAGGGCATTTGTGTCCTTGCGGTAAGCGTGCGTGCTTTGGGCGGGTTGAGAGGGGTATCATCGGTTGAACGCTTGAACGAGGAGGATGACCGATGAAAGCCACAGAAATGCCGAAGAAAAGGGTGAGTCTGGATAGGGTGCTGGGGCGGTTTGTTCAATGGCGGCGGAACCGCGTTGGAAGCGAACGCATTCCAGAAAGTTTGTGGAGATCTGCCGTAGATCTGACTTTGGAGCATCCCATCAGCAGGGTATCACGGGAACTACGACTGGATTACTACGAATTGAAGGAGCGAGTGAACGGGCATCAGGCAAAAAGCAGGAAGGTTGCAAGCCCGTTTGTGGAATTACAGATGGATGAGACACAGCGGTCGAGTGGTGGTGCCGTAATAGAGATGGAGGATGGGAGCGGCAGGAGAGTGAAAATCGCGTTGCCACAGGCTGGGGTTTCAGGCCTTCTGGAGTGGGCAAGCCGGCTTTGGGAAAGGTAAGCAATCATGATTCAGATCACCCCACAGATGCGAATCCTGGTGGCAGTAGAGACAGTAGACTTTCGAAAAGGGATCGATGGTCTTGCGCGAATCTGCAAGGACTGGCTTAGCGCCGATCCATTTTCGGGAACACTTTTTATTTTTCGCAATCGGCGGGGGCAGTCGCTCAAATGCCTGGTGTATGACGGCCAGGGTTTTTGGCTTTGCCAAAAGCGGCTGAGCCAGGGGCGATTCCGCCACTGGCCGAAAGGAAATGGCGAACGAATCAGCCGGCTGGCAGTGCATCAGTTGCAGCTATTAATATGGAACGGAGATCCATCTGCGGGCCGGACCGCCCGGTTTTGGAAAGAAATCTCCGCAAGGGTATAGAAGCAAATCCCACCTAAAAAAACCACTGGACACGAACCGCGCCATATGGTATAAGTTGTGGCGTGGACGATCAACAGATCGTAGGCCGCTACTGCGGCCGGCCATTTAGCCGGCAAGAAATCGAATGGATCGGCGCCCTGATTTCGGGCGAACCATCCATCAGCCGCCAGCAGGTATCGAAACGTTTCTGTGAATACGCCGGTTGGCGCAAACCCGATGGCGGACTCAAAGATATGAGCTGCCGCGTGGCGCTGCTGAAGATGTCCCGCAGTGGAATCCTTCGCTTGCCGGTGCGAAAAAAATCGCAAAGCCGTGCGAATAAAAAAGTATCCAGAACTCGTGCCGGAGCCAGAGCTGCGGACATTTACAAAAAGGCCGGAGAATTTGATCTTCAATTTCAAATCGTAAATCAAACCAATTCTGCGCTCTGGAACGAGTTGATCAGCCGTTACCATTATCAGGGATATACGCCGCTTCCTGGCGCACAGCTTCGCTATTTTGTGCAAGCCGAAGAAGGAATCGTAGCTCTACTTGGTTTTTCGGCAGCAGCCTGGTCGGCTGAAGCACGCGATCGCTGGATTGGCTGGGACGGCCCGCATCGCAAACAGAATCTGCAGTACATAGTAAACAATTCCCGCTTTTTAATTCTTCCTTGGATCCATTCCAAAGGATTAGCGAGTCGCATTCTTTCGAAGGCTGTAAAACGATTGGTTGGCGACTGGCATGCCAGGTACAACTACCGGCCGCTGCTGGCAGAGACTTTCGTGGAACGGGATCGATTCAAAGGGACCTGTTACAAAGCGGCAGGCTGGCGGTGCGTTGGAGAGACAAAGGGTCGGGGAAAACTGGATGTTGCCAGCGAATACAAGCTGCCGGTAAAAACCATTTGGGTTAAGCCACTGCAAGTTGATTTTCGCGCGCATCTGTGTGGAGAGCCAATCGGATGAAGAAGAAGCAGCGGAAGCAGAAGCAGAAGAAGCAACAATCACCACGGCGGCTGGATGTTACCCCGGAGGCATTACAGCAATTAGTGGATTGTGCAAAGGACTTGCTGCCGCAGCAGCAATTCGAACTGCTTTCGGCAATCACCGAATCGATTTTGTTTTTGCGGACTGCATACGAACAAAAGAGGATCAGCGAAAGGAACTTGCTTCGGATGATGTTTGGACCATTTACAGAAAGCGCTCGTGTGGTACTGCAGGAAGAAAAGGAGCGAGAAGAAGAAAAGAAGAGAGACAAAAAGGAAAAACCCAGAGGGCATGGCAGAAATGGTGTGGAGGATTATCCGGGAGCGCGCAGGCAAAAAGTCCCTCACACCGAAATGAAAGCCGGCCAGCAATGCCCTGAGTGTCTGCGGGGGACGCTCTATCAATTCAGGGGGGAAGAGCCCGCTGTTTTGGTTCGTTTCACTGCTTCTATTCCTGTCGATGCTACTGTTTATGAAATCGAAAGGCTGCGCTGCAGTGCATGCCAGAAGATCTATTCTGCGCCGCTTCCTGCCGAAGCGCAAAAGCCAAAATACGATGAGACGGTCGGGGCCATGATCGGGGTGCTGCGATACGGAGCGGGACTTCCGATGAATCGCATCGAAACATTGCAGCAAGATTTTGGGATTCCCCTGGCCTCTTCCACTCAATGGGCAATTGTGGATCGCATGGCGGAAGTGATTTCTCCTGCCTACGAAGAACTGGCCCGTCTGGGAGCTCAGGGTGAAGTCATTCACAACGACGATACCTCTATGAAAATTCTTGCCTTATGCAAAATTCGGCAGCAGCAAAAACAGGAACCAGACGAAGAGGATGAGCCCGAGAGCAGCAAAAAGAATCCGCGAACCGGTTGCTTCACAAGCGGCTTTGTGTGCCTGACAGATGCCCGCAGGATTGCGCTGTTTTTTACTGGTGAGCATCATGCGGGAGAGAATATGGAAGCGCTTTTGCAAAAAAGAAAAGAAGACCTGCCTCCCCCGATCCAAATGTGCGATGGCCTTTCACGAAATCTGCCGAAATCCTTTCAAACCATCCTTGGAAACTGCGTCTGCCACGGACGACGGCATTTCGTAGACGTATTTGAGGATTTTCCCGAGGAATGCCGCTTTGTGATTGAAACGCTCAAGGAAGTTTTCAAAAACGAAGACATTGCTCTACAGGCAAACATGACGCCTGCTGAGCGGTTGCTGTTTCATCAAAGCCAGAGCAAACCCTGGATGGATAAACTGAACAAATGGCTCGACGAACAATTCGAACAAAAGAAAGTGGAACCCAATTCCGGACTGGGAAAAGCCATCTCTTATATGCGCAAGCACTGGGAACCGCTCACGCTTTTTCTGAAGATTGAGAACGCTCCGCTTCATAACAATATCGCCGAACGTGCTCTGAAAATGGCTGTCCTCCATCGAAAAAACAGTATGTTTTTTAAGACTTTTCGTGGCGCCTATGTGGGTGACGCGCTGATGAGTCTCGTTCACACTTGCCGACTCTCAAACGTAAATCCATTCGAGTATCTTGTCGCTCTGCAACTGCATCATGAGCAACTCAAAGCCAACTCACAGCAGTGGATGCCCTGGAATTACCGCGCCACAATTGATGAGGCTGCTCGCGCCTCCCCGACAATGTGATTGCACCAAGCTGCAACTCCGCAACTCTCAACGAAAATCGCGAAAATCGCAAAATGCAAACATGCCCGGTAGTTGGATCTCTCTTTCGGGAGTGGACGGGCGTACAGTATCGACGAGACCGCGCATTTTAACCGAACTGTCAAGCACGCTTACCGCAGGGACACGAATCACTTGGCTGTTCTCCTCCCGAGCTCCAGACCTCAATTTTATTGATGAGGTTGAAAAGTTTGCTTCAGCACTCCCGTTTGCTCCCGAAAGGAGATTGTCATCCGTGGTGCGTCGCAAGTCCCGCGTCCTGGTCGGCGATCTGAGGACCATCCTATCCGCACTACACATAAGGCTCCAAGTTGACTACGAAGAGAATCAGATGGAACTTGCGGAAACAGCCTGTCACTTCGAATACGTTGTTTCAAGCGAAGGCTTCGGGCACAGTGCGATAGCAATCCTGACTCGAATATACTCAGAAATTCGTGGCAACATATTCTACGGCTGTGTTATCGCTCGGACAGCAGTGGACAGGTACTCATTATGGGTTGACCCCGATTAGTTGATCTACTCTGAATTGCTGTCCATCGTGCTTGCTTTCCGCTGTCAAGTGTATACTACAGCGCACCGCTTTGTTGATTTAGCACTTTTTCTCTGAAAGGAAACGGAGCAAGTGTCGCGCCGCTTAGGTCTGTTCCGGGGCTAGGTTTTGCGGCTTGGACTCAGTCGCTGCACGGACAAGCAGCGGAGCCCGCGCCGTGCCGGCAAATCCCGCCGCAAGGCATAGACAGAATGTTCACCGCAGAGTGCACCCATGAGGTTTTCGCATGAATCGCCCGGCCGGACGGACGGCATGGGTGGCGGCCAGCTAATAAAGCAAAGCAACTAAAGAAAGAATCATCGGTTAACATCGGGGCCAATTTTCACAATCGCGGATTTATGAAAATTGGCCCTGGCCGCCACCCATGCCACCTTTTCACAACTCGTTATGAAACTGGCCGGGCTCTCGTTTTTGCAGGTCAACGGTTCTTGCTTCTTTCAGGATCGGTATAAAAAGTTGTCTACCACAACGGCGGCGGGATTTGCCGGCACTTCCCGCCCCAGTTTGCGGTAGCGGCAAAGCAAACTCGTTCACCGAACGCACCGGCCTTGCAGAGTCCCGTCAAACTGCTTTGCATTCCGGTATACAGGCTTTATTTGCTGCATTCTTTTCTTTAGTTGCATCTTCGTGCAAGGGGTTGCAAAGCGTTTGCCGGGTGCAAGGCGGCTGAAAACTGCGATGAGATTATCGTTTGCCGGAGACTTTCTTAAGCGCTGCCGGTTCAACATTCGATTGAACTCCCGGCGCTTCAATAGAAGAAACAGATCGCTTTTTATCCGGCAAGAGATCTTCCAACTTGTTTCGCAGGATTAATGCTTCCAGTATCCGTCGAACGGCTTCGCGATCTTCAGCCGGCATTTTTTCAATCAACAAGAACTTCTCATACAGATCAGGATCCTTAATTGCAATCCGGCGCGTTCGAGGAGCATCTTCAAAAAGAAGAAAGTCTGCGGTTACTCCAAGAGCTTTAGCCAGTTTTAGAAGGCTTTCTCCATTAGGAAACGCCTTGCGGTTCTCATACCGGTTGATGATGGTCCAATTCAGGCCGGCAACCTTAGCGAGTTCCTGTTGAGACCAGCCTTTCTCTTTACGCACCAGGCGGATCTTTTCTCCGGTGTTCATGGTGTGAAGTATAAACCAGGCTTCTTTAAAAAGATTGAAGATCAGCGGTCATGTTTTGGCCTCCTGGTTGACAATTATAGACTTTTTATAATCAAAAATATAGATGATTAGAATATATCGAAATTTGAAACATTCAGGTCTTGACATGGGTTCTGGAAAAATAAGAAAGGCCATCAAATACTGACAACTTTAAGCAAAGAAGACAGCATGAGATGGCCGAGATGAAAGCCAGGGGATCCAGCTTTCATTTTGAAGATTTTTAGTGTACCACATCTTTTGATCAGGCCTCCGCAAAGGAGGTGAAGCGAATGATTCAAATCGATGATCTATCGCTTGGCATGGTATTTGATGAACCAGGGAGCAGGACTTGCAGGAGTAGCGTACATACCAAGTTATTAACAAGGCAACACTGGAGATATAGACGTGCCGGATTATTTCTGATATGGTATCTTGCTGTTTGAAACCTAAAGCAGGAGATGCGAATGGTACCCAAAACGTGTTTTCTTACCAAGGGAAAAGGTATTCATAAAGAGAAACTGACCAGTTTTGAGATGGCCCTTCGTGACGCCGGCATTGCTCCTCTGAACCTGGTTCGGGTTTCGTCGATATTCCCGCCCAAATGCAAGATCGTATCGGTTCAGGAAGGCAAAAAGTATCTAAGACCGGGCCAGATTGCTTTTGCTGTTATTTCCGATAATGCCACGAATGAATCCAACCGTTTGATAGCGGCAACGGTTGGAGTTGCGATTCCGCGTGACAAGAGCATGTTCGGATACCTGTCCGAGCACCACAGTTTTGGAGAAACCGAAAAGGAAGCAGGTGATTACGCTGAGGACCTCGCGGCTGGAATGCTCGCTACAACACTGGGTCTGGAGTTCGACGCGGATAAAAGCTGGGATGCAAACCGGGAGATCTACAGATTGTCGGATCATATCGTGACAGCACGAAACGTGACACAATCCGCAATCGGCAAAGATAAACTCTGGACTACAGTGGTTGCTGCCGCTATCTTTGTGGAATTCTACGATTAGCCTTGATTCACTATAATTCAACCCCGTTCAACTTTCTCGGTATTCCGGACGAGTACTCGGATTTTGACGCCGCAAGAGTCGTCATTCTTCCTGTTCCTTATGAATCTACAACTTCATATCAGGCAGGCACCCGGGATGCCCCGCATGAAATCATCCGGGCATCGCGAAATGTGGAACTCTATGATGAAGAGCTTGGAAAAGAAACCTATCAGATCGGAATTCATACTCTTGAGGAAATGGTGCCTGTGCTCGGTAATGCCGATGCCATGATGGAGGCGCTGTATCAGGTATCACGTCAAATTGTGGGCCAGGGGAAGTTTCAGGTGACACTGGGTGGCGAACATGCCATTACATCTCCGCTGGTTAAAGCTCATCTGGAGCGGTGGCCCGACCTTGGAGTGTTGCAGATTGACGCTCACGCCGATCTCAGAGATTCCTATGAAGGATGCAAACATTCGCATGCTTCCGCGCTGCGTCGCGTTGTCGAGATGTGCCCTGTTGTGCACACCGGCATCCGCAACATCTCAAAAGAAGAAATCGACGCTCTTCCTTTCCTGCGCAGCACTATCTTTTATATGAAGGATATGGAAAAAGATCCTCAATGGTTTGTGAAAGCCGTGGATGCCTTGCCCGAACACGTTTACTTCACAATTGATATCGATGGAATGGATTCATCTCTGATGCCGGCTACCGGAACGCCGGAGCCGGGTGGAATGAGCTGGCGGGACGTGATGGATCTGACCCGTGAGCTGACCAGCCGCCGGAAAATCGTAGGATTCGATCTCGTAGAGCTCTGTCCACAGGGTAGCTCAAAAGCTCCTGCATTCCTTTGCGCCAAATTAATCTACAAAATCCTTGGCCACGTGTTTAGATAATCCTGTATTGCACATGGTACTTTTGTTTTGATAACACAGGAACAGCGGACCATAATATGGATTTATCAGGTCGCAAGCAGAAGCCGTTCGCACTTTTCTTCTGATCTATGGAATCGATTCTTCGCGAATGACGGCCAGGGGTTACGGGATGGAGAAACCCCTGGCAACAAACGATACGGAGGAACACCGCGCTGCGAATCGACGAGTCGAACTGGTCCAAATAAAATAACGGGACCGCGATTTTGAATCAGTTCCTGATTCGCTCGTTGATCTCTTTGCAACGCTTAAGCCAGAAATCACAGGTTTCTACGGCGCCTGAACGCGCGTTTCCGGCGTATTTTTCAGGATGATTGATGAGATCCTTTTCTTCCGGCGTGAACTTCGAGTAAAATGGCTGCAAAGCGGGTTCGGCCTCAACAAGCTCCGTCATGGTTTTACCGGTTTCGCGCGACGCATTCACGAATTTTTTCGACCAGTCGTATGGGTCCGGACATCCGTGAAGTCCAAACAGGATGTAGAGCGGTTCCGCAATGATCGAATCGCGTGACATATCGAGGTTCGCGCGCATCCGCTCACGGTCCACCTGAAGTAATGCTGCTACATTTATAGTACGATATATGGCGTAATCTGCGGCGGCAAAGAGTTCAGCCAGAAAACGGTTGCTGGCCGAATTGGTCAGGTCACGCTGATGTTCTGAGATTTGATCCATCAAAACTGTAACCAGCCGGGGCATGTAGGCTTTCCACAGAGACTTCACATTTTCAAAATCCTTGGGGTTTACCTTGTGAGGCATGGTAGAGGATCCCACACGTTCGGGCTGAAACTTCTCCTTAATTTCGCCAATTTCGGTCCGGTAGAGGTGGCGCATATCATCGGCAAGATTGGCGAGAATGCCCATTGCGGATACGGCCGTATAGGCAAGATCGGTGAGTGGCTCCTGTTCCGTCAACTGTGAGGAGATGCCGGTTTCGCCCGGTTTGAGGCCGAGTTTTGCGAGCAGATCACGTTCGAATTGTAAGGCGCGATCCCCGACGGCAAGTGTCAAAGCGTTATGAGCGCCAACTGGCCCCGCGAACTTTCCCCGCAGATTCCGGCAAGCGTCCTCGAGCTTTTCAACGCGCCCTCCCAGACGGCTCACAAAAAGCGCGATCGCGTACCCGAATGTAATCGGCTCTGCGTGCTGACCGTGTGTCCGGCCTATTTGTGGAGTTGCTGCTTCCTGCGTTGCCAGCTCTGCCAGGGTCTCGATAAGTTGTATCAGGTCGGGAATCAAAACATTCATCCCAAATTCCCTGTATCTCAGAGCGGCTGCCGTGTCCATGATGTCGTTGGATGTGGCGAACAAATGAACGAACCCCCGGGCCTTTTCACTGATACGCTTCCGGATGCTGTTTACCAGAGCTCGAATGTTGTGTTGAATCCTGCCTTCTTCCTCGTATACTTCAGCGGCCGTCACTTCTTTGCAGGCTTTCGAGATTTCCTCGCTGGTTTCCGTTGAACAGAAACCGTAATCGGCCAGTGTTTCTACGAGAGCTGCCTCTACCCGCAAAAAATACCGGATGCTCGCCTCTTCAGACAGGTAGTCATGCACTTTGTTATAGAACTTTTCATCGGCTCCATAGTATCTTGCATCAAAAGGTGAAACTGCGTCAAAAAACTTCATCAGCGGATATCTCCTGGTTGCTTTAAAAACATGAACGCATACCCTGCGCTCCCTTCGTTATTATATTCATAGACTTACGGAGTTTTTCACAGAAGTTGTGGAAAAATCCACAAAAAACAAAACCGTTTGGCCTGAACGCATGATTATTTCAGCATCTTTGCGATTTGATCCAAAATTGTGCGCAGTTTTGAATAGAGATTCCACAAAGCGTAGTATACAACTCCGGCTAACCATACATATACTAGAGCATTGGGCTGGAACCCGCTATAGATCGCTTTTTTGACAAGTTCGGGAGCGGATGTTAAATTTATTGCGCACAACTGGAGGCAAGCTTTGAAGACTGAAATCGAGAATGTCAGCGACGTCAAGAAGATACTTCATTTTGAAATTCCGTGGGAAGACATCGATAAGCACGTGAAGCAGGCGTTGCGAATCGTATCAAAAAATGCAAAGGTTCCTGGATTTCGTCAGGGAAAAGCTCCGGTTCAGGTCATTCGCACAAGGTTTGCGGAGCAGATAAAGGATGAAGTGATCCACAAAGTGATACCTGAAGCTCTAAAAGATGCTGTGGAACAAAATGAACTCAAGACAATTTCCGATCCGCGCGTGCATGACATTCTTTACAATGAAGGCTCACCGTTTGTATTCAAAGTTACTCTTGAAGTGAAACCGAAGATTGAAATGAAGGAATACAAGGGCATCCCGTTGAAAACGCTTCCTGTCGAAGTCAAGGACCTGGAAGTTGAGGCGATGTTGAAGAACTACCAGCAGCGGGCGGCGGAGTTGATCCCCCTTGAAAGCACGGTTGCTGAAGACGGTCACTATTTGGCCATTCACGTTCGGGCAACTCTCGACAAAGGGAATCAGAAGCAAAAATTATACGATGATCACACAATGATTCAAGTTGGCTCCGAAGAAAATCATGCCGCATTCAACGAGAATCTGCGTGGAAAAACGACCGGAGATACTGTTGAATTTGATGCATCCTATGCGGATGATTACGGGGAAAAGTCGATTGCCGGCAAGACAATCCACTATACGGTCAAAGTAGAAGCTGTAAACGAGCGTCGTCTTCCGTCTATCGACGATGAATTCGCAAAGGATCTCGGCGAGTTCGGTTCACTGGATGATTTGCGCGACAAGATTCGAAAGGACATTGCACAAATGAAGGAGAATCAGCAGCGCGAACAATTGAAGGATCAAGCGCTCGGAAAGTTGATCGATGATAATCCTTTTGAGGTCCCGGAAAGCATGATAAAAGCTGAAGCAGAATCTCTTGCAAAACAGTATGCTTACACTCTGGTTCAGCGTGGAACGAGTCTGGATGATCCGAACTTGAAGTGGGATGAGATCTACGCGCGCCTGTCGAAGCAGGCGGAACATTCGGTTCGTGGCGCTCTTCTTCTTGAGACAGTGGCCAGGCGGGAAGAGATAAAAGTCACAGAGGAGGACCTTGATCATCGAATTCAAATGATGTCCGAGCACGAAAAGAAAGTTCCGGAAGCATTAAAGGCTGAGCTATTGAAAGACGGGGAGCGAATGGAACGTCTGAGAAACCGGATACTTATGACCAAGACCGCTGATTTCATCATCGATCATGCAAAAACTGAATATATTGGCAAAGAAAGTGAGAAACAAAATGAGAATTCCTGATTCAATCAACCAGTGGATACCAACAGTTATTGAGCAAACCAACCGTGGCGAGCGTGGCTATGATATCTGGTCCCGTTTGTTAAAAGATAATATTATCTTCATCGGTACTCCCATTGATGACATTATCGCCAATCTGGTGATTGCCCAGATTCTGTTTCTTGAGGCCGAAGATCCGGAAAAAGACATACAGATTTACATCAATTCTCCGGGAGGATCCATCACCGCCGGTCTGGCGATCTATGATACGATGCAGTTTGTGCGTCCGGATATTTCCACGATTGCGCTGGGTCAGGCTGCCAGCATGGCAGCCGTTCTGCTGGCCGCGGGGACTCCGGGAAAGCGACTCGCTCTTCCGAATTCACGCGTCATTTTGCATCAACCGCTTGGAGGTTTTCAGGGTCAGGCTTCGGACATCCATATTCAAGCTCAGGAAATCCTTCGAGTGAAGGAGAGAATCATCGAAATACTTCAGATTCACTCGAAACAATCACGCGACCGCCTTGAGCGGGATTGCGACCGTGACTTTATCCTTACGGCTGAGTCGGCTAAAGAGTATGGCCTGATCGATGAGGTAATTGCTCAACGGTCCGCCAATAAACGACGCGATTAAGATCAAATTGACAATTCGCGATGAGCCATTTATTATAGGCTTTGGAAACTGGGTGAGTTTCTTGTCCCCCCTCGACGACCAATGGTGAAGAAAAATAACAACGACGGGATCGTACTTCGGTGTTCCTTTTGTCATAAACGTCAAGAGGACGTTCGTCGTTTGATCGCCAGCTCCCCCTCTGTGTGCATTTGTGACGAATGCATCGAGGCCTGTCGAAACCTTCTGATTGAAGAGGAAAACGTATTCAACAGGAATACTCCTTCCTCCAGCTTGATGAAGCCGTCGGAGATTAAAGCTTTTCTTGATCAATACGTGGTTGGTCAGGAACAACCGAAGAAGAGGCTGGCTGTTGCCGTATACAACCACTACAAGCGAATTGAAATGGCGAAGAAGAAATCTGATGTCGAAGTGGGTAAGAGTAACATATTGTTAATTGGTCCGACCGGGACAGGCAAAACACTGCTCGCTCAAACTCTTGCGCGATGCCTGAATGTTCCGTTTGCGATGGTAGATGCAACCACTCTGACCGAGGCGGGTTACGTCGGCGAGGATGTGGAAAACATCATTTTAAAACTCTTCCAGAACGCAAATGGCGATTTGGAAAAGACCCAGAAAGGCATCATTTACGTTGATGAGATCGACAAGATTGCGCGGAAAGACGAGAACCCTTCGATTACCCGTGATGTCTCGGGAGAGGGTGTTCAACAGGCACTATTGAAGATTCTGGAAAGCACGGTTGCAAATGTTCCGCCCCAGGGCGGTAGAAAGCATCCTCACCAGGAATTCTATCAAATCGATACAACCAACATCCTGTTTATTTGCGGCGGAGCTTTCGTCGGGCTGGATAAAATCGTGGAACGCCGGACCGGCAAAAAGAGTCTCGGGTATCGTGCCAGCATTCCCCCGCCAGGCCCGAAGGATGCAGGTTCGGTTCTCGAAAAAGTACAGACGGAAGACCTGATCAAATTCGGACTGATTCCGGAGTTTGTGGGGCGCCTTCCTGTAGTGGCGGTCCTTCATGATCTGGATATGCCTGCGCTGATCAGAATATTGACCGAACCTAAAAACGCATTGATCAAACAATATCAGGCAATGCTGGACTTTGATGGAGTTGAATTGAAATTTACGGATGAAGCAGTCCGGACCATTGCTGAAATGGCGATTAAGAGAAAAATGGGGGCCCGCGGTCTGCGCCAGATTATAGAAGATCTAATGCTTGATTTAATGTATCATTTGCCTTCGCAAAAAAATGTAAAGGAGTGCGTGATTACTAAAGACGTAGTATTGAATTTCGCCAAACCGATCACGCTGATCGAAAAAGCTGTTTAATTCTATTTCAGATTCTGCAATCATAACTGTCCATCGGTTGAATTAACCCGATCTCACCAGAGCGGAGCACCACTCATGAGATACGGAATAAAAGTCAGTTGTAAGCAAATCCCATAACAATGAGCGAGAAGATTCAGGTTCCACATACCGAGAGTCAGACTCTCCCCATGATCCCGCTTCGAGATGCGGTTCTCTTTCCGGGAATGATACTTCCTTTTCTGGTAGGGCGGGACCATTCAATCAGAGCTCTGGAAAATGCGCTTTCCGGTGACAGAAAACTATTTCTTGCGACGCAACATTCAGCCGAAACGATTCAGCCGACGATTGAACAGGTTCATTCCGTCGGGACGATCGGCGTGGTGGTGGAAAGCCTGCGATGCGAGGATGGGAATGTTAAGGTCCTGATTGAAGGACTGGAGCGCGCACGAATCCTGGAATCTCAGTTCACCGATCATTTCTCGGTTCATGTCAGATTACTCCATCGTCGATCCGAATCGAGTCCGGAATTGTCGCAGAAGATCGAAGAAATGCTGGCTCTGCTCGATCGTTATTCGCAAGATTCTGAGAATCTGTTACTCGAGCGTATGTTCCCGCACAAAACAGAAGATCCGGGCCGGCTTGCCGATCTGGTGACTGCTTATTTACAACTCGACCTTCCGCAAAAACAGGACTTACTGGAAACGGTCGTCCCTGCAGAACGACTGAACCGCGTCCTGGATCTTTTGAAAACTGAAGTAGCCCAGATGGAAGTAGAAAAAAAACTCGGGAAGCGCGTGAAAAGACAAATGGAAAAAGCTCAGCGCGAGTACTACCTGAGTGAGAAGATGAAAGCGATTCAGCGGGAGTTGGGACATCCCGAGGACAGTTCACTTCACGAAGAATTGAAGGCATACAGGAAGAAGATAGAATCTCTCAAAATTGCCGGGGATGCAAAAGAAAAAGCCGATCAGGAGCTGCGCAAGCTGCAAATGATGCCGGCGATGTCTGCCGAGGCGACAGTAACTCGTAATTACCTGGATTGGATACTAAGCGTTCCCTGGACTGAAAAAACAACCGAGAATGACGACTTGAGAAGCGCCATGAAGATTCTCGAGGATGATCATTACGGGTTGGAAAAAGTGAAAGAACGGATTGTCGAATTTCTTGCATCGCGGAAACTTGCAGGAAAGAAAGAATCTGCTACGATACTTTGTTTTGTTGGACCTCCCGGTGTTGGTAAAACCTCACTGGCAACTTCCATTGCAAAAGCCATGGGCCGTAAGTTCGTACGATTTTCCCTGGGAGGGATTCGCGATGAGGCCGAGATCCGGGGACACAGGCGGACTTATATCGGGGCCTTTCCCGGACAAATTATTCAAATGATGAAACGCGCTGGAACCGTCAATCCGGTGTTCCTGCTGGATGAAGTTGATAAAATGACCATGGACTTCCGCGGCGATCCGTCCTCCGCTTTGCTGGAAGTCCTGGATCCTGAACAGAATAAGACTTTTCTGGATCACTATCTGGATACGCCCTACGACCTGTCCCGTGTCATGTTTATTGCAACGGCCAATGTGCCGTATAACATTCCCGCCGCACTTTATGATAGAATGGAGATTCTGCAGCTTCCCGGTTACACCGAGAAAGAAAAGATTCAGATTGCGTTAAGATTTCTGGTTCCTAAAGAGCTGGAGATTCACGGCCTCACCGGATATAAAATTCGATTCCAGGAAAAGGGCGTGGTTCATTTGATTCGTAACTATACGCGAGAAGCCGGTGTTAGAAATCTTCAGAGGGAAATTGCTTCCGTTTGCAGGAAGATCGCAAAAAAGATTGCACTGGGTGATCAGTATTCCGGAAACGTTGACCCCTCTATGATCACTGAGCTCCTGGGTATCGAAAAATACAGAGAGCAGGACCGTGAAAAACAGAGCGAAATCGGGATGGCTACAGGGCTGGCCTGGACGGAAGCAGGCGGAGAATTACTGTTCACCGAAGCCACCCTGATGCAGGGCAAAGGTCGTCTGACTTTAACCGGGAAACTCGGGAAAGTTATGCAGGAATCGGCGCGTGCAGCGCTCAGTTACATTCGTTCCCGTACAGGAGAACTTGGCGTTTCCACGGACTTTTATCAGAATCTGGATTTTCATGTACATATTCCTGAGGGCGCGATTCCGAAAGACGGACCCTCTGCAGGTATCACGATGGCAACAGCTTTAATTTCTGCGTTAACCAGGAATCCTGTAAAGCATGATGTGGCTATGACAGGTGAAATTACGTTGCGTGGAAAAGTGTTGCCGATCGGTGGGGTGAAGGAGAAGGTCCTCGCAGCTCACAGGGCAGGAGTGACCACGATCATATTGCCGAGACATAACGAAAAGGATCTTTCTGATGTTCCACAGGAAGTGAGGGATAAACTGCAGGTGAGACTGGTTGAAAGTATGGATGAAGTACTTCCGATTGCTTTGATCAATCCGTTGCGAGTGAGGAACAGAAAAACGAAGGGCGCGGTTTCGCGCAAAATATCACGAAAGGAAGCGCCGCTTCCACAATAGGATCGGTGGTTGAGCGCAGTTTTTCTGGGCAGTTTTGTAGCCGGGCATAACCTGCCTGTGTGCAGGCAGCCGAGAGTGGCTTTCCTGGGACGTTCAAATTCCGGGAAATCTTCGGTGATTAACCTGCTTGCAGGAACTAAGATCGCTAAGGTCAGCAAGACTCCGGGAAAGACCCAGACGTTGAATCTGTTTTTGATTCAGGATCGCTGGGTGTTTGGCGATTTTCCCGGATACGGTTTTGCGAAGGTTCCTGAAGCACAAAAAAGACAGTTTGAGCTTCTGGTAAAAGAATTTTTGAATCCTGTGAATTTTCAATTCGCGATTCAAATCGTTGATGCGAGGCATCCGGGTATGGATTCGGATATTCTGTTGATGGAATGGCTGAAAGCCAGTCGTTTGCCGCATCTCATAGTTCTGAATAAGTCGGACAAATTGAACCGGAAAGAACGAACAGCTTCGGAAAAACAAGCCTGTAAAAGCTTTCCGGATGAAGCAGTACTTTTTGCTTCCACTCTCTCCGGGGAGGGGAAGCGTGAAATTGAGAAAATCTTGAATCAACTGATGCCGGGAGTCCGGATAAAGGACCCCGGTACGGAGTAGGTATGAATATCGCTGAATTAAAAGACATGAATATCGCAACGCTGAGCCAGATGGCAAAAGAATTAAATGTTGTCGGCGCCAGCAGCATGAGGAAACAAGAATTGATTTTTGAGATTCTGAAGGCTCAAACCGAAAAAGAAGGTTTGATCTTTGCGGAAGGAGTTCTGGAGATTCTTCCGGAAGGCTTTGGATTCTTGCGGGCGCCCGACTATAACTACCTGCCGGGTCCGGATGACATCTACGTATCGCCTTCCCAGATCCGGAAGTTTAACCTGCGGACCGGTGACACGATCTCCGGACAGATTCGTCCACCTAAAGATGGAGAACGTTATTTCGCATTGATCAAAGTGGAAGCCGTAAATTTTGAGCATCCTACGGAAGCCCGGAATAAAATTCTTTTCGATAACCTGACTCCTCTGTATCCAAACGAACGAGTCCGGCTTGAAACCGAAAAAGAAAACGTATCCGCGCGCGTAATGGATCTGTTGACTCCAATTGGTAAAGGGCAAAGAGGTTTGATCGTTGCCGCGCCCCGCACGGGAAAGACAATGCTTCTTCAGACGATTGCCAAAAGCATCATAGCCAATCATCCGGAAATCGTTTTGATCGTGCTGTTGATCGATGAACGACCGGAAGAAGTGACGGATTTTCAACGTAGCGTCGATGCTGAAATCATCAGTTCTACTTTTGATGAGCCGCCGTCTCGCCACGTTCAAGTTGCCGACATGGTCATTGAAAAAGCCAAACGGCTCGTAGAGCATAAACGGGATGTGGTCATCGTTCTCGACAGTCTCACGAGGTTAAGCCGCGCAAATAATGCGATCATACCCTCCAGCGGAAAAGTGTTATCCGGCGGTATCGATGCCAACGCGCTGCAACGCCCGAAACGATTTTTTGGTTCCGCGCGAAACATCGAAGAAGGCGGGAGTTTGACTGTTGTCGCAACCTGCATCGTGGATACGGGCAGCCGTATGGATGACGTCATCTTTGAAGAGTTCAAAGGGACAGGTAACATGGAGATTCACCTCGATCGTAAGCTGAGTGACAAACGTATCTTCCCGGCCATCGACATCAACAGATCCGGTACCAGAAAAGAAGAATTGTTGCTTCCTCCGGATGAATTGAATCGCGTCTGGATACTCAGAAAAGTTCTTTCACCACTTTCATCGGTTGAGGCAATGGAATTGCTCGTCGAACGCATGTCGAAAACCAAGAGCAACAAGGAGTTCCTCTCTTCCATGTCCGCCGCCGTGTAGGATGTTTTGACTTTTGCCTTGAGATGCTTATACTAGTTAATCCATTTTAGGAGAGATTCCATGAAAAAAGGTATTCATCCTGTCTACACGGAAGCCAAAGTGCATTGCGCCTGTGGAGAGGTTTTTCTGACCCGTGCGACCAAAAAGGAGATTCGCATTGAAATTTGTTCGAAATGCCATCCCTACTTCACAGGAAAGCAGAAACTTCTTGATACAGCAGGACGCGTTGAGCGCTTTCAGAAGAGATACAAGAAATCAAAATCTTCTGAAGCCATACAGTAAGATTCTCCCCTTTGTCTTTTCTTCGCCATGATCAGCAAACTTGAAGAGCTGGAAGCGAAATATCAGGAGCTCAACGAACTTCTCTCCAAACCTGAAATTTCGACTGATTACCAGAAGTATCAAAAACATGCCAAAGCTCGCGCGGAGCTTGAAGCGATCGTGAGTAATTTCCGGCAATACAAGTCTCTGGTGCGAGGTATTTCTGAGACCAGGAAGATGCTTCAGGAAGAGGATTCGCTGGAAATGCAAACCATGGCCAGAGAGGAGCTGGACCGTCTTGAGCACCAGCGCGCAGAACTCGAACAGAGTCTGCAGAAGATGCTTTTGCCGAAAGATCCGTTGGACGAAAAAAGCGTTATTCTGGAAATTCGTGCGGGAACCGGAGGCGATGAATCCGCTTTGTTTGCCGCAGAACTCTTCCGTATGTACAGTAAATTCGCCGAAAGAAAAGGGTGGAAAATTGGAATTATTGACAGCAATCCCACCGGTCTGGGCGGCTTCAAAGAAATCATCGCATCGGTCGAAGGTCAGAGCGTTTACAGCTTCCTGAAACATGAATCGGGAGTACATCGCGTTCAGCGTGTTCCGGAGACGGAAGCCAGCGGGCGCATTCACACATCCGCTGTGACCGTGGCCATTCTGCCCGAAGCGGAAGATGTGGAAATTGAGATCAAGGAATCTGAGTTAAAGATTGATACTTTCTGCGCCAGCGGTCCCGGCGGCCAGCATGTAAATACTTCGCATTCTGCCGTCCGGATCACGCATCTACCCACAGGAATTGTAGTGAGTTGCCAGGATGAGCGTTCGCAGTACAAAAACCGGGGGAAAGCATTAAAAGTATTACGGTCCAGGCT
>Ga0247727_10008496_pt1 | contig 19034 bp, 18 predicted proteins | sample WisWelCaveWW1625_FD_202498 | JGI IMG/M metagenome (GOLD analysis project Ga0247727, IMG submission 202498) | Biofilm microbial communities from Wishing Well Cave, Virginia, United States - WW16-25 | ecosystem: Environmental > Aquatic > Deep subsurface > Groundwater > Cave microbial mat | place... | reverse complement strand
CATGTCAAGATCCAGAGCCTGTCTCCGAACAATCCGGTGCTGGCGCAGTACGACGCGGCCAAATTCAACCGGACGGAATCGGCGCCGTCGCCGCTCGAGGCCGCGTTCACGGTGAGCGCGCCGGCTCTGACTCCGTTTGTTGCGCCGCCTGTCGCACCACCCGCTCCGCCGAGTGTGCCGGCCAGCCCGCCGCCGCCTCCTCGCGCGGCGGCGGACGACGCTCCCATGGTGGATGACGACCTGACGGATGTGCTGGCGTCATCGGGAAAATTTCTTGCGCGGCCGCCTCTGCCGAAACGCGCGGTGCCCCCGCCTCCGCCGCCACCTCCCCCGTCTCCGCCACCTCCGCCGATGGTCGAGGACGATCTGACCGATCTGTTGTCCAGGCCGATCCCGACGCGGCCACCTCTGCCGAAGCGCGAGATTCCGCCGCCACCTCCTCCGCCGCCGCCCCCGCCGCAGGAAGAGAAGCCGTCGCTGGCCAAAGCGCTCTTTGGTTTTCTGCAATCTGCGCCTGAACCAGCGCCTGAGCCCGAACCGCCGCCGCCTCCGATAGCCGCGGAACCGCCGCCGCCGATGATAGTCGTAGAACCGCCGATAGCCGTGGAACCGCCGCCAGTTCCGGCGCCTCCGCCTCCCGTCGAAGCTGCGCCGGCCGCACCGCCGCAGTGGAAACCGTGGCAATCGGCGCAGCCGGAAGAAGCGGCCGCCCCTGCAGCCGAGCCAGAGCCGGTCGCCGTCGAGCCCCCTGCTCAGCCTCAGGAAACCGCCTGGAAAGCGTGGCAGCCGGTGGAACCGGAGTCGGCCCCGCCGGTCGCAGCATCCGCCCCACCGTCCTCAAAGCCGCTCGGGACGGGTGCCGGCTTCCTCGTCGTGGATAGCCGGAAGGGGCTTGGAGGAGAGTCGATGCCGGCCCTTGGCGGGAGCGCGCCGATCCCGACCAAAGGCCGGGCCACCGCGCCTCCGTTGCCGCGACGGACGGCAACCGGCCGTCGGGCCGGCGGGTTGGGGAAGGCGGTCAAAACATTTGTCACGCTGGTTGTGGTCGTGACGGGCCTCGCGGCCGCCGGGTTCGGCGCGCTGGCGGTCGGGTGTTTCCTGCTCGAGAAAAGCCCCACCGATGTCTTTCGAAACTTTGCCGGCTCGCCGCCGCCCAGCGCGCAGAATCCTCGCAAGAACGCCTCTCTGCTGCTCGTTGGCTTCGATGCCGATGCGGGCCGCGATCCCATGACCGAAGGCTATGAGCGCAGGCAGAAACCTGCGAGCGCCCAGCCGGTGCAATGTGTCTGGGAGCAACCGTCTTCCTCGACGATGCGCTTTCCGGACGAGACCTCGGTCCTTGAGACCTGGTGGCAGGGGCCTGATCCCATCGGACAGTTCCAGAAAGAGGCGGGCCGCGTCCAGGGATGGACCGCCGGGAGCCCGGTCCTGCTGGAGCGCTATCGCCAGTGGCTGGGGATGCCCTTCGAGGACAGCGGCTATGGAACCTTCGCCGTGCCGAATTGCGCACTCATCCTGACGGCGCACCGGCTGCATGTGGCCGAGGGATTCGGACAGGGAATCGCGAAGGGAATCGACCGACTGGAACAGGACCTGACGGCTTGGCGTACGGTGCTGGCCCAGGCCCGCACGCTGCCCGTGAAGCAACTGGCGTTCGCGCTCTTCAACGACGACCTGACGCTCCTGACCGGCGTCTTCAGCCGGCCCGACGTCACCGGCGACACCGTGTCCGATCTCGTGAAATTCACGAAACCGCTCGAACAGGTCGAACGGTCCCTGCGCTGGTCCATGCAAAACGCCCTGGCCGTGGATACCAAGCTGTTTGCCACCAACGCGCTGTTCGATGCCGTGCAAGATCCGTCGCCCCTCGTGCGGGTGCTGACATGGCTGCCCCTGCCCAAGCAGCGGGCGCTGAACGCGTACACGAGCCACTTCGAGGCGCTGCTCAGGTCGGCGGACCAGCCGCTGACGAAGTCGCCGCTCCTCTACGAATTCGCCAGCACGCCGGCAAAGACCGTCATGGATTATCTGGCGAACCCGCTGGATAATCTGGTGCCCAGCCGGTCCACCATCGCCTGGGACCAGCAGGTCGGCATGGTGTTCGACACCGAAGCCCGCCTGCGGCTGGTCGCCGTGTCGGCGCGTCTGCGCGGCGCTTCGCGCAAGGCCATCCCGGGGCGGATCGCGGAAGCCGGATCGAAATTCACGGATCCGTTCACGGAACTGCCGATGCTCCTGAGTCCCGCGCGGGGAGTCATCTATAGCATCGGAAGAAACCACAAGGATGATGACGGCGATCCCAAGCTCGACGTCAGCATCGCGTGGCCGTTCACCGAGCCTTCCAAGGAGCCCCCCCGGGGAAGGGTGCGATAACACACCATCTTCTCAAAACGCGCGCTTACCGTTCCGGGCTGGCGTTGACTTTTGTCGCTTCCTTGACCGGCGGCTCGATTTTGATCTGCGGACCCTGCACCTTCGGGAGAATTCCGGCTCCGTCATTCTTCAAAATCCGTTGATTGTTCGGATCCGTGAGTTGCTGCACAGACCGGGCGTCGTCAAAGCCCGCCGCTTCCTTCAACGCCTTGTCGCCGCCGGCGTTGGTTTGCCCCGGATCATTGGTCAGCGGCTGTCCTGTCACGGGCGAAACTTCCTTCTTGCTCGGATAGCCGGGATGCTTGGGGAGCATGTCCGGGTTCGCGAAGGCCAGTGACGCGACAAATCCGAATACGAACGCAACGATTACAGTGATCCAGAATGGTTTCATGGGACACCTCCCGGTGAAAAGAAAACGGCCTTTCCGGGCATGGAGAACCCCAGGAAGGCCGTTACGTGATGCCTTAGCGTAGCAATCAGATGGATGTGGGTCGCTACCCCGGTTTCATGGCGCGCCCCGCTTCAATCACAATCGGTCCAGTCAGCTTGCGCCGGCCGATCGCCGGCCGTCAAGATCGTGGCGGTACGTAGGCCGCTCCAGCGCGAGACACGCGAGAAGGGCCGGAAAGCGAGACTCGCTAGGAATCTCGTCATTCGCGCATTTCGCGCCAGTCTCGCTAGTCACGCGGGATGGCTTGACACTTCGTTCCGGCTTCCACAGAATGCAACACGGTATGCTGTTGACCAAGGAGAAACCATGAAGAGTGAAATCCTCTACCCCGGTGCCTTTCCCATGGCGCGCGTGCAGTTGGCTGCCGGCGAAAGTCTCAAGGCCGAGTCGGGCGCGATGGTTTCGATCTCGCCGACGATCGACGTCGAAAGCAAAGTGGAAGGCGGTCTCTTCAAGGCCCTCTCGCGGCGGGTGCTGACCGGCGAACATTTCTTTTTCCAGACGCTGAAGGCTGCGCGCGGCGCCGGCGAGGCGCTGCTGGCGCCGACGGTGCCGGGCGACATCGTGCTCATCGAACTGGACGGCGTGCAGGAATATCTCGTGCAGAAAGACGGGTTCCTGGCCGGCTCGCAGAGCATTACGATCGAAAGCAAAATGCAGAGCCTCTCGCGCGGTCTGCTCGGCGGCGAGGGGTTTTTCATTTTGAAAATCGGCGGGGAGGGTCAGTTGATCATCAACAGCTTCGGGGCAATTCACAAGGTGGAACTGAAGCCGGACGAGGAGTACATCGTGGACAACAGCCACCTCGTCGCCTGGACGGTCACGACATCCTACAAAATCGAAAAGGCGGCGGCGGGATGGATTTCCAGCTTCACCTCCGGCGAGGGTTTCGTCTGCCGGTTCCGTGGTCCCGGCCTCGTGTATCTCCAAAGCCGCAATCCGCAGGGCTTCGGCAGCTGGATCCGTCAGTTTATTCCTGCTGCATCCGAGTAAAACAACGATGAGCGCTGAAGTATGAATGATGAACTAAAAGAGAAGGGGCGAAAAACGGCTCTCTTCCGTGCCCAACGTTCGCATTCTTACCTCATCGTTCTGCGTTCCTACTTCATCGTTGATGACGTTTAACCCTAACGCCCTGTGTTTCGGTTCCGATCTGCCGGGGCAGGGGATTCCGTGCTTGGTCGACACGACACCGGAAGGTCTTGCCCTCACATTTTCCGATCAACACAGTCAGCCCCCTATGCCGTCCGTGCCGTTCGATCAGCTCTCGCTGGAGGCCGGCGGATTCGATCACGATCAACTTGTCGTGAAGTGGACGCAGGGCAGCGTCGGCCGCACCCTCTATATTAAGGATGCGGCCGCGATCGCGGCGTTCCGCCATGCGGCTCCGCCTGAACTGCTGGCCCATTTCGATCGGGCCGCGACAGCCGTCCGCCAGGCGCGTACCACCCGGCGCACCGTTCTGTCGGCGGCGGTCGGATTGCTGGTTGCGCTGGGCGTGGGAGTCTGGTTTGGATCGGACGCGCTGGTCACCTGGGCGGCCGGCCTGATTCCACCGGAATGGGAAAAACAAATCGGGGAATCGGCGATGCAGGATCTGCTATCGCGTGAGGAAGTGGTGCGCGAGGGTCCGGTGGTGGATGCCGTGAAGGAAATGACGGCGCGGCTGACCGAACAGATCGCCAACAGCCCCTATCAATTCACCATCACCGTGGTGAAGAGTCCTGTCGTGAACGCTTTTGCGCTGCCGGGCGGGTCCGTGGTGATGTTCACGGGATTGATCAAGGAAGCGAAAAGCCCGGAGGAAGTCGCCGGTGTGCTGGGGCATGAGATCAACCACGTGCTCCAGCGGCACGGGATGGAGCGGATTGTGAAAACGCTCGGCGTCATGGCCATCGCCGCCATTGTATTCGGCGATCAGCAGGGCCTGATCGGATTGGCGAAGCAGCTCGGGGTCGAGATCATCACGCTCAAATACAATCGGGACCAGGAAACGGAAGCGGATCTCACGGGCCTGCGATTGCTGCACAAGGCGAAGGTGGACCCCGCCGGCATGATCGCGTTCTTCGAGCGGTTGGCGCAATCGGAGAAAGAACAACAGCGTGTCGAGTTGCTGTCCACCCATCCCATGAGCACGTCGCGCGCCGAGCGGCTCAAGGCCGAGCTGAAGACCATGCCCAGGTTCGCGCCGGAACCGTTTGCGTTCGACTGGGAAACTGTTCAGGCTTCGCTGAAATCCCCCATCCCGTCCGCCAAGCCATAGACGGTCCGGATATCCCGCCGACCGGCCCTTGACAAAAAAAATCGATCAGCCTAGAAGGGCCATGCAAGTCCATATCCCGCTCCCGTGCGCCATCACCGCTGGAGGTCGCCATGAAACATGCTGGGAGATCCACTGTCTTCCTGGGTTTCTTCCTCGCGATGCTGCTTCCCGCCTGCGCCACGATTCCGGAACGGACCGTGGATAAGACCAATGCCATTCGCACCATCGCGGTGTTGCCCCTCATCAACAATACGAACAATGTGGACGGGCCGGCCAAACTACAAGTCGGGTTCACGGCCGGCCTCTATGAACGGTATTACGATGTCGTGGAGCCTGACGAGGTCAACCAAAAGCTGAAAGATCAAATGGGCGTGACGCTGGGCGCGCAACTCGACATGGCGAAACCGGACTTGCTATGCAAGACATTCGGCGTGGACGGTCTTCTCTACGGGTCTCTTGACGAATACATCGGGAAACCGATGGGGGTCTATACCATCAAGCGTGTCCGGGCTCGCGCTAAACTGGTGGACTGTAAAACCGGCAATACAATATGGAAAGGCGGTGCCGGCGGCAAATCGCAGGAATCGACAGGCGGCAACATCGGCGCCGTGGTTGGCGCGATCGGCTCGATCGGCTCTGCAATCTCGGATGTGGCGGAAGGGGAGTTGCCGCCATTGCTGGGCGAGAAGATCGACGCGCCCTGGTTCAACGTGCCGCCTCCGCCGCAGCAAGGGTCAGGGAGCATCATTGCCGACGTTGTCATCAGTGTCGTCAAAGCCGTGGTCCAGCACGCAGCGGGTGTCAGTCTGTCGAGAGAAGAGTTTGCGACGGTGGTCACGGCGCTCGATGGATATTTCCATGAACCCGGCGTGACCGGAAAAAATGAAAAGGGGATGCCATCGGGACCGGCTGAGGGAGACTAGCCTGCATGGCGAAGGGACTCGTGCAATGTATGACGATCCGGGAGGAAATCATATGAAACTGCTCTCTCGTATGAACGTGCTCGCGTGCTCGTTCATCATAATCAGCGGATGCGCGTCGGTTGGCGATGTCTCCCAACTCAAACTCACGCCGTGGCCTCTTGAAGCCGGGAAAAACAAGAAGTCCATCAATCTCTCGTATGGCGGCGGCGTGTTTAATGAGCTGCCGGAAAAACGCAAGCGGCATTACATCTTCCTCGGGTCCATGTGCCAAACCACGGATGAGCTGGGAACCGTCATCTGCCGGAAACAGCCGGGAGTTCCGCCGGGCACCGTCAAGGTCTTTCAGGAGTCCGGACTCTTTTCAGAAGTTAAGACAGACGGCAGTCCCACCGATTTGCAGGTGGATGTCAAAACACTGGTGCGAAATACCCAGAACCCAGGAGGGGTGTTGCTCGTCGCGTTCACCTTATGGCTGGCGCCCGGCAAGGTAGTGAACCACGATCTCGTGACCCGAGCGACGTTCAAAGACCGCGATGGTAAAGTGCTCGGCAAGTTTGAGGGGCGCACGACGGGGGCTCAGTGGATGGGCTTGCTGTCGTTGGTGATTATTGGAGGTCGCGATCGATCGTTTGAAGACACCGAGAATGATGCGTACCGGTCAATCCTCATCGAAGCGCGCCAGAAGGGAGTCATCTAAATTGTGCAAAGACAGCACGCGTTCATGTGGACGGTGACAGGATGGCGGTCGGTTCTGGGCGGGCTGCTTTTCCTGGCCGGCCTTGTCGTTGCCGCCGGCCATGCATCCGCGGCTCAGGAAGTCTGGGTCGAGGCCGAGGGAGTCGTCGCCATGGGGCAGGAGACGACGCTGGAAGCGGCGCAGCGCGGCTCGCTGGACGCGGCGCGGCGCGCGGCTATCGAGCAGGCGGTTGGAACCTTTGTCAGGAGTTCTTCGGTCGTCAGAAATTTCCAGTTGGCTGACGATCTCATCCATACCGTCGTGCGCGGTGTGATTGTGGAGGAGAAGATTCTCAAGCGAGGAGTTTCCGATGGCCAGGATGGCCACGGTGCCGTCTACCAGACTCGGATTAAAGCCAAGGTCAAAGGCATCCCGGCCGAACGGCGGGGAAACTTTGCCGTGGCTGCGCGCATGAACCGGGTCCTGTTCAATGAAGGCGACGAAGTCGAGCTGCGCATCACCCCGACGCAGGATGCCTATCTGTACATTTTCAACGTCACGCAGGACGAGCACCTCACCGTGCTGGCGCCCAACAGCCATGAGTCTGAAACGTTCGTTCAAGCAGGCAAGGAATATGCGTTTCCTTCCGAGACGCTTCTCAAAAAACAAGTCAAACTTCGGACGTGGCTTCTGCCCGGCACCACCAGGTCTGCGGAAAAGATCAAAGTGATTGTGACTCGGCAGCCGGTGCCCCTGCTGAAGGGCCGGGTGGCTGAGAGCGTATTTATGGAATATAAACCCTCTGACACCGCAGTGCTTATTGATCTAATGCGCGCCCTCGGCGCGCTGGACCCAGCCGATTGGGCCGAGACCACCCTGGCCTATGAAGTGAAGAAATAGCAGATTCGCCCCTGTGCTATACTTGTTCTCGCCGCACCAGAGGATGCGGCGCAGCATCAACCTCAAGGAGGAAGAAAATGATTACAAGAATTCTTACCCTGTTCATTGCGATGGCTCTGACATGGCTGCCCGCTAGCCAGGTATTGGCCGGTTATGGCGATGGCCCTGGCTGCGGTCTTGGATCGGATCTGATCGGGAAGTCTGGCTCGAAAGATATCTTGCACCAGACGCTTGCCTCAAGCACGAACCAGATTGCCTCGCAGTCTTTTGCGATTACGAGCCAGACGTGGGGCTGCACGAACAATGGCCACTTCGCTTCGCTCGAGCATGCGACGGTGTTTGCCAACCTGAACTTCGACAATCTGTCGCAGGAGATGGCGCAGGGCGGCGGGGAGCATCTCGCCTCGCTGGCAACAATCCTCGATGTGCCGGCCGAGCAACAGGCCGAGTTTTTTGCCCTGACGCAGGAGAAATACCCGCTGCTGATGCAGGCGGGCAAGGAATCGCCTGCTGTGATGATCAAGACGCTCGATGATGCGATGGTCGCGCACCCGGTTCTCGCCAAGGTTTCACTCACACGCTAATAGTACCCGGAGGTGTCCGGTCTTTTGACCGGGCGCCTCCGGATTTGCTTCTTCCTACCTTAGCAGAACCTCTGGGTGGACGTAATTTCTTGGCCAAGGCGGACCTAGGCCAGCGAACATGAAACGGGTTTTATTCTAGGCCGGCCATTCCAGCAAGTCCGAATCATCGCTTGACATGATAAGTCTTTGGAGCCATGCTTATCCCCTCTTCTGACCACGATGGAGTCGAGGATCTTGTGAGAGCGGTTAACCTGCGGCACAGTTTCCTTTGATCCTTCGAGGAAGGCATCGTAGGAATCAGACTTACAAAGCAATGACTGGAAGGTTGTCCCATGAGGAAAATCCTATTCGTGCTTGCAGGGATGCTGACGATGATGACAATGAGTGGATGTGTTCAAGATGTTCCGTACAGAGCATCTCTGACGCTGGGCGAGAGTCCGACAACCATACGTGCCATAGCCAGAGTCGAGCCCTTTTCCGATGAATCTCCTTCGGGCGACAAGAGTCGACCGTTTCCCGGCTTCTTTGTTAATGGATCCAGCGGCGCAGCAACTGATCCAGATAATATGACGAGCGACATACCCACAGCAGTGACCGACGCTTTTCTCCAGACGTGCAACACCGATCGCCTATTCGAGATTTGCCGTAAGAATGTCTCATCACCGGATATTGTTATAAGGGGGCGTATTCTTCGTTTCTACGGTGGGGTGGGGCCGTCTTTTTTGGGATACCTCCCCGGAATATCCTTTCTGGTAGCTACCTACGGTGCTCCAGTTAAGGCAGATGAAGTGGAAGTTCATTTGGAGATTTCCCTTCATCGGCCGGACGGGACTTTGCTGGACAAGTATGAAGCGAACGAAAGTTTTTCCACATGGTACTCGATGTATGGCCAGACGCAGGTAGCCGAACGCCTCAACGTGGCATTCTCGACTGTGGTCAAGAAAATCCGAGACCGCATGCTAGCCAACGGAACAAAATATGCCAGAGTGGGTCCACCCAAAGGTGGCATTGGACAGGAAGTGATAGTTAAAGCGATCCCCCCCGATGCTGCCGAAGTTGACCAGCTTCCTCAGAGGCAACCCAAACCGAATCCAAATGCGTTCGCGATCGTAGTGGGAATTGAACAGTACCGGCAGGAGCTCCCTGCGTCTGAATTTTCCTCTCACGACGCCGAAATTGTGGATAAGTATCTGACCGGCGTGCTGGGTTATCCAGAAAAGAACGTTGTGATGCTGCTCAACGAGCGGGCCACAAAGACTGATCTGGAGAAATACGTCGAAAGCTGGCTGCCCGATAGGATTAGACCGGATGACAGCGTCTTTATCTATTTCTCGGGCCATGGCGCACCTAATCCACAGAGCGGTGATGCCTACTTGATCCCATACGATGGAGACCCCGCGTATCTAGAAAAGTCAGGGTACCCACTCAAACGGCTCTATGACGCATTAGGAAAATTGCCAGCCAAACAGGTCGTAGTGATGCTGGATTCTTGCTTTTCTGGGGCAGGAGGCCGCTCCGTCATTGCCAAAGGTATGCGGCCCATGGGCTTGTCTTTGGAAAATCCACTCGCCGTGGCGGGTAAGACCGTTGTTCTTGCAGCCAGTGCCGGGAATCAAGTTTCCAGTACCTATATGTCCAAAGGCCACGGGTTGCTGACCTATTTCTTTTTAAAAGGTCTCAAGGGTGAAGGAGATCAGAACAAAGATGGAGGCATTGATCTCTCGGAATTATTTGACTATATCAAGCCGCAAGTTGAAGCTGTGGCGCGGCGGGAATTTCACAATGAACAGACCCCACAACTGGTAGGGAATCAGGAACTGCTTACTCGCGGTGTGAGACTCGTTGACCGAGCCAACCCGCAACGGTGACTCGATTCCTTGGGTCATTAGCGTGCGACGGGGGTCCCGGTTTCAACGCCGGGGCCCCCGTTTCTTTTTCTCTCTCGCCCGGGCATTGCCTCGTCATCTCGTACAGGCCGCTCTTCTGCTTCTTGTGATGGCAGCGTTCGTGTCTGAAGCAGCGGCCGAACCATCTCCTTCCTATCTTTCCGAGTTGATTCACAAGGCGAGCGACGCAAAACTTGCCGACAGCCACGAGTGGCACGTCCTGCTGCATTATCGGAAGAATTTTTTCGGCGGCGTCACCAGCGAACAGGATGGGCCGGCGTTTTTCTTGGCTCCCGACGGCAAGACCAACCCGCAGGCCGAGCTGGAAGCGACGCTCACGAAATTCTTTTCGGACGATCTGATCGGCGAAGCGAAGCAGCCGGTCCAATGTGCCTTTGTCGCACGGTACGCATGGCTCAAAGAGCGGCTCGCATTCGACGAGCGTCGGCTGCAGCCGAAAGACTGTGAACGTTTCCACAACTGGATGCAGGGGCTGAATCCACAATCCATCACGCTCATTTTCCCCTCGGCCTTCATGAACAATCCGGCCTCCATGTTCGGTCACTCGCTTTTCCGTGTGGACCGGCAAGGGCAAACGGCGCAGACAAGGATTTTGGCCTATACGATCAATTTCATGGCTGAAGTTCCGGATGGCGAAGGCATCATGTTCGCAGTCAGGGGCCTCACTGGCGGTTATCAAGGCCTGTTCTCCGTCATTCCGTACTATCTGAAGGTCAAAGAGTATCGAGACATCGAGAACCGGGACATATGGGAATACCGATTGAACCTGACCGACGCGCAGGTGCAACGGATGCTGATGCACGTGTGGGAGATGGGCAACGCCTCGTTCGACTATTTTTTCTTCAAGGAAAACTGTTCCTACCAGCTCCTGCCGTTGCTGGAGGTCGCGAACCCGACATGGCGCCTGACCGATCAATTCACCTGGTGGACGCTTCCCGGAGATACGGTCCGATTGCTCACGAAGCAGCCGGGCGTCGTCGGCGAGGCGGTCTACCGCCCGGCACGCACGACGCAGATCAGGCGGCGCTACGACCGCCTCTCCAGCGACGAGCGCGGTCTGCTCGGAAGGGTTCTTCGGGAGCCGGCACTGGTTCGCGACCCGGCGTTTCAGCAGCTTCCGGTCGAGCGGCGGGCTTTGCTGCTCGATATCTCCTCGGATTATCTGCGCTATCAGAGCATCACGGACGAGAAACAGGCAGAGATATATAAAAGCCGAGATCGTGCCATCCTCGTCGCCAGGAGCGAATTGAAAGTCAAATCCGACGACATGCCGGTCGAGCCGTTTGTCACTAGGCCCGAACTGGGGCATCGAGCGTCGCGTATAGGGACCGGTGCCGGCTACCGGCAGGATGAATGGTTCGAAGAGGTGAGCCTGCGGGCCTCGTACCATGATCTGCTGGACCCGGAGCCGGGGTATGCGCCAGGGTACCAGATCGAACTTCTCTCAGGCGCGCTGCGCCATTATGAAAAGGCCGGGCAGACAAGGGTGGAGCGGTTTACGCTGGCCAACGTCATGTCGCTGACTCCTGCTGATGCGCTGTTTCTGTCACCGTCGTGGAAAGTGAACGTTGGCATGCAGACCCTGCGGCACAACGGATGCCGCTATTGCTCGGCCGGAGTGGCCAACGGCGGCGCCGGGCTCACGTTCGAAACGCATCTCCTGAAAAGGGAGTATTTCTTCGGATTCGGCGAGCTTGAAACCACCTACAGCCGTGCCTTCGAGGAGAAGCACCGCGCAGGCGGGGGAGGTACCTTGGGCATGATGGCCGATCTCACCGATCGCTGGCGGCTCCTCGCGTCGGCCAGCTATCTCCGATTTGCATTGGGCGAGAAATCCGACGAAGTCCGATGGTCGGTCGGCCAGCGCTATACGCTGGCGAAAGATGCGGCGCTGCGGTTCGAGTTCAATCACAGGGAACGGCGGGATAACGAAGCGCTGTTCACGGTTCACGCATACTTCTAATGAGACGCAAGGCCAACATCCTCGATCAGTTCTTTGTCTATCATCCGCATCCGTGGATCGAGCGGGATTGGGCCAGGACCAGCGGGCTTCCGCTGGAGGATGTCTGGTTCCAGGCAGAGGATGGCACGAAGCTGTTCGGATGGTACGTCCAGGCTTCTGCCGCGTCGCCGGTTTTGCTCTGGTGCCATGGCAATGCGGGCAACGTCATCCATCGGTTGGACAATCTGGCCGAGCTGTACCGGATGGGGTTGTCGGTGTTCATCTTCGACTATCGCGGCTATGGGCGCAGCAGCGGCAAGCCCTCCGAAGAAGGCCTGTATCAGGATGCGCTGGCGGCCTACGGCTATCTTGCCGGCACACGGGGGGTTCGTCCGGAACGGCTGATTCTGTTCGGCCGGTCGTTGGGCGCATCGGTCGCGAGTGAAATTGCCGTCCAGAGGCCGGCGGCAGGGCTGATTCTCGAATCGCCCTTTCCTTCCATCGCGGCGATGGCCCGCGTGCATTATGCGGGACTGCCGATGCACTGGCTGCTCAGCGGGCGGTTCCTGCTCGCCGAGCGGCTGGCGCGCGTTTCGATGCCGGTGCTGGTCATTCACGGAGACCGGGACGACATCGTCCCGATTGCGCTGGGCCGGGAGGTCTTCGACGCCGCGCGCGAGCCGAAGTCGTTCTATGTCGTCGAAGGCGCCGATCACAACGATACCTACCGGGTGGGCGGCCGGGCCTATTTCCAGCGGCTGAGACAGTTTATTCACGACGTTGCCCGATAGGTCTTCGCCCATGAAAGGCTTGGTTTCATGACCGGTGTTTTGATACAGTGCGCCGCCAGTAACTGCGAGACAGCGATGCACAACAACTCTGAACGCATACGATTCGTGCCAGTCTGCCGTCTGCTGGCTTTGGCCGGTCTTGTCTTGTTGGCCTCCGGCTGCGCCGCCCTGTCCGACGGCCTCTCGCCGGACGCCGGCACGAATGCATCGCCCATCGAGCCGCCTCGCGTCGCAGACGTCGCCGCTGCGCCGGCGACGTCGTCGGCCTCTGCCGATTCCACGGCCGCGCCCTCGGATGTGATGGCCCAGGCCGGTCCGGCCACCGAAATGACGAGCGAGGCCGGGAAAGACGCGCCGCCCAAGGATGCATCGGACGATTTCTACGATCCCTTCGCAAAAAAAGAGGATGCGCTGGCGGCGGAGGAGGACTACGATCCGTGGGAGGGATACAACTCGGCGATGTTCGAATTCAACCGGAAATTCGACACGTATGTCTTGAAACCGGTGGCAAAGGCGTACGACACCATCATGCCGAACGCGCTGCAGAAAGGCATCAGCAACTTCTATTACAACAACATCCATTTCGGGCCGCGCCTGCTGAACAATATTTTTCAAGTCAAGTTCAAAGGGACCGGCATCGAGCTCAGCCGGTTTCTGATCAACAACATCATCGGGCTGGCCGGATTCTTCGATCCGGCCAAGAACTGGTACGGACTGGAGACGCCCCAGGAGGATTCCGGACAGACCCTCGGCGCCTACGGTGTGCCGCCAGGTCCGTACCTGGTGCTGCCGCTGTTGCCGCCGTTCACGCTCCGGGACTTTTTCGGGTATCTCCTCGACTTCGGCATGAACCCTGTGAACTATTTCCTGCTACCCACGTTCGAGGTTAATGAGTGGCCGTCGGCCATCGCGCACAAAAACCGCGACACGACGACGATTCTCCAGCTCAGCAGGACTGTCGAAGAACTCGTCAACTATCGCTCGCTCAATCTCGAAACGTTCCAGGGCGTGGAGGAAGCGACCGTGGATCTCTACAGCGCCGTCCGGAACGCCTATCTGCAAAAGCGCGCCAAAGCGATCAGAGAATAGCCCGGCTCTCATTCCCACGCTAGACTTGTTCTTCCTGCATTTCCCGGTACACTGGTGGCATCGGTCACGTGTGACATGAGGCTCTGGCTGATTCCTGACGGAGCGACCGCATGACAGCATCGGCACATCCCAACCCAATTCCTGAGAACATGCGGCCGGTCTATACCGTGCCGCGTGGCGTCGAAGCCCACCACATCGTGCGCTTCATGGCGGCGCGCGGGACACGCGCCGTCGTGGTCCTGGGAGGCCTGAGGCCGATCGGGATCGTGACCGCAAGCGACCTGGCCTACCGCGTTTCCGGGGGCGGGCTGACGGAGACCCTGACGAGAGTGGAATCGGCCATGTCCTCGCCGCTGGTTACAATCGGCGAGTGGGGCACCGTCGTCGATGCCATCTCGATGATGAATCAGCAAAGCGTCAGCCATCTGCTGATCGTGAGCGCCAACGGCTATTTGGTGTCGTTGATCACGTTGGACGACGCGCAGCGCCTGCACGGCCTGGGCGTGCAGGCGCTCAGCGAAATTGTTCGGACCTCGGTGATCGTGCCGATGGTCAAGCGGGGTCCGTGGGATCGGATGGTCCATGCGATCCGGAAATGGATTCGTGAAAACCGGTTATGGTGGTTCCTGGCCGTGGGGCTTGCGCTGGCGGGCACGGTGCTCGCGCTGGCCATCGGACGAAATTGGCGCGGGTTTCAAAGCTATGAGCCGAAGGACGATGAACCGAAGGATATTCCACGCCAGCAATACGAAGAGCAAAAGGAAAAGTCGAATGTGCGCGTTGCGCGAGCATGAGGACGGCAGGCCCGATCACCCTATTTCCAGCACGGCCGCGCCCTGGATCGTTCCCGCCTTGAGTTGCTGCAACGCCTGATTCGCTCCTTCCAGCTTGAACCGCTGAGTGCGGGAGCGGATTGGGATCGCCGCCGCGTCCCGCAACAAATCCAGGCCGTCCTGCCTCGTATTGGCCGTCACGCTCCGGATCGTGCGTTCCCCGAACAGGTCGCGGTCGTAATCGATGGCCGGGATGGGCGTCATATGGATACCGGCGAGGGCGACAGTCCCGCCCCGCTCCAGGGCTCGCAGTGCCGGGATGACGATCTCGCCGGCCGGCGCAAAGACAATCGCGCCGTGCAGTTTCTCCGGCGGCGTATCCATCGTACCGCCGACCCAGGCCGCGCCCAGTTCTCCGGCCAATGCCCGGTGTTCTTCCCGCAGCGAGCAGACATACACGGAGCAACCCCAATGTCTGGCCACTTGAATGGTCACGTGCGCGGAGGCGCCGAACCCGTATATCCCGAGCCGTTGGCCCGGTTGCACGCCGCTAAGCCGCAAGGCCCGGTAGCCGATGATGCCGGCGCAGAGCAGCGGCGCAGCGTCGTCATCACTGAAGACCGGTGGGATCGGATAGACGAAGGCTTCCGAGACCAGCGCATATTCCGCGTAGCCGCCGTCCAGGTGATAGCCGCTGAAGACGGCTTTTGTGCAGAGGTTCTCGCGCGCACTGCCGCAGAACTCGCAGTGGCCGCACGTGCCCTGGAGCCAGGCAATCCCGACGCGGTCGCCTTCTTTGACAGAGCGAACTCCCGCGCCAATCCTATCCACGAAGCCGACGGTTTCGTGGCCTGGGATGATCGGGCGTTTTGCCAGTGGCAGGTCGCCTTCGACGATATGGAGATCGGTCCGGCACACGCCGCAGACACGAACCTTCACACGGACCTGGCCGGGACCCGGATCCGGAGCCGGCATGTCGCGGAGCCGCAGCGGGCTCGTGCCCACGTCCGCGCTGCGCTCCAGAAGCATCGCTCTCATGCGAGGGAGTCTACACGATCGGGACAATTGAGGCGAGAGAGGTGAGGGCAGAAACGGCGGCCGGTATGCTAGACTTTGGCCGATGACACGGGCAACAGTCTTCGCCATGTTCTGTGCGGTCTGGCTGGCCGGCGTGCCGCCGGCCGGCGCGTTGGAGTTCAGCGCCGATCAGATCACGAAGATCAACGGCCGCAGCCGCAAGGCCAACATCTACTACCGCGACGATCGGTGGCGGCTGGAGCATCACGACGTGGGCCCCGTCAACGTCACCATCGTTCGCAAGGATAAGCAGGTGATGTGGCTGCTGCTCTCCCGCATGAAGCACTTTAAAACCGAGCCCTACGATCCCGAACAGGCGCCAAAAGTGGCCGAGCGGATGGACGGCGAAGTGGCGCGGGAGAAAATCGGGACCGAGGTGATGGACGGGCACCCGACGACGCTCTATCAGGTCACGGTGAAGCACGGGGATCTGCTGGACGTCTATTATCAGTGGCTGGCCACCGACATCCGGTTTCCGCTGAAGCTGGCCAGGAAGGACGGCAGTTGGATCGTGGAATACCGCCATGTGAGGCTCCGGCCGACCTCGGATTTTCTCTTCCAGTTGCCGATGAATTTCCAGCCGCTCGAAGAGTTCGATCAGGGCACCAAGAAGCCATCGCCGCAGCAGGCGATGTAAAACCCGTTCATCTGGTTTGTTGGGTTCGTTTGGTTTGTCTTGTTGTTGAAACGAAACAAACCAGATAAACGAGACAAGCTCATAACAGTTAGAGAAAGGAGTAGTAGGCGTGAAGTGGAACAAGATCAGCATGATAACTGCCGTGATTTTCGCGGTGGCCGGCGCTGCCTGGGCGTTGGATGTCGCCGATATGACGATCGAGTGGACGCCGGAGGGAAAGAAGCTGGCGGCCGAACGGGCCACGCTGCCGGCCAGGGACGAAATGGTTTTGATTCCTGCCGGCTGGTTTCTGATGGGCAGCGACAAAAAACTGGACAGGCTGGCCTATCTGCCGGAACTGCCGCAGCGCAAGGTCTATCTCGATGCCTACGAGATCGACACATTCGAGGTCACGACAGTGCAGTTTCTGAAGTTCACCCTGGCCACGGATCGGCCGCCGCTCATTGACTGGCGCTACGACGGCGGCAATTTCCAGGAGACGATGGTGAATCACCCGGTCATGCACGTGTCCTGGTTCGATGCCGCAGCCTATTGCACATGGGCCAGCAAACGCCTGCCGACAGAAGCGGAATGGGAAAAGGCTGCGCGCGGGGAAGATGGAAGGATCTATCCCTGGGGCAACCAGCCGGCGGGATTGACCCGATCGAACTTCGGTCGCGGCGGGTTATCCGGCCCCGTCCGTGACCGGCCGGAACGGCTGATGCTCTATCCGCCGATCATTTCCGTGGATAAGTATGAGAACGCGCTCAGTCCCTACGGCCTCTATCAGATGGTGGGCAATGTCGCCGAATGGGTGGCGGATTGGTACGACAAGGACTATTACAAAACGGCGCCGGAAAAAAATCCCAAGGGACCCGGTAAAGGCACGCAACGGAGTTTCCGGGGCGGCGGGTGGATCGACAGCACGCCCAGCGTGCGCGCTGCTCAGCGCAACGGGACCGATCCGAATACCAAGATGAACTGGCTGGGGTTCCGCTGCGCACGGGATGTGAAGGATTCGCCGGCTCAGCCGGCCGGCTTACGCTGAGCGTTTCGTTTTCAGGAGGGCCGATGCCCGCTCGGCGGTTTCCTTGACGAGGGTGCCCATCTTTGGGTGGGCCGGCTCGATGTCCACCGGCCAGCCGTAATGCTGGAGCCGTTCGCTGGCCACTGGTCCCACCGAGGCGACCACCATGCGGTTCACGGCTTGCTTGAACGGCTCCACGCGTCCGTCCTTCGTCAGCACCTGCATGACGTGATCCACCTGTACCGCGTTGGTGATCAGCAGCACGTCCACCAATCCCGCTGCGATGTTGCCCAGCGCCTCGCGCAGGCGGTCCAGGTCTTCCGGCAGCGCCCACCGGTAGACCGGCACACGGAAGAGGGTCGCCCCGCGCTCGCGCAATTCCTCCATCAGCTCGGCGTTGGTCGTGCCATATTCCAGGAGGGCGACCCGGAGGCCGAGCACCGCGCAGTTGGCATCGAGGGTCTTCAGGAGATCACGCCAGGTATTCGGTTCCGGCACGGTGAATGTGGGCTTCAGGCCCAGTTCCTTGAGGACCGCCGCAGGCTTGGGGCCGCGGGTCACCAACGTAATCTGTTTGAGCGCTTCCGTGATGGTTTCAAGCGGGTGGCAGGTTTTCAGAACGCCGATCAGAGTTTCCAGGCCCACACCGGTCATGAGGATCAACATATCCACCTGGCCGGCCAGCAACCGTTCGCCGAACTGCAGGGCTTCGCGGTTGTCCTCCAGCGGCACTTCGCGCATGGCCGGGGTGACCATCGGCCGTCCGCCGTAGCGTTCGATCAGTCCGTCCAGCTCGGCGGCCATGCGATTCTCGAACGCCGCCACCGTCAATCCGCTGAATCCCTTGTCGCTCATTTTGGTGAGTCCATCGCGCAGCGGAAGCCGGTTGATTCGTTGCGGATCAGCGGGTCGCTTTTCACCCGCGTGAAAATTCGAACCAGCGGCGTTTCCACCGCCCAGCCGGAGCTGCGCAAAACTTTGTTCGTGCCGGTGTCCGGCCCTTTAGGATTGTTGGCCGGACTCTTTTCGTAGTAGCGGTCGTCGTACCAGTCGGCCACCCATTCCCACACGTTGCCGGCCATATCGTAGGCGCCGTAGGGGCTCTTGCCTGCTTCGTAGCTGCCGACCGGCATCAAGGTTTTTTCGCCGATCCATTGCTGATTGAAGTTCAGATGTTTCGCAGTCGGTTCCACGTTGCCCCAGGGAAACCGGCGGTCGTCAGTCCCGCGCGCAGCTTTTTCCCATTCCGCTTCCGTCGGCAGGCGTTTGCCGGCCCAGGTGCAATAGGCCGCGGCATCATGCCAGTCCACGTTCACTGCCGGACGCTCGGCGGCGGCGTCCGAAATCTGGCCGTCTTTCCAGAGTGTACGCGCCGGGTTTTTCGGATGTTGCGGAATGCGGTGCCCCGCAGCTTTCACAAATTGCCGATAACGTCCATTGGTGATTTCATGCGTGTCGATATAAAAGGCGTCCAGATCAACCTGATGGCGCGGATATTCGTCGCGGCCGCCGTCACGGTCGCCGGGCGGCACGCCCATCGGGAACGGGCCGGCGGGCACAAGGACCATCGGCGCGCCGTCTTTTCCAACCGGTTCGGCGGCGTGCAACGGACCGGCCAGCAACACGGCGCACCCGATCAGAA
>Ga0247727_10008495_pt1 | contig 19034 bp, 20 predicted proteins | sample WisWelCaveWW1625_FD_202498 | JGI IMG/M metagenome (GOLD analysis project Ga0247727, IMG submission 202498) | Biofilm microbial communities from Wishing Well Cave, Virginia, United States - WW16-25 | ecosystem: Environmental > Aquatic > Deep subsurface > Groundwater > Cave microbial mat | place... | reverse complement strand
ACAGGAGCCGCACAGGCCAGAAGCCATGCCGATCCAATTGCGGAAAGGAGGGGGCGCAATGATTTTCGGATGAGATCGACCATCAGCTGGCGGGCTCAGAAGTTTTGGGTGAGTGACGGGTTTCGAAGGGTGCTTATCTTCGTCCGCCCCTACACCCAAAAGATGTTAGCGCCCGCGCACTTAGCACGAGACCGCTAATTCCCCCGAATATGATTGTGCTGCAACTGTGTTTTCGTACTTAGTCACTCGATCCAGAACCTCCGCCCCAGCCCTCAAACTCTCGGTATAGTGATGCGCATACCGCAGAACCATGGAGAGCGTTTTCCACCGGCCGAGCTTCTGCACGGCGTAGAGGTCCACGCCGGCCTGAACCAACCGGGTGGCGAAGGTATGCCGCAAATCGTGAAAGCGAAGATGAGCAATCTCCGCCTTCTTCGTTGCAGCGTAGAGCCCTCGAAGAACGTTGTTGACCAGGATCGGCCGTCCGCTTCCCGTAAAGAACACATACGGAGACGTGATGTGCCGAACCTGCGCCCTGTCCTTCAACACGCCCAACGCACGGGCATTCAACGGCAGCGTGTCGATGCTCTTGTTCTTCTGTTCCAGGATCGTGACCGTCTTTCTGGCAAAATCGACCTGCGACCACTGTAGATGCAGAACCTCCCTGTGCCTCAGGCCGGTACTGACCGCGAATACGATAAGCTGCTGCAACCAGGAAGGAGAAACCGCAAGCAGTCGCGTTTCCTCCTCCAATGTCAGCCAGCGCTCGATCATATTCCGTACCTTTTCCTTGGACACGCGCTTTACAGGATTGTCCCGCACCCACTCCCATTCCCTCATGGCGAGAGTATAGGCGTGGCCCATCAAGGTCAGTTCGTTGTTGATGGTTTTCGGGGATACGCCGTCACCGTGCCGCTTCGACTTGTACTCCACGATGTGGCGGGGGGTAATGGCCGTGACTTTCATCTCACCGAACACCTCGTTTAGACGTTCCGCCATACCCCGGTCGCGACGGTGCGAGCTGACCGCCTTGTTCCTGTCGGTATATTCCCGCACGTAACGCTCCATGAGTTCCCGAAACGTCCGATCTTCCCCCGGCAACCTATCGAACCATTTCCCTTCGGCGATCTTGCCGAGCACACTGTGATAAATCCGCTCTGCTAACTTCCGGTCCTGGGTGTCCGTCGATTTCCGCATCAACGTCCCATTGTGAGTGAATCGCATCCACCAGACCTGGCCCCGTTTATACAGGCCCATCGGGTAGCCTCCTTTCAGTTCCCTTGGAGGTCTGGTCTCCCGGCGCAGAGTATAGACTTTCCGCCTTCGCCCTCGCAATGATCGACTCCACATCGGTTCTGCAATGTTTCTGACTAAAGGTGACCGGATGCTTCCATGCTTGAAATGAATCTATCCACCGAGCGACTTCTTCAAGATCGAACCGGATCAGGCCATGAATCTTCCGGCACGGAATCTTGCCCTGCCCCGCCCACGCGTAGAGGGTCGAGGGCCTCATATTGAGCCAGACTGCGACTTGCTTGATCGTGAGCAGTGTCGTCATGACTCATAATCGGGGGCGTCTGCGACACCCCCGCACCCCCTCAATTACGCCCGCGTATACGCCGGCGTTCACTACCGGACCAGCGCCTTCAACTGGTCTTTTCCCAGCTTGACCCCAAACCGGCTGTCGATCGCCTCGGCGATCTCTCCCCAACTCTTACCGGCCTGCTTCATCGTCTTCATGGCTTCCAGAGCCGCCTGAAAGGACTCCGTCCCGGCCTGGGCTATTGGCGCACCCGTGGGAGCCTGAGAAACGGCATCAGCGGCTTTCTGGGCCTGTTTGACCGGTTGCCGTGGGCGATACCAATAGGCGCTCTTACAGGCAGGACACCGTACCGGGCGCGTCACTTGGCGAGGCCACCAGCGATAGCCACAGCGCAGACAGGCTTGTTGCCGAAGTGGCTCATAGAAGGCGGCTCGTATGCGAGTGCTCGCATGAGATGTCCCTATGCTCATGCTCTTCGCCTCATAACTGCGCGTCTCGACTGCGAGAACCGTCCGGCGTCACGTCTTTTCTCCCAGTAATTTGCGCCCCCGTCTTACTCTGCGGGGGCGTGGCCTCGTCCGTCCGCCTGTCGGCGCAGCGGACTCGGACCCGCCTCATTCTTCAGCTGGCCCGGTCTTGAGCCTGCGCCGGAGGGCGTCCATCGCTTTCATGCCGATGGTTTGCCCGATGATCTTGAGCGCCTGCAGCTCGCCATCCACGACCATTTCCATGAGCAGGCACACCCGGACATACTCGGCAACGGTCATGCCCGCTTTCCTGGCACATTTGTCGATCAGGGCCTTCTCCTCCTCGGTCACCCGGAATTGCATCACAACATCTTTCATTGCACCCTCCTTTGTACGACAGAGCGAAGTACGTTCATGACAGACTGTACTACTTGAAGTAGTACAAACGCAAGTGGCGGTGATTGCGATGGGCGCGTGCCTGGCGGCTCGCCTTTTCGGGGAGTCTTTGCTACATTGGCCCGCACATGAAACTTCCGAATGCTGAGCACGCGGTTGTTGATGTCAGAAAGCTTCGGGAGTATTGCCTGAGTGCTGAGCATCCACGAGGTCGGCACAAGGCTCATCTATTTTCGGCGGCTCTTGGATTTACCGCCGACCATGCCGAGCAGTTACAAAGTGCCTTGTTGGAAGCGGCTCGGATGGCTGACGCAATTTCTGTTGGAAAAGATGACTACGGGCATCGGTATGCGTTAGACTTTCGGATACAGGGGCCGGGCGGCATGGCGACGGTCCGAAGCCTGTGGATGATTCGCCGTGGAGAGAACTTTCCCCGGCTCATTACCTGTTACGTTGTCTAGGAGAAAAGGAGTTGCCAATGAGTACCGAGATGCACCTTCTCGATGTGGTGGCACTGACGAAGGACATTCCTGATCGCGGGTTGCGTCGTGGACAGGTGGGAACCATCGTGGAGATCCTGGAACCCGATGTGTTCGAAGTGGAGTTTGCGGACAATGAGGGGCGAACCTACGCCACTCTTGCGTTGAACGCCAAGCAATTGCTGGTACTTCATTACCAGTCTGTCTAAAAAGCGTCGCGATCGCCCATTTTCAGATTATCAACTGCCCACGCCAAGTCTTTCGAGACAAGGGTCCAGCCTATCGGCATGTTGATGGGCCCAACCGAGCCATTGATCTGCCTCGCTTCCCTGCCGAATCTCTCCGTGCTTGCTGATCAGCATCGCTTTGAGTGCGGCTAGATAGGTCCGAAGCTGCTGGGCCTTTGCCCAATCCGCTGCCTCCTCCTCCAATGCCCGCCGTTTCGCCAACTCTTCCTGCCGCTTTCGCTCTTTTTCCTGCCGGCGGTGCTCGGCTTCCTGCCTGATTCGTTCCTCCTGCTCCCGTTGCAGTCGCTGTACCCTCCTGACTTCGGCCACTTTGATGAGCCCTACCACAAAGTCATTCAGAAAGGTCTCAAGCCTCGCGGTCTTGCCGTCGCGCCAGCTTTTCTGGAGCCCATCGGCACCCCACTCGGTGATCTTTAGAATAAGTACACCGGACGGCAGGTATTGGTACCGCTCACGTTCCCAGGAATGAAGTCGCGTGTTTTTCTGGTCGGGGTGGTCGATTCGCCGGAACTTCTCTTCGATGCCGAACTCTATCGGTTCTCCATTGATCCGCACACTGAGGGACCGCTTGTACTCGTCTTGAATCCCGACCTGATAACCACGGGCCTCCAAGGCACGGAAAAGCGTGTTCATGATCCGCAAGGCTCGAGAGAGGTTCTTGGGGCTGACCCGAATATTGAGTTGCCGGATATCCCCTGACCAAATGGCTCCGTAATCATCAACTTTCGATGATCGCCATTCCGTGAGGTGGCCTTTCAGCAGGGGATGAGGGCTGGCCAGCCGGTCTGGAACTTCAATCCTCTGTTCCGATGTCTGCTCGGCATTGATTCGTTGAATGGCGTCCTCTGACATCTGCGCGACGGCCTCCGGTCGAATAGTTCGCTGGATCGTGACTGTCTGCTTCGTTGGGTCTGTGTTCGGTGGTAGCGGAAGTTGCTTGACCGCTTTGCCGGTCTCCTTTCTGCGCCAATAGCCTCTCCAGGGGTAGGGTACATTGAGCTTCTTGCAAATCTTGGCCAGCGCGACATCGGAGATCCCATATTCCTTGGCCAGCTTGATCATGGGCCGGGACCAGACTTGGTCGTACAGCTCTTGCCTCTGAATGGTTCTGTACTTTCGATCATCGCTAAACATAGCTCCCCCTTCCAGTTTGCAGTTGTGCGTAGCTGATGAAGTTTGAGAGAAAACTTACAGGAAGTTCTTGCAGAACGCAGGTGTCGAGAATTGATCAGGAAATAGAATTACACGGTCATGAACGAATGCAGAAAGTCAAACGGGATAATGCGCTTACGGAGGCGTAACCTTGGCCTTCGCAAATCTCGCCTTGCGATCGGTATCAATAACCGTAACTTTATCCCTCCACTCTTTCCCGAAAATATCAGGTGTCATGGAATGGATATGCATGGAATCGAAAAGATTGGCTATGGTTTCGTAGAGACATTTGTCGGCTTTGTTTTTAAGTTCATTGCCTTTTGCCTTTTCAACACCGCTTCGCCATTCAGTAATAATCTTTTCCGGATCCACCTCAAAGAAACTGGACAGGCTGATTAGATGAAGATTATTTCCCTCTCTCCACGCCATGCGTGGACTACGGTTTTTAACCTTTTCCATGTGGGTATCGTTCAGGAACTTAACAAAGTCGTCTCGTACAGCGTCATGATGAACGGATACGCCGTAGAAAACGACCCAAAATGGCTGATGCTTTTCTGCTGCGTTTTCATCATTAATCCGCTCACACCATTTCGGGAATGTATCGAACTTGTACTCCGAACAACCCACCAAGAATAATGTGGAGAGCACAGCCGCAAGTAGCGCCGTGCTAAACGACTTCATTTTTAGGCGAGAATAGTTATTCATTCAGACTAATTTCGCCCTTGCTAACGGAGTAAACAACTGCTCCGGCACCAAAACCCACGCATAAACCAGACCATATTGCCCAATAATCGGGTTTCACTATGGCGGGGAATAGCGCTACGCCTGACATCGTAAGCGCGATCCCCGCAAGAACAAACGATACATTTTTATTGTACGCGGGCGCGATTTTTGCGCCTACGTACACAAAAGCAGCCCCCATTATGAGACCAGATACAGTCTCTACATACGCTCTTCCGAGAAAGGAGTTGGGATCTAATCCTTGAAAACCCATCGTCAATCGGTTAAGGAAGCTAACAAGAACCCACGTCAACCAACCGGCTGCCACAGCTCCAGGCAATAAAGCTACCCACCGAAGAATCGCCTTTGCCGTATTTTTGCTATCCATCGCAAATATCGTCTACGTGAACTGCGTGGGACCGTCGTTTGGGTTTCAGCTACAAAGCTAGGCCGTCCGTGGGGAGGTGTCAAGAATGGCGTTAGGCAACCGAGGAAATGCGTGAGATAACTTAAAATAGGGCAACTAGATAGCGCGCAAGACGTAGGTCTTATTTATTACCCTCGATCAGCACAACCCCCTTGCTCAACGTATCTGGACTACCTATAAGCTGCGGAGTCTGCTCATTATGAAACTCGCGCCGTGCAATACGTTCCACCTGCGGCTTCAGGTACTCGAACAGTTCCCGCAACTCAATACGCTTGTCGTTGTTCTGATCCGCTTCACCCTGTAAGCCCTTAAAGAAGAAGTATGTCAACAATCCATGACTTTTCTGATCGTAGGTGGAGGAAACCTGATCGCCAGCGCCAGCAGTCAGGACCATCGTTCTCCCTTTGGTGAGGAGCGGATTCTCTACTGACAACACCATCGGTCGCATCCCTTTCGCAATAACTGAACGCCCCCCGGCTCCAGAAAAGCAAGAGTCAAGCATCACAACAACCTCTTTCGCTGGCAAGGTGGACAAACGTTCATAGAGACGCTCAAGGGGATAGCCAGTCTGTTCCACAAATGCGGGATCGCCATCATAAGGTACGAGAAAGGCTTTGCCGGTCTTGGGGTTGGGTGCACCGTGGCCGGAAAAATAGATGAATACAGAATCGTCTTTTTCCACGCGATCCAACAACCATCCCTCAACATATTTTTCCATGCTTGTTTTAGTGGCACGCTCGTTGAGCAGTACGACGACATTCTCTTCCTTGTACCCAAGAGTCTTGGTCAAGTATTGCCCCATGATCTCAGCATCATGCATGGCGTAGTCGGCTTTCGGCAGCTTTTGCTGGTATTCCTCAATGCCGATGACGATAGCGTGAGCGTGTTGCTTCGATGTCGGAATGGCAGGGACAACGTCAACATCGCTGGCCAACACACTCAGCGGAGCTCCACCTAAGGGTTGACGCGATGGAGGTGAGCCTAATTTCGCCAAAAGCAGCTTGGCATTCTTTTTCTCCTCTCGACAATTCGTTTCATGCCACACAAGAAAGTACACTACCCAGTCGTGCTTCGAATCACATTTTCTAAGAACCAGGTTTCCATCATTATCCCAGTTAACGTCCTTGACGATTCCTGGCATATGAGTACAAGCCGATAATGCAAACACTGAGGCCAAGAACCACTCCGGAAAACATGGTCTCATCAAATTGCTCACTGAGTAATTCCTTGAACTTCAGTCCGGCAATTTCCTTGGCCAACGAGGATGTACGCGTAGTTAAAATATATATACTCGTCACATTTAGTAATCATCAGCCCGCTCTCGGTAGGGGTGACATCGGTAACAACCCCATAGGTTTTTGTGCAGCTCGCCGCCAGCATAACCGTCAAGCCTAACAAACAGACCACCATGAATTTGTGGGTATGAACTGCGAGCATTTTCATATCAGGCTTCTGACTCATAATTTATTGGGTTGATGGGCGAGGCTTTGTCTCTGTTCGGCAATTGGTCTCGGAACCAATTATAAAAACAAGATTCCAGGAAATCATTTCGTCACACTTGGTCACTATAAGGTCACCCTCTTTGTTCAGCTTAATATCCTTGACGACACCATCCATGTGAGTGCAGGCGGACAAAAGGACAGTTATACAAAGAGTGATGAGAGAGGTGGCGCCAAGTTTTGCCATTGGACACCCTCGAAGAAGCAACAGTGTGGCGGAACTCTTGACTGTTAATGCTAGGCTGTCCGTGGAAAGGTGTCAAGAGTGACGGCTGCTCGTGGCTATCCTGCTACTGTGCTGAAATTGTGCTCGCAAGCAATAGGCGAGACCGAAACCACTGGAATAAACCGAAACAGATACGATCACCGCAACCGCCTGATGAATCAGATTTTATGGGAGACCAGACCTGTCATCATCAGGTTAATGAAACGGGGGATTTGGGGTGAGTGACGGGTTTCGAACCCGCAACCTCCTCGGCCCCATCCAGGCGCTCTACTCATTTTATCCACCGCGCGTATCGAAGGCTGTTTGCATTTCACGCGCGATCGCTTCCGCCGCGGCTTCCGGGTCGGCGGCGTCGCGGATCGGCCGGCCGACGACCAGGTAATCCGCGCCGGCCGTGATGGCCTGCGCCGGCGTCGTCACACGCGCGTGGTCGTCGGCGCCCGTGCCGGCAGGGCGGATGCCGGGCGTGACGATCAAAAAGCCGCCACCGACCCGATGACGGATGGCCGCCGGCTCTTCGCCCGACGCGATCACGCCGTCGCAGCCGACTTCGCGCGCGAGCTTCGCCCGGGCCACCACCAGATCGGCCACGGTCCACTGGATCCCCATGTCGCGCAGATCGTTTGCGTCGAAATTGGTCAGCACCGTCACGGCCAAGAGCTTGAGCCCGTCCTCGCGGCGCGCGCCCCGCCCGTCCACCGCCGCCGCCAGCGCCTTGCGGTTGGCATGGACGGTCAGGAAGTCCACGCCCATGGCCGCGACGCGCGCCGTGGCCCGCCGGACCGTCTCCTCGATGTCCAGAAATTTGAGGTCCAGGAAGACGCGCTTGCCGTGCGTGAGCGCCTGCTCCACGATCGCCGGGCCCGCCGCCGTGTACAGCTCCAGCCCGATCTTGACGAAGCGGACGGCATCTCCCGTGCGGTCCATGAGCCGTTCCGCCTCCTCCCCAGAGGGCACGTCCAGCGCGAGGATCATCCGGTCTCTGGCGTTCACGCTTGCCATGGCGTTCCTTTCTGTGTTACAACCTGCCGCTCGTTTCACCCAGGAATGGAGATTGTTTCATGCCGGTCGTTCACAAGTCCACGATCAAGCGGGCGCGGCAAGCCGAGCGGCGCCACCAGCGCAACCGGGCCGCTTTGAGTTCGGTCAAAAACGTCATCAAGAAAGTGCTGACGGCGCTGGAGGCCAAGGACGCCGCCGCCGCCAAGACCGCCTTCCGCGAAGCGGCGTCCGCGTTGAGCAAGGCACGCAGCAAAGGCATCCTCAGGCGCAACACGGTCTCCCGCCGCATCGCCCGTCTGGCCGCGCGGGTCAACGCCCTGTCGGCCAAGGTCTGATAGCCCCCTTGAGTCCTGAGTCCTGAGTGCTGAGTGCTGGGCCTCGGGTCTGAGTCCCGCGTGCGGCGTCCCGCTGAAACCGGCACAGAGCGAGCACCGCCATCTCTAGCACCAGCCGCTTCGACGATCCGGACGCGCCCCCCTTCAACTTCGCATCTGCCGCCGCAAACAGCTCGACGGCTGTTCCCAGATCGCGATCCGTGAACGCCCCGCTCAGCTCGGCGCCCGGCCCCCCGCGCCAGCGCTGGTCCTTGGCTTTCCAGATCTGGCGGAACTGCCACGCCAGGGCGCCCAGGATGCGGAGGGGATCCTCACCGGAGTCCAGGTTGCGGGCCAGGATCCAGAGCGCCCGCCCCTCCCGGCGCGCCGCGATGGCCGCAGCCAGATCGAACACCGACGCGCCCGGCTCTCCGCCCCGGACCGCCTCGACGTCCTGCGCGTCGGCAGTTTTGTCGGGCGGCACGTAGGATGCCAGCTTCTCCATTTCGCGGCGCAGCAGATTCAACGAGCCCCCGGCTTCCCCTTTCAGCGAGAGCGCAAGCCGGCTCAATGCCCCCACGGCCTCGGGGCCCAACCGCGCGCCCAGCCGGCCGCTTTCCGCTCGGATCCATTCCGCCAGCTGCCCCTCGGGAAAGGACGAGCAGTCCACGACGACGGCGCGCTCCAACAGTTCCTTCGTGAACTTGAGGCGCTTGTCCAGCTTGGCGGCCACGAACACGAGCGTGGTCGTCTCGCACGGCTCCTTGAGGTAGGCCACGAGAGCGTCGCCGTCGCGCGACGACACTTTCTCCGCCGATTTGACGACGACGCAGCGGCGCGCCGCGAGTACCGGCGCCTGTCCCGCCCGCACGAGGATCTCCGCCGCGTCGCTCTCGTCGGCGTAGAGCAGGTCGTAATTGAACGCGTCTAGTCCTGATCCTGGCCCGCCGTCGGCGTCTGTGGATGAACCGCCCAACACGGCGGCCTTGAGGACGGCCACCGCCTGCTCGCGCAGCCAATCCTCTTCGCCGACCACCGCGTAGAGCGGCGCCGGCCCCTGTTTCGTGAGCGCCGATTCAAGAGCGGTTGCGTTCATGCGGACCCCGCGTTGGTCATTTAGGCGTCGTCCCGCTGTCGCCCGGCTTGGCTGGCGGTCCGCTCTCGCCCGGCTTGGGCGGCGCCGTCGGGACCACCGGCACCGGCAGCCCCTTGGCGCGACGGTCGAGAAAATCCTGGAATCGCGTGGCGAGATCGGCGGCGATCAGCCGGCCCGCCTGCTCGATCGCGCGCGTCTGAAGCACGCGGTTGGTTTGCAGGTCGGCGGTGATGAAAAATTCGGCGGAGGCGACGACGGTCTGGTTCCAAATTTTCTTCCCGGTCCGCACCTCTTCGACCATCGCGTTCACGTTCGCCGTCGCCCGGCTCTCGAACGTGCCCTGCAGCGTGAAATTGATGGTCGGGAGCGCCACGCTGTTGATCTTGCCCGTGAGAATGTAATCGGCCGGCTCGGAGGAACCGACGACGCGGGTGCCGCTGCCGGCGGCAAACTCGCGCTGCACGTAGGTCGTGTACTTCACCTCGAGGCCCGGCTCGACGGTCATGTTGGTGAAATTCACGATCTGCAGGCGCGGGGCAGCGGCCGCCGGGGCGGCGGACCCTCCGCCGATGGTCGGCCCGGCACCGCCCACGCGGAATTGGTAGCCGCATGCGGCCGGCAAAGCCGTAAGTAAAAAGTAAAAAGTTAAAAGTAAAAAGTGGCTGGCTGCAACCTTACTTTTGCCTTTTGCCTTTTTACTTTTCACTTGCCCCATCGGCTACACCACAAAATTGACGAGTTTTTTGGCGACGTAGATCACTTTGCGCGGTGGCTTGCCCTGGAGCCACTCCGCGAGCTTCGCATCCTGCTTCGCCAGCGCGACGACCTGCTCCTCCGTCCAGTCGGCCGGCACCTCGATTTTGCTCCGCAGCTTCCCGTTCACCTGGATCGGAATGGTCAGCCGGTCGCTGACGACGAGCGCGGGATCGAACGACGGCCAGGGCTGCCGCGTGACACTCGGTTCATGGCCCAGCCGTTCCCACAGGTCCTCGCACAGATGCGGCGCGAAGGGGGCGAGCAGCAGCACGAAGGGCTCGAGCAGCGCCAGCGGGCGTGTCTCGAGCTTCGTCATCTCGTTGGTGAACACCATCATCTGCGAAATGGCCGTGTTGAAACGCAGCTCCTCGAGATCCTCCGTCACCTTCTTGATGGTCTGGTGCAGCAGGCGGCGCTGGTCGAGGGGCGGTTCCCCGCTGACAACGGCCCGGCTGAGGGCTCCGTCGTCGCTCACCACCAGGCGCCAGACCCGGTCCAGGAACCGCGTCACGCCCTCGACGCCCCTGGTGCTCCACGGTTTCATCGCTTCGAGTGGGCCCATGAACATCTCGTACATCCGCACGGCGTCCGCGCCGAACCGGTCGATCATCTCGTCGGGGTTGACCACGTTTCCGCGCGACTTCGACATTTTCTGGTTGTCCTCGCCCAACACGATACCCTGATGGACGAGCTTCTTGAATGGCTCGGGCGTGCTGACGACGCCGACGTCGTAGAGCACCTTGTGCCAGAACCGCGCGTACAACAGATGGAGCACCGCGTGCTCTCTGCCGCCGATGTAGAGGTCCACCGGCATCCAATAGCGCTCCTTGGCGGGATCCATCAGCCGGCGGCTGTTCTTCGGATCGATGAACCGCAGGTAGTACCAGCAGGAGCCGGCCCACTGCGGCATTGTGTTCGTCTCGCGGCGCGCCGGCTTGCCGGTGGCCGGATCGGTCGTGGTGAGCCACACGTCCAGATTGGCGAGCGGGCTCTCGCCCGTGCCGGAGGGCTTGAAGTTATCGGTCTCCGGCAGCGTCAGGGGCAGTTGCTCCTCCGGCAGCGGCTTCGGCTCGCCGCCTACCCAGATGATCGGGAACGGCTCGCCCCAGTAGCGCTGACGCGCGAACAGCCAGTCGCGCAGCTTATAATTGATCGTCTTCCTGCCCCGGCCCTTGCTCTCCAGCCACGCGGTGATCTTGGGAATCGCGTCGCTCGGCGTCAGGCCGTCGATCGAAAAGGAGCCGTCCGGCGTCGTCGAATTCACCACCGTGCCGCGCTCGGTCTCGACGAACGCCGCCTGCGCGACGTCGCCGCCCGCGATGACTTCCCGGATAGGCAGCTTGTAGGTCCGGGCAAATCCCCAGTCGCGCTGGTCGTGCGCGGGCACGGCCATGATGGCGCCGGTCCCGTAGCTCATGAGCACGTAGTCGGCGAGCCAGATCGGCAGCCGCTCGCCGTTGACCGGATTCACGGCGTGGCCGCCGGTGAAGATGCCGGTCTTGCCCTTGTCCAGTTCCTGACGCTGCAGGTCGCTCTTGCGCGCGGCAGTCTCGCGATAGGCGATCACATCGGCCCGGCGCGCCGGCGCCGTGACCGCGTCCACCAGCGGATGCTCGGGGGCCAATACCATATAGGTCGCCCCGAAGAGCGTGTCGGGCCTGGTCGTGAAGACACGGATGGCGCCGGTGGCACCGGCCAGTTGGAACTCCGCCTCGGCGCCGATCGAGCGGCCGATCCAGTTTTTCTGCATCTCGAGCGTGCTCGCCGGCCAGTCCACCAGCGTCAAATCTTCCAGCAGCCGGTCCGCGTAGGCCGTGATCTTCAGCACCCATTGCCGCATGGGCTTGCGGACGACGTCGAAGCCGCCGATTTCGCTCTTCCCGTCCACGATTTCTTCGTTGGCAAGGACGGTGCCCAGGGCCGGGCACCAGTTCACCGGCACCTCCGCCACGTAGGCCAGCCCGCGCTCGAACAGTTTGAGAAAGATCCACTGCGTCCAGCGGTAATAGGCCGGGTCGGTCGTGCTGAGCTCGCGGTCCCAGTCGTACGACAGCCCCACGCGCTTCATCTGGCGCTTGAAGGTCGCGATGTTCTCGGCCGTGGTGATCGTCGGATGCACGCCCGTCTTCACGGCGTACTGTTCGGCCGGCAGGCCGAAGGCGTCCCAGCCCATCGGGTGCAGCACGTTGAAGCCCTTCATGCGCTTGTAGCGGGAGACGATATCGGTCGCCGTGTAGCCTTCGAGGTGCCCGACATGCAGCCCCGAGCCGGACGGATAGGGAAACATGTCGAGGCAGTAGAACTTCGGCTTGGCGGGATCGTCGGCGGCCCGGAAGGTCCGGTCCTGTTCCCAGTAGGCCTGCCACTTGGCTTCGATCGCCTGGTGATCGTAGGGTCGGGACATAGAAAAAATGTCTCTCAAGTCATCAAGTCGAAAGTCTTCAAGTCCGGACCTGAATTTTAGACTTTAAGACTTGACGACTTTTGGACTTTATGACGTTTGCCGCCAGAAATCTAGCACACGCCGCAGACCAAGTAAAAAGTCAATCGGCAAAATCGCTCCGAAAACTTTTTACTTTTTCCTTTTCACTTTTTCCTTCACACTAGGGAGCATGGGCGTCTACGCCGATCAGGTTTTCCCGCGCCTCATGGATTGGGTCATGAGCGCGCGCCGGTTCCAGGAGCTGCGTAAGCAGGTTCTGGCGCCCGCGCGGGGCCACGTCCTGGAGATCGGCTTCGGCACGGGGCTCAACCTGCCGCACTATCACAAGGGCGTGACGTGGCTGACCGCCGTGGATCCCGCGAACTACCCGCCGGCGCTCGTGGAAAAGCAGACCACGGTCGCGTCCATTCCCGTCAAGCTCGTCCGCCTGAGCGCGGAAACGCTACCCTTCGAATCGGGACAGTTCGACTGGGCCGTGAGCACCTGGACCCTCTGCACGATCCCCGACCCGGTCGCCGCGCTGCGCGAAGTGCGGCGCGTGCTCAAGCCGGGCGGCCAGTTCATCTTTCTGGAGCACGGCCGGAGCGAGAATCCCAAAATTGTTACGTGGCAGAACCGCCTCAATCCTCTCCAGCGCGTGATCGCCTGCGGGTGCAACCTCAATCGTACGATCGACGTCCTGATCCGGCAGGCCGGCCTCGCCATCACGCAGCTCGAACGGTTCCAGATGGCCGGCGTGCCGCGCATCGCTGGCGCGATGTACCGAGGGATCGCCACGCCGCATCGCCCGATCGTCCCCTGAGATCAGCCGCGCGGCGCGCTATTTCACCGGTAGCGGCAGCGGCTTGGGCAGGCTCTGGGCGCAGCGGAACCCGATCGTGATCGCCCGGCCGGTGGGCGAGCCTCGGTTGCGGAGCGCCGACGTGATGTCCGTGGCGTGGCTCAGGGCGGAGCCGCCGCGAAACACTTTGAACTCGCCGGCCGGCGGCCCCTGCGGATTCCTGGTGGGGCTGTTCTTATAGGCATCCCGCTCGTACCAGTCGGCGACCCATTCCCAGACGTTGCCGGCCAGATCGTAAATCCCGTACGGGCTCTTGCCCGCTTCATAGCTGCCCGCCAGTGAGAGCGTCCGGTAGCCTTCCCACCGGCGCTTGCCATCCCAGTTGTAGCTGGCCTTCGTCTTATCGAGCCGGCCGTTGCCCCAGGGATAGGTGCGTCCGTCCGTCCAGCGGGCCGCCTTCTCCCACTCCGCTTCCGTCGGCAGCCGCTTGCCGGCCCAGCGGCAGTAGGCCTCGGCGTCGTACCAGTCCACGCCGATGACCGGCCGGTCGCCGTCTCCTTGTATATCCACGAACTGCCAATTGTAGGGTTTTTCCCGCCTGGTCGCTTTCAGGAACGCAGCGTAGAGCGACGTCCGGACCTCATACTGATCCAGATAGAATGCGTCCAGGTGGACCTTGTGGACCGGCCCGAACACGCGATCGCCCATCGTGAACTCGCCGGCGATGACCAGCACCATGGGCGCGCCGTCCTTCCCGACGATGCCAGGCCCTCCGCCCCTCGAGGCCTGGGCAGGCGCGGCCGCCGGTCCCGCCGGCGCCTGGCTCTGGCCGGAGGGCCCCGCCGCCGCCACGGACAGGGCGAGCAGGACGAGCGCGAGAATATCCCGCGCCGCCGGGGCGAACGATTCCGACCTGCCCTTTCGTTCGATCATCCGGCCTCGTACGCTCACGGGATCAGCGCCTGCAGATTTTCGATCGGGACATGCCGGCTGGAGGGGTGCGGCGGAAGTTTCGTGCTGGATTTGGCGCTGTGAAAAATGTACCGGATGCCGAACGCGCGCGCCGCGTCGAGACAGACTTCATCATCGTCCACGTAGAGGGACCGGGTGGGATCGAATCCCACCAGCTTCTGGCAGGCCGGCCAGTAGTCCGGACGCATTTTCAGGCAGCCGACTTCGAAGGCGTTCACGATTCGATCCACGTGTTGATTGATGCCGGTCTGTACCTGCTTGATCGCCACGCCGTCCGCGTGCGCGTTCGTCAGCACGGTCACGCGCTTGCGTTGGGCCCGCAGAGCCTTGAGAAAATCTTCCGCGCCGGGCAGATAGCTGATCCGGCCCGATAATTCTTGCGTCATCGCCACCAGATCAATCCCCAGCGTCCGGGTCCAATAGCGCAGGTCCGTCCAGGCCAGCTCGCCTTCGACCGACCGGTAGAGCGCGAAGAGTTTCTCGCGGGCCTGTTCGTAGGAAAGACGGTACAGGGCCGCGTACCGGCGGGGCAACTCTTCTTCAAAAAAGAAATTGTCGAAATCCCGGTCCAGCAGCGTGCCGTCCATGTCGAGCAGCACGTGGTCCACGCCACTCCAATCCAGCGCGGGAGGCGTGAGGGGTGAGGCGTGAAGAGTACCGGGTGATGGGCGATGGGTCATGGGCCCCATAATATACAGGAAACGGCGGGCCGTTGTGTTTACGAAAACCCTATGATAGGGTCCCTGACCGTCTTCGAGTTCCTTGCCGGATTTTCTCCCATGACTTCCAACTCGTCACCCGTCACCGGTCACGCGTCACGTCCCCTTATCGCCATCATCGGCCGGCCCAACGTCGGCAAATCCACGCTCTTCAACCGCATCCTGGGCGCGAAAGCCGCCATCGTGGACGACGTGCCGGGCGTCACGCGCGACCGCCACTACGCGGACGGAACCTATCGCGGCCGGCCGTTCCGCCTCGTGGACACGGGCGGCCTCGATCCCTCCGCGACGGCGGGCATGCTCGCGCTCATCAAACACCAGTCGCAGCTCGCCATCGCCGAATCGGACGTGCTGATCCTGCTCCTGGATGGGCGCGCGGGCCTCACACCGGCCGACGAGGAAATCGTCGGCCTCCTGCGCGGGACCAAGAAACCGGTGTTCGTTGCCGTCAATAAGATTGATACACCGAAGACGGAGTCGCTGCTGGCCGATTTCTATCGCCTGGGATTCGACCAGCTCCATCCCGTTTCGGCCGAGCACGGGCTGGGCGTGGACGACCTGCTCGAAGCCATCGTGCCGTTTCTCCCGGAGCCGGCGGAGGACGCCATCGAATCTGATATCCCGCGCATCGCTGTCGTTGGCCGGCCGAACGTCGGCAAGTCCACGCTGGTCAATACCCTGCTCGGCCAGGAGCGGATGGTCGTCAGCGACATGCCGGGCACCACCCGCGACGCCATCGATACACTGGTAATCTATCAAGGACGCCGTTATCTGTTCACGGACACGGCGGGCATCCGCCGCCGGGGGCGTGTCGAGCGCGGCATCGAGGGCTACAGCGTCGCCCGGGCCATGCGCGCGATGGGCCGCTCGGACATCGCCGTGCTGATCCTCGACGGCGTCGAAGGCATCACGGAGCAGGACACGAAAATCATCGGGCTCGTGCTCAAGCAAGGCCGGGCCTGCGTGCTGCTGGTCAACAAATGGGACCTCCGCGCCGGCGAAGCCGGCGCCCGCGACCGCTATACGCAGGAGCTCCACCGGCGGCTGCCCTTCATTCCGTGGGCGCCGGTCCATTTCGGCTCGGCGCTGAAGCCGGATTCCGTCGCCCAGGTGTTTCCGCTCTTCGATCGCGTGGCGGCCTCGTTCACCGCGCGCATCCCGACCGGCAAGCTGAACAAATTTCTTCAGGAGCTCCTCGCGGCCCACCCGCTGCCGGTCCGCAAGGGCCGGCCCGGCAAAGCGACCTTGTCCGCCTACATCACGCAGGTCTCGACCAGGCCGCCGGCCTTCGCGCTCTTCGTCGGCCACCCGGAGAACGTGACCGCCAATTATCTGAAGCTGCTCGAAAACCGCCTCCGCGACCACTTCGAGTTCCCCGGCGTCCCCCTCCATATCATGGTCAGAAAGAAGTAGCGGGCGCCCCGGATGCCGGTCCGTGGACCTTCCTTTTTATTATTGACTTTATATAAATTTAGAATTAGTCTAATTCTATGAAAGCCATTCCAAAAATGCTGAAAGAGAGCGATCTTTCCGTCACGGCGCAACGGGCGGCCGTGATGGAGTTTCTTCACGGCAATACCGGTCATCCGTCCGTGGACACCATCTACAAACAGGTCAAGAAGCGGTTCCCCTACATCTCGCGTGCCACGGTCTACAACACCGTCAAGACGCTGACCCGCGCCGGCCTGCTGCAGGAAGTCCTGGTCCAGCAAGACAAGACACGCGTGGACTCGAACGTGTCCCGGCATCATCACTTCAAATGCGTGCGCTGCGGTCGGATCGAGGACGTGCCCTACGACATCCTCACGGCGGCGCATGTCGGCGAGCACGCGAAGGGCTATCACGTCGAAGAAGTCCACGTGGTCATGGAAGGACGATGCAAACGATGCCGTTGATTTTTGTTGTGTAAGAAAGGAGATCGATCATGAGAGCGATGAGCGCGACGCGGTTCATTCCATTGATGTTCCTCGGTGCCATGGTGCTGTTCGGCTTGGAGGGCGCCATCCCATCGAATGCGGCCAACGCCAAGAGCGACGCAGCGGCGGCGGCCGTGTCAGGAGAGTACGCTTTGAAGCTTCCGTTCGGTCTGGATGATGGCAGTGTGGTCATTCCGGCCGACAATCCCCTGACCAAGGACAAGGTCGAATTGGGAAGAATGCTGTTTTTCGATAAGCGGTTGTCGAAAGACAACACGATCGCCTGCGCGAGCTGCCACCTGTCGAAATTCGCGTTTACCGACGGCCAGCGCGTGTCGACGGGCATCCGGGGGCAAAAGGGAGGGCGCAGTGCGCCGGTCTCGTTCAACCGGGTGTTCAGCAAGGCCCAGTTCTGGGACGGCCGGGCCGCGACTCTTGAAGAGCAGTCGGTTGGACCGTTCATCAATCCCATCGAGCACGGCTTCGCGAACCATGATGAGATGATCGCGAAGATGAAGAAAATCCCGGGCTACCGGAAGCTGTTCAAGGAGGTCTTCGGCGAAGAGATCACCATCGGCGGCGTGGGGAAGGCGATCGCCAGCTTCCAGCGGACGGTCCTCTCCGGAAACAGCCCGGCCGACCGTTTCGACCAAGGGGGGGATGAGAAAGCCATTTCGCCCGAAGCCCAGAAAGGATTGGTCCTGTTCCGCGAGAAGGCGCGTTGCACCAAATGCCATTCGGGATTCAATTTCACCGACGAGAAGTTCCACAACCTGGGCATCGGCTGGGACACCAACACGGTGGACCTGGGCCGCTACATGGTGACCAAGAACGCCGCTGACATCGGCGCGTTCAAGACGCCGACCTTGCGCGAGATCGCCCGCAGCGCGCCCTACACGCATGACGGGCGGTTCAAGACCCTGGAGGAAGTGGTGAACTTCTACAACAAGGGAGGCGTCAAAAATCCGCATCAGGATGAGCTGGTCCTCCCGCTCGAGCTCACGGACGAAGAGAAGCACAATCTCGTGGAGTTTCTTCGCACGTTGAGCGGCGAAGGGTGGCAGCAGGTCAAGGCTCCGACGTCCTTTCCACAATAATGATGCGGCCGAGAGCGGAGCGAGAGAAGGAGGAACCGATGCGGCAGGGCCGGCTGAGGGATGGAGGTCGTACGCGGTTGATCGGTCTGCTCGGGGTGCTGATCGTGGCGGTCATCGCGCTGGATCAGCGTCCGGCGGTGTCGGCATCCGACCTGGTGATCGTGGACGGCTCGGCTGTGCCCGACATCGGCCCCCTTCCGACAAGCGTGCCGATGCCTCCGGCAAATCTCAACTACAAGGCAAAGGTCGACCTGGGGAAACAGCTCTACTTCGACGGGCGGCTGTCCAAGAGCGGCGCCATCTCCTGCGCCTTCTGCCACAATCCGGTCACGGGCTTCGCCGATCCGCGGCAGACCTCGATCGGTATCGACGGAGGAGTCGGCGGCCGGCAGTCGCCGACGGTCCTGAACACGGCGTTCAACCACGTGCAATTCTGGGACGGGCGCGCCAGCTCGCTGGAGGAGCAGGCCATCGGCCCGATCCAAAACCCGATCGAAATGGGCGAGACGCACGAGAACGTGGTGGCCAAGCTGAGCAAGATCAAGGGCTATCGCGAGCAATTCCAGGCGGTCTTCGGCTCCGAGGTGAACCTGCAAGGAATCGCCGACGCCATTGCGGCCTATGAACGGACGATCATCTCGACCGACTCCGACTTCGACAAATATGTCACGGGCAACAAGCGGGCGATGACCGAGTCGGCGATCCGCGGCATGGCCGTTTTTAAGGGCAAGGGCCGGTGCGTCCTGTGCCACAACGGCCCCAATTTCACGGACAACCAGTT
>Ga0247727_10008494_pt1 | contig 19039 bp, 18 predicted proteins | sample WisWelCaveWW1625_FD_202498 | JGI IMG/M metagenome (GOLD analysis project Ga0247727, IMG submission 202498) | Biofilm microbial communities from Wishing Well Cave, Virginia, United States - WW16-25 | ecosystem: Environmental > Aquatic > Deep subsurface > Groundwater > Cave microbial mat | place... | reverse complement strand
ACCCAGAGATGGCCGATGGCTTGCTGGACCAGCATTTCCGCGCGCTCGCGCGCTTGTTGCTTGCCCATGGCGCGGACGAAGGTGGATTTGCCGGCCTGTTCGTCTTTTTTTGTGTCCTTGCCGGTGTCCTGCGGGTCGGCTTCGACGTCGAGAATGTCGTCGGTGACCTGGAAGGCGAGGCCGAGATCGTAGGCATAATTTCTGAGGGCTTTCCGGTGCTGTTCACTGGCTTTGCCGAGGATGGCGCCCGCTTCGCACGCGAAGGCCATAAGCTGGCCGGTTTTCATGCGCTGCATGCGCGAGATTGTGCCGAGGTCGAAATCTTCCTGTTCGCCGATAAGATCCAGCATCTGGCCGCCGACCATGCCGTGGCCGCCAGAGGAAACCGCCAGCGCGCGGATGAGTTCGCAGCGTACACGCGGGTCTTCGTGGGTTTCAGCTTCGCTTAATACCTGGAAGGCGAGAGTCATGAGGGCGTCGCCCGCCAGAATGGCGGTGGCTTCGCCGTATTTTTTGTGAACGGTGGGCTGGCCGCGGCGCAGGGCGGCATCGTCCATCGCGGGAAGATCGTCGTGGATCAGCGAATAGCAGTGAATAAATTCGACGGCGGCGGCGAGGCGGCGCGCGCGAGAGGGATCGACATTGAAGAGGAAAGCCGAGTGAACGGCGAGAAAGGGGCGAAGGCGTTTACCGCCGGCGAGAACGCCGTGGCGCATCGCGTCATAGAGGGGCGATTCCGCGAGATCCGTCTGCGGCAGCAGGCGTTCAATCGTGCGATTGACCGCATCGGCGGTGTCTTCCATCGCCTCCTTGAGCTTGGGGCTGGCGTCGCGTGGGGATGGGGCCATGTTATCTCCGTGCTTTCGTCATTGCGAGGAACGGAGTGACGACGCAATCGAGTTCATAAAAAAGTTTCATACAGATCCCTCCATTCAGGGTTAAGATTTTCAATAAGGGCCAATTTTTTCTTACGTGATCCCGCCTTGATTTGTTTTTCTCGTATAATTGCATTTTCCATGTCTTCAAAAACTTCGAAATAGGCCAATTGGTGGCAGTCATATTTTGCGGAAAATCCTTTAGATGCTTTATTTTTATGTTCGTAAATCCTTTTTATCAGGTTTGATGTAACCTCCGTATACAGCGTGCCGTTTTTTGTATTTGTTAAAATATAAACAGCAGGTTGTTTCATCTTTATTCTGGATTGCTTCGCTTCGCTCGCAATGACGGCGCTTATATCATTGTTCTTTTGTACTTTCGAACGGTTTCGCAGACAGGGAACCATCCTTGCCGACGGTAATTTTTTCAATCTTGGCCCGGGCTTCGCCGAGTTTTTTCTCGCAGTGTTGCTTGAGGGCAATGCCGCGTTCATAAGACTGGATGGATTTTTCAAGGGGCGCCTTGCCGCTTTCGAGATCGCGCACGATCGTCTCAAGCTCGGTGAGGGCATCTTCAAAACTCAATTTTTCCAATGCGTTAACGCCAGCCATTTGATTATCACAAATATTTTTAAGGGCGACAAAGTGTATGCCAGGGGGGCCGGGAACTCAAGCGGTTTTAAGGGGTTAGAAGGCGTTATGGACAAGGTTTCGCAAGGAAAACAGAGATATTTTTAATCCGGAATAGCCACAGGCAAAATTTGACATATTCAATCCGTGAATGATAAGGTCGCCCGACAAAAACAGGGGCATTGGATGACCAAAGTCGAACCTATTACTAGGCAGCTTTATCTCGTGAGGCACACGGATTATAACGGCAGCACATCGCATATTTCGGATGCGGGCCGCAAAGCCGTTCCAGCCGCCATGACGAATTTGAAGTCTGATCTTTATGACAGGCTGAATCCCCAATTCACAAACGCCGCGAAACAACCCAATCTGCATAATATCTTTGTCGGTGCTTCGGAAGTCAGACGCGGGATGGAAAGCGCGGAAGAATTCGTCTTGCAATTCAGAGACCCGCTTTTCTTTATCGATGGACCGCTGGCAATGCCGGGTTTAGCGATCGATCTTCCCAAAGAAAATTTCGTCAGGGAATTGCAGAGAATGCCGAATACATGCCCAACAGCCGTGTGTTTTTCCCATGAACACGAAATTGCCCAGATGGTCATGCATCTTGCAGGCAAAAAAGTCATTATACAGTTACCGGAAAGATTGTCGCATCTTTCAATTGTTGCGCTGGAATATAAAGGAAACTGGGCGGATATCGACAGGGAGAAGGCGACTTTTCTGAAATATATCGAAGGTCCGCGGATTTAAATTCAAACCAGCCCGAGCTTTTTTTCCAATGCTCCGCACAGCATCTGGCCGATCGTGATGTGCATCTCCTGGATACGAGCGGTGGTTTGCGACGGGATTTTCAGTAGCACATCGCAGGTCTTTGCCATCTGGCCGCCGTCGGCGCCGGTGAAGCCGATCGTCACCAGTTTGTTTTCCTTCGCGGCACTGAGTCCCTTCAGGATGTTGGGGCTTTTGCCCGAGGTGCTGATGCCGATGGCGATATCGCCCTTGTTTCCCAGCGCCTCGATCTGGCGGGCGAACAAATCCTCGAAGCCAAAATCATTTCCGATTGCTGTGAGCGACGATGTGTCTGTCGTGAGGGCAAGCGCCGCGATGGGTTTGCGGTTGCGGACGTAGCGCACGGTAAATTCGGTGGCGAGGTGCTGGGCGTCCGCCGCGCTGCCGCCATTGCCGAAGAACAGAAGCTTGCCGCCGTTATTGATAGAGGTGGCGCACAGGTCGAGGATTTTTGAAAAATCACCCTTCAGCGTTTCAAATGTTTTTTCCGCAACGCCGAGATGTTCGCGGCTTTCGGCAGTCCAGAATTCGTTGAGGTTAAAAGAGGTCATCTTGATTTTCCCGTCATTGCGAGGAGGTCATACTGACGAAGCAATCCAGAAAAGACTGGATCGTCGCGGCCACTTCGTGGCCTCGCGATGACGATGATGTGAGTACACTCATCCTCATTGACTGATCGGGGCGATGTTGATCGGCCCGTCGAGTTGCTGCTGTTCGACCGGGGTGGGGGTCGTGGTGTCGGGGACGATAATCGCGTCCGATTTTACCGGGGCGTCTTCAGCGTCCTGGGCGGCTTTTTTTGCGGCCTTGGCGGCGGCTTTGGCCGCTTTTTCACGCTCCAGGCGCGCGGCTTCCTCGGCGGCGATCACGGCGCGGTTATAGGCAAGCTGTTCCGGCGAAAGCTGGAACCCGGCGAGGACTTTGTAATGCACGCCAGCGTCCTTGTTGATGATGGGGATGATCTGGCGCATGGATTCGAAATAAGTCTGCCGGTTGCCGGAAGAATAATTCATGTTCGCGGCGAAAACTTCTTTGGCGAGGATGGCGCCGTTGGGCGAGGTGACCGCGACGAAGAACGGGTAGGACTGGGTGCCGCCGGTTCCCGACGCGCCTTGCGCGCCTTCGAAGGCGAGGCGGATATCGACGGTCACGCTTTGAGAACCGTAGTCACATTTGCTCTGGATGGTGCCGATCCGGGCGCTGGAGACGACGGTCTGGATGCTGGGTCTGGCCGGGTCGACAAATTCAACGAAATTCGCCAGTTCCGGCACCGCGCCCGCCGCAGGGCAGCCGTCGGAGAGGAAATTTTCGGCTTTTGACGCCGAGGGGCCGCTGCCGGCGGTCCAGTCCATGAACTTGATGTCCTCGACCAGCCCGTCGACCGTGTTGCAGGCGCCAAGCGCGGAAACGCAGGAAAGAAGGGCGAGGAGGTGCAGTTTTTTCATCATTGTCATCTGGCTGGGCTCCGGTTTTGGGCTTGTCCGTGGGGCAAGAGTACGAAAGGGCCGGGATGAAGGCAATAGGGTGGATTTACGGCCTTTTCCTGTTATATAACGGGGCCATGGAGAAAAAGGCTCTTACAGTGTTATTGGCCAGTCCGCGCGGGTTTTGCGCCGGGGTTGACCGCGCCATCCAGATCGTCGAGAAGGCGCTGGATAAATACGGTGCGCCGGTCTATGTGCGCCATGAAATCGTGCACAATAAATATGTGGTGGATTCTCTGAAGGAAAAAGGCGCGGTGTTCGTTGAGGAACTGGACGAAATCCCGGCGGGGCAGGAGGACAGGCCGGTGGTTTTTTCCGCGCATGGTGTTCCCAAGAGCGTTCCGGCGGATGCGAAAGCGCGCGAGATGTTTTATATCGATGCGACGTGCCCTTTGGTGAGCAAGGTGCATTGGGAAGCGGAGCGCTATCACAAGAGCGGAAACCAGATTATTTTAATTGGTCATGCGGGACACCCGGAAGTGATCGGGACGATGGGGCAGTTGCCGCCGGGTTCGGTTTCGCTGGTGGAGACGGTGCAGGATGTCGCCAATCTGAAAATCGAAAATCCCGAGAAGCTGGCTTATTGCACGCAGACGACATTGTCGGTGGATGACACGGCGGAGATTGTCGCGGCGCTGCAGAAGAAATTTCCGAACATCCAGGGGCCGCATAAAGAAGATATTTGTTATGCAACGACGAACAGGCAGGCGGCGGTGAAGGCGATTGCGCCCGAGAGCGATGCGTTGCTGGTGATTGGCGCGCCCAATTCGTCGAACTCGATGAGGCTGGTCGAGGTGGCGGCGCTGAATGGCTGCCCGAAATCGCAGCTGGTGCAGCGGGCGAGTGAGATCGACTGGCCATGGTTAGAAGGGGTGACGTCGCTGGGTTTGACGGCAGGCGCGTCGGCGCCGGAAGTGCTGGTCGATGAAGTGATTGCGAAACTGCGTGAGCGTTTTGACGTGACGATCCGCGAAATATCCATCACCAAAGAAGATGTGCATTTCAAAGTGCCGCATATTCTGAACGCGGCGTAAGCAATATGGCCGTTTACACACATATCGATCATGAAAGTCTTGCCCGGTTCCTGGCGGGGTATGATCTGGGCGCGCTGAAGTCATTCGAGGGCATCGCGCAGGGCGTGAGCAACACGAATTACCATGTGTTTACGGACAAGGATCGTTATGTGCTGACGATGTTCGAGGAACACCGCACACGCCGCGTTGATCTGCCGTTCTTTTTTGCGTTTTCGGATCACCTGGTCAGCAAGGGGTTGTCGGTTCCGCAGGCTATTGCCGACAAGAAAGGCGATATTATCGGCGATCTGATGGGCAAGCCCTCGGTGCTGATTAATTTTCTTGAAGGAAAAGATATCGAGCGCGGGTTTACGGAAGCAAAGCATTGCGCAGAGATGGGCGCGTTCGCGGCGAAGCTTCATGTTGCGGCGGCTGATTTTTCGCAGCAGAGATTAAACAGCTGGGCGATGAAACACTGGCGCGGGCTGGCGGATACGATGCGCGATAAAATGGATGGCTATAGTCCCGGCCTGCAGAAATTTATTTACGATGAACTGGATTACATCGAACAGAACTGGCCGCTGTTTCTGCCCGCCGTTGCCATTCACGGCGATTTGTTCCCGGATAATGTTTTCTTCAAAAAAGATAAAACCGGGGGCAATAAAATTTCGGCGGCTATCGATTTTTATTTTTCGGCGACGGAATTTGTTTTGTTCGACCTGGCGATCATTATCAATTCCTGGTGCTTCGACAGGCAGCATAAATTCTACCCGGACCGCTATGCGGCGCTGATCGGCGCGTATGAAGGCGTGCGCAAGCTGGATGAGGAGGAATGGAAGGTTCTGAACGTGGTTTGCCGGGGAACGTCGATGCGTTTTCTGCTGTCGCGGCTGCAGGAATTTCTGGCGCACAGGGAAGATACGCTGATGGTGCCGCATGACCCGCAGGAATATGTTACAAAACTGAAGTTCCACCAGCAGAATGATGTGCGGGATGTTTGATTTAATGCTTCCGTCATTGCGAGCGTTTGCGAAGCAATCCAGTCTTGAGGGTGAGGGCTTTCTGGATTGCTTTGTCGGCTATGCCTCCTCGCAATGACGAACAGGGGAAATAAAAATGTCTAAAAAGGTTGAGATTTATACCGATGGCGCGTGCAGCGGCAATCCCGGCCCCGGCGGGTGGGGCGCGATTCTGCGTTACAACGGCGTGGAGAAAGAATTGTCAGGCGGTGAAAAAGAAACCACCAACAACCGCATGGAAATGATGGCGGCGATCAAGGCGCTGGAGGCTTTGAAGGCTCCTTCCGTCGTTGATGTTTATACCGACAGCAAATACGTGCAGCAGGGCGTGACGGAGTGGATGCCGGGCTGGAAGAAAAAAGGATGGCCGGATCGAATCAAGAACCAGGATTTGTGGAAGCGAATCGATTCGCTGATTTCCGAACATAAAGTGAAGTTTCACTGGGTTCGTGGCCATGACGGGCATTTAGAGAATGAAAGATGCGACGCGCTGGCTCGTCTAGCTATTCCAAAGCGTTAGAAACTTGTGTCCACATTCCATATCGATGGAACCCCCTATATTAATGTTTCGTTAACCATACAGGCGCGATGCTGAAATCGTAGTCTCGAAGCGACCTCATCAACTCTAACCGGGGGGCCAACCATGACTTACGTAACCGAACTGAGTAACTCCAACCACAGCGACGTTGTTTTGCCGCTGCCACCGCAAATGTCAGCAGAGGACGACATGGCGCTTTATGCGCGGTTCATGCGCCACCTGCGGAACGTGCCCAACAGCCGGATGGAGATAAAGGTTTTATCCGCCATCCAGTTCACAGCCGATATCCAGGACCATAGCGATGCACATGTGGCGAAGCTTCTCGTTGATCTCGGTCTGCGTGCGCCACGGATGGCCTTCCCGGCTGATTTTTTGAGATTTTGTGACGCTGCGCTGTTGCGCAGCGGTTGGGAAGTCGGGGGACCGACACAAGGCATGCATGAACTGAAAGCCTATTGGGACAGAACAGGCGAAGATAAATTCGCCGCGTTCAAGGGCGATTACAGCCTGCTTGATGAAAGAATGTACTTCTAAGCCTGACCAGGTTTTCTGAGTACAACGAACATCTGCGACGTCCGCATGAAAGGCCGCCGCAGGAAATCAAAGCCCGCAAAAGCAATCAGCAGGACGGGCATAAGCCGGGAGCGGTAAGCAGGTTTTTCATAGCTGATCGTGACCAAGCCAAAATCTTTCATCAAATTCAGAACCGACCATGCCCAGAACGGCGCGCCCTGCGTCAGGGCCAGGCTTTCAACATCAAGCCCGGCTTTGGCCGCCGCGCGGCGGAAGCTTTCTGGGGAGAATAAAACCCAGTGCCGGGGACAGTGAAATCCGCCCCAGCCCCGGCGCCGGAACAGGCGGGCGTCCAGGCTGTCATGGTTGGGCGTCTTGATAAGGATCAATCCATCCGGCGCGAGCAGGGTTTTCATTTTTTTAAGAATGGAGACGGGATCTTTGACATGCTCGATCAGGTTCAGCATCAGGATGAGATCGAATTTTTCGCCTGTTTCAAAATCCTCTATGCGGCCATGAAAATATTCATGACCGGCTTTGCGGGCTTCGTTGCCCGCATGATTATCAATGTCGACGATCACCGTTTTTTTCAGCCGCGGTTCCACTTGTTTTGCCTGGCCGAGAAGCCAGCCGGAGCCGCCGCCGACATCGAGCACCGAAAAGGTTTTTCGCGCATGGGCGGGATCGATTTTGTGGAAGAGGGACCGGAACAGGCGGCGATCAAGGTATTGCTTCACTTTTTCGGCAATGGATTTGTGCTGCCCGGAGAAACTGTAATAGGTCGGCGGATAGATTACGTGCAGCCTGTCTTCCGGGACGGGGCTGATCGACAGGGCGCCGCAGTCTTTGCAGGAGAAATAAGAAAATATTTCCGGAACGGAATAATATTCAATATCACGGGCCCGGGCCAGGAATTCGAGCTTGCCCAATCCGCACGCAAGGCATGAAAGTTGTGAATTACCTTGCGTTGTCATGCCTGTACAGGTCTTTGAAGATTGCGACATAATTGGCGCGTCTTGACTGGATAAGGGGAGCGGCGGAGGTGGCCAGGAGATAGGTTTCGTAATCGCCGAGGCGCGTGCAGGGGATCTGCGGTTCCCAGTGATGAAGAAGGTGGCGGTTGAATCCTGCGCCGCCGAATGTCCGGGAGAAAAAATCCAATCCGAAAATTCTTGTCACCGCGCCATGCGGGATTGCGGAAAAATCGGTGGCGGGATCGATTTCCAGGGAGCGGTGTTCAAGAATTTGCCGCAGGGCGCCCCAGAAAGGGAAAAATATTGCCATTCCCAAAATCCATGCGACGGCCGAAGGCCATGCGCCGAAGACCACCAAAGCCAGGATCAGCGCGGCGTGGATTGCAATGCCCGTGATGAGCGGCGTGTGGCTTTTGACGGGGATGTTGCCGCCTTCGGAACCGGGAATTACGGCATCGCGGCGGGCGAGCGTTTTCAGAGCGTAAAGTCCCGTCAGCATTTCGAAGATGAATTTGTTCGTGAGGGCGTTGAAGTAGGAAATTTCGCTGTCGTCCGGTTCGCCCAGGTTGCGGTGATGAGTGAAATGGATGGCGCGGTAATCGCGGATGCTGGTGCCGATCTGCCATGAAATCAGGAGATTGCAAAGCACGTCATTTCCCGACCGGGTTTTCCAAAGATTGTAATGCGCGGCCTCGTGGATAAAAAGCTGGATGTAAGCGACCCAGTAGCCGACTGAAACCGCGCCGAGAGGAATGGCGCAGGCGAGCCAGAGCGGATTGCTGTTGAGCTGGACGACGAAGAGCGTTAAAGCCAGCACCAGATAGCCGAAGCTGATATCGCGCCAGACTTTTTTGTAATCGGGTTTCAGGCCCTGGAGGAATGTTTTGTAACCGCCGCCGGTTTCCTGAAGGAGCCTGGCCCGAAGCGTATTGAAATCATTTGAATAGTCTGAGTCCATGCCCGATTATATCTGTGAACGGGCCAACCAGTAAAATTAATTGTTATAGCCACGGCTGGCGGCGGGCTCATGGCGTGTGGGCGACGGGGATTGGCTGTCCCAGTAAACTTCTTCCTGTCTTTCGCGCTCGTAGCGGTATTCATCAGGTGATCCGCTTCCCGTGAACCTATCGATCAGACTTTCAAAACTTCCAGAGAAACCGGAACCCGAGCTGACGGGGGCGTAACGCCCGCGGGCGCTGAGCATCATGCTGCGCCACACGTCGGCGGGGAAGCTGCCGCCGGTGATGTTTTTCATCGGCGTGTAATCGTCGTTGCCCATCCACACGCCCGCGACCATTTCATCGGTGAAACCCATGAACCACGCGTCGCGGCTGTCCTGTGACGTGCCGGTTTTTCCGGAGGCGGGCCAGGGAAGTTTTGCGCGCTGGCCGGTGCCGTTCTCCAAAACCTGCTGCATCATCGTGGAAAGTTCGCTCACGAGGTGCGGATCGGCGACGCGGCGGCGGCCCTTGTCGACGCGTTTTTGGTAATAGAACGTGCCGTTTTCACCGGTAATTTTCGTGATGGCGTAGGGAAAGACCGCGCCGCCGCCATTGGCCAGCGCGGCATAGGCGGTGGCGTGTTCCAGCAGCGAGACTTCGTTGGTGCCCAGCGCAAGGCTGAGATCGGGGTTCAGCGTTGAAATGATGCCGAGGCGGCGCGCGGTGTCGGCGACATGTTCCGGCCCGACCAGCTTGATGATCTGGAAGGCGACGGTGTTGAGCGAAAGCATCAGGGCGGCCTTCATCGGCACTTCGCCATAATATTCGGCGCCGAAATTCTGCGGGCGGTAGCGGCCTTCGGTGATCGGTGCGTCATTGAAGAGGTCATCGGGGCGCAGACCGTATTCCAGTCCCGCGAGATAGACGTAGGGCTTGAACGAGGAGCCGGGCTGGCGCTTGGCCTGCGTGGCGCGGTTGAACTGGCTGAAGGCGTAATCGCGGCCGCCGACCATGGCGACGACCTGGCCGTTCGGGCGCATGGCGATGGCGGCACCCTGCCCGATTTGTTTTTCCTCGCCGTTTTCCATCAGGATTTTGATCAGGGTTTCTTCGGCGGCTTTCTGGATTTTCGTGTCCATCGTCGTTTCGATGATGATGTCTTCGGCGGGTGTGCCGATGAGATCTTCCAGCCCGTCCACGACCCAGTCGGCGTAATATTTGGCCGTACCGCCGCCGGACGGTTTCACGGTCGGGATGGGCGGGATCTTGGTGAAATTCTCGGCGGCTTCTTTCTCGATGTAACCGGTGGCGACCATGGCGTTCAGCACGACGTCGGCGCGTTCCTTGGAGAGGCCCGGATTGTTCAGCGGCGAATAGCGCGAGGGCGCTTTCAGAAGGCCGGCGAGCGTCGCGGCTTCCTGCAGGTTGATATCCTTGATGTTCTTGCTGAAATATAATTGGGCCGCGGCGTCGACGCCGTAGATGCCGGAGCCCATATAGACGCGGTTGAGATAGGCGCTGAGGATTTCATCCTTGGAGAGCTGGTATTCCAGCCAGACGGCCAGCATGGCTTCCTGGATTTTGCGTTTCAGCGTGCGTTCCTGGCTGAGGAAGAGGTTCTTGGCGAGCTGCTGCGTGATGGTCGAGCCGCCCTGCACGAAACGGCCATGGACGAGGTTTGTGAAGATGGCGCGCAGCAGGCCGACCGGGTCGATGCCGAAATGGCTGTAAAAGCGGCGATCCTCGATGGCGAGGACGGCATAGACGAGGTGGGCGGGCATGTCCCCGACCGTGACGCTGTCGCCGCGGATTTCGCCGTAGCGGGCGATGACGGTGCCGTCGGCGGCCTTTACGGTGATGGAATTCTTGCGCTCGAAATTGGCTTTCTGGGTGATGTCGGGCAGCTCCTGGGCGTACCAGGCGCAAATTCCGGAGATAAAAATCCCAAACCATAAACCAAGCACAAACAACCACTTGAGCGTCTTTTTTACGAAAGAAGATTTGGATTTTACAGGGGTTTTTTTGGACTTTTTCCGGGCCATGAGGGGACTGAATTAACCTGTTATGGGCAAACAATCAAGTACGGTGCAAGCTATACGGATTAAAACAGCAAAACCGCCGCGAGGCCCAAAAAGGCGAAGAAGCCGACCACGTCGGTCATCATCGTCAGGAAGACGGTTGAGGAGACGGCAGGGTCGGAGCCGTATTTGTTCAGGATGATGGGGATGCAGGCGCCGAAAAACCCGGCGACGATGAGGTTGATCCACATGGCGGCGGCGATGACGACGCCCAGCATGGGGCTGCCGAACCACAGCGCGGTGATAACACCGGCCAGCACGGCGAAGGCAAAGCCGTTCAACGAGCCGACGAGGGATTCCTTCCAGATGATGCGCCATGTGTTCGCGCCCGACAGTTCGCGCGTGGCGAGGGCGCGGACGGCGACAGCGAGGGATTGCGTTCCCGCATTGCCGCCCATGGATGCGACAATCGGCATGAGGACGGCGAGGGCGACAATCTGTTCGATGGTGGCATCAAACAGTGAAATGACCATCGAGGCGAGGATGGCGGTGAGCAGATTCACGAACAGCCAGCGAAAGCGCGTGCCGGTGGTGGAGAGAACGGCACGGTACATGTCGCCCTGATCGACGCCGGCCATTTTCATCATGTCTTCTTCGGCTTCGTCTTCGATAACGTCGACGATGTCGTCGATGGTGACGACGCCGATGAGGCGCTGGTTTTCATCGATGACGGGCGCCGAGGTGATGTTGTCACGGCGGAAGATGATGGCCAGTTCTTCCTGGTCCATGGTGGCGGGGATGGTCATGATTTCATCCAGCACCAAAGCTTCCATCTTGACCGAGCGTTTTGAGCGGATGACGCGGTTCAAAGGGATCTGGCCGAGAACGTGATAGGCCGGATCGATCACGAAGATGTCGAAGAAATCGTCGGGGAGGTCGTTTGCCGCCTCGCGCAGATAATCGATTGTTTTGCCGACGGTCCAGAATTGCGGGACAGCGACGACTTCGCGCTGCATGAGGCGGCCCGCGGATTTTTCGGGGAAGCTGAGGCCCTCTTCGACGGCGAGGCGGATTTTGGACGATAGTTTGCGGATGATTTCCTGGCGGAATTGTTCATCGAGGTCGAGAACCATGCCGAGGGCGTCGTCGGATTCAAGGCGCGAAACAATTCCGGCGACCTGTTCGGCGGCGAGAGTCGAGAGTGTCGTGCGGCGCAGTTCGGAATCCATTTCTGCGAAGACGAGCGGGTTCATCGTCTCGCCGTACATCAAAAGGAGTTCGCGGCGGTCTTCGTCGGTGACTTTGGCGATCAGTTCGGCGATGTCGACGGGGGCGAGGTCGCCGAGGATGGCGTGCACCGTGTCGGGGTCCTGCGCGCGCACGGCGTTGATGATGTCCCGGATTTCCTGGTCGCTCAGGAGAAAGGGGGCATCTTCAGAATGCTCGATGAGTGTATTCAGATTTTCATCGGTCATGGTGCGGCCCGCCGATAGGGGTTTAAACTGCCTCACCATTACCCTATTCGGGGCTTAGATCAAGCGTTTAATGGCGGGACGGCCAGATTAAAGATGGCGGAGGATGCGGTGCGATTTTTCGTCGCCCATTTCCTCTTCATGGACCTGTGCGCCGACGGTGGCCAGCGCGGTCATATTGATGATGCCGCGCGGGGTGACAGACGGGGTCAGGATATGTGCCGGGCGTGCTGCGCCGAGCAGGATCGGGCCGATGGAGATGCCGTCAGCCAGTACTTTCAGCATGCTGAAAGCGATGTTGGCAGCTTCGACGGTCGGCATAATGAAGAGGTTCGCCGATCCGGCCAGGTTTGAATTGGGCATAATGACCTTGCGCAGTTCTTCCGAGAGGGCGACGTCGGCGGTCATTTCGCCGTCGATTTCCAGTTTAGGGTCACGGCGGCGGATATCGGCATAAGCGGCGCGCATTTTGTAAGCGCCATCGCAATCGACCATGCCGAAATTAGAATGGGACAGCAGCGCAACCTTGGGCACGATACCGAAACGGCGCACTTCATCAACTGCCAGCATCGTCATTTCAGAGATCTGGGCGATTGTGGGATTGCTGTTGATCTGGGTGTCACAGAAGAAATAGGTGCCTTTGGCGAGAACGAGCGCATTCATCGCGGCGGGGGTTTCGACACCGGGCTTCAGGCCGATGACGTCGATGATGTCCTCGAGGTGGTCGTTATATTGACCGGTCACGCCGCAGATCACAGCATCGGCTTCGCCCTTGTAGACCATGAGGGCGCCAATGACCGTGGGATCGGTACGGACGATGTTACGCGCGGAAATCGGTGTTACACCGCGGCGCTGCATAATGGAGTGATATGTTTCCCAGTAAGAACGGTAGCGTGGATCGTCTTCGGGATCGATGAGCTGGATGTCCTTGTCGAGTTCGACGCGCAGGCCCAAACGCTTGAGGCGCGTCGCGATAACTTTGCGGCGACCGATGATGATGGGTTTTGCAACGTTTTCATCGACGACATGCTGGACGGCCTGCAGGACTTTGTCTTCCTCGCCTTCGCAATATACAACACGCTTCGGGTTTTCGTGGGCGCGGGCGAAAATCGGGTTCATGACGAGTTGCGAGCGGATGAAGAATTGCTGCAGCTTCATTTTGTAGGCTTCGAAATCCTCGATCGGACGCGTGGCGACGCCGGTGGCCATGGCGGCCTTGGCGACGGCCAGCGGAATGTCGACGATCAGGCGCGGGTCGAAGGGTTTGGGGATGAGATATTCAGGGCCGAAGGAAAGAGTTTCCCCGGCATACACGGCGCTGACTTCGGCGGTGGCTTCTTTACGTGCGAGCGCGGCGATGGCCTGCACGCAGGCCATTTTCATTTCTTCATTGATCTTGGTGGCGCCAACATCCAGCGCGCCGCGGAAAATGAAGGGGAAGCAAAGAACATTGTTGACCTGGTTCGGGTAATCGGAGCGGCCCGTGCAGATGACGGCATCGGGTTTTGCCTCGCGCGCGTCTTCGGGAAGAATTTCAGGTGTGGGGTTTGCCATCGCCATGATCAGCGGGGCTTTGCCCATTGATTTCACCATGTCCTTGGTCAGGACACCGGGGCCGGACAGGCCGATAAATACGTCAGCGCCCTTGATGGCTTCGGCGAGAGTGCGGGCTTTGGTGTCGGACGCGAAGCCTTCTTTCTCCTTGTCCATGCCTTCGTTGCGGCCCTTGTAGACGACGCCGTTACGGTCGGTGACGATGATGTTTTCTTTTTTAATGCCAATATCGACGAAGAGCTTCAGGCAGGAAATGGCCGCAGCGCCCGCGCCGGACGTGACGAGTTTGATTTTACCGGCTTTGCGGCCAGACCATTCCAGCCAGTTGAGAAGCGCGGCGCTCGAGATAACGGCTGTGCCGTGCTGATCGTCATGGAACACCGGAATGTTCATGCGCTCTTTCAGCTTGGTTTCGATTTCAAAGCATTCGGGCGCCTTGATGTCTTCCAGATTGATGCCGCCGTAAGTGGGCTCGAGCGAGGCGATGATTTCGATCAGTTTGGCGGGATCGGTTTCGTTGATTTCAACATCGACGGAGTCGATGCCTGCGAATTTCTTGAAGAGGACGGCTTTGCCTTCCATGACTGGTTTGGATGCCAGCGCGCCAAGATTGCCGAGTCCCAGAACGGCGGTGCCGTTGGTAATGACGGCGATCAGATTGCCCTTGGAAGTGTAATCGTAAGCCTTCAGCGGGTCGGCGGCGATTTCCTCGCAAGGGATGGCAACGCCGGGAGAATAAGCAAGGGCGAGATCGTTTTGCGTGGCCATCGGCTTCGTGGACTGGATGGCGATTTTGCCGGGCGTGGGATAGCGGTGATAATCCAGCGCGTCTTGGCGAAGAATGTCTTTTTTCGATGGGCCGTCTTTTTTCTTTTTCGTCATGCGATCCGCTTAAAATCCTGCGCTGTGAAGATCTGGAACAAATGGTGCGGCCAAGAAGACTCGAACTTCCACGGGTTGCCCCACAGCGACCTCAACGCTGCGCGTCTACCATTCCGCCATGGCCGCACTTTTTATTCCTTTTCCTTTAGGGTCAGACCCTTAAGGAAGGCCATGAAATATCAGATCAAATCGATTGAGGCAAGTTGCATTGCACTATATAAATCGGTGCCATGGCTGAACGTGCGATCGAATGGAAAACCGCTGATAAACCCGTGCCTTACGGGGAGGCGCTGGCGTTTATGGATGAACGGGTGGCGGGCATTCATGCCGGGAGCGCCACGGAGTGTATCTGGCTGCTGGAGCACCCACCTCTTTATACCGCCGGGACGAGCGCCAAGGCGGCGGATTTGGTGGAGGCGCGATTCCCGGTTTTCGAGACGGGGCGGGGCGGGGAATATACCTATCATGGGCCGGGACAGCGGGTGGTTTATGCGATGCTGGACCTTAAGGCGCGGATGGGGGCGCCGGATATCAAGAAATATGTTTGCGATCTGCAGGACTGGGTGATTGCGGCGCTGGCGGAGTTTGATGTGCATGGCGTTTGCCGCGAGGGGCGGATCGGGATCTGGGTGGATACGCCGAAAGGTGAGAAAAAGATTGCCGCAATCGGCGTGCGGGTGCGGCACTGGATTACGCTGCATGGTGTTTCAATTAATGTTGATCCGGATTTGTCGCATTACAGCGGGATTGTTCCATGCGGGATTTCAGATTTTGGTGTGACGTCGTTGGCGGATCTGGGCATCAAGGCGACGATGAGCGATTTAGACGCGGCGCTGAAACGGCGTGCGAAGTTTTAATCCGCCGCCATATCCACAAGGTTGGCCTGCACGTAGTCGGCGCAGAAGCCCACTAAACTTTCGATGTCGAGGCGGAGATTTTCAAAGTCGCCGAGTTTTTTATTGGTTTCTTCGTTCATATAAAGCGCCTTGTTGATTTCGATCTGCAGCGAGTGCAGGCCGCGTGCGGGTGCGGAGTAGCGGTGCACGAGTTCGACGCCCTTGAACGGGTCGTTGATGGTGACGGTGTAGCCGAGGCCCTTGAGGAAGTCGCGGACGGCGTGCGTGAATTCGAGGTCGCAGGACGTGCCGTCGCGGTCGCCCAATACAAAATCGGTTTCGCACGGCAGGCGGCCCATGAAGCCGATCGGTTGTTTGGGGCGCGCGCTGGCGGAGGGCATGGAGTGGCAGTTCACATGCCAGATCTGGCCGAAATTGTAGTGCGCGTCGTTGATGAGTTTTTCCAGCGCATCGTGATAGGGTTTGTAGCATTTCTCGATGCGGGCGGCGACGTCTTCGACGCTTAAGGGATGATCGTAAACCGGCATGCCGGGGCGCACGAGGCGGCGAATGAGGCCGATGCCGGCGTCCGAGCGGGACGAGGGATTTATTTTTCCGAATGGCCACGGGTCGGCGAGGATGACGGGATCGATGTCGTCGATGCGGCGGTTCACATCGATATAGCTGCGCGGGAAATTCGCGCAGAGCAGCGCGCCGCCATATTCCGGCACGCAGGAAAACAATTCATCGACGAATTTGTCTTCGGCTTTTTGTAGATCGGTGAAGCGGCAGACGTAATCGAAATCTTCGGGGTAGATGGTGCCGCTGTGCGGCGAGTCGAAAACCAGGGGGAGAGGCTTTTCCGGCGTGGCGATCGACAGGATTTCTTTCATGGGTTCAATATACACCAAGTGAAGGGGGCAGGAAAGCGGCAGAAAGGCAAGGTTTACGGGGTAAAGTCGAGCAGCATGCCGGTGATGTCGTCGTTGGCTTTGGAGTAGCCCATTTGTTTGAGCTGGGCCGGGCCCATTTCCCGCTGTTTTTCGCGGATCATGTGGGTGACCTCGCCGATGCTGCTGTCGAGGATCAGGTTTATAAGACCGGTGTGGTCGAGATGGAGAAGTTTCGAGGCGCGTTCCAGCCCGTCGCTCATCAGGGCGACATAGACGGTTTTGCCTTCGGGGATCTGGAAGTGTTCGACGCTGATGTGATCGGCGGCTTCGGGATGGACGCTCATGATCCAGTAGCCTTCGTCGCTGTTCATGCGGTTGCGCAGCATGCGGCGGTCGTCCTTGGAATATTGTCCGGCTTTCATCATGGTTTCGCGCTTCTGGCTTTCGGCGAAGAACGAGGGCGTGGTGGTGAAAGCGTGATTTTCGCCTTCGACCTTGATGATGGCGATGCAATCGCCCAGGCCACTGAATGTCAGCAGGCGTGTTTCCTGATGGTAATTCATCAGGATGCCCGCGGCGGAAGGGAGCAAGCAGCGCTCGACCTTGTCGGCGGGCAGGCGTGAATTGGTATTAAAAGATTCCCGTGCGCGCGTCAGGGCGTGGCGGTAGAAATCTTCCTGTTTGCCGTCGGGGGGAAAACCGGCGCGGATGTTGGATGTGAAAATCTGGTTCAGGTTGTTTGCGTACCAGGCGGCATCTGAGCCGCCGCTGTCGACCAGGCGCACGCCGGGGTCGAAACCGGTGGCGCCATCGAGCACCCATGCCGCCGCCGCATTGCGGGTGATGAACAGACCCATCTGGTCTTCGTTGTAGGGGCAGCCGACTTTGGCGCTGGTGTATATATCAACGAGATTGACTGTTGGGGCTGCGGTTGACATCTTAGGGGCGTTTTTCGTGCGTTTTTTATATCAGATATCGGTAATAAACGCAAATAATATGTAAAAGGAAAGCTGAATGTTTGATCTCAGGGCGATACGTGAAAACCCGCAGGAATTCGACAAAAACTGGACCCGCAGGGGGCTTTCGGCCCAGACCCCGGTTATTTTGAAGCTGGACGAGGAACGCCGGGCGCTACAGACGGAGATCCAGAGGCTCCAGAGCGACCGGAACGAGAAATCCGGCAAGATCGGCAAGATCAAGAAAGAGGGCGGAGACGCCGCCGCCGTGATGGGTGAAGTGGCGGCGCTGAAGGCGCGCATGGGCGAGCTGGAGGTGCAGGAGGTTGCGGTTGCGGAATCGCTTCATCAAATTCTTTCCGGCCTGCCGAATATGCTGGCGGCGGATGTGCCTGAGGGCAAGGACGAAAAATCCAACAAGGAAGTGCGCAAGGCCGGCGAGCCGAAAAAACTCAATTCGAAAACGCCGGACCATGCCGATATCGGCGAGACGCTGGGGATGATGGATTTTGAAACGGCGGCGAAATTATCGGGCGCGCGCTTTGTCATTCTGAACGCGGGGATTGCGCGGATGGAGCGGGCGCTGGCGCAGTTCATGCTGGACACGCACACGCAGGAGCACGGATACACGGAAATTTCCGCGCCGCTGATGGTGAATGACAAGACGATGTATGGCACGGGGCAGCTGCCGAAATTTGCGGATGATCAGTTTAAGACGACGCGCGGTGACTGGCTGATCCCGACATCGGAAGTGTCGATGACGAATATCGTTGCGGATTTGATTGTCGATGATGAAAGTTTGCCGCGCCGGTATACCAGCTTCACGCCGTGTTTCAGACAGGAAGCGGGCGCGGCGGGGAAAGATACGCGCGGGATGATCCGCATGCACCAGTTTTACAAAGTCGAACTGGTTTCGGTGACGAAGTCGGAAGACAGCGTGGCCGAACATGAGCGCATGACGGAATGCGCAGAGAATGTTCTGAAGAAGCTCGGTCTGCCGTTCCGGACGATTGTTTTGTGTGCGGGCGATACGGGTTTTGGCGCAAGAAAAACTTACGACATTGAAGTGTGGCTGCCGGGGCAGAATGCTTACCGCGAGATTTCGAGTTGCTCAAACTGCTGGGACTTCCAGGCGCGGCGCATGAACGCACGCACACGTCCGCGCGGCACGAAAGACACGCGCTTCGTTCATACGCTGAACGGTTCGGGTGTTGCGGTGGGGCGTGCACTGATTGCCGTGCTGGAGAATTATTACGACCCGTCCGATGGCGGCGTGTTCGTTCCCGATGCGCTGAAGCCGTATATGGGTGGGCTAAATAAGATCATCAAATCATAATTTATCATCATCCCGGCGAAGGCCGGGATCCGGCAAGGTTCGAATATGCAGGAAAAGCAATTCTATGTTTATATTCTGGCCAAAGGGCGTAACAGCACGTTTTATACCGGTATCACTTCGGATTTAATAGGTCGGACGTGGAAGCATCAAAACGAAATGATGGAAGGATTTACAAAAAAATATAGGATCAAGACATTTGGTCTATTATGAAGTTATATTCCACTGCGGAAAGCGCAATCCGTCGAGAGAAACAATTGAAAAGATGGCACAGGACATGGAAAATGCGAATAATTGAGCAAATGAATCCCGAGTGGCG
>Ga0247727_10008493_pt1 | contig 19043 bp, 19 predicted proteins | sample WisWelCaveWW1625_FD_202498 | JGI IMG/M metagenome (GOLD analysis project Ga0247727, IMG submission 202498) | Biofilm microbial communities from Wishing Well Cave, Virginia, United States - WW16-25 | ecosystem: Environmental > Aquatic > Deep subsurface > Groundwater > Cave microbial mat | place... | reverse complement strand
CCCGCCTGTGGCGGGGGTGGAGGAATAAGAAAGAAGAGTGGAGTGTTGTCGCTCCCTACTAGCCGCTCAATCATGCGTTCCTGCCAGGCAAGCTGGCCGGGGACGGTGGAGATCAGCGAGAAGTCTCAGATAATCCACCGCCTGATACAGCCCCATCGCGTGCAGCTTGGCCACTTCCTGCGGCGTGCCGCCGAATCCGGCGTGGACGAGCAGGTGCCGAGCCTTGGCGTAGTCCCAACGTTCAGGCGGCAGCGGTGTCAAGCCGCCGGCGGCCGCGATGCGAAGGGCGTAAATCTTCGGGTCCGCGGCGTTCATGCCGCCGGCTTTTTCCCCGCGAGTCTTGATGGCCGCGTCCTTGCGCGCGGTCATCTGGGCGGCGAAGTCCTGCAGCGCCTTCTTGCGGTTCGCATCGGTCTCGGTCTCCGCAAGCCTCGTGACAATTTTCGCGGCATGCTCGTCGCCCGAGAGCATCTGGTTGAGCGTGTCTGTGTTGACACCGAGCCACTCCCTCGCCTCCCAAGCAATAATAACGTCCGCTTCATGAACCGCCCGTTCGGCGGCACGTGCCTTCTCCGCAGTGGTGTTGGCCGCGGCCAGCGGATCCGTGGCGGGCGCCTGGGCCAGCACACTCACCGCCGTCAGCGCCAACGCGGCCGCAGCCAAAACACCAAGTCGGTAACGAAACGCCGATGTTCTGATTTGCCACATGATGCACGTCTCCTAACTGGAACACCCTCGAAGCTGAACAGCCCTGTAGCCGAACTCGCCAGAGTTCGGACTAGCCTGAATTTTGGCAAATTCAGCTACGTGTCCTCGGTCTGTGGAAGGTCCCCTACGTCATCTGGTATTCAGGCATACTCAGCATCAAAACCAGCAACCCACGAAGTCTCTCGTTCACCTGATCGCGCTGACTCGCCCATTGCGTACACGGGGGCAAGTCAGCGACGAAGTCCGTCAGCTCTTTTCGTTTCTGCTCGCTCAGCGGCCGGACGAAACATGTCTTGGCCAGAAAGTCCACGACCTCCGCCGACGTGGTGATGCCCTTGCCGTCGAGCAGTGCGACGACATCGATGCCACGCCGGTTGTTGGTCTGCGCGATGGACCGCAGCAGGTCGGAACCGGAGTTGTAACGGACGAAAAGTCGGTTGGCGTTGATCCACGAGCGGCCTTCACGCCAGCCTTTCACGTCCGGCGGTTCCAGCAGCTCCTGGCCCATGCCGCGAATCGCCCCCTCCAGCGCCGCGTAATCGACCACGTCCCGCACGCCCAGGTCGCGGCACATGCCGACCACCAGTTGAACCGGACTCTTGATCTGCGTCCGCAGCGACCGTTCGCTGTAAAACTCTTCGGACAGGAACAGGTTCCTGAGCAGCGAAGTCAGCTCGTACTGGTTGTTGCGCAGCACCCCGGCCAAGCGGTCCACCGTGTCGGGGCTGGGGTTGTCGCTAGCAAAAAATGCAAACAGCTTGCCCGCAATGAACCGGGCTGTGGACGGTTGCTCAAGGATGAGTTTCACCAGATCGTCGCCGGTCCAATTCCCCGTCTTGCCAAAAATCGTTTTCGGGCTGTCGTCGTGCTGTTCGGTGACGAAGCGGAACTGGCCGGTGAAGTGGTCGTACGTGTAACCGGTCAGTGCCCGTGCGGCTTCTTTGATATCCGCCTGCGTGTAACCTTGGTCCACGCCCATCGCGAAGAGTTCCATGATCTCGCGGGCGAGGTTCTCGTTCGGCTGGCCCTTGACGTTTCGATTATTGTCCAGGTAGCGGAGCATCACCGGATCGTGGACGATCCCGTACAACAGGCCGCCGAAATTGCCGGCGGCGTGGTCGCGGAAGAGTTGATTCTGTTGATAGAACGTGTAGCTGTGCTGCACGACGCTGTATTGCGTGGCGAAGTGGCCGTGCCAGAACAGCGTGAGCTTCTCCTGCAAGGGTCGCGGCGATTCGACCATCCGCTTGAGCCACCAGAGACGCAGCCGTTGGAGCTTGTTGCCTTCCGGCTCTTCGCGGGCTCCCGTGATTTTGTAAGGATCGGCTCGCTGCGGTGGCGCGACTTCAAACGGGAAGTTCGGGGCCGGCTGAAGCTGGAAGTCCACGATGGTGTCCACCGCCTGGTGCAAGCCCATCGCGTGCAGCTTCGCGACATCTTGGGGCGTGCCACCGAACCCGGCTCGCACGAGTAAGTGACGAGCCTTGGTGTAATCCCACGAATTGAGCGGCAGCGGTTTCAAACCGCCCCGCAGGGCCACGTGAAGTTCAGTCGCGGCGGCGTATGCGGCTTTGACTGCGGCATACTCGGCCGGCATCGCCTTTTCCGCGGCGGCGATTTCGGACACCGCCTTCTGGGCCACCGCTTTGGCCGCGGCCAAGCGATCGACCTCCTGTGCCGTGACCCTCGCACTTGCCACGGCCAAGAACGCACCCACCAAAACTCTAAACGGCCATCGCATTGCTGCTCTATGATGTGTCGACATCATGCACAACTCCTTCGGTCTCGAAATCCACGCGAGTCGTAGACCCCGTCGGGGAACTCGCCGAACCGACGGAGGTGTCTCTTCAGGTGTGCCGCCGGCGGTTGACTTCGCGTCCCGACCAATCAACTTTTGCGCGACGGAAAAGCAGGCAGGCTGCTAATCTTCATAAATTGAGTCTACATTAGTTGTATTTTGGCTGTAACGGACCGCGGTTGTCAATAGCCGGCTGCGAAAAACTCACGCAGGGGATGACTACCCATGGGTCATGGCCGCGCCCGGCGAAATTACAAAATCGCGCGATACACTTGAAACACTACTGTGTTACATTAGTATTAACAGCCCGATCGGTCGGCAAGCAGCTCAGGAAGGAGGATCAGCCATGAGACCCGTGGCGACTCGAGTATTACTGGTGGGTGTGACTTGCGTCTCGACGCTTTTGATCGGCTGGTGTTCCGCGGCACCGCACGTGCCCCCGGCTGTCGTGTTCGAGAGACTGACGCCGTTGGCGGACGGCGAGTGGGATTATGTCAAGGCCCGGCACCTGCTCGCTCGTGCCGGGTTCGGGGGCACGCCGGACGAGGTCGCGAAGCTTCTGGCCATGGGCCTGCGCGAGGCGGTCGATTTCCTGGTGGATTTCCAAAATCAACCGGACGTGGATCTGCCGTTTCATGTTGAGACCCCGGACCATGTGAAGGCCGCCGAGTTTCTCAAGGCCGGTCCGGAACAAAAGAAAAAGTTGACCCAGAAACGCCGCCAGGAAGACATGAGCCAGCTCCGCGAACTTTGCGAATGGTGGCTCAAGCGAATGCTGCAAACGGATCGGCCGCTGGAGGAGAAGCTGGTCGTGTTCTGGCACGGGCACTTTGCGACCGAGCACCGCACGGTGAAGAACAGCTCGGCCATGTATACCCAGAACCAGCTCTTTCGCGAGCTTGCGGCGGGCAACTTCGGCAAGCTGCTGCACGAGATCGTGCACGACGCGGCGATGCTGCGATACCTCGACAACGACCGCAACGTCAAAGGGAAGCCCAACGAAAACCTGGCCCGCGAGATCATGGAACTGTTTAGCCTCGGCGAGGGCAACTACACGGAACAGGACATCAAAAAGGCGGCCCGGGCGCTCACCGGCTACGGTTCTGAGCGGTTGACAGGCCGGTTTCGATTCAACCAGTCCGCGCATGACAGCCGCGACAAAACGGTCTTCGGCAAGACGGGCAATTGGGACGGCGACCAACTCGTCGATCTGATCTTGCAACAACCGGCGGCGGCCCGATTCATCGCACGTAAGCTGTTCATCTTCTTCATACACGACAGCCCGGAAGACGCGACCGTCGATGAGCTGGCGCGTGTGTTCCGCGAGAGCAACTACGAATTGGCCCAGCTGCTCAAGACGATGTTCATGTCGCAGGAGTTTTACAGCGAACGGGCCATGGGGACGCAGATCAAAAGCCCCGCGCAACTCGTCGTCGGAACGCTCCGCACGTTGGGGCTTCGCCAGTTGGACGTTCCAGGGCTCGCGTTAGCCACGCGGGCCATGGGCCAAGATCTGTTTGATCCACCGAACGTGAAGGGTTGGGACGGCGGTCCGGCGTGGATCAACACGAACACGCTCTTCATGCGTGACAATTTCGCCGCCATGCTCATTTCGCGCGGCGCGAACTTGCCGGCAGCGCTTCCACCGCCGCCGGCGGGCGCCGCGAAGGGCAAGCAGGGAGGGGAGGGGCTGGGCCGGCCGCTGCTGCAGGGACTGAATATCGCTGGAAAACTAGACATCATGTCGCCGCTCGAGGATCAGAAGCCGCGGAGCGCGGCTGCCGTTGTGGACTACCTGGCGAACACGTTTCTCGCCGTGCCGCTCAGCGACGCGAAGCGGCGGGAACTCGTCGAGTTTCTTGGCCCGCTGCCGCCGTCCCACGATTGGGTGGGCCGGCGCGACGAAGTCCGCCTCAAGATCGGCGGGCTGCTCGTGCTGATGATGAGCATGCCGGAGTACCAACTGACATGACCTTGGAGTGCGGCGGCTCGACGCCGCTTTGGTTGATTCGTCTGAGTGGAGACGGTGGAAAAAGAAAGCGGCGTCGAGCCGCCGCACGCCAAAGATTGAGGAGACCACTGCCATGACAGAGATCCGAATTGCTACTCGTCGGGAGTTTCTCACGCAAGGGCTGGGCCTTGTTGGCGTCGGGGCCGTACTGCCGAACTTCTTACTTCAGACCGCGCTAGCTGGCCCGAAGGCTCGCTCCGGAGAACGCGTGCTCGTGGTCCTGCAACTCAATGGCGGGCACGACGGACTGAGTGCCGTGGTTCCTTTCGGAAACGACGACTACGCACGGAACCGGTCAACCACTCGTCTCGGTACCGAGGAACTACACAAGATCAACGACACGATCGGACTGCACCCGAACTTGAAAGGCTGCATGGAGCTGCTCGATCAACACGCCTTCGCCGTCATTCAGGGCGTCGGTTACCCGAACCCGAATCGCAGCCACTTCAAGTCAATGGACATTTGGCACCTGGCCGACAACTCGGGCCGGGCGATGACGACCGGTTGGCTCGGCCGGTATTGCGACCAGGCGTTCAAGGCCAAGCCGGACCCGAAGCTTGCCGTCGCCATCGGCAGTGAAAAATCGCCGTTGGCACTGCACGGCAAGGATTACACAGGGATCAGTCTGCAGCAGCCTGAGACGTATCGCTTCTTCGCCGACCAGGGAGACAACCGGCTCGGCCGGCAGTACCGCGAACTCAGCGAGATGGCCGCAAACGACAAGTCAGCCAACTCATCGCTTAAATTCGTCGGCAAGACGGCCGTCGCAGCCAATGCGAGCAGCGACGAGATCCTGAAAATGTCGCAAAAGTACACGGCCAAGGTGAGCTACCCGCGTACGCCGCTCGGCACTTCGCTCCAGACGGTCGCGGCACTGATCGCCGGCCGGCTCAGCACGCGCATCAACTACGTGTACCTGGGCGGCTTCGACACGCACTCCGGTCAGAAGCAGCGGCATGACCGGCTCATGACCGAGCTGAGCGACGCGGTCGTTGCGTTCCAAAAGGACCTGACTGACCAGGGCAACGCCGACCGCGTGCTCACCATGTCCTTCAGCGAATTCGGCCGCCGCGTGCGCGAAAACGGCAGCCAGGGGACCGACCACGGCACGGCCGGCCCGATGTTTCTGTTTGGCCCCAAAGTAAAACCCGGCCTGCACGGCGAACACCCGAGCCTCGCCGCCGCGGACCTCGACCACGGCGACCTCCAGCACAGGATCGACTTCCGCAGCGTCTACGGCACGGTGCTGGATAAATGGCTCGGCACAGACAGCGAAGCGATCCTGGGTCAGAAGCACCCGCTGCTGGATGTTGTGAAGTCCTGAGAATTGCTGTTCGGACTTGTCGAGGCCAAATGGCTCTTGAATGACCGATGTCGCAGTACGACTTGCCCTCCCTGGACGACTTTATCGAACTGGTCAAGCGAACGGACGAAGACGCGGACCACCGACTCCCTTTGCTGGAACAGGCGGCCCCGTTGCTCTACGCCGACGTTCGCGCTTCGTGCGATGAGCGGGAGCGACTCGCCGAGAAGTTCGAGCGCTGGCGCTTCCAGCGACTCAACAAGTACGGGCATCGCTTGTCGGCAAACGATCGGTTGCAGGTCGATACGCTGGACCTGGCGGTCAACCACTTGTTGCAAGGTCCGGTCCGGCCGCCCAAGGCGCCGCGGCAGGCCATTCACTGCGAGCCGATTTTGGATGTCGAGCCGTGCGAATGCTCGCTCGGCTCGGTTCAAATCTGTGTCGAGGAAGCTCTGAATGCACGTGTTCCGGTCGACGCGATCACGCAAGCAGCCACGGAGTTGACGCGGCGGCACTTTCGGGACTCGACACGCGATGGCTTGCGGTCCATGCGGCTCTACGCGCCGCTCTACATGTCGAACTTCTGCATCAATCATTGCCTGTACTGCTCGTTCCGATTTCCGCACGAACTCGATCGCGTGCATTTGACAATTGAAGAGGCCATCGCCCAGGCCGAAATCCTCCGCGAGCGCGGCCACCGCTACATTCTTCTGGTCGCTGGAGATTTTCCAAAGCTGACCTCGATCGATTACTTCCTGGCAATCATTCGCGAGTTGGTTTCCTGCGGTTTCAGCATCGGTGTTGAAGTAGCGCCGCAGAGCACGGTAGCGTACGCGAGGATGGCCCGAGCTGGCGCGCGGGGAGTGACGCTGTATCAGGAAACGTACCAAGAGGACCTCTACAGCCGCTATCACCCGCGTGGGACGAAAGTCTGGTTTGACTGGCGGCTCGAAGCGCCGGAACGCGCGGCCGAGGCAGGGATGGGACGACTTGGTCTGGGCATTCTTCTGGGATTGGCAGACCCGAAGCTCGACATCCGCTGTTTGATTCGACACGGCCGATACCTGCTCGACCGCTTCCCGACGATCCACCTCGCATTCAGCTTGCCGCGAATTCACGAGGCCCCGGACGGCTTCGAGCCGCCCCACCGCGTGGACGACGAGACGCTCGTGCGACTCTACTGCGCCCTTCGCCTGGCGTTCCCGTCGGCCAATCTCGTGCTGTCCACTCGCGAACCTGCCGAGCTGCGAGACCGGCTCGCTGCCATCTGCATCACACAAATGAGCGCGGGCAGTTGCACAGCTCCCGGTGGCTACGGCTCGGTTGGAATCGAAACCGATCCGCGCGCTCGGCAGCAGTTCCCTGTCTGCGACAACCGATCTGTCGAAGATGTGGCGGCCATTCTGCAACGAGCCGGTTTTCAGTTGAGTTGGGATGTTTGAGTAGTAGTAATGTCCTCATCCGAGGCGCGCACCGCACAGCGACACGTACCAAACCGCGCGCTTTGAGCATGTGATTGTAAAAGGTAAGTGGTGAAGCAGGTGTGGCAGCGAAACGGCCGGATTGCGATCTAGTTCGCGAGTCAACCATCATGACACGTGTACGCAGTGAGAAGACGTCAAGATCCTTTGCCTCCCTCGTAAATATCGTGTGGCACTAAGCTTGCACTGAGGTGTGCGAAACTACGTGATTGTCAGCCGGAGCGAATACCGAGGAGATACGCGATGCTCGCGAATGTGGGCCACGTGCTCGAAGACTATCACCGCCAGCTCGGTGAATTGCAAAAGCACTTGTTGCCGCGACAAGTGCCACGGCTTGTCTCGTGGGACATTGCTGCAAAATTTGTAATGGGACCGGAGCCGGGGGGCGACTATTACGACTTCTTCACACTTCCCGATGGCCGCACGGCTATTGTTATCGGCGATTGCAGCGGTCGAGGCGCGATAGCAGTGGTCATGATGGCGGTGGTTCGTGCCTTGTTGCACTGCTGCCCTCTGAGTTCGGGAACCGACGCGACCCCGTTTTGTGTGCTTAGCGGGTCAATGCCGCAACCCCCTTATCGCGTGCTGGGTCAACTGAATTGCAACGTGAAGGAGAACCTCCCGATGGTCGAGTTCATGACCATGTTCTACGGGCTCTTGAATCCCGCCGACGGCATCTTGTGCTTCTCGAATGCAGGGCATCCAACACCACGATTGTGGCGCGCGAAAACCGGCCTCGTGGAACCCGTAGGCAATATTTCAGCACCGGCGATCGGGCTAGAACTTCGGCCGGACTATCGATCCGAGCCGATTCAGATCGATCCGCAGGATGTTTTCGTAGCGTTCACTCGCGGTCTCATGGAGGCACGAAACAAGCAAGGCGACAGGTTTGAAGCCGGCGGCATCGATCAAGCAATCCTGGAGTCTTGTGGCGGGAGCACGGATGCCATCTGTTCGACGATCTTGGACAGTCTCGCCAAATTCCGCGGCGAGCAACAGCCCCGAGATGACGTCACGCTTGTCGTCGTGAGACGATCAGGCTGACCCGTTGGTACCGGCCTGCCGGGTGGAACGGCATGTAGCATTGTGCCGCTGGGTAAGCGGCAACTACTAGGTCGCGGCTCCGCCACACTGTTAATAATCTGAGTTCTTCACGCGATGGATCGGTCAATCGAAACTCGTCAAACCCAGGACATTGAAAACGCCGTGGCCCCGATGACACCGGCGGCGCAGGCGGCCCGATCGCTTGAGGAGGTGCATGAAACAGTTCCCGTGGGCTACCCGAGTTTCTGGCGTCGGCTCTTTGCGTTTCTTGGGCCGGCGTACATGGTCAGCGTGGGATACATGGACCCTGGGAATTGGGCGACCGATATCGAAGCCGGCTCGCGGTTCAGCTACGAGTTGATCTGGGTGCTGCTGCTATCGAACGCGATGGCCGTGTTGCTGCAGACCCTGTCGGCTCGCATGGGGATTGTTGCAGGCCGCGATCTGGCTCAAGGGTGTCGCGAGCTGTACTCCCGGCCGGTTTCGTTGGCGCTCTGGGTGCTCTGCGAGATAGCGATTGCCGCCTGCGATCTGGCCGAGGTCATTGGCACGGTCATCGGGCTGAACCTGCTGTTCGGCCTGCCGCTCGCATGGGGCATCGTCGTGACTGCCTGCGACACGTTTCTGCTGTTCGCGATTCAGCGACTGGGCATTCGCGTGATGGAGGGATTCCTTCAATTTCGTATGCGGCCGTGGCTGCGCAGGCTCGTGACGCGCGGTGTTGCCATCGTGCCGGCCCTGGTCACCATTCTTTGGTTCGGCAGCCGCGGGCTGAAGGACCTGCTCATCCTGAGCCAAGTCGTGTTGAGTTTGCAGTTGCCGTTTGCGGTGATCCCGCTGCTTCATTTCACCGGCAACCGCGATCGAATGGGACACTTCGCCAACCGGCCGTGGGTGAAGATGCTGGGATGGCCGACCACGTGCTTGGCCAAACCATCGACAGGCTTCGCCACGCGGTGGCTATTCCGGTCTTGGCCGTCCGAGAGCCTCGTTCATAATTGGGGTGCCTGGGCCAGCACCTTACTTGGTCGATTGTTCTCCAGCAAATCGAAGCTCGCGCCCGTGCCGTCGGCTTTCGCAGACGTGTCGTTTCGAGCATTCAAGTCGCACAAACCACGACTTGATTCCTGACCAACTCACTCCTGGCTGCGGAGCAAAGGGTGTTTTGTATACTGCGCGGGCAACGACACGATGTGATCGAGCAGCTTCGCCTCGCCCCGGCGCCGACCCACGACGCGAACGTAGCCGAGGTAGCTGCCGCGATCAGTCTCGAGCGCCTTGATTTCCGTTTCATTGTCGGGGGCTATCAACCTGAGCCAGTCCAGCCACAGTTGCCAGCCATCGGGCATGGTGTCGGCCAGTTCGATGTCCACGATGCCTGTCCGTTCCCAGTGCCGGCGCCACCAGGCCGACGAATGCAGGCACCAGGGCTGATCTTGGGCCCACCACTCACGCAGATGCTCGGGAACAGCACCTTCGATTTCCTGGATCAGACCGGCCTGAGCGATTCCCACCGGGCCGCCGGGCTTCACGAACCGGGCGAGGTAGTTCAGGTACAGGTCGTCCGTCCCGTAGTAAAAGAATGAATCGATGCTCACGATGGCGTCGAAGAACTCTTCGGCAAACGGCAGCGACCGGGCGTCCGCATGGATCGGAAACACGCCGTCCTCGACGCCGGCATCCCGGATGCGCTGCATGTTTTCTGAGGGGCTGAACCACAGGTCGGTGGCCCAAACCTGCACGCCGAATTCACGGCGCAGGAAAATCGACGACATCGCCCGTCCGCAGCCGAGGTCCAATACCCGCATCCCCGGCCGCAAGTCCAGCGCCGCGGCGAGCCATTCGGTCAGCCACAGCGCGTTGGCTCCGCTGCTGAGGCTGGCGATGACCCATTCGGGGTGGTATTGCGAAGATCGGGGAAAGCGCTCGGAGACCAACCGCTTGTCCGAAGTCATGTGGATATCCCCTCGCCGAATAGATGGCTTACGCAATCACCGCGACGACCGGGCTGGTGACGAACCCGGGGTTGGAGTTGGACACGCGCGTGCGAAACGAAACCGTGATGCCCGCGGCGAACGGGCCGACCGTCATTTGGTTCGCGGTGATCGGCGTGGAGTGGCCGAACTCCGGTTCGCCTGGGAGTTGGTATTGCAGTTCTTTGGTGGTCGCGTGCAAGCCGCCGGCGGGGTCGAGCGCCACGATCACGGAGTGGTCGGGCTGGGCCGTGGCGGACAGGATGAGCAGCACTTGGGCCTGGGCCGTGCCTTGCTCGGTCGGGATTTGCGAGGCCGCCGCATCCCCTTCGGGCGTGCCGACGGGGAAGGCGGTCAGCCAGGCTTTGTACCAGCGTTTGTTGGCGCGGTCGGTTTTGCGATCGGCGGTGCGCAGCGCGCTCTTCGAGTTGGTCACGTCGCGCTGCTTTTCGGCTTCGGTCTTTTGTTTCGCGATCGCCAAGTCGATCGTCGCGGAGAAATCGGCCACGGTCACCGTCACTCCCAGATAGTCGAGCGTCAGGGGCGGCTTGGGGGGCACAGCGGCCGCGCGGGCCGTGTTCACGTCGGTCCACAACGGCAAGGTCTGCCGGCAGCGACGCAGCGTGCTGTTCTCCGACGACGCCGGATCGATGCCGTAGATCGCATCGAGTTGCTCCTTCAAGTCGTCGTCATCGTCGAGCAGCCCATCGATCAGGCCCGGCACGCGGATGGCGAGGTTTTCCAGTTTCGCGAACACGTCGTGCTTGGCGGCGAGCGCCTCGGTCAGATCGTTTTCCTTATTGTCGCGCGCCTGCGCCAGCACCGGCAGGCTGTCGGTCAGTGTGCCGTGTTGCGTGCGCGTGAGATTGTGCAACTCGAACGCGAGCTGCATGCCCCACACCGCCTGAGTCGCGACCGCGCGTTCGTGCGTGATTTCCCAATACTCGTTCATGGTGATCTCCTTGAGTGCTGATTAGAAACACAGAGGCACGGAGAGCACAGAGAAGAGCGGAAGACAGAACGGAAGACAGAACCCGGTCCCCTCTGAACTCCCTCCCCTCCGAACTCTGTCCCCTCTGAACTCTGTGACCTCTGTGCCTCTGTGTTTCCCTCTTCTTCGAGCCATCAATACCCATTCACAATGCGATGCACGCCATCGACCAGCTTCGCCTCGTGAAAATTCATGAGCAGACCGAAGCGCAGTCCCAGCAACCGCAAGTGCGAAAGCGTTTGAGGCTTGTCCACCGGGTGAATCTCGCTCTTGGCCTTCAACTCCACGACGACCTGACCATTGACCAGCAGGTCCGCGCGAAAGCCGCATTCCAATTTCACGTCGTCGTAGATGACCGGCACGGGCTTCTCCTCCTGGACCTCGAAACCACGCTTGCGCATTTCGTACGCCAGGCAGACGCGATACGCGGACTCAAGCAGCCCCGGGCCAAGTCGCTTGTGGACTTCGATCGCCGCGCCGATGATCCCTTGGGTCAGCTCGTTTGTTTCCATGCGGCAATCTCCCGTTAGGAAACACAGAGGCACGGAGTTCACAGAGGCGTGGGGAAGTCGAATATCTGTGACCTCTGTGCCTCTGTGTTTCCCTCTTCTTTGAAATCATGTCCAACTAATCCCGCCCGTGCAAGTAGCTATGGAAAGAACTCGCACACGAACGACCCGCCGCGCCACACGGCCGCCCCGCCTGACCACCCGGCCGCCCAGTGCCATCAAGCAGCCGTCTTGGAAACCCGTGCAGCCGCCAAGTCACCTCGAGCAGCCATCCCGGATGCCCAACCAGCCGTTCGACATGCCCGTTCAGCCGCCAAGTGCCACCTTTCAGCCGTCCGGCAGCCACATCCAGCCGCCAAGTAAGCCCAACCAGCCGCCAATGATTGCCGAGCAGCCGGCAAGTTTCGACGTTACCAATGATTTTGAATATGACGCAACAATCATTATAGTAATGACTTGCGTCACGAATCCATTCATCGCAGTTTCTCCGAAATCTCATTCGGTTTCCAGTCGGCCGCCGCGTGCTAGAGTTCGTCATCCGCTGCCCGTGGGGCCAAGTTCTCGTCAATAATGCTCCATCATCCACTTGCCGCCGTGCGCTGGATTCCCCGTGATCTTGCCCTGCCGCGGATCGACCACGAAGTCCATCAGTTCGAGCGGAATCTGCCCTACGAGTGCGGGGGCTCGAGTATTCGTTAGCTCGGCGACATCCACCACGCACCAACGGTCCTGGACTGACAGCCGGACCGGGCCGTACACCTTCACCTTGAGGAGTCCGGCCGGCGTCTCGGTGAACCGATGATATTGGAAGTCGAGGCCGAGTGCTTTGATCAGCCGAGTCGGTAACGACAGGGTCGTGGCGCCGGTGTCTACCAGCGCTGCTTTGACTTGGACCGACCGAATCTCAGAAGGTTGAATCAGGCCGCGCTTGACGGCGAACAAGTCTTCCATATTCTCGACTTTGATCGCCGTCAGAACTCGGCCCATTTTGGTCCCCTTCGGTTTGCTCATCGTTTTCATGACGTGTCGCTCCGGATGTTTGGCCGAGTGGATTATCTCAGCGCGTGCAGCGATTGACAACTTGCACCTTCGGGATCACTCAACGCAGTTTCTCCGAGATCTTTTTCGGTTGCCCGTCGGCCGCCGCGTACCAGAGTTCGCCGGTCACTGTGTCCACGATGTAGCAGCCACGTCCTGCCGGGTTGCCGGCCCCCGCGCTCCCATAACCATACGCGGAGATTTGGAACCGCGCGGGCTGCGGACTGATCGGCACACCCTGCGCCTCGGCCCTGCGTTCGAACACGCCGCTTCCCACGGCAATGCCGACAGCCAATCCGACCAGCACCAACACCACTGACCAGTGACTCGATCTCATGACTGTGCTCCTTTCATGTTTTTGATGCCTCCTGTCGTTGACGGATCGCATCGCGGATGTCCACGAGTCCAGCAAGGTACGAGTACGTGCGGCCCCGGAAGTCTTTATCGGTCAGGAACGGCTTGCGGTCTTTCGTCGAGAAAACGATGTGCAGGTAGATTTGCGTCAATGATTGTGGCATGGTCGGATCCTCTGTGAAACCCTTTCAGGGTTTGTTTCGAATCTCGCCCATTCTAACCCAGGGTGCGCTCGAAGACTCGCGACCCTGGGCTGTGTTGTGGAACCGCTTCGCGGTAGTGCTGAATCTCGCCGATTCTAACTGTCCGGCGATCGCGTGCCCGGCCCGTCGCCCCGACCCGCCGATGCTGAATCTCGATCGGCTCGAACCCTCCTCGGCGCGCCGCAAGTTTCACCCGGAAATTGGAGCAAGCCTCATCCGGCCGGTATACTACCGCCATGCCGCGTGAAAGTCATGCGGTCGAAGATAAGGAATCGCAGCAATCGTTTCTGCTCAATGATTGTTCGGCCGCTAATTCGAGAGTCGACTGATGGGCCCAACCGGCGTCATTCATCTCGTGTCCGCCATCATCTCGCTGGTCATCGGCCCCATCATCTTCTTCACGACAAAGGGCACGCGCTTGCACATCATGCTCGGCCGAACCTACGTTGCCGCAATGCTTGCGCTCAACATATCTGCACTATTCATTTACAAATTGTTCGGTGGTTTCGGCGTCTTTCACATTCTCATACCAGTCAGCCTAATCCCGCTGACATATGGAACCGCTGCCGTATTCTTCAAGCGTCCGCAAGCTCAATGGCTGTCGAATCATTATCGGGCCATGTGTTGGTCCTACATCGGTCTTGTGGCCGCTGGCGTGGCTGAATCATTTGTCCGCATCCCCCTTTTGCGCAACATCAGCGTCTTTGGCGAATGGACCGATTTTGGCGTATTCGTTGGCATGCTCGCCTTGGTTGTCTGCGTCAGCGGTGGATTCCTCGTCGTCAAAAACGAAAAGAAGGTCCTTGCCAACCTCACACGGCCAGAAGAACGAACACGGCATAACCAGTCGCTCAACCCGACCGGGAACAGGCCGGCGAGTTGAGCGTGTCCTGAAGATCAACGTCGTCCGCGCCGGCCTGTTCCCGGCGGGTTAGCTTTGGCGTTAGGTGGTATCGGGGGCCACGGGGTCGGGAGACTTTTTCAGGTCACGGGCCGACAATGCCTTTGGCGATCCGCGTCGCGTCTTCCTCTGATAAGGCCACCTGGTAAAGGTAACCCTCCTTATAATCTTTCCATACGTGGCCCGGATCGTTGCGGCTGTGAAGGGACACTTGAAGAGCATGACCGTCGCCTGGAGCTACAAAGGTCTGAGAGTGCAGTTCTCCGTCGATGAGGAAAGCCAAGTAATTTGATTCGTGACCCCACGTTGGTTCGCCTAAGCCTTTCTTCATGCGGGCGATTACGTCCGCCAGTGTCTTTGTTCCGGCATCGTTGCATCGAATGACGACTATCCAGATCCCGCGTTGAGAAGACCGATTCGGAGTCGAAGTCAATCCCCACGCCAAGAGGACGAGGCCGAGAAGCAAAAAGACCCCGCCGCAGACGCCACACCACCACGACTTCTTGTCGCGCCCGTGCCGAGGCTTGATGATTGCATCTCGCCGTCGTTCTTCCACCATCAGCCAGCGGCCATCGATCAGGCGCCAGGTTTCCTGAACTCTGTCTTCTTGAGAGCACGACCCCGCCCGCGCCACGCGCCGCACAAGCAACCGGGCGCTGTCGCCGCTCACCTCGATGTCTTCAATCGCCACGGTTTCTTGATAATCGCTCACCGGGGCGCACAGTTGCTCCGCCATCCGGACGACAGTTTGGTAGCCCGCAAGGGAAAAACCGCGCTTGGTCTTGCCGACAACGGAGGGATGGATGAACGATAGAACGGCTTCCTTATCATGGCTATTCACGGCCTGGGCCAACGCTTCCCACCGCTGCCGCAATTGCTGCTGGTCACTCATGGCTTGCTCCTTGGTTGGGTTGAATGTTGAAACACCGAGGCACGGAGGACTTGGCGCGGCATTGGGCCGCGACCAAACAATTGCCAGTCTGTAGGGTGGGACAAGCGCAGCGCCGGCCCACCATCAATACCCATTGGTGGGCCGGCGCTCGCTGCGCGCCAACACGGCCTGATAGAACCGCCTGTGTGGCTTGCATCAATACCCATTGGTGGGCCGGCGCTCGCTGCGCGCCAACACGGCCTGATAGAACCGCCTGTGTGGCTTGCATCAATACCCATTGGTGGGCCGGCGCTCGCTGCGCGAGCTTGTCCCACCCTACTCCGTTCGCTCCTCACGCCAGCTCTCCCCATTCCGGGTCCTCCCATCCCGGTGTCGGATCAGCGCCGCCCCAATCGAGATCGTATTCGCCCATTTCCACGAACCGATGAAACGACGACCATTGCCAATCGCGCACGCGCGGCACCAGCTTGTGCTTGCGCGGGTTCCAGTGCATGTAATCCACGCATCGCTTCAGGTCGTCCTCGTCGCGCACGGTGTGTTCCCAGTACCGCTTGTGCCAGACGCCGCGTTGCCGGTGCCGCGCGCGGGACGCCGACTGAGGCAGTTCGGCGCCTCCGCGGTCAAGCCACCGCTCCGTGAACTCCTCTTTGATTCGCATCCATCGCAAGGGATAGCGCGCGTCTCCGCGCGGCAGAGACCACACCGTGTGCCAGTGGTCCGGCAGCAGGACGATCGCCACGATTTCGAACGGATGGTCGTGCTGGACCTTTTCGATCGCTTCGCGCAGGCATTCGCGCCCCAGGTCGGTGGTAAGAATCTTCGCGCGCAGGTGTGTCACGCACGTGAAGAAGTACGTCCCGCCCGGCACGTAGTAACGTCGGTAGTCGGGCATGGTCGGTGCCCTCGCATGGGTGTAGGGTGGGACAAGCGCAGCGCCGGCCCACCAATGATGCGGCCCACAATTGTGTACATTCGCCACGCGCGGCATCAATCAATTGATTCGATTGGTGGGCCGGCGCTGCGCTTGTCCCACCCTACGTGCTGCTGTTCTGCAATCTCCACATCGACGCGGAAGATTTCGTCGCCGCGCGGGGCCAGCGTGTGGAAGGCGTCGGGGCGGTCGAAGACGAAGTAGGCGCCGCGCAGGAAGCCGTCGTACTCCCAACATTCGTGTCCGTCCACGACGACGAATCCCTTGCCGCCGCGACCGGTGCCGTAGACGACGTGCTTCGAGTCGGGACTGAATGTGACGCCGCTGCCGACGATGCCGTCGTACGGTTTGCCCGGCACGGCGTCCACGACGACGAATTGCACGAAGGATTCGCGGCCGCGCTTGGCGACGTACGCGACGCGCCGGCTGTCGGGACTGAACTGAATTGGCCGTCCGCTGAGCTGATCGTACGCCGGGCCTTCGTCGCCATCGACGACGACGTGCCATTTGCCGCCGCGACCTGCCTTGTACGCCACGCGCTGGCTGTCGGGACTGAAGAGGGAACCGTATTCCGCAAGCTGGTCGTTCGCCGGGCTTTCCTTGCCATCGACCACGACGTGAAACTTGCCGTCACGCACGGCAGCGAACCCGAACCGCTTGCTGTCCGGACTGAATCGGAGACTCTCTAAAACAAACTGCGCGTAGGCCGTCAGCTCCTGACCATCCAGCACGACGAAAAACCGATCGCCGCGCACCGCGATGAACGCCAAGTGATGACTGTCGGGACTGAATGTCGGTGCGTGTGCGTCGTCGTACGGTTCGCCCTCGTTGGCGTCCGTAACGATCCGCCACTTGCCGTCGCGTGCGGCGACATACGCCAGGCGTGTGCTGTCGCGGCTGAATACCGGTTCGCCAACCTGCTCGAAATCCTTACCCTCTTGGCCGTCGAGCACGATGAGGTTCTTGCCGCCGCGCGTCGCCGAGTAGGCCACGCGTCCCGGCGCGCCGGGATCGGAGCTAAAGACCGGCGGGCCGACGTCGCTGTATCGCTTGCCTTCCACCCCGTCCACAACGACGAGCCACTCGTCACCATCGCGGGCTTGGTAGGCGACACGCTGGCTATCGGGACTGAACACCGGCGCGTCTACCGAGACGAATCCGTTGCCGGGTTTCCCGTCCACCATCGCGACGGACTTGCCTTGCCATCCGCCGGTATAGGCGAGTCGTTTGCTGTCGTGGCTGAAAACGAGCCTGCCAAGCCCGGTGTGCTCCGGTCCGATCGCTCCGTCCAGCACGGCGGCGAACTTCTCACCCCGCTTCGTCACGTAGGCAAATCGCCGAGCGTCAGGGCTCACGACGAGCGTCGCCGGGTCTGAGTCCGGCTCGATCTTGCCCAGCGAGCGATCGCGCGTGACCAGCCGGACTTTTGCAGGCGGCGTTGAATCCGCTCGCTCAGGTGACGACTTCGTAACGTCCGTGTCCGGCTCCTTCCAGAAGCGGCAAAGGTGTTCGGGAAGCTCTGGAGCGGACGAGGGCTTATCCTCCTCTGAGGGGGCGGACGACACACCGGGATAACTCTCCTTCCAGTGGTACCACGGATTGACTTGACCCACGCGCCAAATCTCAATCCGGTAACCGTCCGCGGCTGGCTCGAACATGCCCCCACTCAGCCAGACGACTTTACGGCCCAGCGTCAGTTGCCGGCCGTCCAGGACGGAATCCAATTCTGACCAGAATCGTTCCATCAAAGATGGAAGTATCCGTCGGAGCGGGAGAATCGTCGTGATCTGGTGACCATTTTCGTCGGTCAGGTATTGGGTGTATTGGTCTTGGAGTGCTTTGACTTCGCGGAAGTACATTTCAAACGCCTGGTTCATCGCCTCGCGCTGCGACGCATCGAGGGCGAGGTGGCTCGCGAGTCGATCGCTCACCGTGGGACTGTTCGGACCCAAGAACATCACGTGCTCGGCGCCTTTGTTGCCAGACCAGACTTCGCCGGTTTTCGGCCGAGTGGGATCGGGGCTTGTGGCAGATGAGTCAACCGGCTTATCTCCGCCCAACCAATTGAACACGGGTGGTAGGGCCATCACTGCGGCCAGGAACCCCAACAGCGGCCCAATCACCATCACCGCGAGCACTCCAACAATGGTACCCGCATTGGAAAATATCCAGTGGACGACCCCGCCTTGTCGTTCGCTAGCCGGTGCCTGCGGTGGAGTTTGGGAGCCCTCGAACGCTGCCTTGACCTTCGGCCGCTGCATCGCGACCAGGAGCAGGATGGGAAAGAACAGCTCAAAGAAAACGATGACCGGCAGCCCGATGGCCAGTCCGATCACCATGCCCGTCGCGTCCTCAGAACCGGTGGCATTCGTTTCGGAAACCGACGGGGCGATGAGGAAGGTCATGTACAGCGGCAACTCGATCAAAAACATGCCGATCTTGAAGAGGCTGAATCCCAGCGAGGCCGTGCGCCCCCAACGCTTGACCAGCAACAGGCCAATGCCCGCCGCGATCAGCACATTCGATGACAGGTATTGCAACGGCGGAGCCACCGCCATCCACGCACGGAACAGCGGATCGCCTTGCACCGACTCCGGGAACATTCCGCGAAAACCCTCCGCCGAGAATAGGTCCACCGCCATCAGCACGCTCAGCAGCGTGCCTATGAGGATGCTCAGGATGCCGAACAGCGTGAGAGCGAAAGGCCGCTTCCCGGGCGCTGCGTTGACAGCGGGCGGCACCTGCGATTCCACCGAAGACTGGGGGCTCGAAGACTCGACCCCGATTCTATGAAAGAGCGAGTGAAAAGGTTCTCCTGGTGGAAACGGCGTAGCCGCGTTGGCTCGCCAGTGTTGTTCCTAGCCGCGTGCGACGCGGCGTTGCCAGGAGAACCGTCATGCTCTACA
>Ga0247727_10008492_pt1 | contig 19043 bp, 17 predicted proteins | sample WisWelCaveWW1625_FD_202498 | JGI IMG/M metagenome (GOLD analysis project Ga0247727, IMG submission 202498) | Biofilm microbial communities from Wishing Well Cave, Virginia, United States - WW16-25 | ecosystem: Environmental > Aquatic > Deep subsurface > Groundwater > Cave microbial mat | place... | reverse complement strand
AGTGCACAACAAAAAGTCCGGCTTCAGAGACGTCGAAAAGCAAATCGCGGAAGTGAATGCCGCCATGACTTCCAGCTCGCAAAAGCAGACGCTCACGGCCTTGTTTGAACAGGCGCGGAGTTACGAGCGCGCGGGCAATTTGGAAATGGCGTTGGCCAGTTATGAAAGCTTGCTGAAGCTGGACAACAGCCATCTCGAAGCGCGCACGAAGCATGAGAACGTGAAGCAACAGCTCGAGAAGAAGCAACTCACCGAAACTTTGGAGCGGGAATATAGCGCCGGCATGACGGCTTTCAAGAATCGCGATTGGACGCGCGCGACTTTGGTCTTGGAGAAGGTTTTGGACAACGATCCCAATTACAAAGACACGCGCAGTCGCTTGGCCGAAGCCCAAAAGGCGCTCGACCGCGAAAGCAAAGAGACAAGCGCGGCGCGTTATTATGCCGAAGGCGTGGCTTCGATGAATCGCAACGACCTCGGCGGCGCGTTGGTAGCATTGGAAAAAGTCAGCAAGATCAATTCGCAATACCGCAATACCGCGAGCTTGTTGAAACAAATCGAACAGTCGCTCGCGCAGCAGCCGGCAGCGAAGAAAACTTCCCCGAAAACAAGTGCAATGGCGGACTCGCTCTATCAAGCGGCGCAGGTTTCGGCGGAAGCCCAAGACTGGGTGCAAACCGTAATCATCCTGGAAAAGATCGCGCTGCTCGCGCCGGATTATCGCGACGTGAACACGCGCCTCGAACAAGCGCGCACGCAGCTCAAGCTCGCGGCCGAGCACACCGTGGCGCAAAAACAAGAAGAGCCGGAGGCGGCGTGGATTTGGCAAAACGCCGGCATGCTGACCGCGTTGTTGCTCGTGCCGCTCCTCGGTTTCGTCATGATGTCGCCCACGACGCGCGCGCGCTATCATCTCATGCGCAACGATTATTCCGCGGCGGCGGCGATTTACGAACGCTTGCTCGCGCGCCGTCCGGAACGCACCAAGCTCTATCCCGCATTGGCCAATCTTTATTTTCTGCTCGGGCGCCGCGATCCGCAAGCGCTGAGGATTTACAAAACGATTCTGCAATTAAATCTCCCCATACAAAACCGCGAGGGCATCAACGCCATTGTGGCCGAGCACTTCCTCACGGAAGGCCGCACCGACTCGGACGCCATCGAGGTGTTGGAAAACGCGTTGAAGACCGAGCAGAGCAGGTTTCGCCCTTAAGCTAGATCAGAAAGCTGGAAGTTTACCCTAGAACAGAGGAGCCCACAAATGCCAAAATCTAACCGTCCGCTCGTGCGATTCGTGCTCGCACTGTGTGTTGCCGGCGGCTTTGCGTCTGCTTCGGCGCAATCACAAAACGCGCAGGCGATGAGTTGGTTTAAAACCGCGAGCGAAGAACGCGATCCCCAGCGCAAGATCGAAGCGTATGCCCGGGCGCTCGCCGAAGATTCGACTTTCGCCGAGGCCTATTACAACCTCGGCATGGTTTACAAACAGGCGCAAGACCATCAACGCGCGGAGTTCAACTTGCGCCGGGCCTATACTTTCAAATCAAATCGCTTTACCGCCGAACAAAGGGACCGTTTGATTTACGAGCTGGCCTTTGCGCTGAAGAAGCAGGGCAAAACTCCCGAAGCCGAAAAGATGCTGCGCGAGGCCAAGACGCAGATCAACGACAAGAAGCTGAAAAGCATGGCCGCTTTCGAGCTGGGGAAATTGCTCTTCGAGCAAAATCGTATGCCGGAGGCCTTGCAGGAATTGCGCGAGTGCCAAAAAATAAATCCGGCCAATCAAACTTATTTTAGCAACCTGATCCAGCTCGCGGAAAACAGCCTCGCGCTCCAAGGCCAGTATGACAAGGCGCTACAAGCGGAGGCCCGGGAGCAATGGCAGGAAGCGCGCCTTTTACTCGGGCAGATTCAAAATCAAAACGCGAGCTATAAAGACGTGGCGGCGCGCATGACGCGTTTGGATTCCGTACTCCATGCGGAAACCGGCAAGGCGCAAACGCTCGCAGCGACTTTTGAGCAGGCCCAGCAATATGAAAACAAGGGCGAGTTGGAGCTGGCGATTTCCGTGTATGAACACTTGCTGCAACAAAAGGGCGAGCAGATCGAGTGGCGCGCGCGTTTGACGCAGGCGCGCGAAAAATTGGAGCAGAAGCGCCGCGCGGAACGCGCCGAAAGCGAATATGCCGTCGGCCTGGCCGCGCTCAAAGCACAGAACTGGACCGGCGCCGTGCTCGCGTTCGAGCGGGTGTTGGAGATCGACAACAACCATCCCAACGCGCGCGAAAAGATTGCCGAGGCGCAAGCGAGCTTGCAGCGCGAGAGCAAGGACAACATCAGCGCGCGCTACTATGCCGAGGGCGTTGCCGCGAGAGACCGCGAGGATTGGGGCGGAGCGTTGGCCGCGTTTGAAAAAGTGCGCCGCATCGATCCGGAATATCGCGAAGTCAAAAGCATGTTGGCGCAAGTCGAGCGCGCGCTCGAAGTGCCTAGACAGCTTGCGGTCGATGCCCGCAATATGCCCGTGACGCGCGCGCAAACGCTCTATGAAGAGGCGTTGGTGGCGATGGCCAAAGAGGATTGGATGCAAGCCGTGATCAATTTGGAAACGGCGCAATTGCTCCAACCGGATTATCGCGACGTCGTCGCGCGCCTGGCGCAAGCGCGCACGCGGTTGCACGCGCCCGCCGGGGCCGCGGTTGAAGGCCAGAGCGGCGAGTCGTCCATGAGTCTGGCGCTCATGTTGACCGTCGTGGTGATGCTGCCGCTATTGGGCTTTCTCGTGTTTTCGCCGGCGATGCGCGCGCGCTATTATCTTTTGCGCGGCGATCATGCCGCGGTGGCGCGGATCTATGAGCGCATGCTCGCGAAAAATCCCCAGCGCGCGAAATTGAATCCCGCGATTGTGACCACCCTGTCGAATTATTATTTGATGTCGGGCCGCGCGGATGAGCACGCGCAAACGATTCACAAATTCGCGCAAGAAGCGAAGCTGCTCACTTCTCCCAAGCCGGAGTTTGACGCGCGCCGGAATCAACCGGAAGCCGGCAGCGAGAATTTCAACGCCGACGCCGTCAAAGCGCTGGAAAATTCCTTGAATCACCGCAAAACCTTTTCTCACACCTCAAGATAATCACGGAAGCAACGCATGGCGAATCTCGATTTCAAGCCCCCGATGGAGCAACAGGCGAATCGGTTGAATCAACTCTTGTACACGCTCGCGCGCGCTTATCTGCAACGCGGGCAGTTCAGCGAAGCTTATGAAAAACTCAAACAACTCATTCAACTTGAAAACGAGAATACGGAGTTTTTGCTCGACGCCGCGATTGCCGGTCTCGCGCTGAACGACGTTTCCGAGCCTGCGCTTGCGCTGTATCAAAGAGCGTTGGAGTTCAATCCCGCTTCTAAAGCTTTGCGTTTGAATCTCGCGGATTTCTTTTTAAAGCACCAAATCATCCATCCCTTTGCGGTCGAGCTTTGCGAAGGCATGCTCGAGCAGAACCCGGCGAACGAGCCGCAACTGCGCCAATTTCTCAAGCAGGGCTATGAGGCCTTGGGCATGATGGAGAAAGCGCGCGCGGAAGAGCTGCGCGCCCTCTTCGCGAGCCGCAATACCGACGCGATTCGGGCGTACATGGAAAAATTTTGGTGGGAAGGAAAATTTCAGGAGGCGCACGCCGTTTTGCAAAGCGCGCCGGTGGTCAACGGCGCCGCGGATTATCTGCACCGCGAATTGGCCCTCACGCACGCTTACGAGGCGCTCGCCACGCCCAATATGAAACCGGAGGCGCGCATCGTCGAAAGCATGCTCGCGACGCTGTCGCGCCTCACCCCGGCCGGCTCATTCTTGGATTGGCGGGATTACCTGCTGCTGCGTCACGCGCTGACCGCGCCAGCCGTGCAACTTTGGTGGAAAACCGCCAAGCGTGACGAGCTGCCGTTCGATCTCAACAACTCGCCGCTCAAACACGTTTTGGCGCGCAACACGAATCGTGAGCTGGAATTTAAAGCTTTTAGTGCGGCAGAAGTATTCGAACTTTTGCAGTCCACGGAGGGCGAACAACCGGAGGCCGCGCCTTCGCTCGGTTCTATTTTCATGCTGGCGCAAATCTCTTCGCCCGGCCACAATGCCGTTCCGCCGCGCTTGATTGAATTGCTTCAGTCGCACTTGCAGCAATTGCCGCAGACCCAAGTTCGCGTCGCCGGCGCTTGTGTGCTCGGTTTCATGAACGAGGTCGAGCCGCACGTCCGCGCGCTGGTGGAGTTCATGCAAAGCCTGGAAGACTATAATGCGGCCGCGGCCGCGGCCGAGCGCGTATTTTTGAGCTGCGTGTTGCGCGTGCAAGCCGAGGATGAAGCCCGAGCATTGCTCGAAGCGTTTGTTGAAACTTCGCACCTGCTCCACGCCTGTGCCGGCTCCGAGAACACAGAAAGCGGCGCCGGCATGCTGTGGCTGCAAGCCGGCGAAGCGGACTATGCTGCGCTTAAAAGCAGCGGTGTGCAAGTGCTGAACATGCCGAGCGTCTCGTGGTGGCCCGGCAAAGAAGCCGCCTGCGTCGAAGTGCTCTGGCGCAACCCCATCTTGCAGCTCAAAGAGGGGCAGCAATACGAGTTCGGCAGATATTTGATCAAGCAACGCTTGCTGCGCCACACGACCTACGCGACATATCTCGCGACCGATTTGCTGATGGATCGCCAGATCATTATGAAGGTCATGCTGCCGCAAGCTTCCGCAACGTTTCTGCAAAACGAGCGCAAGCGCACTCATCTTTTCGACCGGATCAAGAGCGCCGGGCGCGTGAGCCATCCCTACCTCGCCTTCTTGCACGAAATGGGCGAACACGAGGGCATGGCCTATTTTACGCGCGAATACGTCGACGGCAAAAATCTTTTGGAGATCAACATTCCGGAAGAGCAACGCGACGCGGAGGTGTTGATGCTCTTGCAAAAGATCGTGCGCGCGCTGAAGTATGCGCACGATAAAGGCGTGGTGTTCATGAACCTCAAGCCGGGCAATATTTGGCTCAGCGACGCGCAGGAATTGAAGATCACGGATTTTAGAATCCCCGGCTTCAACGAAGATCCTTCCACGGCCAACGTGCTCGCGCCCTCGCACTGGCGTTATCAAGCGCCGGAAATTTTATTGGAGGGCAAAGGCGATTCGCGCAGTGATATTTATTCGTTGGGTGTGATTGCGTATGAATTGCTGGCAGGCCGCCATCCTTACACGACTTCGCGCACGGTCAATTCCCCGCAGGACATCCCCAAGATGCGCATCACTTCGCTCAACGACGTTGACAAGCGGCACCATCGCGCGTGGGATAAATTCGTGATGCGTGCGCTGCACCTCGACGCGGATCGTCGTTTCCAAAGCTTGGAAGAGATGGACGAAGAACTTCGCGCCATTCAAGCGGAGATGTTGGAGAAGGCGCTCAAAGTGGTGAGATGATTGGGGAGGATTGTTGGAGTGATGGATCTCTTGGCACTCCATCGATCCAATAATCCAATCACCCGGCATAAAATCAACAGAGGCCTCCGTGACATGGGCAAACAGCAGGAGTAACGACACCATGAAACGATCAAACACAATTTTGCCCGTCGCCATCGCGATCATCAGTTGCACGTTCTTGTCCGCGAATGCCCAGCACTGCTTTCGCGGAAAGCCTTTGCCCCAGTGCAAGACGTTTTGGATCACTGAATTTGGCTACAGCCATCGCCTCGACCGGCAGAGCAACGCAGATTTTTATTTCACGTGGGAACCCGGCTTGATGAGAAACGTGGGAAGACAAACCGCCCTCGGCGCGACGCTATTTTTGGGGGCTGATGAAGACGGGCATCGCTTCGGCCTGAAGCCAAGATACCGCCGCTGGCTCAACAACTCCGTAAGCTTCGATCTCGGCGCCGGCGTGCTGTTGGGAGGAGAAAACAATTTTTTCAACCACCGTTTTCCAGGCTTGACGAGCCACGTCGGCCTGAGCTTCGGAGATTGGTTGGCGCTCACCGGCCATCTAGAAATCTTTCGATTCGAAAACAGGCGATTCGGGATAAAAGAAACAGACTTCGCCTGGTACGTCGGCGCGAAGCTCGGCTCATATCCAGGCCTCATCGGCAGCGCTGCCGCCCCGATCGTTTACCTTCTTCTCAGTGCTGCCCTCGGAAATATCGGTCTGGGAAATTGATACGCGAAGCGACTGTTTGGGTTTAGCCAGAGTTGGTCAAACAGTAGACCGGCTTCGGGATTGTTCCCCGAGCACTGGATAATTGGATTGCTGCAGTATTGGGGTTCCATCGCTCCAAGCTTGCTAGAACTTCCTCGACCATTCTTTCGGCCAGCGCTCGACCACGACTTTGGTCTGCGTGAAAAATTCCACGCCGTGTTTACCTTGCGCGTGCAAATCGCCGAAGAAGCTTTCCTTCCAACCGCTGAACGGGAAAAAGGCCATGGGCGCGGCCACGCCGAGATTGATGCCGATATTTCCCACTTCCGCTTCATAGCGAAATTTTCTCGCCGCCGCGCCGCTGCTCGTGAACAAGCACGCCATGTTGCCGTATTGCCCGCCGTTGATAAACGCAATCGCCTCGTCGATCGTTTCCACGTGCATCATCGTCAATACGGGGCCGAACACTTCGGTGCGCGCGAGCGTGCCGGTCAGGGCCACGTCTTGCAGAATCGTCGGGCGGATGAAATTGCCGGTCTCGTATTTCGGAATCCTCGCGTTGCGGCCATCGACCAAAATTTTCGCGCCCTCGCTCACCCCTTGCGCAATCAAGCCTTCGACGCGCTTTTTGCTCTCCGGCGAAATCACCGGGCCCATTTCCACGCCTTCATTCAAGCCATAACCCACCACGCGCGAAGCCGCCACTTCCGCAATCGCCTCGGTGAAAACTTTGCGGCTTTCACCGACTGTGATCGTCAATGAACCTGCAAGACAACGTTGGCCCGCGCAGCCGAACGCGCTATCCGCGGCAATGCTCGTGGTCATTTTCATATCCGCATCCGGCAACACGATGATGGGATTGCGCGCTCCGCCTTGACATTGCGCGCGTTTGCCGTTGGCCGTGGCGCGGCTGTAAATGTATCTCGCCACCGGCGTCGAACCGACGAAGCTGATCGCACGAATGAGAGAATGATCGAGAATCGCGTCCACGGTTTCTTTTGCGCCGTTCACGAGATTCATCACGCCTTTGGGCAAACCGGTTTGCTCCAACAAGCGAAAGACTTTCTGCATGGTCAGCGGCACTTTTTCCGAGGGCTTGATGATATAAGTATTGCCGCATGCAATCGCATACGGGAAAAACCAAAACGCAATCATGCCGGGAAAATTGAACGGCACAATCGCGGCGCACACGCCCACGGGCTGGCGAATCATCAACTCGTCGATGCCGCTGGCGATGTCCTCGAGCAGATCGCCCTGCATCATCATGGGAATGCCGCACGCGGTTTCGACGTTCTCGACCGCGCGCCGCATCTCGGCCTTGGCCTCGCCGAAAGTTTTTCCGCATTCCATCGTGATCGTGCGCGCGAGATCGTCAAGATTCTCTTCGAGCAAGACTTTGAGCTTGAAAAGATATTGAATACGATCCGCGGGCGGCACGCGCCGCCACTCTTGATAAGCCGCGTATGCCGTGCGCGCCGCTTCATCCACTTCCTGCGCGGGCGAGAGCGGCACTTTACCCAACACTTCCGCGGTCGCGGGATTGATAATGTCGAGCGTTTGCGCGGCACGCGAAGCGCGCCATGCGCCGTCAAAGTAGTTCTGCAAAATCGTAGGCATGGGAGTCGTCTCCGATTGAGATGAAGCAATTAGTGCTGCAAGGTTGCGGCGGGTTTGCCGTTCGCCTCGGAGGGCAAGACGAGGAAATGATAGCCGTAATCAAGAAGAATGTCCATCGTGCGCCCGCCAGCGTATTCGATGATTTCCATGAATTTCTCGTCGTTGTTCGGATGCGTGAATTCCAGCCAAATGGTGTTTTCACTTTCCGGGCTTGGAGCGGCCTCGACAAATTTGGTTTCAGGAAATTTTGCCTCAATTTCTTTGACCAAGAGCGCGATGAGCTCTTCTTGCTTATGGTTGAGTTTCATTGAAATGGCCTTGTTCAAAACACAACTGCGCCGAGGCCAAATTCTCGTTGGCTTTGTCTATCCAAATCTGGTGGTCCATTTGGAACTCCTCCCTTGAACAACTTCACAGCCTCACCAAGCAGTCACACTGTTCAGTCCTTCGGCGGATGCCATCCCGCACTCGCCCAACGTCGTCGGGCATGAACCCGCACGGTCGCATTCAGTTGCAGCGCAACTATTGTCGCTCGGCCAATCGGCGTCAATCCCACGACATATGTGCCGTCCTCACTCCACGCAAAATGTTCGGACCAAGTCTGCGTGCGGGGATTAAACAGAGCCTCGACTGATCTTGTCGCTGGATCCTCGGCTTGAACTTGAGAACCTTTAAAGTTATTGCACGCAGAACATGCCAACCAAAGATTTTCTTCGGCGGAGGTTCCGTCCAATGCGCGAGGGTAGATATGTTCGATATGGAGAGGGTAGCCGACGATCTCTTCCAGCGCGTGGCAATACCCGCAACGATAACGCGCCATTGCGGCTACACGTTTGCGCATGGCTGTGGCTACATATGCGCGGCTCATGGCTTCACGCTTAACGCTTTTAAATTGGAGATTTCATGTCCGCGCGCTTTGAGCAAAACTGCGGCTTGCCCGCGCCGCAAGACGAGCCGATGATAGTCTTCCAACAAACGGTCGATCGTTTGTTGTTCGCTTGCCGAGATTGGGCCTTGGTTTTTGCGGTCCAACAGTGTGTCCATTTCCTCGTAATGCTCTTGCGGCAAGGTTTCGCGCGCGACTAGCCATAGCTCGCTATCGCGCAAGAACGCCAGCTTGGAAAGCTCATCCGCCAAATCCTCAGGCAACCCCGCTAGAGGCGGCAAAGCCGTTGCAACCGCATCAGCCAAGAGGCTCTCCAAAGATACTTGCAACTCTTGCGACAAGCGCTTGGCGCGCTGCATGATCGCTTGCGGCAGGTGCAAAGTTACGGATTCACCTACTAAAGCCGTGTGCATTGTTATCTGCTCCATTGGAAAAATTATTCTTTCTGAAGAATGTGAAGCAACTTACGGCAACTCCTTTCCAAAAGCAAGGCGCGGTTCCGCCTAATCGGCGACGGCGATACGGCTTTCACGTTACCGGCTCGGATTACATCATGGCCTCAACACCACCTTCGTGCAGCCCTCCAACTTCTGATCAAAAATTTTATAGCCCTCCACGCCGTGCGCGAGCGGCAGACGATGCGAGATGACCGCACGGAAGTCATATTTCCGTTTGCGCACGAGCGCGAGCAAGCGTTCCATGTAATAACGCGCCGGACAACGTCCAACTTTGTAGGTGAGATTTTTGTCGTATGCTTCTGCAGGTGAAAAAGCGAAGTGCGGGGCTGTGTGTACGCCGACAACTGAAATGATGCCGCCCGGCCGCACCAAATCCATCGCCAATCCCTGCGCCGAAGGACTGCCGACGACTTCCAAAGCCGCATCGACTCCTCTTCCGAAAGTTGCCGCGCGGATAATCTCAATAGCGTTGTTCTCTTTGAGATTGATCGGCAGCGCGCCAAATTTTTCGGCAAGGTGCAAGCGCTCTGGAATGCTGTCAATCGCGTAAACTTTCTCCGCGCCTAACTCGCGCGCGGCACAAAGCGCCATAATGCCCACCGGGCCGCAGCCGATGATCGCATAGGCGCCGTGCGATTTAATCTCCGCTTGCTCCGCGCAAAAATATCCGGTCGAAAGAATATCGCCGAGCAGCAAAGCTTCTTCGGCGTGAATGTCTTCCGGCACACGCATGAGCGTGGCATCGGCAAGTGGAATGCGTACGTACTCCGCTTGTGCGCCGTGCAGGCCCGCGCCATTCTGTCGCCAGCCGAGCAATTGCCCTCTCTCGCACCGCGCAGTCAAGCCGAGCTTGCAATAGAAGCACTGCCCGCAATTCGTCGTGAACGGCGAGAAAACCAAATCGCCGACTTTGAAATGCTGCACGTTCTTTCCCAGCGCCACGACCTCGCCGACAATTTCGTGCCCCATCACGGTGCCGTGCTCCAATCCCGCTTCGCGCTCGTGATAGACGTGCAAATCCGAGCCGCAAATGCCCGCGCAATACGTTTGGAGAATCGCGTCCGTGGCCGCGATGATTTCCGGATCCACAACACTCTCGTAGTGAACGTTCGCCTTACCGTGAAAAGTGAGTGCATGCATCTTCAATGGCCTTTCCCATTTCTAACAAGCCGAGTCATAGCAAAAAAAACAGGGGACACGGAAAGCGGAACAGGACGCTGAAAACAATCCGTGTCCAGTTCTGTTTCCGTGTCCCATCATTCTCTTGCGGTTCCGGTTCATTCAACCCTCGCATACGCGCGCACGGGAAACGTGCCGAAGCCTTTCACTTTCACCGGCACCGCGGAGAAGCGAAAGCCGTGCTCGGGCAATTGCTCCAATCCGCACAGATGCTCGACGATGGGAATTTCCGCGCCGAGCAAGATGGTGTGCACGGGGCGATGGCCGTCGTCCGTGCTATCAATATTGAACGAATCGATGCCGACCAAGCGCGCGCCCTCCTCCGCCAAATATTTCGCCGCGTCCGCGGTCAAAAACGGATGGCTCTCGAAATATTGCTCCATGCGCCAATGTTGATCCCAGCCGGTGTGAATCAAAACCGCTTTGCCGCGCACGTTGAGAGAGCGCAAGGCTTCGTGTGTAATCGCACGTTGGGAAAAGTTTGCCGCGCGCACCACGACGCTCTCCAACTCCGCCAGCGAAGCGAGCGGCAACTCCGACATGTCCTTGCCGTGCGCATAGCGATGAAACGGGCTGTCGAGATACGTGCCCGTGTTCGCCACCATTTCGATTTTGCCGATGTGAAATTCCGTGCCTTCCGCGTAACGCGCGCGCGAAGCTTCGCGGCTGAGATAATCACAAATGATCGGCGCGGGCAGGCCTTTGTACGTGATCATGCCGTGCTCGATGGTATGGCTGAGGTCGAGGAGTTTTGGTTTGGAAGAGGAATAGGGCGAGGGCATAATGATTGTCCTGCGAAGTTGTAGTGGTTGAAATTGATTTTTTGAGCGCCCACTTTTTGTCATTCTGCAAGAACCTTCCCTCGTGCTCGGAACAAAGCCAGTTTTGAGACTCATGCCCAGTGCGAGGGAAGGTTCTTACAGAATGACATTGTGGAGAACCGGCGTGTTCAAATCAAACTTGCGTTATCAACCCGCTTTCTCGATGCACACTTCACCGACCGCTTGCGGTTGAGCAGGCGCGGGCGCAACCGGCTCTGCTTTGCTCGTCGCTTTCGCGCGATGGGCGATGATCAACACCACCGCAGCAACGATAATCGCGGCCGCCAACGCCGCGCGCGGCGAGAGCCCTTCGCCGGCGAAGGCCCAGCCCAAAACGAGCGCAATGACAGGATTCACGTAAGCATACGTTGAAACGCGCGCCGGTGTGGTTACGCGCAATAGCCACACGTATGCCGTGAACGCAATGAGCGCACCGAAGATGACGAGGTAAATCAAAGCCACCACCGAGCGTGTCGATATTGCAGAGGGACTGAACGCTGTTGTCTCTCCCGAAAGTAGGCCGGCGAGCAAGAGCAAACCTCCGCCGCAAAGCATCTGCATCGCCGTGGACATGAACGGCGATTTGGGCAGATCAACTTTGCGTGAATGCAACGAGCCTGCGGCCCATGCGACGGTCGCAAGAAATAGCGCGGCCAGTCCGAGCGCATCGAACTGCTCGCCGCTCACTTGACTCGGGCCGATCAACACCATCATGCCGGTCAAGCCGAGTCCGACTCCGATCATTGTGGTCGAACTAGGCCGCTTCGTGCCGTACCAAACCCAATCGAGCACGACCATCCACAACGGCGTGGTTGCAACCACCAACGCGGCGATGCCCGAGGGCACGGTTTGCTCCGCCCAAGTCACGCCGCCGTTTCCAATCAACAACAGCAGCGCGCCGATAAGTGTTGCAGAACGCCATTGCGCGAACGTGGGTTTGATCTCGCCGGTGAATCGGAGCCACACATATAAGATCGCACCGGCAAAGATGAAGCGCACACCGGCCATCAATAACGGCGGGATGGTTTCGATGGCAATACGAATGGCAAGATAAGTTGAACCCCAAATCAAATACACGGCGGCGAAGGCGGCGACAACGAGAGCTTGAGAGGGTTTAAGCCCGGCAATGGTTTTATTCATACGGTATTCCTTTACCAAATTTTTTCCAATATATAAAAAAAATCTCCACCAGAACAGATTCAGTTGCTTGCAATTGTGACCAGAACAGTTTATTTTCCGGAAAAATTGTATCCTACCAACGTGGCGCCAATACGTTTAGCAAAAAGAAAGGTTACTCGGAGCATAAAATATGAACGATTTGACCATTGTAAACAAGGCGCATTTGTATGAACGCGTGGCCGTTCGCATCACGACGATGATCCAGCAGGGCACGTTGCGCCCCGGAGAGCGCGTGCCCTCCGTGCGCAAGTTGAATGAACAGCTCGGGGTGAGCATGTCAACCGTGTTGCAAGCCTATGCGCTCTTGGAAGATCGCGGCGTGCTCGAAGCGCGGCCGCAATCGGGATTCTACGTGCGCTTGCGCCAACGCGAATTGCCGCCGGAGCCGCGCACCTCCAAACCGTCGTTGTCCGCAACGAAAGTCGATATCAGCTTGCTCGCGGAGGAAGTCCACGAAGCCGCATTGAATCCTCACAATGTGCCGCTCGGTTGTGCGACCGGCAGTCCGGAATTGTTGCCCGGTGCAAAATTGAATCGTTTGCTCGGCGCGATTGCAAGGCGGGCCGTCGCCGCCACCAATCGTTATGACTCGCCGCAAGGGCATCAAGAATTGCTGCACCAAATCGCCAGACGCTCGTTGGATTGGGGCTGTCATTTGACGAGCGCAGACCTCATCATCACGTTCGGCGCAACCGAAGCGCTCAATCTTTGCTTGCGCGCCGTGGCGAAACCCGGCGATACGATCGCAGTCGAGTCGCCGACGTATTTCGGCTTCCTGCAAATTTTGGAAAGCTTGAATCTCAAAGCGTTCGAAATTCCCACGCACCCGCGTGAGGGCATGAGTTTGGAAGGCTTGGAAGCTGCGCTCAGGCGCGAGAAAATCGCGGCGTGTTTCGTCGTCGGAAATTTTAATAACCCGCTCGGCGGCTGCATGCCCGATGCAAAAAAGAAAGCATTGGTGGAGATGCTAACGCGGCGCGGCATTCCATTGCTCGAAGACGATGTCTTTGGCGATCTTTATTTCGGCCACGCCCGTCCCAAGCCTTGCAAGGCTTTCGACAAACACGGCATGGTGCTGACCTGCTCTTCCTTTTCCAAAACGCTGTCACCGGGCTATCGCGTGGGCTGGGCCGCGCCGGGGAAATTTCGCGATCACGTCAGACGCTTGAAACTGACGAACACGATTTCCACCGCGACCTTGCCGCAGATGGCGATCGCGGAGATGCTGCAAAACGGCGGCTATGATCGTTTCATGCGGCACTTGCGCAAAGTTTATGAAGCGCAAGTGCAAGTCATGTCGCAAGCGATCTGCAAATATTTTCCCGAGGGCACAAAGATGACGAGACCCATGGGCGGGCATGTGTTGTGGGTCGAGCTTCCAATTGCAATCGACTCGCTCGAACTGTATCGCAAAGCGCTCGAAAAAAATATCAGCGTCGTGCCCGGGCCACTGTTCTCGCCCAAGCGGCTGTATCGCAATTTCATCCGCTTGAATTGCGGCTATCCGTGGACCGAGCGCATCGAGCGCGCGATGATTACATTGGGGCAGATTGCGGCGAAGATGTTGTAGCCCAGGCTTCCAGCCTGCTTGATTCGCAGACCGGAAGCCGCGCTACGAACTCAACTCTTCCTTCGCTTTCTCACACGTAAGCGCACCGCTTGCTCGATAAAAAATTGATCGGCTCTGCTTGAATATCCTTCACGCGTCGATAAGTGAAGTGTCGCACCTGTTTACCCTCCCCCTCCAACACGCCGAAAGGATCGTGCAACAAAACGCCGAACTCGAAGACGAGCTTCACGCAATCATCACATGGAAAGATGCCGCAGAAATAGCTGCACGCGGGATGGCGATAGCCGATCGCATGCCAACCGGGATATGCGGCTTCGGTGGCCTCGGGCACGGCAGCGCGAATGAGCTTGCGCAAACGTTTCGCGAGACGACGAATGGCGACAGAGTGCCGCGCAAGAATGAGTTCGGGAGTGATCGCGGTGTGCGAGGTGCGTGTGCTGGTGCGTTTGTTCATAGTCGTTCGACCTCCTTCACTACAGAATAAGACTCGCGAGTGACAGCCTTATGTCAGCATCAGTAACCAAAATAAAACGCGCACGCAAAAGCGCTGAGACGCAAAGGGCCCGCAAAGCAAAAAGCTTTTCTTTGCGGAAACTCCGCGCCTTTGCGTGAAGGCTTTTGCTTTAGGGATCAATTTGAAGCTGAAGGTACCATCATGTCTACGAACTCTTCCGAGTTTTTCCTTCGTAGCCGCCGCGTCGTCACGCCTTCCGGTTTGCGCGCAGCCGCGATTCACATCAAAGACGGAGTCATTGTCGAGGTCATCTATAACGAGCAAGCCTTAACACAGTATCCCCTCGAAGACTTCGGCGAGCTCGTCGTCATGCCGGGCTTGGTGGATATTCACGTTCATCTCAACGAGCCGGGCCGCACGGAATGGGAAGGCTTTGAAACCGGCGCCCAAGCCGCGGCTGCCGGCGGCGTGACCACACTTGTCGATATGCCGTTAAACAGCACGCCGGTGACCACAACCACAGCAGCATTGCAAGAAAAACGCAAAGCCGCAAGCAAAAAGCTTTGGGTGGATTGCGGCTTGCACGCGGGCCTCGTTCCGGGGAATCATCATGAGTTGGAAGCGTTGATCAAAGCCGGCGTGCTCGGCGTGAAAACATTTCTGGTGCACTCCGGCATCGATGATTTTCCGAATGCAACGGAGGCGGATTTGCGCGCGGCCATGCCCATCATTGCCAAGCACGGTTTGCCACTCCTCGTTCATGCTGAAATAGAAACCGTTCCCGCAACGGCTTGGCCGTTGCATCAAACCTCTCTTCAATCTCACAATACGAAAAAATCTGAAAACCTCGGCCAAGCCGAGGTTGGAACGTTTGAGGCAGTCCAGCCTGCTCCCGCAACGGCTTGGCCGTTGCATCAAACCTCTCTTCAATCTCACAATACAAAAGAATCTGAAAACCTCGGCCAAGCCGAGGTTGGAACGTTTGAGACAGTCCAGCCTGCTCCCGCAACGGCTTGGCCGTTGCATCAAACCTCTCTTCAATCTCACAATACAAAAGAATCTGAAAACCTCGGCCAAGCCGAGGTTGGAACGTTTGAGGCAGTCAAGCCTGCTCCCGCAACGGCTTGGCCGTTGCATCAAATCTCTCGTCAATCACACGGCACGAAGGAATTTGAAAGCCTCAGCCAAGCCGTGGTTGGAACATATATCGCCAATCCGCGCAGCTATCAAACTTATCTTGCCTCGCGGCCGCCGGCGTGGGAACTCGAGGCCATTGCGCTGATGATCAAGCTGTGCGAAGAATATCATTGCAGAGTCCATATCGTCCATCTCTCTTCCGCCGCAGCCATTCCCATGTTGCGACAAGCGCGCGCACGAGGCTTGCCGCTCACCGTCGAAACTTGTCCGCACTATCTATTTTTCACCGCTGAAGAAATTCCCGACGGCGATACGCGCTTCAAATGCGCGCCGCCGATTCGGGAACGCGACAATCGTGAGTTGCTCTGGGCGGCATTGCAAGGCGGTGCGATTGATTTCATCGCGAGCGATCATTCACCGTGCCCGCCCAAAATGAAGCGACTTGATGAAGGAGATTTCATGGCTGCGTGGGGCGGCATCGCCTCGTTGCAATTCACTCTGCCCGTTATCTGGACCGCGGCGCGGCAGCGCGGCTTCTCTCTGTTTGATTTGAGCGAATGGCTCTGCCGCCGCCCCGCTGAAGTTGTGGGCTTGCGCGGCCGCAAAGGCGCGATTGCACCGGGCTATGATGCGGACTTCGTCGTGTGGAATCCCGAGGCTTCATTCACGCTCAACGCGAGCATGATTCATCATCGCCACAAAGTCACGCCGTATGAAGGGCGCGAGTTTTATGGCGTTGTCGAAAAAACTTTTTTGAGAGGAGAGAAAGTTTATGAGCAGGGGAATTTTAAAGCAGAGCCAGCCGGAAAAATTTTAGTACGTTTTGACAATCAAGCTTGATAATGTTCAGCCACGGCTTGGCCGTGGCTTGCATCGAAGCAATTAAAACCACGGCCAAGCCGTGGTTGAACATTCCCGACCTGCTCGTCGAAACTCAAAAGGAGTGCTATGTCATCCTCTGCGAACGCTATCACCGCGGCCTTTGCCGGCCTCATCGATCTCGCGACTGAGCGCGTCGGCGGCCGCGCGCTGTATGCGAACGATGAATTTTTCGCGCCGAAAGAAAATTTGCTCAAGCCCGGCCGCGGGGTTTTCGTTCCCGACAAATACACGGAGTTCGGCAAATGGATGGACGGCTGGGAAACCAGACGCAAGCGCACGCCGGGTTATGATTATTGCATCATCAAGCTCGGCATTGCGGGCGTGATCAAAGGCGTGGACATTGACACGAATCATTTTCTCGGCAATCATCCGCCCTATGCCTCGCTCGAAGCTTGCCACGCGCCCGATGATGCAACGGGTGAATCGCTCACGAGCGCGAGCGATTGGCAAACGATTCTGACGAAGTCTCCGCTTAAGCCCGGCTCACAAAATTTGTTTGCCGTGGCAAGCGAGAAGCGTTGGACGCACCTTCGTCTCAACATATTTCCCGATGGCGGCGTGGCGCGTTTGCGCGTGTTTGGCGTGGCGAGGCCGGATTGGTCGCGTTTCAAAGAGGATGAACTCATCGACCTCGTGGCCGTGGAGAATGGCGGCTTGCCGCTCGCGTGCAGCGACATGTTTTTCAGCGCGATGGAGAATCTTATTATGCCGGGCCGTTCGACCAACATGGGCGATGGTTGGGAAACGAAGCGTCGTCGCGGCCCGGGTTATGATTGGATCATTCTCCAACTCGGCGGCCCGGGCTTGATCAAACGCGTACACGTGGACACGAATCACTTCAAAGGGAATTATCCCGACACCTGCTCGCTCGAAGGCTGTTATCATTCCGCGAACACGGGCGACGAATTAAGCAAGTCGGAGATCGCATGGCAGGAAATTCTACCCCGCACCAAATTGCAAGCGCACCACGAACACTTCTTCGAAAATGAGCTGCGCAACCACGGCCCGTTCACGCACGTGCGTTTGAATATTTTTCCGGATGGAGGGGTGAGCCGGTTGAGGGTGTGGGGGACGCTCGTCTAGCGCACTCTCCGTGCATGTCATTCAGGAGGAATCTTTTTAAGCACTGGAATTAAGCCTCATATGGGCTTTGTGCCTAGTGCGTAAAAAGGTTCCTACTGAATGACATTGTGAGGTCTCTTGCTGTGTTGCCTTTTTTGATTGTCAAAGTTCATTAATGGAGAGAGTACATCACCCCAATAAACGACGCTCCCCTTAAGGGGCTTTTGATGCACTGCTATCTTCTTTGAAACGGGAGCCACTTTGACCAAGGGCTTGCCGTGTCTGGTGACAAGAAGGGGCTGTTGGCTGCGCGCGACATGAGCAAGCAATGACAAGCAATGCGTTTTGAAATTGGTGGCCGGTATTGTTTTCATGACCAAGACTCCTTATTTTGTTGCGGTGGATGGACATCATAATATAGCCTGAAATACTCCCGATACAAACTTTTTTAACGCGGCTCCACGATGCCCGAAAAATTCCTCTTCATCAGCTATGCCCGCGAAGACGGCGAGTTTGCGCTGCGCTTGGCCCAAGACCTGCGCGAGGCCGGCATGGCGATTTGGATCGACCAGCTCGACATTCCAACCGGCGCGAGATGGGATGACGCGGTCGAAGAAGCCTTGAAAGCGTGCGCCAGCTTCCTCATCATTCTCTCGCCCGCCTCGGTCAGCTCTAAGAATGTGAAAGACGAAATCGCTTTTGCGCTCGACGAAGACGTGCCCATCGTGCCCGTGCTCTATCGCGCGTGCGACGTGCCGCTGCGCCTGCGACGCTTTCAACGCGTGGATTGTGCCGCTGATTATGCGCGCGGCGTGAAGCTCCTGCTCGCCAATTTGCGCAAAGCCGGCTTGGTTGCTGCCGCAAGCGCGAGTGCAACAGCCGAGATCATTGCACCCACTTCGCCAATTATCAAACCCAAGCTTGCCGCGCCGCAGGACATGGCGCTCATTCCCGCCGGCAGTTTTATGATGGGAAGCGAAGACGGCTTTGACAGTGAGAAGCCCGTGCACGAGGTTTATCTCGATGCTTTTTACATGGACAAATATCAAGTCACGGTTGCCAAGTTCAAAGCCTTTATCGAGGCCACCGGCTACAAAACTGACGCGGAAAAAGCAGGCCATAGCTACGCGTATGAGGGAACGCGATGGGTGCAGAAGAAGGGCATTCATTGGCAGCACAATGCCAAAGGCGAGCTCGTTGCTCCAAATGACATGAATCATCCGGTGATTCACGTGAGCTGGAACGATGCGCAAGCCTATGCGCGATGGACAGGCAAGCGTTTGCCCACCGAAGCGGAATGGGAATATGCCGCGCGTTCAGGCGCAAAAGGCTATAAATACTCTTGGGGCAATGAAGCGCCACGCGGCAAGAAAGGCGGCAACATTGCCGATGAAGCGCTGAAACGCGTTTTCAAAGATTGGGCGGTTTGGGAAGGCTATGACGACGGTTTTGTTTATACGGCACCGGTCGGCTCGTTTGAGCCAAATGAATTTGGTTTGTATGACATGACCGGAAATGTGTGGGAGTGGTGCGAGGACTGGTACGAGGAGAATTATTATAAGGGCCGCCCGAATCTTGATCGAAATCCGAAAGGGCCGAGCACTGGCCAATTGCGTGTGTTGCGTGGCGGTTCGTGGAAC
>Ga0247727_10008491_pt1 | contig 19045 bp, 19 predicted proteins | sample WisWelCaveWW1625_FD_202498 | JGI IMG/M metagenome (GOLD analysis project Ga0247727, IMG submission 202498) | Biofilm microbial communities from Wishing Well Cave, Virginia, United States - WW16-25 | ecosystem: Environmental > Aquatic > Deep subsurface > Groundwater > Cave microbial mat | place... | reverse complement strand
TGTGCCGCTGGGCACGATCAAGAGCCGCCTCGCACGCGCACGCCTCCGCTTACGAGAGTGTTTGCAGGGCTTCGCGGAACTTTTGCCCGCCTCCTATCGTCTGGATAAGGGAATGGCTCAATGAATCAACGCGATCTCGAACTTCTTTCTGCTTATCTGGATGGACAACTGAGTCCATCCGATTCGACGCGTTTGGAAGCCCGCCTCCAATCGGACCGTGAACTTGTCTCTGTGCTGGACGATTTACGCGCCGCCCGAACGTTGCTCCGCCAACTTCCACAACGACGCGCCCCGCGTAATTTCACACTGACTCGCAAAATGGTTGGATTAAATCCTCCATTGCCGCGTGAGTATCCCGCGTTTCGATTCGCAACTGTGGTTGCAACATTGTTGTTCTTCTTTACATTTGGTGTCAACACGCTTGCTCCGCAATTTCAGCAGTCCCTCGGTTTTGGGATGGGCGGTGGCGCAGAACCAGAGACTTTTTCGGCGCAGGCTCCTGCGTTGGATGAGGCTGTTTCAACTGAAGCGCCTGCGATTGCAGAATCTGCCGCGACAGAAGCGTTTGCCTCAGATTTAGCCCCTCTGCCAACAGCGATGCCGTCATCAGAGGGTGCCGCGCGCGTGTTGGAAACACCCGCGACAAAAGTTGGAGAAGCGGGGAATGAAGTTGACCCGAATCAACCTCAAGTCCAGAGAGAAGCGCAGGTGTTTTCATCCACGTGGCAGATTGCCTTGTTAATGATTGCAGGCATCAGTGCGTTGTTCATGGTATTGATGCGTCGAAGTTCAATCAGTCATTGGAAATAACCCGTAGGGGCGGAGCATTGCTCCGCCCTTTTTATTTATGTCAAACCCCGATTTCAAATTCTGCCCGCGTTGCGGCGCGCCTGTTAATCATGAAGAACGATTTGGGAAAGTGCGACCCGTTTGCCCGCAGTGCGGGTGGATTCATTTTGTTGACCCCAAAGTTGCGGCGGCAGTTTTAATTGTACAGGATGGACGCGTGTTGCTGGTGCGACGCGTCAACGAACCCTTTCGCGGCTTGTGGACTCTGCCTGCGGGGTTTGTCAATGGGGGCGAGAACCCCGCCGAAGCGGCGGAGCGTGAATGTTTGGAGGAGACAGGCCTCACCGTGCGCGTGACGCGTGTGTTCGATATCGTGTCTGGTCGTGAGCATCCGCGCGGCGCGGACTTTGTCATGGTCTATCTGGCAGAAGTCCTGAGTGGTGAAATGAAGCCCGATGATGACGCGGATGCGGTCGAGTGGTTCGATAAAAATAATCTGCCTCCGCTTGCTTTTCGCGCCACACAAAAAGTGCTACAATCTTTTTATGCTTGACGTTCGTCCGTCGCCGATCGCTGGAACGTGGTATGAGGGGAATGCGAAAGCGCTGGCTCGCACTGTGGATGAATATTTGAATAACGCCCAACTGCCCGCGCTGGATGGGGAAGTGATTGGCGTTATCGCGCCGCACGCGGGATATCGCTATTCGGGCGCGGTCGCGGGATATGCGTTTGCCGCGGTTCGTGGTTTGCGCCCCGATTTGGTTGTAGTAATCTCTCCGTTTCATAATTTCTCAAACCATCCATTGCTCACCACCGCGCACGACGCGTATGGAACTCCGCTTGGTAACGTCGAAGTGGACAAAGCCGCTCTAGTTGAGTTATCGTCCCATCTCGATATTCCGATCACACCCGTCTTTGCCGACAAGGAACATTCGCTTGAGATCGAACTTCCCTTTTTGCAACGCGCGTTGATCGGTAGGAGCGAGTCTCAGACTCGCCCCTACAAATTGTTACCCATTATGATCCGCGCGCAGGAAGTGGACGTAGCGCGGAAACTAGGTCTCGCGCTGGCGAAGATGCTCAAAGATAAAAAGTCTTTGCTGGTTGCCTCCACTGACCTTTCCCACTTTTACGATCAGACAACAGCAAAGAAATTGGATTCAGAAATGCTCAAGCGATTTGAATCATTTGACCCCGAATCCATTTTTGAGGCGGAACACACTGGCAAAGCCTTCGCCTGCGGACATGCCGCCGTCGCCGCAGTGCTATGGGCATCGCGTGAACTCGGCGCGAACAAGGTGAAAGTTTTGCGTCACGCTACCTCAGGTGACGTAACCGGGGATACTACGTCTGTCGTTGGTTACGGCGCGGCGGTGGTTTTGAAGGGGAGATAAGTGGTAAACTGTATTCAAATTCCATCGGGAGGTTAACAATGCCTAATTATATTGAGTATCAACTGGATGAGAACGCTACTATCTTGATCGAAGCTCCTGATGATACAGGTAGTGTTGTCAAAGCATCGCGCGGCCCGGGGGAAATTGCAAAAGTCAAGGCTCAAAAAAGTTTTTCGGACGCGCTGAAAGACATAAAAGTTCAGGCTAAACTATTACTCAATGAGATTGAAGAACTGCATGTTGAAGAAGCGGAAGTAAAATTTGGGATCAACACTGTGGGTGAATTGGGGAATATGGCGATTGGCAAAGTGGGTGTGGGGGTAAATTACGAGGTGACATTGAAGTGGAAAAAACCTGAAGCAAAATCTGAGAAATGATACAGCCTGAATCAAGTATTCTACGGGTATTGAAGAATAATTCTGTCGTTGGCGCGGCGTTTTTGGCTGCCAACGGAATCGCCGTGACCTGCGCGCACGTTGTTGAAGCCGTAGGGAAAACAAAAGGGGATTCAATTACTTTGAGATTGGCAAACGGGGAATCAACGAATGCCATTGTTGATTCTGATCTTTGGCGCGATGTGAATGTTGAAGATATTTCAATCCTTCGTTTGGAAGAATCAACTTCAGAAATATTACCTCTTGTGCTTGGTTCTTCTGAAGGAACAAAGGGGCATACATTCTTGACATTTGGGTTTCCGCAGTCATCCCAGGAATTAACGGGGCGAGGTGAGATCGTTGGGTATGCGTTCTTGAACGGCATAAAACTCATACAACTGAGAAGCGAGCAAGTAACGCCGGGTTTTAGCGGCGCGCCCGTGTTTGATGAAAAAACACAACGCGTTGTTGGAATGATTGTTGCCATAACGCCTCCCGATGAATACAAACGTCAAGGCACAACGGCCTTTGCAATTCCATCGGAAACCATTCGCGAGATTTGCGCTGAGTTACAAGTTTCGGATATTTGTCCTTATCTTGGTCTCGAAACCTTTACCGATGAAACCTCACAATTCTTTTTCGGGCGCGAAACGCTCACCGAAAAACTGCTCAATGTCCTGCGCGGCGGATGTCGCTTTCTGGCAGTGTTCGGTCCTTCGGGTAGTGGCAAGTCATCGGTCGTGCAAGCGGGGTTGCTTCCAACTTTGAAAAAAGGTCAGTTGCCTGGCAGTCAGAAATGGGCGCAGATCACGATGCGTCCAGCGGATAATCCCTTTGAGCAGATGAAAGCCGCAGGTCTCGATTCGATTGATATCAATGGATATCTCGAGGCACATGCGGATGTTGAGCGCGTATTGCTATTCATTGACCAATTCGAGGAACTGTTCACCCTCTGCCCTGATGATCTCCGTAACCACTTTATATCTGACTTGGCAACTGCTCTGGAAAACTCGCGGTTGATTCTGATTCTCTCGATGCGCGACGATTTCTACAGCGCCTTCAACGCCAAAGCCGCGCCGCTGGCGGAGTCTGAGCATCTAAAAATTGAGAACGTGCCTGGGAACCTGAAACGGGATGAGTTGGTGGCGATGATCGAGCGACCTGCCGAGGCGGTTGGGCTTGCGCTCGAAGAAGGCTTGACCGAAATGATCTTGAAAGACGTGACAACAGACGGCGAAGCACGCAGTTCCACTCTGCCGTTGCTGGAATTTGCGTTGACGCAGTTATGGGAAAAGCGCCGCGATGGACTACTGACACATGAAGCATATCAATCCATCGGTGGCGTGACAGGCAGTCTTGCGCGCTGGGCAGACGATGCCTACAGCGACTTGCCCAAAGAGGATCAACTGCTGGCGGAAAGCCTGCTGACTTCGCTCGTACATCTGGGCGACGAAACGCAGGGCTTACCCGACACGCGCAGGCGTCGCACATTGACAGAGTTTGACGACTCCACCCGAAGTGTGATCAAGCATTTCACTGATCGGCGACTGATTGTCACCAGCGGCGAAACGGTCGAGTTGGTTCACGATGCGCTGGTACGTGAGTGGGGAAGATTGCGAGTATGGATTAACAATAATCGAAGCAATTTGCTAACACATCACCAACTAACGGATGCTGCCCAGGGCTGGCAGCGCAATGGGCGGGACGCAGGCGACCTCTATCGAGGTATCCGACTTGTGCAGGCACTGGAATGGGCAAATACGCACTCCTCTGAAATGAGCCCCTTGGAGGCAGAATACTTGAAAGCCTGCCGGACTGAACAGAGCAGGGAACGCTGGGCGGTACAGATCCGCTGGGCTAGCATTATCGGGGCAATTGCTTTTGGCCTGGTGGTGGGTGTGCTGGCATTGACCGGGAGGTTGAACCGGTTTATTTATCCGCCGATGCCGATGGAATGGGTGGAGGTCCCGGCTGGAGAGTTTCTGATGGGCAGAGAGGATAGTTCTTCAAATGAGATCCCAGTTCACTATGTTTACTTGGACACATATGAGATCGGGAAATATGAGGTCACCAACCAACAGTATTTGCAATGTGTGAAAGGTGGAGTTTGCTCATTGCCCCGCAACGGTAAATATAACACCACAGAATATGCAAATCACCCTGTAGTGGATGTAAGCTGGTTTGATGCAGATACGTTTTGCACGTGGAATGACCGGAATGGACGCCTGCCCACGGAAGCCGAGTGGGAGAAGGCCGCCCGTGGAACGGACGGGCGTACCTATCCATGGGGCGAGGGGAGGGATAATTCTTATGTAAACTATTTGGCTAATGTCGGCGATACAGCTATTGTAGGAAGTTATCCCAAAGGGGTCAGCCCCTATGGTGCATATGATATGGCCGGTAATGTCTTGGAATGGGTGGCAGATTGGTTTTTTTCCACGTATTACAGAACATATCCCATCGACCAATGGCCGTCCAACCCCTCCGGTCCGGAAGATGGCTATGCCCGCGTGCTGCGGGGCGGCTCATGGAACAACCGCGATAGCAACGTTCGCTCTACCGCCCGCTACAGGGACGACCCTACGTTTACCATCAACAGCGTCGGTTTTCGTTGCGCCCGTAGCACATCCCCATCGGGGGCTTCACCATAGTTCTGAAACTCTGGTTTCTGGAATCCTGATTTTCTGAAGCGGTAAAAAATGTTGCGGATGCAGAAAGAAATTCTCTCACCCAAATGACTGCCTTCGTCCAAATCGCTGTTAATGTCCCATCCGTCGCGGGGATTTTTGATTATGCCGTTCCTGAATCCCCCGCGGGGAACGTGGGTGTCGGGCATTTGGTCGTCATCTCAATTGGAATCAAAACGCCTTGCGCTTATGAACAGGCAAGGCGTTATTGATCTTGCATCCCTGTGATTTACGACGCCGCCAAACCTGCGGGAATCCGCTGATAGAGAAACTCCCTCATATCCGCAGACTGCCCCGCATGTTCGATGGTGATACTAACCACACGTCCCTCATCGTCGAGATCAATATAAACATTTTCGTTCAATTCTTGTGTTTCCACTGGCGGGTTGGTTGACAACTCGACTAACGTGGTGTCTGTATCTTCAAAGTATTTGATGCGCATGTCTTACTCCTTGAAATTTCGGTCAAAAAAGGCATTGTGAACGGTCTCGCCATCTTCCAGCAAAATCACGCGCAAGACTCGATTTTCCATTTCATTAATCCGGGCCCAGCGACGAATTCTGCCATCGCTTTGAATTTCTTCACGTATTGGATTCTTGATAACACGTTCGATCCATTCATCCAAAATCATAACACGGTCAGGCCGCTGGCGTGTGTGTTGAAAGTATTGCGTTGTTTTCATGATCTTCGACCAAGCATACAGCCAAACTCCCATCTACGCAAGATTAATACCGCCTGTATTATTTACCTGTCATGCCGACAAAGTTAATTTCACGTTACAATCCAAGCAATGACCTCCTTCGTTCAAATCGTTGTCAACGTTCCGTCAGTTGCGGGGATTTTTGACTATGCTATTCCTGAATCCCTTGCGGGAAGAATAGGTGTTGGGCATCTCGTCATCGTCCCGTTTGGGAAGCAGACCGTTCAGGGTGTTGTTTTTCGTTTCATTACTCAACCGTCCGTTCCAGAGGTCAAAGAGATCATCGAACTCGTTGACCCTGAACCTGTGTTAACTCAGGCGCAGATTGCGCTGGCGGAAGTGATGGCAGAGTCCACGCTGTCGCCGCTGGCGGCGGTGGTGGGATTGTTTTTGCCTGTGGGGTTGAGTCAACAGGTGGATACGATGTACGAGCTTAGAGAGCAGAGAATAGAGAGTAGGGGAGCCGTGGCTGATGGCAATACGATTAGTCCAAAGACACAAAGGCTGACGATTGAATCTCGAATTTTGAATCTACTGCGGACGCGCGGTTCGTTGCGCGGGCGGCAGATTGACACACACTTTGCCAAGGTAGATTGGCGCAAGACTGCGAGTTTTCTTGTGCGGAAAGGTGTACTGTCAGCGAAGAGCATTCTTCCTCCACCACGCGTGCGGTCAAAATATATTCGAGTCGCACAACTTGCGGTCACGCCAGAGGAAGCGGAAGTAGAAATGCCGAATCTCGGCATGAAGCAAACGCTGGCGCGCAGGCAGTCCGCGTTGCGGTTTTTGATTCAGCAACCCGATGCGATCAACGTCTCGTGGGTCTATGCCGAAAGCGGATGCAATCTCGCTGATTTACAGGAACTCGAAGAGCGCGGGTTGATAAGGTTGTTTGAGAGTGAGATATTTCGTGATCCGTTGGAGAAAACAGGTAGACAAGTAAATAGGTACACAAGTAAAGATGTTGTTGAACTCACATCTGAGCAAATTGTCGTGTTGAAAGAAATCACGAACGCGATTTTGTCATCAGACACGCGCATCCCATTCCTGCTTCAAGGTGTGACGGGTTCGGGCAAAACGGAAATCTATCTGCGAGCCACAGAGGAGATTATCAAGCGCGGCAGGCAGGCGATCATCCTCGTCCCTGAAATTGCGCTCACGCCGCAGACAGTCCGTCGCTTTTTGAGTCGCTTCCCTGGGCAGGTCGGTCTCGTCCACTCGAAACTTTCTGAAGGCGAGCGATACGATACTTGGCGGCGCGCACGTTCGGGGAAACTCAAAGTCATCATCGGTGCGCGCAGTGCGTTGTTTGCGCCTCTGCCGAATATCGGTCTCATCGTTGCGGACGAATGTCACGACTCGTCCTACTATCAGTCCGAGCCGCCGTTCTATCACGCGGTCGGCGCGGCGCAAATGTATGCGCGACTCGCGGGCGCGATCTGTGTTTTGGGGTCGGCTACCCCGACAATTGAACAGCGTCATCAGGCAGACTCCCCTCTCCTTTTAGGAGAGGGGGCGGGGGTGAGGTCATTGCATAAACTAGATTTGCCGCGCCGCATTGTCCAGGCGGAAATGCCTCCCGTCCACATCGTGGATATGCGCGACGAGCTCAAAGCGGGTCAACGCGGGATCTTTAGCCGGCTTCTGCTTAATGAACTTGAGTCCACGCTCAAGCGCGGCGAGCAGGCGATTCTCTTCCTCAACCGACGCGGCACCGCAACGTACATCTTTTGCCGCGATTGTGGATATGTGTTGAGATGCCCGAATTGCGATACGCCGCTGACACTTCATACAGAAGATAAAGAAAGATTGCTCTGTCACCAATGCGGATACGAACGACAAAAACCGAAGAGTTGTCCGCAATGCGGCGGGAAACAAATACGCGAGTATGGACTGGGAAGCGAAAAAGTAGAGGCGGAAGTGAACGCTCTATTCCCGAAAGCGCGGACGTTGCGCTGGGATTGGGACACGACTCGTCAAAAAGATGCGCACGAAATGATCCTGACTCATTTCTCGAATCATCAAGCCGACGTGTTGATCGGCACGCAAATGCTTGCAAAAGGACTCGACCTTCCGCTTGTCACATTGGTCGGCATTGTGCTTGCAGATGTCGGTTTGCATCTGCCCGATCCGTTTGCGGGAGAGCGCGTTTTTCAGGTGTTGACACAGGTCGCGGGGCGTGCGGGTCGAAGTGAACGCGGCGGAAAAGTTGTCTTGCAAACCTTCGACCCTGAACATCAGGTGATACAGTCCGCGGCGAAGCATGACGTGAATGGATTCTACGAATACGAATTGGAACAACGCAAGCGGCTGGGTTATCCGCCGTTCACGCGTCTGCTGAGACTCGAGTACCGAGACCAGAGTCAGGAATCGGCTGAGAAAGAAGCGAAGAGAGTTGCTGAGAAATTATTAACGGTCATCAGTCAGCGGTCAACCGTCATCGGTCCAGTTCCATGTTTCTTCGCAAAAGTTGGCGGATATTATCGCTGGCAGATTGTCCTGCGCGGAGGAAATCCACAAGAGTTCTTACGCGGTGTAAAATTGGATGGCTGGCGAGTTGAGGTTGACCCGGTAAGTTTGCTATAATCAATTCAATGTCGGTGGTCGAGTAGTTCCGAGCGAAGCAAGGAACGTATCGAGACCACCAGATTAGCAAAATATTTCTGTTATTTGTTGGTCTCGATATGGCGGAAGAACGCCGCCACTCGACCAACGAGGAGTAGATTCTATGCAAAGTTTTTCGCGTGGCTGGTCGTTTCTGCAACAGGCTTGGAGCACGGCGTTCAAAGATAAAGATTTGTTGAAGCCGTCCATTTACTCGCTGATCGTTGGGAGCATCGTTTCGGTGATCGGCGCGATCCCGATCATTATTGCGGCGATCTTTATCGGCGACTCTGGAACTGTTGGACAGATTGTCATCGGTGTAATGGGAGTGATCCTGGTCTTTGTGCAATACGTCGTCACGTATGTTTTTTCCGCGATGACGGTGTATCTGATCTACGGCTATCTCGCGGAAGGCGATGGGCGCATGGATAAAGCGTGGGCAGTAGTGCGGCGCGATTTCGTGGACATTATCACGCTTGCCGCGGCTTCTGCTCTTGTGGCAACATTGAGGAACATTGCAAATCGCAATCGCGGACGCGGTGGGATCGGCGCGAGCATTGCGCGCGGAGCGACGAATCTGCTATCCGCGTTATGGACGGAGGCATCGTATCTCGTTCTGCCAGCAATGGTGATTGATGATTTGAATTTAAAAGATGGCATGGCGCGTATTTTGAAGATTACCAAAGATAATCTATTGCTCATCGGCATCAGCACCGTGGGCGTGCGTTGGGTGACAGGACTCATCGGCTTTGTGCTTGGCATGATCGGGCTTGTGCTCGGCGCTGGTCTTTTTTATCTTGTTATTGCCGTTCTCGGATTTGAAACTGTTGGGTTAATCGTTGGCATTGGTTTGGCGGTTGTTGTGGCATCGTTGTTCTTCATGTTGGCGAGTGTGATTGGTTCCTACACATCTACTGCGTATCACACGTGTTTGTACATCTGGGCGCGCGAAGTGGAAAAGGCTCAGGTACAAGGCAGTTCTGCTCGTGTCACTGCGCCCGCGCCGCTTGCGGCAGTGTTGAGCTAACTCGCGCTGAGCGGAGCGACCGAAGGGAGCGAAGTCGAAGCGTGCAACCCGAACCCCGCCGTGAAATGATCACCTGGGATGAAGTGGATCGTCTCATTGACCACCTCATCCCTCAATTCCGCCGCGAATTTACCGCGATGGTCATCATCACGCGCGGCGGCATTGTCCCTGCTGGGATGCTGGCTGAGGCAATGGACATCACGCACATCCTCACCGCGGCGGTTGATTTCCCCGCGAAACTCGCGAAAGAAAAATCCATCATGGAGTGGCCCGAGTTCATCCAATTCCCTGCCGACGATAAATTGCGCGGCCGCCCAACCCTCATCGTTGACGACATCTGGGGTTCAGGTCGAACGATCACGGCGGTGAAGAATCGCGTCTCAGCCGCAGGCGGCTTCCCTGAAACGTGCGTCCTGCATTTCAACCCGTATCGAAGTTTATTTGGTAGCAATCGTCCCGATTATTATGCCGCGGTCACAGATGCGTTCATCGTTTATCCGTGGGAAATAGACAGGGGCACCGACCAGGTCCTGCTCGGAGGGATATAAAAAAATGACAGGCGACTCGCAAGAGTCGCCTGTCCGCGTCTTTCCTGATTGGTAGCTGATTCCGTTTAAGGAAGTTTCTCAAACCCTGCAATGCTGACGTACAACTCATCGTCAATCGCTTCTTTGATGTAATCAATACTGGCTTCGGTGGGATAACCCAGCGTGGGGTCGTATTTCACAATGACTTCACCAGCATTGGCACTGCCAGCAACACTTTCGAGCTCTGCAAAGAGGCGATCAATCGTTCCAAGATCAACGAAGTGCTGATAGTTGGGGTCGTCCGCCGAAACAGCATTTCCGTCCGCCGCAGTCATCGAAACCACTTCGCCGTCTTTCACTTCAACGGTCAAAGGCATCTGATCGCGGAACGCGCAGAAACAACTGAGATTCAACTCAAAGCGATAATGGGAAATATTCGCATCCTCCCAGGTTTGCTGGTTGCGCGAAAGTTCGCTTCCATCAGCCGAACACGCGGCGAGAATAAATACGAGCAAGATAAGAATTATTTTTTTCATTTTTGCTCCTTACCCTACTTGACGACTATATACCGAGGAAAGTTCCCGAAGTTGAATAATTTCAATGCTCGTGCTCTTCGCCTGACTCCTGCACAGAAACATTAACGACGATATCATCGCTAACCCTGAAATGCAGTGTGATCTCGATATGATCTCCCAGTTTGGCTTCCCGCTGAAATTTGACAAGCATAATATGCAAACCACCCGGGGAAAATTCCACTTCTGACGATGCCTCCAGTGGAACGGAAGATAACATCCGCATTTGCATCACATCGTTTGTCATCGTGCTTTCGTGGAATTCAACAGCCTGGGCAATTTCCGCAGAAACGCTAATCAGTTCGTCCTCCACGGCGGAATAGTTGTGAAGAATAAAATACACGGCTCCGTTCTCACCTGGCGCAGTAGACCGCATCCACGCGTTGCTGATTTCGATTCCCTCTTTCACAGTGCATGAACTTAACAGTAAAAAACTTGCCAGAAGGAATAAGAATATTTTTTTCATTTTCACAGCCTGCTCAAGTCGCCGTCACTTCGACAGGCTCAGTACAAGCCTCGGCGGCGTTGTTGTTGAGCTCAAAATTTTTCTGGGAATAGGTGGAGTTTTCATTGTTGCGTATACACGCGTCCTTTCCATGTGACTCCTGTGCGTGAGATCACCTTCCAAGCCGATGCGAACATCATTGCGCCGAACACCGCCGCGCCGAGGGGAGTGGTCAACGCGTACCATGCGGGAATTTCCAGTTTCAATAAGGATTGTGCGCGTACCAATAATAAAAACGACCATAATAAAAAAGATTCGACGATCACTGCCGCCGCCATCCATGCCCCGTCTTGCAGAAACCAAAATATTCCCAGCAGGGGCCAGAGAGGAAGAAAGAACGCGGCTAACACCGCAAGCAACGCGCCGAATACACCAAGTAGTATCAGAGCATTTTGCTCGCGCAAACCCAGATAGATATTCTTCGTCCAGCCCTCCCACATCTCAGGCAGGGATGTGTACATGCGCGTGCGTGCGATTCTTGTTCCATCGGCAACGATCAGGCGATAGCCCTTCCATTTCACCTGTTCCGCTATGGCTTTATCTTCCACGATACTATTTTTGACGCTTTCATGTCCGCCTATCGCGTCGTAGACTGAACGTTTGATCAGGATAAATTGTCCGTTTGCGATGGCGTCTTTTCGTTTTGGGTCGTTGACTTTGCGCGGCGAGAATCCGACAGAGAGGGCGGTCAATACAAGCGGCATGACAACTTTTTCCCAGAATGAGCCTGTCACTTGGAACGTCATGATTGTGAAGAGGTCTGCATTTGTTTCAATGGCTTTACTGTAACACGAAGAAAGCGCCTCTCGCGTGATAAATGTATCTGAGTCCACGAAGCAAAACCACTCGCCGCGCGCAATGGCTGAGGCTTGGGACAAAGCGTGGGGTTTGCCTGCCCAGCCTGAGGATAGGTCTGAGCCGACAACCTTGCGAAGGTTCCAAACCTTCGCAAGGTTGTCAAGTATCTCAGGAGTCGAGTCCGTCGAGCGGTCATCCAAAACAATAACTTCAAAATTCGGATAATCCTGCGCGAGCATGGCTTCAACACAAGTACGGATGTTCCGCTCTTCATCCCGCGCGGGGATGCAAACCGAAATGAGCGGCGCATGTTGAGGAGGAGGGGTTGGTTCAACGACGATGTCGAGATGATATTGGTTATGAAGCCAGTGAATAATAACAAGACCGCCGATGAAAAATGCGGTTGAGGCGACGAAATAAATCATGGGTTAGAGAACGCGAAGCGTGGAACCCCGCTCGGTCTTTTCAACTTCAATGCGTGTGGGGAAGGCATCCTTGAGTTCATCAAGATGCGTGATGACGAGAATTTTTGCAAAATCATTTTTCACGAGATTGATCGCTTCGATCAGCCGCTGACGTCCCTGCACATCCTGCGAGCCGAAGCCTTCGTCAATGACCAGCGTTTGCAACCGCGCGCCTTTGCGTTGTGCAAGGATTTCAGAGAGCGCCAGCCGAATCGCAAAGTTGACGCGGAAGGCTTCGCCGCCCGAATACATTTCGTAGTTTCGTGCGCCCGCCGCGTCGCTGATTTGAATATCAAGCGTCTCCTTCAGGTCGTCGCGTTTTTTATCTTTGAATCCAGTTTGTGTAGCGAAGCGAATGGACATTTGCCCATCGGATAAACGGTCGAGCAACTCGTTTGCCTTCTCCTCGATTTGCGGGAGCGCCTGTTCGATCAACAAGGCTGGGACGCCATTTTTTCCAAACGCGGTTTCAAGCGTTTTATGTTGTGCAATTTGTTTTTGCAGTTCTTCACGTTCCTTTTCAAACTCTGCTTTGCGCGCGCGCTGGGTCTTGAGAATATCCACGCGTTGTTGCGCGCCGCCGAGTTCACTGCGCGCCTTGTTTTCCTCTTCGCGCAGTCGGAACAAGCCGCGTTCCGCTTCATCAAGATTGGGCGCGTTCGTTTCCGCCTCTTTCAAAGCGGCAGAGGCTGTGTCATATTGCGTTTGCAGTTCTTCTGCCTCCTCTTTCCTCTTCCTTCTTTCCTCTTCCAGATTCGCAATTTCACCCTCAATCTGTTTGCTCACTTCCTTCGCCGATTTTAGATTACTATGTTCTTCATCCACACTTCGTTGTTCATTTTCCTTTTCACGCGCCTTGTCATGCGCGGACGCGTCGTAGCCGAGTTTCGCCAGTTCTTTGTTCAGTTTGGCAAGTTGCTTTTGTTCGTCCACTGCATACTTGCCGTTCTCCAGTATCTTTTCCACTTCTTTCAAACGTTTTCTGCCAGTAGATTCCCAATCCTTCGCGAGCGACTGCAAACGGTCCAGCCGTTCGGTGAGTTGCGAGATTTCGCTGGCATATTTCACGCGTTCGTTTTCGGCAGAAGAGAGAGTAGAGACTAGAGATTCGAGACTAGTGATCTGGTCGTTCAGATCAGCCGTTTCTTTTTGGTTGGCGCGGTAACTGTCGCCTTTCTCCTTGCCTTCATTCTCTAATTGTTTGAGCGTGGACTTGCGATGTTTTTCACTCAACTCCTGTCCGCACAACGGGCACGTCGCGCCATCCGCTGTTTTGAGCGATTCGATTCTTTCTTTGAGATTGTTCATATCCACTTTGAGCGAGTCGTTTTCCACTTTCAACGCGGCTTGTCGTTCGCGCCCCGCGTTTCTTTCACTTTCTATTTTTGCGCGATCACTGATCTTCCCCTCAGTTGTCTCTAACAGTTTTCGAGTCTTTTCAACTTCACTTTTCAACTCACTGCTCACTGCTGACTGATTACTGATCTCTTCTTCCTCCACCAGCAACGAGCGTTTCTCCTCATCTAACTTCGCCTTCTCCACCGCGATCTTTTCCTGTAACGGCGCGCGCTCTTTTTCGTGCTCATGAAATTCAGAGGCAGTCTTGTCCCACGCTTCCATTTCCTTGCGCGTTTTCTGCCAGGCTTTGTACGCAGACTCGATCTCCTTCGCGCGGTCCATGAGATCAGTATACGAGTTGCGGTCTGCCTCTTTATCGGCGAGACGAGTCTCCAGCGTGGATAGAGCCATGCGTGCGCGTTCGAGTCCTGCAAGCAGAGTCGCGGTCATCTTGCGTTGCTCGTTCAACAGCGCGGCGTTCTTCCTGAGAGTTTCCAGGATGGATTGCTGCGCCTCTCGCGCCGCCGATAATTGATCCAGCGACGATTGAAGTTCGCCCAGCCGATTCTTTCTCGCGTCCTCCTCGGCGAGTTCGGCATCAATTTCCGTCACGCGCCCGTCAATTTCATCCACGCGGCTTTCAATGGCTTTTCGTTTCTCAGCAGTTTTGTTTTTATATTCCTCCCATACTTCAAGCCCGAGAATGTTACTCAACACTTCCTTGCGCTTCGTGGCGTTTTGCTGGGTAAATTGATCTGCTTTGCCCTGCAAAAAAAAGGATGCGTTGACAAAGGTTTCATAATCCAGCCGCAGGGTTTGTTCGATGCGTATCTGTGTTTCGCGTGTAGTTTTCTCAGTGAGCGGTTTCCATGCCCCATTACTTTGAACTTGAAATTCCAGTACGGTACTTTTATTACGCGGCAGTGACCGTTGAATGCGATATGTATTCTCTTCATGCTTGAAGGTGAGAATGACTTCGGCGGCCCTCACGTCGGCGTGCAAATTGATCACGTCACTGCTTTTGCCGCGCGCTTCGCCGAACAGAGTCCACGTGATCGCATCCAGCAGGGACGATTTGCCCGCGCCGTTGCTCCCTGAGATACAAGCGAGATCGAACGCGTTGAAATCAAGTTCAACGGGGTCGCGATACGAAAGAAAACCTGCAATGCGTAGATGAATGGGAATCATAGGGAGATGTATGGATTATAATCGAACCATCATGCTCGAAGCCTCAGATGCCATAGCACGCCGCCGACTGACGTTGATCGTTGTCACACTTGCAACCCTCCCTTGCTATTGCATCGGGTGGCTTGCATTGGCGCTCGCGCCTGATTCGAATCCCCTCACACCGACTCCCACATTGACCTCCACAATTGGACCCACTTTGACAGGCACGCTTCAAATCCCCACCCTCAGCCTGACCCCGCCCATTGTCACAGGCACGATAACCAATACGCCAACCCTCACGCCCTCACCTACAGCCACTTCAACCCCGACAGTTTCATCAACCCCGTTCCAACCGATTACGAATACCCCGTCTGCAACTTTTATTCCCACGAGAACATCCACGATGACGCCCTCGCCTACCTTCACATCCACATTTATTTCAACAGCCACATATACACCTACGTTTACGCCATCTTTCACAATTACTTCCAGCGCGCCAACAAACACACCTTCTATCACTCCCTTCCCCACTGCAACCGCCCCATAAAATGACAGATATCCTGCCTTTTCTAAAATCATTGATCTCTGCTTCTGGAGTCTCAGGGTATGAGACTCCGGTTGCGAAATTGATCGAAGAAAAGTGGCGTCCGCTTGTGGACGAAGTCAGCATCAGCCGCGTAGGTTCATTGCATGGACTCAAGAAAGGCTCAGCGAAAAGTAAACGCTCCTCCGTGATGATCGCCACGCACATGGACGCGATTGGCATGATGGTCACAAAAGTCACGGACGGATTTTTGCACATCACCAATGTCGGCGGCATTGATGTGCGCGTGCTACCGGGCGCGTTCGTCACTGTTCACGCGAGCAATGGGGAGGAGTTGCCTGCCGTGGTCGCCATGCCCTCTGCAAAGTTATTACCTGAGACTCTAAGCGGCGGCGATGTACTTGAAATCGGTTATCTTTTGGTGGATACCGGTTTAACCACGCGCGAAGTAGAGAGGAAAGTTCGTGTGGGTGACCTGGTCTCGTTTGCGAACGAGCCGATTGAACTGGCAGGCGACATAATCTCTGGTCACACGATTGATAACCGCGCCTCCGTCGCCGCGCTGACGGTTTGTTTGGAGGAATTGCAGACCAAAGCTCATGTTTGGGATGTGTGGGCAGTGGCGACAGTGCAGGAAGAGACAAGTTATCTGGGTGCGTACAGTTCTGCTTTTGCAATTCGCCCCGATATTGCCATCGCAGTGGATGGAACTTTTGCCAAAGGACCTGGCGCGAACGGCTGGCAGTCACACCCGATGGGAAAGGGTGTAGGGCTATGTATGGGTCCGAACATGCACCCGTTCCTGCATGAGAAGCTCACGGAACTGGCGGAGAAACTTGAAATCCCTTGGTTTCTGGATGTCACGACCGATCATTCCGGGACAGATGCGTACCCCATGCAGGTGACAGCCGAAGGAATTCCGACAGCGTTGGTCGAATTCCCGATCCGCTACATGCACACGCCGGTTGAGTCTGTTGCAGTCAAAGACATTCAACGCGCAGGGCGTTTGCTTGCCGAGTTCATCGCCTCACTCGACGCGAACTTTCTCGAATCAATTACCTGGGAAGATTAATCGCCCAATTCTCTAATTCTCCAATCATCATTACCAATTACAACCACAACTACCAATCTCTAATCTCCAGTCTCCAATTCTCAAATTACCAATACATCCTGCAACACCACCCTCATTACAACAACCCCATGCCAACCTTCGGAAACGCTCAACTCAAACTGCTCGAAAAACTTTGCAATGTCATTGCCGTGTCTGGTGATGAGGGCGAGGTGCGGAAAATCGTACTCGAAGAGATCAAAGATTTTGCAGACAACGTCCGGGTGGACGCGATCGGCAATGTACTGGCGACCAGGCTCGGGCGGGGGAAGCCTGCGTTGAGCCGTGTCGAAACGAAGCGTTTGAAAGTCATGCTCAACGCGCACATGGATGAAGTCGGCTTTCTGATTGTTGGCGATGACGGCGAAGGAATCTATCGCTTTGAAATGGTCGGCGGAATTGATGTCCGTCATATTGTTGGCAAGCAAGTGTTTGTTGGCAAAGAGCGCACGCCGGGTGTGATTGGTGGCAAGCCGATCCATTTGATGGATGCGAGTGAGCGCACGCGAAAAGTTCCGCTCGATGGTCTTCGCATTGATCTCGGTCTCGCGGGCAAGGCGAAGATCGGTGACCGTGCGGGCTTTGCGACAAGGTTTCGCCGCGTGGGTCCTTCGATTATGTCGAAAGCGATTGATGATCGCATCGGAGTTGCCACAGTGATCGAGTTGTTCAAACACGCCCCATCGAATATTGATTTGTGCGCGGCATTCACGGTGCAGGAAGAGATTGGTTTGCGCGGCGCGAAAGTGGCGGCGCAATCTTTCAACCCTGATCTTGCGATTGCGATTGACTCAACGCCCGCGAATGATTTGCCCGATTTTGACGGCAACGAAAACATGACCTACAACACCAAACTCGGACTCGGTCCCGCGATCTATCTTGCAGACGGCTCGACTCTTCACGACCCGCGGCTTGTTCGCTTTCTACAAACTGTCGGCGAAGCTGAATCGATTCCGCATCAACTGCGCCAACCCGGCGGCGGCGGCACGGACTCGGGCGCGATCCAACGTTCGCTCGCGGGCATTCCAACGGTATCGGTCTCTGTGCCGCATCGTTATACCCATTCGCCCATCAGCATCGCGCGCGTGGACGATTGGAAAAACACATTGAATCTTCTGCACGCCGCGTTGAAGAAGATCACGCCTGAGTTGATTGCGAAGAGATAATGTTTCATCTGGTGGTCGAGTAGACAGCGGTGATCGTCCGCTGTCGTATCGAGACCACATTCTCGTAATTACTATATTTTTGTTACCGATGGTCTCGATACGCCCCTCTAAACCCATTCGGGGCTACTCGACCATCAGGAGTAAATAAGAAAAGTAACCATGAATGGATTAATTGCTCTCGTTGGCGCCGGTGAATATTTGCCCGTAATGGACGATGTTGACCGCTACCTGCTTGCCAGCGTCAACTCGAAAACACCGCGAGTCGTGTGTCTTCCCACCGCGGCAGGGCAGGAAAGCGATGAAAGTATCAATCGCTGGTCGCGCATGGGAGTGGAACACTTCCAAAAGTTGGGCGCGGACGTGCAATCGCTTCGCATCATTGACAAAGAGTCCGCGAACGACGCGCAATACGAATCTACATTGGAAAACGCGGATTTCATCTATTTCTCCGGGGGCGACCCCATGTATCTTTACAAAACCATGATAGGCTCGCGCGCATGGGTGGCTATGCAAAAAGCCTGGAGTAAAGGTGCGGTCTATGCCGGTTGCTCGGCAGGCGCGATGATCCTCTCGAAGCGCATCCCAAGTTTTCGTCTCGCTCAAACCGTCGAAGGATTTGGGATCATCCCTGCTGCTTTTCTTCTCCCGCATTTCGATGCATTTCCGATCATGGTTAAGCCGCTTACCTTTGCGCTGAAAGCCCAACTCAAAAAAGGCGAGCGCATGATCGGCGTGGACGAGAACACCGCGCTGGTCGGCACGCTTCGACAGGCTCAGCGCGGCGGTGAATGGAAAGTGATGGGTCAAAGCAAAGTGCACGTATTTACAAAAGCAGGCAGCCAATCCTATAAAGACGGGCAAACTTTATCGCTACCTTGATACCTTACACGCTTAAAATTTGGACGCAGATGAACGCTGAAAACGCTGATTCCTTCTTGTTTTTTCAAACACGTGCTCTTAAAAATCTGCGTTCGTCTGCGTTTTTCAGAGTCCCGAATTAAAGTCCAAGGTAATCAGATTGCTACCCTAATTCTCCAATTCTCTAATCTCCAGTCTCAAACTACCCGCCACCTCAAGTACAACGCCCCTCCCATGAAACAACTCCTCAAAACCCTCACTGAAACCTTCGGACCTTCCGGCTATGAAGAAAACGTCCGCAAACTGGTGCGCGCTGAAGTCAAACCGCTTGCCGATGAAATCAAAGTGGATGCGCTTGGCAATCTCATTGCGCGCAAACGGCCCGCAAAGTACACGAAAGACACAAAAAAGATCATGGTCGCC
>Ga0247727_10008490_pt1 | contig 19046 bp, 16 predicted proteins | sample WisWelCaveWW1625_FD_202498 | JGI IMG/M metagenome (GOLD analysis project Ga0247727, IMG submission 202498) | Biofilm microbial communities from Wishing Well Cave, Virginia, United States - WW16-25 | ecosystem: Environmental > Aquatic > Deep subsurface > Groundwater > Cave microbial mat | place... | reverse complement strand
GGTTGGTGAATTTCCCTTTATCGAAAAAATACTTGCAGTGGCGGCAGCCGTATTCCAAATCGTTATGCGACATGTGCTCGCGCAGCTTCTTCGCATTGGCTCCGTTCCATATTTCGTCAATGCTGTTGTGAGGATACCTGCCCAGCTCTATATCACGGTTATAGGAACACACAAGCACCTGCCCGCTGAATGAAAAGGTGAGGCTGTTGTACGGAAGATAGCAGAAAAGAGGCTTTGGTCCTCCGGGCCTGAATCTGTTGAACTCCGAATAGAGTTTTTTATCGAGAGGCTGAAAGCCCGCTTCAAGGGCTTCCCGATACCTTTTGCCTTCGTTGAACGTAGTTTTCAGCGACCTTAAATAGCTTAGCATTGATTTTTCCGCATTACGAATCCAATGTAGCAAAATTACAGGAAACGGGTGCTACCCCTTTGTATTTTCCGCCTTAGGCGGAGAAACGCCCGCCCAAAGCCGACCGTGATATAGCCAGAGAGTATGAAAAATTGCTTTCAGAAAAACGAAGGCTCTGTTTTATTTAGTTTTGCCGGACACTTGCTGGATTAAAAAAATCGAAACAACATGAATTATGATTTGATAGTCATCGGCACGGGACCGGGCGGTTATGTGGCAGCTATCCGCGCTTCGCAACTTGGGTTGAAAACCGCGGTGGTGGAGCGGGCGGAGCTGGGCGGCATCTGCCTCAACTGGGGATGCATTCCCACTAAAGCCCTTTTGAAAAGCGCGCAGGTGTTTGAATACATCAAACATGCCTCAGACTATGGAATCGAAGTGAAAGATGCGAAGCCTGATTTTTCATCCATCGTGAAAAGAAGCCGCGAGTCGGCAAACTCGATGAGCAAAGGTGTGCAGTTCCTGATGAAAAAAAACAAGATTGATGTGATTGTGGGAACGGGAAAATTAAAACCCGGGAAGAAAGTAGCGGTTACCGACAGCAGCGGAAAAACAAGCGAATATACCGCCAACCATATCATTCTCGCCACAGGCGGCAGGTCAAAGGAGCTTCCGAATTTGAAGACAGACGGAAAGAAAGTGATTGGCTACCGCGAGGCGATGGTGCTGCCGCAAAAGCCGGAGAGCATGGTGGTGGTGGGCGCGGGCGCCATCGGTGCCGAGTTCGCTTATTTCTGTGCCGCGCTCGGCACGAAAGTGACGCTGGTGGAATTCCTCCCGCGCATCGTGCCGAATGAAGATGAAGAAGTTTCAAAAGAATTGCTGCGCAGCTTCAAAAAGCAGGGCATCGAAATCATGGTCAGCTCGTCTGTGGAAGCGGTGGACGCCAGCGGAAAGCTGTGCAAGGTGAAAATAAAAACTCCCAAGGGCGAGCAGCAAATAGAAGCGGAAATTGTGTTGTCTGCCGTTGGCATTTCCACCAACATTGAAAACCTTGGCTTGGAAGAAACGGGCGTGAAGACGGAGAAGGGCAGGGTAGTGGTGGATGATTTTTACAAAACCAATGTGCCGGGCGTCTATGCCATTGGCGACATCGTGAAAGGTCCCGCGCTGGCGCATGTGGCGTCTGCCGAGGGCATCCTCTGCGTGGAGAAAATTGCAGGGCAAAATCCAGAGCCGCTCGATTACAATAATCTTCCTTCCTGCACCTACTGCCAGCCTGAAATCGCATCGGTGGGCTACACCGAGGAGCAGGCAAAAGCCGCGGGCTACACGGTGAAGGTGGGCAAATTCCCGTTCACCGCATCGGGCAAAGCCACTGCCGCGGGCGCGCGCGAAGGATTCATCAAAGTGATTTTCGATGCCAAGTACGGTGAATGGCTGGGCGCTCATTTCATCGGGGCGAATGTCACCGAGCTCATTGCCGAAGCGGTGGTAGCGCGCAGGCTCGAAACCACCGGGCACGAAATCATCAAATCCGTTCACCCGCACCCCACCATGTCAGAGGCGATTATGGAAGCGGTGGCTGCCGCTTATGGCGAGGTGATACATTTGTGAGTTGGGTGTTGCGTGTTGTTAAAAAAAGAATTCTCAGGAAGAAATCAATTTCTACACGAAGTAATTAAACAAATTGGGGTTGCTGTTCACTTCCTCGAAGTTTACCTGGTATTTTTTCATCCGTTCAATCAACCCCGTGTAATCATCTTTTTTGACCAGCTCGATGCCAATCAGCGCGGGTCCGTTTTCGCGGCTGTTCTTTTTGGTGTATTCAAACAGGCAGATGTCGTCAGCGGGACCGAGCACGTGGTTCACGAATTCCTTCAGCGCGCCCGCGCGCTGCGGAAAGCGGATGATGAAATAATGCTTCAGCCCCTCATAGAGCAGGGAGCGCTCTTTTATTTCGGAGGTGCGCATGATGTCGTTGTTGCCCCCGCTCACCACGCACACTACGTTTTTCCCTTTGATTTTGTCGCGGTAAAAATAGAGCGCGCTGATGGTTAATGCGCCTGCCGGCTCCACGACAATCGCTTCTTCATTGTAAAGGCGCAGAATCATGGTGCAGACTTTTCCTTCGGGCACGAGGAGCAGGTCATCGAGCGCTTCGCGGCAGATGCTGAAGGTGAGCTCGCCCACCCTCTTCACCGCAGCGCCATCCACGAAGTTGTCAATCTCACTGAGCGTAACGACTTTCCCTTGTTTTAGCGATTCTTTCATGGCGGGCGCGCCTTCCGGCTCCACCCCGATTATTTTTGTTGCCGGGCTTAGCTGCCGGAAACAACTGCCTACGCCCGATGCCAAGCCGCCTCCGCCAATCGGCACAAAAAGAAAATCAATGGGTTCTTTCAAATCTTCGAGAATCTCCAGCCCGACAGTTCCCTGCCCTTCAATCACTTTTTCATCCTCAAAAGGGTGAATGAAAACTTTGTTGTTCTTCGTGCAGTCTTCGAGCGCCACGCGGTAGGCATCATCATAAGTATCACCCGCCAGAATCACTTCCACCTTGTCCTTCCCGAACATCTTCACTTTGTCAACCTTCTGCTTCGTGGTGGGATTGGGCATGTAAATTTTCCCCCTGATGCCCAACTGATAACAGGAATAAGCGACACCCTGCGCGTGGTTGCCGGCACTGGCGCACACCACACCCTTAGCCGCCTGCTCCTTCGAAAGGGACGAAATCTTATTGTAAGCTCCTCTCAGCTTGTAAGAGCGCACCACTTGCAGGTCTTCACGCTTCAAATAAATATTGCAGCCAAACTCATCGGATAGATTTGCGTTGTGTGCAAGAGGCGTGTGAAGCGCAACACCCTTGAGTTTCTCCCGTGCAGCTTTTATATGTTCGATTGAAATGAGTTTTATTGTGCCGGAAGTTTCCATTGAAGCGGTTTTGATTTTCTGTAATTAGGGCAAGATACTCTTCAATTCCTCATATCGCTCATCAAATGTTTTCGTTCCACCGCAGCCACCGGCTGTTTTGTGCTCATTGATTTTCTCAACCCGGTCATCTGAACTGGGGTGCGTGCTCAGAAACTCAGGGAAATAACCTTCCTCCTTTTTTTCCTGCAGCTTTTCAAAAAATCCCGCTGCACCTGCCGCATTATAGTTTGTTTCGCACAAATATTTCACCGAATACTCATCCGCCTCTTTTTCATCACTCCTTGAAAATTTAAGCGATATCAATCCCCGTGCAATATCTCCCAGAATGGCTATATCATTTCCCAGCACCACCCGCAGAAGAAGGGAAACGCCATAAGATTTGGTAAGCTGCTCCGTAGAGTGCCGCTTGTCGGCATGGGCTATTTCATGCGCCAGCACTCCTGCAAGCTGGTCTTCGCTGTCAAGAAATTTCAGCAGCCCGGTGTAAACATAAATGTATCCTCCCGGTGCGCAGAAAGCATTCAGCACGCTGTCATCCTGAATGATTTTCAACTCCCACGCGAATTCATCCTTATACAGGATGATTCCTGAATTGAGTATGCTGTCGCGAATGCGGTGCAAATACTCGTATGTCGTGCGATATTTTTCTTCATCAAGAATGGGATATTCATCCGGCTTGGAAGTGATTTCGTCCTTCAGCTTCAAGCCAAGCCTTTTGTCTTCCTTAATGGAAAACAGGTTGACGCCCTGGTTGTTCTTGCAGGAATTGAGAACAAACAAGCAGATAAACATCAGCGAAATGGATGACAAAACCGACTTCTTCATTTGAATTTGTTTGCTAAGATAAAATTGATTCTTCTTCAATTGAAAAATTCCGAGGGACCCGCTTTGAGGCTTTCCGCATTTCCGTTTTGAACCGGATACAGGGTGATTTCATAAATCTTGTAGCCGAGCGTATCTCCGGAGCGACTGTGCTGCATTTGGATGATGTTGATTTCCTGCCGGAAAATTTCAAAGCGGACATTGCGGTTGAAGCCTCCCCTTAATTCTTCATTGTTGAGCAATTGCAGGCTATCGTTCCAGTCATTGCCGAAGAGAACCTTCAGATAATAATTCCCGTCAGGAATATTCTTCATGATGAAATCCTCGCCCGCGCGGATGTAGTTGTTGCGCACGGTTTGCCGTGTCTGCCAATCAGCAAGCAGCACCACGGCATCATGCGCTTTGCTGTTATGGAACAGGATGCGGTTCATAGAATTCACATCAAGTATTCCCGCGCCATAAATATTTTCATAAGGCGACATTCCGGTTGAAAGATGAACATCGCTTAAGCCGAGCGCAAGCGGAGCAGGATGCTGCGGCAGTTCGTTGCGCAGGTAGGGAATAATATCGAACTGGTAAATGTTGTACCCGATGAGGAAAGAATAAAACACTATCAGCGTGCTGACTACGGCTGATTGAAATTTTTCAAACCTCGATGCCGGACGGATTCTAACCAAGTCAGGAGGCAGATTGACCTTGATGTAAACCGATTCGGAAAGAATCTTTATTCCTCCGGAGATGAATGCTGCGGGACCGATTTCATTATATCCCGCATATTTTGGCTTCAGCAGGTAGATGATTTCAACTTCGGGAAAACCTGCTCCGGGCGGGAAGGATGAATTGATAACTGGACCTTCCACGACATCAAAGCGGTGCAGCCCGCTCATCGCCACCTTGGTGTTGTTCTGGAAAATCGAAATGGTTACCTGAACTGCTTCGTCAAGAAGAACAACGCGCTTATCCACATAAATCCTGATTTTACTTCGGTCAATTACCGAACGGACCAATATTTCAGTGTAAGTATTCTTCACCCCACGCAAAAATCTCAAGTCATAATCTCTTCTTTTCTCGGGATCAGAAAGAACTTCATAGGCTTTGTGTATGGACGAGAAAATTTCGATAGCCTGCAGGTCATCCGGATTCTTATCCGGATGATATTTCAGGGCGAGTTTTCGAAACGCGGCTTTAATCTCATCAATGGAAGCGGTTTCGCTTACGCCCAAAATCCTGTAATGGTCAGGGGAAGCCATGGTAAACAATATAACGGCAGCCGGCTGCTTTTAGGTTGCAACCGGGCAAGAAAATTTACTTCCGGTAGGTCAGTCTGTAAAATTCAAAGATGCTCAGGCACACCCGGTCAATATCTTCAATTGTCAGGTCATAATACAGCGGCAGGCGCAGCAGGCGTTCGCTTTCTTTTGTGGTGTGCTTGTCCTCACCATGAAATCGTCCATTCTGTCTTCCGAATTCAGAGGAATGAAGCGGCACATAATGGAAGGTGGCAAAGATTCCCTGCGATTTCAGAAATGCCATTAGGGAAGTACGCTCTTCAAGGTCGCGTGTTTTTATGAAAAGATTGTGAGCATTATGCTCGCAATGAGGAGGCACCACCGGCAGTTGAATCAAGCCTTTCTCTTCCAGTTCTTTCAGCCGCGTGATGTAGCCGTTCCAATGCGATTTGAATTTTGAGATGATTGATTCGGCATTCAGGAGCTGCGCATACAGGAAAGCTGAGAGGATTTCCGATAAATAAAAATTAGAGCCGCGGCTTTTCCATTCATAGTTGCCTGCTTCGCCTCTCATGAATTCAGCTTTGTTTGTTCCAAACTCATAATAATATTCGAGACGCTTATCGGGCATCTTATCATTCACCGAAATGGCGCCACCTTGCCCGCAGGTGATGTTTTTCAGATGGTCGAAGCTGAAAGCGGATGCATCACCGAATGTTCCCAAAAACTGGCCCTTGTATTTTGCTAAAATTCCATGAGCATTGTCTTCAACAAGCAACAGGTTGTTTTTTTGCGCAATCTTTTTGATGTCATCATATTCGCACCCGACACCTGAGTAGTTAATCGTCACAATCACCCGGGTCCTGGAGGTGATTGCGTTTGTTATGAGTTTTTCATCAATGTTCATGGTGTCAGGCTTGACATCCGTGAAAACCATTCTTGCTCCGTTTGCCACAAAGGCGTTGGCGCAGGTTACAAAGCCGAAAGAGGGCATGATGACTTCATCGCCAGGCTTAATGTCGCATAGGACAGCGGAAAGCTCCAAAGCCTGAGTGCATGACTTCGTGAGAAATACTTCCCTGCCTAAGTATTCCTTTAGAATATTCAAAACTTTGTTTGAAAATTCCTTTTCCCTCAAAAGGTCGGGATGGGAATCAATTTCCCTGAGATAATCCCATTCACCATGAATAATGGTAGGTCTGAAAAATGGGATGACAGCAGTTTTGGTCAAACTCATTCACGCAAAATACCCGATTTCACTGAAAAAAGAAAAAGCCAATATTCAGACAAGGATGCCTAGTCCATCTTAATCCATGTGCTGTTTACACCAGTGTATTCAAATTCCGCCTGTCTTTTTGCATCCTCTATTGTTTCATGCCAGGTATCGGTAATTGCCCCCACTCCTTATCACAATAGAATAAGTAGCATCCGTTGTCATTTTCATATTTACAGATTGCAAGCCCGCTGATTTTTACTAACTCACCACCTACAAGATGTTTTGTATTTCCTGTTGATTGGCTTTCGTTGACCAGAGCATAATACATTATTCGGGCTCCGTCAATTACGTCCGGCACGTTTCTATTCATTCCAATCGGTTAAAAGCATGCCCCATCAACTTATATAAGCAGGGATTGTGTGCAAACATAAAAAAAGCCAGCCGGCAGTTGCCGGTTGGCTTTGCTCCTCCTCTAGGATTTGAACCTAGGACCTACTGGTTAACAGCCAGCCGCTCTAACCAACTGAGCTAAGGAGGAATTTCCCGTTTTAAACCATTCTTTATCCTTACCGGATTTCAAAACTTCTCTCTTTTCACCCTAACCACTGAGCTAAGGAGGAGTGTTCAAAGAATCGGGACGCCAAATTTAGCCGAAGCGGATAAATAATACAATATTTGCTGGGCATTTTAAAAATATTTACGCTTATGAGCCTTTTGATAGTCGGCACCGTGGCTTTTGATGCGATTGAAACGCCTTTCAGCAAGACCGACCGCATTGTGGGGGGCGCTGCAACGTACATTTCCTGGGCAGCTTCTTATTTTACAAAAGACATCAACCTGGTTTCAGTTGTCGGTGATGATTTTCCGAAAGATGAAATTGCGGCACTGCAAAAGAGGGGAATCAATACGGAGGGACTTCAGATCATCAGCGGGCAGAAATCATTTTTTTGGTCGGGAAAGTATCATTTAGACATGAATACCCGCACCACTTTGTCCACTGAGTTGAATGTGCTGGCAGAGTTCAATCCGGTTCTTCCCGAGAAATACAAGACGAGCGAATTCCTGATGTTGGGAAATCTTACGCCTCAAATTCAAGTCAAGGTAATCGAGCAAATGAAAAAAAAACCCCGCCTTATTGTGCTCGACACCATGAACTACTGGATGGATACCCAGCGTGAAGCGCTGGATAAGGTGTTAAAGATGGTGGATGTGCTTGCCATCAATGATGAAGAGGCGAGGCAACTGTCACAGGAGTTCAGCCTCATCAAAGCTGCGCGTAAAATTTTAAAACTGGGTCCGCGCTACTTAGTCATTAAAAAGGGAGAGAATGGCGCGTTGCTGTTTCATGAAAGTGATGTGTTCTTTGCCCCTGCCATTCCGCTTGAGGAAGTATTTGACCCCACCGGAGCAGGGGATACGTTTGCAGGAGGATTCATCGGGCATGTGGCTTCATCAAAGGATATTTCTTTTGACAGCCTCAAGCGCGGAGTGGTGTTCGGTTCGGCAATGGCATCATTCTGCGTTGAAAAATTCGGAATCGAAAGACTGAAAAACGTCAGTCAGGATGAATTGGACGACCGGGTCAGGGAATTTATTGACCTGGTTCAGTTTGATATTTCCTTAGAAGATTAAGTCAATCCGCCTGTATCATTTATCCGCCCTTTTCCTTTCTTCTCCTAAGTGAATTCAGGTAAGTATTTCCCCTTATCATCATTTGCCGAAACTTATTTAAAACTTGTAAAAAGATTTGCCGGCCGCTGTTTTTCAGATTAAATTGTAAAAGAAAAAACCAGTTGCTTCGTTATCATCATGTCAATTGTAAACCAACAAATCATTTTGCCTATGAAGAAGAATGACACCATCAATTTTGTTTTCCTGTTTCTCTGCCTTCTTTTACTTGGATTTGTTTACCTGAATAACAAGATGCCTGAGTCTCCGCGCCATTTCAACCAAAAGGCGTGGCATCAATCGGCACCTCCGGCAGGCAATTCCGTGAGATAAGCAGCTTATCGCAAAGTGAGCCGCAGGACCATGCTGTTAACAAGCAGCATGAATGCGGCAACGGCAAATCCCAGCGTCAGTGGAAGCGTGTGTTGAACTGCAACTACAAATCCGTTTTTGGCAAAGAATCCATGTAAATAGTTTACTGCAAAGTGCTGGCTTATCAATGAAATGACCAGGACAAGGAGCAGCACCATCATGAATTGCAAGCTAAGAATGCGGCTGATGGATAGCCGCGTGTATCCGAGATTAATCAAAGCATCCACTTCTTGTTTCGCACGCGACAGAATGAGTTGAAAATTCAGAACAAAAATCACCAAGGATAAAATGACGAAAATAAGCCCGGTTGCAGCCGCTATGGTCACCACCATCTTTAGCACGCCTCCCGCTTTTTGAAGCTGCATCCTTTCAGAATTGGCGGCATATTTTTTATCATCCAGAAATTTCTTTAGCCGTTCATCACCGGCATCCCTCACTTCGATTATCAGCCTCGATGGCGCTTTCGCCCCGCTGCCGAATTCTTCGTTTGCCCATTTCATGAAATCTTCCGGCACGAGTACCGAGGGAATTCGCTCGCTGAAAGCGACCACTCTTGCAGATAAGTTTTGTTTTCGTCCATTTCCCGAAATAGTCACTTCAAACGGAATCATCTGGATGGCGGCAGGCGGCAGTTGCGGCAAGCCTTGCGTCATCGCGTAACCGAAATTGTAAAGGTTGAGAAATTCAGTGGAGATAATCACGGGGATGAATTTCTTTTCTGGTTCCCATTTAAATTCTGCAGGCTTGTTGTCTATGAACGTATCGGGCACTGATTCGAAAAACAAATCGGTGCTGAAGCCCAACTGGATAGAGAGGTTGGCTGAGATGCGAAACTGATTGGTTAGAAAAGCTCCGACAGAACTGATGAAATCCTGCCGGCTCAGGGTGTCTATCTCGCTTGCCGAAAATCCTGAAACGCTTTTGTCAAATGTGTTTAGAAGCGTTACCTGTTTATTGATGATGAGGTAGCTGGATTTATTTTCCTTGCCCTGCTGCGTTGCAAGCACTTTCTGCAAATCGAGGTACAATTGCACCGATACCAGCATGATAAAAAGCCCGATGCAAAAACCGGCTCCAGCAATGTAAAGCTGCCACTTGCCTTGCCGGCTCAATAGTATTTTCCAAAGCAACAGATTCATCACACGGTAATTGTTTGGTCATAAGGGAATAGGGAATCTTTCCCGAGCGCTGTTACAAGCATCCCTGCCTGGCGTTTTTTACATTCTTCAGCAATCAGGGTTGCTGCAAGCTTTAAGTTTTCTGCGTCAAGATGACTGAACGGTTCATCCAACAGGAGCCAGTCAAATGGCTGCACCAACGCTCTGATAATCGCGATTCGCTGCCTTTCCCCAAATGACAGGATACCGCATTTTTTTTGAAGCAAGTGAGCGGAATTCATCCGGGATGCCATCTCTTGAATGTGTTCTTTGCCGCAATATTTTGTCAGTCGCAGCTTGAGCAGAATGTTTTCCCAGCCGGTGAGTTCGCCAAAGAGCATGAGTTCCTGAAAAACGATAGAGAGGCTCCGTTGGCGCAATGTCGCCCATTTTGCTGAATTGAATTTGTCAATGGTTTCACCATCAAGCAAAACTTTTCCTGAAAAATCTTTCCTTCTTCCGTAGAGAATGTGGATGAGGGTAGTTTTCCCTTTGCCGGATTCAGCCTGGATGCAAATGCATTTCCCGCAACCGAATTCAAATGACCTGTTCCATACCTCCGATGCGGATACATCTGTTTCTTTCAAAGGCTCCGGCAATAGATTTTCGAGTCGAAAAACCACGATGAGTGTGAGCTTGGTTTACTTTCCTGAGGAAATAATTTTACAATAGTGATGCTGATTGCCGGCAACGAATTGCAGAAAATAAATTCCGGGAATTTGCGGAACAACGAGGGGAAAGGAATGCAATCCGTTGGCGAATGATTCGGACTGCCTTGATAATATTTTTCCACCTGCGTCAGTCAGGGCTATCATCACTTCAGAATTTTTCCACAAATAAAACTCTACCATGAGAACGGAAGATGCGGGGTTAGGATAAACCTGAAGTGCAATGTCGTTTTGAGGACTTCCATTTATTGCGGTATAACTTATGGCAGCCTGAACCGCGCTGTACGCATTCACTCTTCCAAATCCTAATTCCCTTGACCATGCTCCCGCATATTTTGATTGGTCGTAGTTATATCCACCAACTTTATCGGCAGTGCTGGCGAGAATATACCGGGCATCGGAGGCTTTCAACTCAGGTCTAACCGATAAAATCAAAGCCATCACGCCTGCCACATTCGGGCAAGCCGCAGAAGTGCCGTTAAAATCAATGGAATAGCTTCCCGCTGCAAAACCTTTGTTTCCAATCATGTCCGTAGTGGAGATTTTAACTCCCGGAGCCGCAACGTCAAGCGCGCCATCGTAGTTGCCTCCCCATGTTTCGCCATCGCAGGATGACGGGCTTTTCCTTTCATCGCACATGCTGGTGGCGGTGACGGCAATCGTTCCTTCCAGCGAGCTGGGCCAAATCGGAGCTGATGCATTTTCATTACCGGTAGAAAAAAGCAGGGGTGTTCCCTTTCCGTTTCGTCCGTTGGCGAGGGCATTGTCAATGGCTTCTTCAACCAGCGAAACCGGACCGGGTAAAAGGCTGAATAAGATAGACGGCACGCCCCACGAATTGCTCATCACATCCGCCCCGGCTTGTGCCGCCCAGTTGATGCCATCAGCCATCCATTGTGTCGTGGAATAGGGAATCACGCCCACGTCCGTTGTGCCGATGGTTGTATCCACGTAGTAAAAGATTTTTACCGGGATGATTTTGCACAAAGGCGCCACCCCTGCCACTCCGGTTCCATTGTCGGTTACGGCAGCCGCAATGCCTGCGCAGCAAGTTCCGTGTCCGTCATTCGGATATTTTGTGTTGGGGTAGCCATTGCTTCCACCGCCTGTGGCGTCAAAGCCGTGAAGCAGATTTCCCGTCAAATCAGGATGCAGCGTGTCAACACCCGAATCGAGGATGGCGATTTTAACAGAGGTGTCTCCCCGCGTGATGTTCCAGGCTTCTTCCACGGACATATCCGCGCCAATCGTTCCGCTGCCTTGAATGCTTGTTCCGTCATTGCGCAAATGCCATTGGCGGACGAAAATGGGGTCGTTGGTGGTTACAACCGGATTGAACAGAAGGTTGGGATGAACGTATTCGAACTTGCTCATCTCCGCGAGCTTGCAGGAAAGCTCCAGGGAATTCAACCCGGAAGATTTTTTTGGAGCGACTATTAAAACACTCTTGTCGAATGAATAAGCGCCAACCATTTCAAAGCCCAACTGTTCGCAAATCCGGTGCAATTCGTTTTCCTGTCCGGCATTTTTAGTTTTTACAAAAATTTCACGAAGAACCGGAACCTCATTATTGCCGCTTGTCAAAACCGGATTTGCAAAAACCACATTTGGATGCGAGCTTAATTGCCGCAATATTTTCTTTAACTCAGAATAATCAGCCGCCTTCTTTTTCAGCCTTGCGATAATCACAGGCGGATATTCGAGCCTGATGCTGTTTGAGTAAATATCCAGGCAGGGCGAATTCTCAAAAAAGGATTCCATTTGCCTTGCTGAAATATTTTCATTGAACTGAAGAATTACCTTATTCAGGCTGATGCTTCGCTCTGCTTTTAAGATGCCTGATTCACCCAGAACTGCTGATGCGAGCAGAACCAAAGGCAGGAGAATGGCGAACTGTTTCATTCGGTTCTAAAGATAGGTTTCCTGAGTATCTCAAGGAAAATCTTTTATCCGCTTGCATTTCAACTTTGCTCCTTCAATTTCGTATAATCACCCATCTATCTTTGTATCTTTAATCAAACCTTTTCAGATGAAGCTCACAGGCTGCTGGATTTTTGCTGTTTTATTTCCTTTTCTTTCTTTCGGGCAAATCTGGAAGCAAACCGGCACTTTTCAGGAAATTCCTTTTTATAAAAAACCCGGAAGCATTTCAATCCATCTCAATAACTACATGTTCTCCAAAAGAAAGGTGGCTACACCCCCCGTTAATGTCATCGCGGAAGTTACAGCCGCAAAAAATCTCACGTTGGGTCCGATGTTTACCTATTTCCAGTTCAAGCGCTCAGAGTTTGAAGCCACCAACGCCACGCGCTGGGTGAACCCGGAGCTGCGTTACCATGAATTTATGATTGGACTGAAAGCAGAGTATCACATCAATTCTGTCATCGAAAAAATAATTAACAAGAAAATACCTCAGCACATTGTTGATACCTATGCTGCCGGCTGGGGAGGTTATTCTTTTGTTAAAGTAAACAGCCCTGACGCGGAAGAAGAACAGGTCAGCAACAACGAAAAATTCAGAGGAGGACTCGCTATCGGTGCCAGAAGCCTTGTGCTTAAATGGATGGGATTCTCCTTAGAAGGCGGCTACTCCTCTTACGGATACTGCTCTTTCGGATTATTCTTCGTGGCGAGGTAGTTCTCTGCCAACCGTTAAATAGCAATACTTTCCTTTCGGTCTTAAATGGTTTTCTATCTTTAACGCTGCTCATTATTATCTGCAGCTTATGACCAATCATTTCCTGTCGGGTGTCAGTTTCCCGGATTTCTCGCTCCCGCTGAAAGACCCCGTTTTGGTGTTTTCGCTCATGCTGTTCATCATTCTGCTTGCTCCGATCGTATTGCGCAGGTTCCGGATACCGGGCATCATCGGGCTGATTGTGGCTGGTGTGGTTATCGGTCCGCATGGGTTAAATTTTCTGGAACGAAACGATGCCATCAATCTTTTCGGTACTGTGGGGCTGCTATACATCATGTTCCTTGCCGGTCTTGAACTGGAGCTTACCGAGTTTAGGAAATACCGCCACCGCAGCCTGTTGTTCGGAGTATTTACCTTCTTCATTCCTTCATTGCTTGGTTTTCCTGTTTGCTATTATTTTCTGGAATATGACCTGACGGCCTCCCTGCTGATCTCAAGCATGTTTGCCACTCATACGCTGATTGCCTATCCTATTGTAAGCAGGCTGGGAATTGCACGGAACGAAGCCGTTGCAATTGCAGTGGGCGGCACCATCATCACTGACACCGCTGTTTTGATTCTGCTTTCCGTTATTACCAGCTCTGCAAATGGCCAGCTCGACCATGAATTTTGGACGCGCCTGGCTATTTCGATTGCAGCCTTTTCAGCCATTGTTATATTTCTATTCCCGCCTATGGCGCGATGGTTTTTTAAAAATATAGAAGGTGAAAAAACTTCGCAGTACATCTTCGTGCTCGCCATGCTCTTCCTTGCCGCCTTTTTGGCAAAACTTGCAGGGCTGGAGCCTATCGTGGGCGCGTTCTTCGCGGGGCTTGCGCTCAACCGGCTGATTCCACACACATCCTCGTTAATGAACCGCATCGAATTTGCCGGCAACGCATTGTTCATTCCGTTTTTTCTTATCAGTGTCGGAATGCTTGTTGACCTGCGGGTGCTGCTGAAAGGACCGCAAGCGCTGATGGTCGCATTTTCCCTTACGTTCACCGCCATTGCCGGAAAATGGCTGGCTGCCTTTTTTACACAGCAGGTGTTTCGCTACCAGCCGGAGCAGCGTCAACTCATTTTCGGTCTCAGCAACGCTCATGCTGCCGCAACATTGGCGGTCATTCTCATCGGCTATAATTTGAAAATATTGGATGAAAATGTTTTGAACGGAACCATCATATTGATCCTCATCACCTGTCTGGTTGCCTCATTTGTAACGGAGGGCGCAGGGAGAAAAATTGCTCTGGAGGAAAGCGCAAAAAAACAGGATATCACGGACACCGCGGAGAAGCTGCTGGTGTCCATTTCCAATCCTGCTACCATCGAAACCATGATGGATATCGCCATCATGATGAAAGAGCCGGGATCCAGTCAGCCTATTTCAGCGCTTGCAATTGTGCAAGATGATAATGAAGCCCACGAAAAAGTGGCGCTCAGCAACAAGATGCTGGAGCGTGCCATCGCTCACGCCTCAGCCACCGACACCAAGGTGCAGGTGCTGACGCGCGTTGACCTGAATGTTGCCAGCGGGATTTCACGTGCTATTAAAGAGATGATGATTACCACCGTGATCATCGGGTGGAGCGAACGAACGCTCACTGCAGGAATGATTTTTGGAACCATGCTCGAAAATCTGCTCAACTACACTTGGCGGATGATCATGGTATGCCACGTGCAGATGCCGCTGAACCTTATTAAAAGATTAGTGATGGTGGTTCCGGCAAATGCGGAGTTCGAGCAAGGATTTCAGCTTTGGGTGTTTAAGATTTTGAACTTTGCAAGGCAGGCGGGGGCGACTGTCAAGGTATTCTCTCCTCCCAAAACGTGTGATTCCATCCAAAGCCTGTCAGCTCAGACATCCGTGGCGGTTCAAACGGAAGTGTTTACCGATTTGGAAGATTTTCAAAAACTTGTGAATCAGGTGAAAGCTGATGACCTGCTGGTAGCAATTAGCGCAAGGAAAGGAACTCTTTCCCACGAACGAAGCCTTGATGATATTCCGGGAAACCTGTCAAAGCATTTTCACAGAAACAGCTTCATCATCATTTATCCGGAGCAGAATCCTGTTAACACAGAGAATGTCTATACCACTCAGGAGCCTCACTTCATATTGTGATACACCTGCTGCACGTCATCATCCTGCTCTAAGCTTTCCACTAATTCAAGGATGGCTTCCTGTTGTGATTCGGGAACCTCCACATGATTATTCGGGATTCGCTGCTTCTCCGCGCTGATTACATTCATTTTTTTTTCTTCCAGCGCCTTCGACATCGTGCCAAAATCAGTGAAGGCAGTGTAGATGTAGATTTCGTTTTCGTCAACGGCAAGGTCTTCCAGTCCGTGGTCAATCAGTTCCAGCTCCAATTCCTCAATATTCAAATTGCCTTTTGCGATTTTGAAAACGCCTTTTCTTTCAAACAGAAAATCAAGCGAGCCGGTTTTCCCGAGTGAGCCGTCATGCTTGCTCAAATACATGCGGATGTTGGCAACCGTTCGCGTAGGATTATCGGTGGCAGTTTCGATTACAATCGCAACGCCATGAGGACCGTAGCCCTCATAGGTCATTTCCGAATAGTCTGTTTCATCTTTTGATGATGCGCGTTTGATGGCTGAATCAACCCGGTCCTTCGGCATATTCGCACCCTTGGCGTTTTGCATTGCAAGGCGCAGGCGCGGATTGTGATCGGGATTTGGACCTCCTTGTTTTACTGCAATGGCTATTTCCTTCCCGATGCGCGTGAACGCTTTCGCCATGCGGTCGAAGCGGGCGAACATCTTGTGCTTGCGCTTCTCGAATATGCGTCCCATGGGTTATTTGATTTTGTGCGGGTGCAAATATACGAAAGCGACCTCCTGAAAAAGGAAGGGCGCCCACGCAGATTTTATCTATCTTCATTCCGCTCAGAAAATGAAACAACATCACAAACTGCTGCTCGCGCTTGTTGCGGGTGGTGCGCTTGGAATTATCTTCCACCGCTTTCAAGACGTGCAGGCAATCAGTTTTATAAACAGCCAGATTCTTAATCCAGTAGGGCAGATTTTCCTGCGGATGATTTTTATGATTGTCGTGCCGATGGTGTTCTCAGCTCTGGTGCTGGGCGTTTTGCAGCTTGGTCAGGGGCATTTGCTGGCGAATGTGGCGAGGAAAACATTGATGTACACCGTCTTTGCCAGCACGATTTCCGTCTTCATCGCGATTGGATTAGTGAACATCTTGAAACCGGGTATCGGATTTCAGATAAATAAAGAAGCAATTGAACAGCAATCGGGTTCTCTGTCCGATATTCAAAAAAATTCGGCTGATACAAAACCGTTCTCGCAAATTATTGTCGAGCTGATTCCCAAAAATCCGATTGAATCTGCAACCAAGGCATTGTCCGGTGAGATGCTGCCATTGATGGTGTTTGCTCTTTTCTTTGGTTTCGCCCTGAGTTTGGTGCTCCGGAAAAACCAGGAGGGTCCGTTAGTTTTATTTTTTGAACAGGTGTTTGCCGTGTGCATGAAGATTGTTGATTTTGCAATGACGCTCGCGCCTTTGGGAGTCTTCGCAATTGTTTTCAATACTGCCTTCAAGCACGGAGAAGGATTTTTATCATCGCTGCTCTTTTATGTTTTGGTGGTGGTAGCCGGATTGCTGATACAGCAGTTCGTGGTTTATACTGCGCTTTTAAAATATGCAGCAGGGAAAAATCCGATTGAATTTTTCAAAAAATGTCGCGAAGTTTATTTGTATGCCTTTTCCACTGCTTCATCAAATGCCACGCTGCCCAAGGCTTTGGAGACTGCCGAGAAAGAGCTGAAGCTCCCGCCTGAAATTTCGAGGTTCGTGCTGACGGTCGGTTCGACTGCCAATCAAAATGGCACTGCGCTGTTTGAAGGGGTCACCGTTTTGTTCCTGGCGCAGGTTTATGGGATTGACCTTACCTTCAGCCAGCAGGTAATGGTGGCATTCATGTCCATTCTTGCCGGAATCGGTACTGCCGGGGTGCCGGGTGGCTCGCTTCCGCTTATTATGATTCTTCTTCAGCAAGTTGGTATTCCTCCTGAAGGATTAGGACTGATTCTGGGCGCTGACCGTTTCTTAGATATGTGCCGTACGACATTGAATGTGAGTGGCGACCTTGTAATTACGGCAGTGGTGAGCAAGGGAAGCGAGCCTGTTACTTCTTCGAAAACCAAGGGATGAAAGCGTTTGTCTTTGCTGCGTAAGCTTCGAATTCGGGATTGCCTTGATATTTTTTCTCCAGCATCGCCACTCCGCTTACTTTCAGCAGCAGGAAAGTAATTAGTAACGGACTAACGATTGAAATCCACCAATGCCCCGATGAAAGACTTACAAGAAATATTCCCCACCACATCACCGCTTCGCCAAAGTAGTTGGGATGACGCGTATATTTCCATAATCCAACTGCAATGATTTTTCCTTTGTTGGCAGAATTCTTTTTGAATTGCATCATCTGGTAATCTCCAACCGCTTCAAAATAAAATCCAATGAGCCAAATGAATAGTCCCGCGAAGTCAAGCCAATGAAGTCCGTTTTGATGTGAAGAGTTGACAAAAATAACCGGCAGCGCAATCAGCAGCATCAAAAATCCTTGCAGCATGAACACTTGCAGGAAGCCTCGCCACACAATGCTTCTTCCCCACTGCTCGCGCCATTGACGGTATCGGTAATCTTCGCCTTTGTCTTTGTTGCGGAGGAAAATGTAAATCGCCAGACGTAAACCCCAGCACAAAGTCATTCCGCAAAGCAGCAGTTGGCGTGAAGTAAAAATTTCCGAATAAAACAGAGTGGAGATTGCAATCAAACAAAACCCGATACCCCAGCCGATGTCAACGATGCTGTTGTCTTTTTTGAGATGGGCGGCCATGAAAAGAATGGACATGAAAGAGAAGACCAGAAGGGCGGAGAGTTGGAGGAGTTCGAGCAAGATGCGCTAGAATTTTCAATTCAATTTTCAAATCATCAAATCACCGAATCATCACATCATTCAATCAACTTCCTCCCCTTCCGGCACACTCTGATACCTCGACTTCACGAAGTTGCACCAGTCGCAGTATTTGTCATTGCAGCCTCTTTTGAATTCGAGATTCATGATACTTGTGTAGGTACTTTTGATTTGGTCTTTCACCATGTTCATTTCAGGGTCGCCAACGGAGATGCGCTGCTTGATGAATTTCCCGTCATCATCGGGTTGCACGAAATCAATTTCAGTCGAGGCAAATTTCCAATCCACCTGCGGTGAATTCTCAATCAGTATCCGGTAAAACACAGCCTGCCGCCAGTAGTCGCCATCCAGCGCGATCATTTTTTTCTGCCCGTTCTTTGGGTTCCCCGTTTTGTAATCCACCACGTTCGCATTTTTTCCTTCAAACTCAATCTTGTCAATTTTACCGTTGATGGGTGCGCCATTCACCTCCACATCGCGGAAGTAGCGCTCCGGGGAAATCACGTTATTCCATGATTGGATGTAGTGGTTGTGATAAGCAGTCAGCACATTTTTGCCATACTCCAATCTGCGTTTGAACTGGTCTTCCGTGAATGCTTCTTCCTCACGGTACATCGCTCGTTCAAAATCTTTCAGCAGCACCTCCACCCCCGGGAATTTTTTATCGCCAGCGAGCATTTTTCTCGAAAGCTGCTCCAGCGCATAGTGTACTGCGGTTCCGAATGAAAGGTGTTCACTCTTCGCTGTCGGCACCTTCAGCACGTATTTGAAATAAAAACTCACCGGGCAGCGCAGGTATTCATTGAGGTGTGTTGCGCTCAGGGAATAATTTTCCAGCGCCTTCCGCATCCTTGATTCTTCCACCAATTCAAGTTGCGGCATTTTTTCTTCCGTCATCAGTTGTTCGTGGAAGCTGACGATCGCGTCATCGCTCACTTCAATCCTGCGCGTCTTGATTCCAGTGGATGTAACGATTTCTCCAACAAAGCGGCATTCCGG
>Ga0247727_10008489_pt1 | contig 19046 bp, 14 predicted proteins | sample WisWelCaveWW1625_FD_202498 | JGI IMG/M metagenome (GOLD analysis project Ga0247727, IMG submission 202498) | Biofilm microbial communities from Wishing Well Cave, Virginia, United States - WW16-25 | ecosystem: Environmental > Aquatic > Deep subsurface > Groundwater > Cave microbial mat | place... | reverse complement strand
CGTCGTTTTTGACGTAGTCGGGATTCTCGAATTCGTAGGTCGGAATGAACTCGTGTCGAAAGCCGCAAATGCGGGCGTACTCGGCCGCGTCGCGCTTGTGGGATTCCGGAATCGAGGCGGAGTCGGCCGTAATCGCGATCGCCTCGCTGCCCAGCGCGCGCGCCGCCGCCCAGGCCAGGTACGCCGAGTCGGTTCCGCCGCTATAAGCGACGATCACCCGCTCGAGGCCGTGGAGAATCGAGAGCAGCTTTTCCTGCTTGCCGTGAAGCAGGCCGGGATCGAAGCCCGTGGGCTCGAGCGCGACCAAGCCAGCCATAGGGCGATTATATCAGGTGGCGAGGCGGAGGCCGGCTGAGTTGGGCGCGGCAAACTGGCGGATAATGAGGCCAGGCATGCTTCGTGTTGCCGGCGCCGTCTTTCTGCTCCTTTCCTCTGTTGCGGCCCAGACGACTACGCCGACCGGGACCATCCGCGGCGCGGCACTGGACGCGAGCGGTGCTGCGATTCCCGGGGTTCGAGTGACCGCCATCCATCAGCAGACCCAGACCCGTCGTACAGCCGAGACTGACGGAAGCGGCCGGGTCCACATCGGCAGTCTCCCCATCGGTACGTACACCCTCCGCTGGGAGGCAGCCGGATTCGCGACCGTGAGCTCCGGCTCTTTTCTCCTTTCCGTCGGTCAAGTAGTCGAGCAACGGGTCGGAATGCAGCCGGCCGGCGTCGTGGGGAGCATAGACGTGATGGAACAGCCGGAGGCCATCGACGTTGCCGCCGCGACGGCAAGCGTTGCTCTCGGTTATGAACGGATCGAGGAAGCCCCCGCACGGAGCCGAAACTACCTCAACTTTGTCCTCGTGGCTCCCGGCGTTTCGCCCGCGGCCGGAACGAGCTCGCAGCGCACCATGACCGGTGTGCGCACACCGCTGGGGGATAGCGGCTTCACCTTCGGCGGCATGCGACCTCGCAACAACGCCATTCTCATCGACGGCATGGACAACCGCGACGAGACCACCGGCGGCAATCGGGTCGCCGTCGGTCTGGAGATGGTGCAGGAGTTCCGCGCCGCGGGCGCCGCCATCGGCGCCGAGCTGGGCGGAGCGGCCGGCGGGCTTCTGAACATGGTGACACGCTCCGGGGTCAACCGCTGGCATGGGGATGCGACCTTCTTCTCCCAAGATGAGACGCTCAACGCCAGAAGGCCCGAAGTCGGCAGTTTGGAAAAGCCGCGCTTCCGCCGCTACCAGCCCGGAGTCTCCGTGCTTGGACCCGTGCGGCGAGACCGAACCTTTTTCGCGACCGCCATCGAGCACGAACGGGAGTCGGAACAGGAGTGGTCCGACGCGGCCGGCGATGCGGCGCACCTCATCAACCGGGCGCTTGAAACCCCGGCGTTTTCGCGCGCCGCGGCAGGTTCGGTTCTGCGGGGACTCTATGACACCACGACTCGCGGCACGGAGTTCTCGCACAAGCTGAACCACCAGTTTGGCCCCAAGGACACGCTCTCCGCCCGCTATGCCTACTCACACGGTCGAGTGCGGGGCGAGGTGCAAGGGCCGGACAACTTCGCTGATCGTTCCGCCCAAGGCAGCAGTCTTACGACGGACCATTCGTTCGTCGGCAATTGGCTTCGCGTAGCCTCCCCGACCGTGGTGAACGACATCCGGCTCCAGGTGGCCGGGCGCACGATGAGTCTCCGGCCCAACAGCTTCGGAGCCATGCTCGAGATCCCCGGAGTCGTCACGATGGGCGAGTTCTTTCGCATGAACGCGGATCGCACGGAGCGGCACTACCAGGCTGTCGAGAACCTGCATGTAGCGGCGCTCGGCCATCGGGTCAGCCTCGGCGCGGACGCCCACCTGGTGACCTTTGACGGAGATCTGCGGAACCGCTTTGCGGGCCTGTATGTGTTCCCGGCGCTCGAAGACTTCCTGGCAGGGCGTCCGGATCTTTTCATCCAGGCGTTCGGAAGCTCCCGCACACGAATGACGACCATACCCCTTGGGCTGTGGGTCCAGGATCGCTGGGAGCCGCGGCCGGGTCTCCACGTCGAGTTGGGACTGCGTTACGACCGGCAGCGGATGCCGGCGGGGCTGCCGTCTTCTTCGAACAACTTCGCGCCGCGCGTGGGTCTGTCGTGGCGTCCTGCGAAGAGCCGCCCCCTGGTGATACGCGCCGGGCTCGGGCTTTACTCTGACCGCTACCCGCTGGCGTACCTGAACGATGCGGTGCAGAAAAACGGAAGCCGCGCCTTCGAGCAATACGCAACCGGCGGGCAGGCGGTGCGTGCCCTCTCCGTCGCCCGGGGCGGAACCTTATCGACGCCTCTTTCCGGCGTCGAGCGCTCTGAGTACCGTGCGTCCCCCGACTTTCCGTCCGCCTACAGCCGCAAATTCAGCCTGGGTCTGGAGCAGGGGCTCGGCAAGAACACTTCGCTGTCGGTCGAGGCGAGCTACATCCGCGGCTTCCACCTTCCTCGTGTCCGAAATGTCACTACCGAACTGCCGCCGCTGTACTGGCTCGAGCAGACGGCGCGGTCGGAACATCTCGGCGCGTCCGTCTCCCTGAACCGGCGGTTCAGCAACGAGCTTGCCTTCCTGGTTAGCTACGGCATCGGCCGCACCAGAGACGACGCCTCGGACTTCGACGAGCACCCCATGGACCCACGCGATCTCCGCCGCGACTGGGCGCTGTCGCGGCAGCATCAGCGGCAACGCGTGGCGGCGAGCGCGCTGTTTGAACTCCCGCTGGAGGAATGGGCTTTTGTGCCGGAATGGCTCAAGGATTCTTTGGAAGGTGTCTCGTTTGCGCCCATCTGGGCCTTTGGAACCGGACGCCCGCTCAATGCGCTCCTCACGACCGATGTCCGGCGGACGGGGGCCTACCCGCTTTCCGGTCGACCGTTCGGACTTCCCCGCAATCCCTATCAGACACCCGGCGCCATGAGCGTTGACCTTCGTGTGATGAAGACCTTTCGCGTGCTCCATGAGCGGGCGCTGCTGCAATTTGGGGTGGAGAGCTTTAATCTGACAAACCACGCCAACACGGAGCGAGTCAGCCCGTACTTTTCGTCACCCGCCGGACGGCTTTCGAGCTACGGGGCGACGCTCGAGAACCTCCCGGCCAGGCAGGTGCAGTTCCTGGTGCAGTTTGAGTATTGAATGGCCATTGGCAATTTGGGCCCTACCCGACCTACACGGCCTGAGCTATGCGTGAATAGGTTCACGGTCCTTCAACGTGGGTAAAGCCTTGATAGACTTCCCGGCCTTCTGCTCGGCCAGGCGCAGTTCGTAGAGGCTCTGTAGATTGAGCCAGAACTCCGCGCTGCTGCCAAAATAGTGGGCGAGGCGCAGCGCTGTGTCGCCGGTGATGGCGCGCTGCCCGTTGATGATTTCCGTGATGCGGTTGGTCGGCACCTTGAGTTGGCGCGCAAGCGCGGCAGCGCTCATGCTAAGGGCTTCCAGTTCCTCTGCCAGATGCTCCCCTGGATGGAACGCGGTCATTACCATAACGGTACTCCTTTCCTGAAGGCGGCGGTCGGCCCCACCGCCTCGATATAATGAACTGCTGCTGCTCCGGAGAATGCCCCTGATGGCCACTCGAGAAAAATCCCAACTCATGAGCGCGTCCGAGATCGACCGCACGCTGGTGCGGCTGGCGCACGAGATCCTCGAGAAGACCGCCGATCTGGACCGGTTGGCCTTCATCGGCATCCGGCGGCGCGGGGTACCGCTCGCCCAGCGGCTCTCGCGAAAGATCGCATCGCTGGAAGACCGGACGGTCCCGGTGGGAATCCTCGACATCAACCTGTACCGCGACGATCTGTCGACCGTCTCGACGCAGCCGGTCGTCAATGCCACCGAGATACCGTTCCCGATCGTCGCCCGGGACATCGTGCTGATGGACGACGTCCTCTACACCGGCCGCACCATCCGGGCGGCGCTCGATGCGCTGTTCGACCACGGCCGGCCGGCGCGGGTCCAACTGCTGGTCCTGATCGACCGTGGCCACCGCGAGCTGCCGATCGAGGCGCGCTACGTGGGCCGCACCATCCAGACCTCCGCGAACGAGATCATCGAGGTAAAATTTCAGGAGGTGGACGGCATGGAAAAGGTCCTGCTGGTGGAAAAGACGGAATGAAGCCGGAGTCCCCGCGAGCCGGGTTGCTGGGAATCGAGGAGCTCGATCGCCCCCAGATCGAGGCCATCCTTTGGCGGGCGAAGGATTTTCAGGCCGTCCAGCACCAAACGGTCAAGAAATTCGACATCCTTCGCGGCCGCATGATCGTCAACCTGTTCTTCGAATCCTCGACCCGGACCCGGACCAGCTTCGAGATCGCCGCCAAGCGCCTCGGCGCCGACACGGTGTCGATCACCGCCGCCGGCTCGAGCCTGTCGAAAGGCGAGTCCCTGGTCGACACATTGAACACGCTGGCGGCGATGCGGCCGGATGCGATCGTGATGCGGCACTCGGCCTCGGGCGCCCCGTACTTCCTGGCGCGGCACCTGCCGACGCCGATCATCAACGCCGGCGATGGCACGCACGAGCATCCGACGCAGGCGCTGCTGGACGCTCTCACGATCCTCGACCACCGGCCGACGCTCGAGGGGCTTCGCGTCGCCATCATCGGTGATATCGCGCACAGCCGCGTGGCCCGCTCGAACATCCACCTGCTCGCCAAGTTCGGAGCCTCGGTGGTGTTATGCGGGCCGGCCCCGCTGCTGCCGCCGGAGTTGGCCCGGCTGGCGCCCGGCGTGTCGCTGGCGCACGAAATGTCGGAAGCCATTCGCGACGCCGACGTCATCATGATGCTGCGCGTCCAGATCGAGCGGCAGCAGGAAGCGTTCTTCCCCGGCGGCGAGTATTTCCAGTTTTACGGGCTGCGGCCGGAACATATCAGCCTGGCCAGGCCCGACGTCATCGTCATGCATCCGGGACCGATCAACCGGGGCCGCGAAATCTCTTCGGAAGTGGCCGATTCCAAGATCTCGGCGATCCTGAACCAGGTCGAGAACGGGGTGGCCGTGCGGATGGCCGTGCTCGAGAGGATCCTGAACTGACATGCGGCGACTTCTGATCCGGGGCGGGCGGGTGGTGGATCCGCTCGCGGCCAACGAGGAAGCCGCCGACGTTCTGATCGAGGACGGACGGGTCGCCGCCGTCGGCCCGTCGCTCGACGCCGCCGGCGCCGAGACTTTTGACGCCGCCGGCCGGATCGTCGCTCCCGGCTTCATCGACATGCACGTGCACCTGCGCGAGCCCGGCTTCGAGCACGCCGAAACGATCGAGACCGGCGCCATGGCGGCCGCCGCCGGCGGGTTCACCTCGATCTGCCCGATGCCTAATACCCAACCGGTCAACGACAACGCCACCGTCACCAGCTACATCATCGAGCGCGCCCGCCGCCACGCCATCGTCAATGTCTTCCCGATCGGCGCCATCACACGCGACAGCGCCGGCGAGGAGCTGGCCGCGATCGGCTCGATGAAACGCGCCGGCGTGGTCGCCATCTCCGACGACGGCCGCCCGGTCATGAACGCCCGTGTCATGCGGCGGGCCATGGAGTATGCGCGCGCCTGCGGCCTGCCCGTGATCGACCACTGCGAGGACCTGAACCTGAGCGCCTGCGGCGACATGCACGAGGGCGTCGAGTCGGTCCGCCGGGGTGTTCAGGGAATCCCGGGCTGCTCCGAGGACGTGATGGTCGCCCGCGACATTCTGCTTGCCGAGGTGACCGGAGCGCGCTTCCACGTCGCCCACATCTCCTCGCGCTACTCGGTGGCCATGGTCGCCCAGGCCAAGTCGCGCCGGCTCGCGGTCACCTGCGAAGCCACGCCGCACCATTTTTCCCTCGCCGACCAGGACACCATTCCATACGACAGCGACTACAAGATGAAGCCGCCGCTGCGCTCGGCCTGCGACCGCGACGCCATCGTCCAGGGCATCGCCGCCGGCGTCATCGACGCCATCGCGACCGATCACGCGCCGCACGCCGGTAGCGAGAAAATGCAGGAGTTCGACCGCTGTCCGTTCGGCGTGACCGGCCTGGAGACGGCGCTGGGGCTGGCTCTCGATCGCCTCTTTCACACCGGTCGCATTCCCCTCCGTCGCCTCGTCGAGCTGTTTAGCGCCGCGCCCGCCAGGATCCTCGGCCTGGACCGGGGCACGCTCCGGCCGGGCGCGCCGGGTGATGTAACCATTTTCGATCTCGACACGGAATGGATTTTCGACGTGAATTCGTCCCTGTCGAAGAGCAAAAACTCGCCGTTTGACGGGACCAGATTCCGCGGCGGTCCGGTGGCCACCATTGTCGCCGGTCGCGTGGTCTGGCGCCGTGAAGGCGGATTGGCGGCCGGCTAAAGGCGGCCCCACACAGGCGGATTGGCCGGCTAAAGCCGGCCCCACACAGGAGGAGGTGAGCGATGGCGTACGGTGAAATCGCGGCCCCGGCTCGGCGCTTCGGGTGGAGGGTCGCTCTCGTTCTGGCGATAGTGGCGCTGCTGAGCGCCCGCGCGGTCGCTCGAGTGATCCTCGAGTATCAATGGTGGGGGGAACTCGGTCAGCGCTCGGTCTGGTTCAGCGTGCTCAGCTATGGCGTGGCGCCTTTGGTGGTCTCCGCCGTGGTCGTTTTCGCCGTGTTCTGGATCGCCCACTCCATTGCCGTCCGCCAGGCGGACGCGCGGCCATCCCGGATGTACAACAGGATCTCCGCGGCGGTGTTGCTGGCCGTATCGGTGCTGGCCGCCGTGCTCACCATCGATTCCTGGACCGTCATCCGCTACTTCGGCAGCCAGGGCGCCGCCGACGCCGCCTGGCGTGACCCCGTGTTCCAGAAGCCCCTGTCTTTCTTTTTCTTCGATCTCCCTTTCTTTTCGCTTCTCAGGCGCTTGCTGGTGGCCGTCTCCCTTGGCGCGGCCGTCATCTACTGGCTGACGGCTCGTTTCTGGCAGATCCGCGAACAATTTCCGAACTGGAAGGAGGGCGCCGAAATCGACATTCGCATGCTGCGGCTCGAGGGCAGCTTCGAGTCGCGATTCCTGCGAGCCGGCCTGGTGATGTTTCTTCTCGCGCTCGCCTTGCGCTTTTACCTCGGACGCTACGAGATGCTGTGGGACGACCACGGCTTCATGGTTGGTGTCGACTGGGTCGCCGAAACGATCACCCTGCCTTTGCAGTGGCTCATCATCGCCTGGTCGATCGCCGCCGCCGTCCTGGTGTGGCTGGGACGGTGGATCTTGGCGGCCTCGCTGGTGGCCGGATTGGCGCTTCAGGCTATCGTTCCGTGGATCGTTTCGGTGGTGTACGTGCGCCCGAACGAAATCACCATCCAGCGGTCCTATATCGATAAACACATTCAAGCCACGCGATCCGCCTTCGGTCTGGACCGGCGCGCCCGCGAGGTCGAGTTTACCGCGCGCCTCGAGGGCCGCATCGAACCGTCACGCCACAAGCCGCTGCTCGACAATATCCGGCTGTGGGATTGGCGGGCGTTTCACGACACGACCACTCAGATCCAGGCGCTGCGTCCTTACTACGTGTTTCACGATACCGACGTCGATCGCTACACCATCGACGGACAGCTCCGCCAGGTGCTCCTGAGCCCGCGCGAGCTCGATATCCGCCAGATCACCGATGCGCGCAGCCGCTGGCCTATTTCCCGCTTTTTCTATACGCATGGCTACGGCATGGTCATGGCCGAGGCCAACCGGATCACGCCCGATGGGTTGCCTTTGCTGTTCGTCCAGGATGCGCCGGCCAAGGTGAAGACCGCCAGCCTGAAGCTGACCCGTCCCGAGATCTACTACGGCGAAGTGACTCACGAGCCGGTCTTTGTCCGCACCGGCCAGGAGGAATTCAATTATCCGTCCGGCAACGAGAATGTCCTTGCCCGTTACGAAGGCGACGGAGGCTTCCCGGTTTCCTCGTTCGCCATGCGCTTTACTGCCGCCCTCGCCGAAGCCGACGTCAACATTATTCTCACCAACTACCTGACGGCCGAAAGCCGCATGATGATCCGCCGGGATGTGCGCACCCGCCTGTCCGCACTGGCCGGATTCGTCACCTGGGACTCGGACCCCTACCTCGTGCTCACCGACGACGGCCGGCTGATGTGGACCCTGGATGGCTACACCACCTCGAGCAGTCACCCCTACGCGCGGCGCGTGAACTTGCGCGGTCTCGGCAATATCAACTACATTCGGAACACAGTCAAGGCGACGGTGGATGCCTACAACGGCCACACCCGCCTCTACGTGTTCGATCCCGACGACCCGATCATTCGTGCCTACCAGCGGCTCTTTCCTTCCCTGCTGCGGCCTAAATCCGAGATGCCCGCGGACTTGAGGCGGCACGCCCGGTATCCGGAAGTGCTGTTTCGCGTGCAGGCGGAGATCTACCGCACCTATCACATGCGCGATCCCCAGGCCTTCTATAACAAGGAGGACATCTGGTCGATCGCCCGCAATATCCATGCTGCCGAGAGCCAGCCGCAGGAAGTCGCTCCCACCTATGTCGTGGCCACGTTGCCGGGCGGAGACAAGCCCGAATTCCTGCTCATGCTGCCGTTCACACCGTTCAACAAGGACAACATGATCGGATTGATGGTCGCGCGATGCGACGGGGACAACCTTGGCGAGCTGACGTTCCTCCACCTTTCCAAGCAGGCTCTCATCTTCGGCCCCATGCAGATCGAAGCGCGTATCAACCAGGACCAAAACATATCCAAAGACCTGACCTTGTGGAACCAGCAAGGCTCTCAAGTGCTGCGAGGGCAAATGCTGGTTTTGCCCGTCGATGACACATTCCTGTACGTCGAGCCGATTTACATTCAGGCATCCGAAGCGCGCATGCCCCAACTGAAGAAGGTCGTTCTGGCGGTGGGGAATCAGCTGATTTACCGCGATACCTATGAACAGGCCCTCGCCGATCTCGCCGACATGCGCGGCCCGGCCTCCGGCGAGGCCGCCGCGAAGGCGGAAACGACCGCCGGCATGCCCGCGCGAGCCAGTCCGGCGGCGCCCGCCACCGACCAGCGTGTCGAGACAATACGCCAGCACCTCGAGCGTTACCGCACCCTCGCCGCCCAGGGAAAATGGGCGGAAGCGGGTAAAGAATTGGAATCGGTGGAACGGCTGGTCAGGCGCTGAAATCCAGCCGCCGGAGTGGCTTCACCAGCGGCGAGGCGCCCGCCCGCCTCTGATGCTGGTGCATCCGCTCGCGCGCCGTCGCGATCGCTTCGGCGAACGTTTCCTCCTGCGCTTCCAGGCCACCCCAGCTCAAGGCCGCGCGCAACTCGCCCGCCTTGCGCAGCTGGTAGTCCCAGAGTTGCTCGGAGACGTGATACAGACGGTGTTGGGCCGCCCGGCCGCGTTCCCCGGGAAAAACCAGCAGATACTCGCCCTCGGCCGAACGAAAGGCCGCGTCTTGCGGCAGCAGCAGAGACTGGATTAAAGCGTCGAGCGAGCTCGCCTCGAGGGCCGGATGGTCGTTGATCCCCACCGCCACGATCACACCGTCGAACGGCTGCTTGGAATCCATCAAAGTGGCAAGCACGGTGGCGTCCTGAATTCCGGGCAGAATCCCGTGCTCGGCCGAGGAAGGTCTGGGCGCCGGAGCGGCCACCTCGAGACCGGCGCCGGCGTCCCTCTCGAGACCGGCGCCACGAAACTCCTCCTGAGGAAACGTTTCCTCCGCCGCCGATCCGCCGGAGGCGAAATGCGGGCGGCCCGCCGGCCGCTCCGGCCGCATGACGGGTAGCTGGTAGAATCGCTCCCGCTCCTCCTGTCGCACCCGCAACTCGATGTTGTGCTCTCGGAGCTGCTCGTTGTCGCCTTTCAGGAAATCGCACAGAAGCGCCACGAATATCACCGCCAGCACCACCCCAATGCTGGCGAAGATATACAGTTCTGGCGCCGCCGGATCCATGATCAGATAACTTCTCAATCGGTCAAAAGCTCTCGGATGAGTAGGGGCTATTGCCTTCGGAACTTGCCGCGACCGATGATCCCCGCACCTTCCTTCACTTTCACCATCTCGCCGGCCGCCACCGATTCCAGCCTCTCTACCGTTCCCCCAGGCCACCGGATCTCCACTTCGGCCGTGGCCGCCCCCCCGAGCCCGAAGTGGAGGCGCCGATCGTTGACGGAATAGAAACTCGCCTGGCTCAGCACCTCCTGCACCTGCCGGCGTCCGCCGTATCGCACTGTTACCCGCGACCCGATGGCGCCGCGGTTGGAACGCGTTCCCACCAGCTCGATCGACAGCGCGCGGTGATTTCCCCCCAAATCGTTGCGCAGCAGCGACGGAGGTTCGTTCATGTTCATGATGAGAATGTCCACATCCCCGTCATTGTCGAAATCGCCGAACGCACACCCACGGCTCGAGTGGAGCGCCGCCACTCCAGGTCCGGCCTCGTCGATCAGCTCCTCGAAGCGGCCGTTGCCGAGGTTTCGAAACACGATCCGCGGGCCGCGGTAGGGGTAGGCCGGCAGTTTCTTCTCGATCTCCGGGTAGACGCTGCCGGTCACCAGAAACAGATCGGGGAGGCCGTCGTTGTCGGCATCGAAGATTCCCGTGCCCCAGCCGACGTAGCGGGTCTCGACGCCGAGACCGGCGCGGACGGTGACATCTTCGAACATCCCCTTCCCATCGTTGCGATAAAGGATATGGGTGTCGTCGGCGAAGTGCGTCTTGAAGATGTCCAGGTCGCCATCCAGGTCGTAATCGCCGATCGCCAGACCCATGCCGGCCTGTTCCAGGCCGTCTTCGTTGAGCGCTGCTCCCCGCTCGAGCGCTTCTTCTGAGAACGTCCCGTTGTGATTGTTTCTAAACAGCAAACTCGGCGTCGAATCGCCCGCCACGTAGATGTCCGGCCAGCCGTCGTCATCGAAATCCGCCCCCACCGCCGTCATGCCGTAGGTGCCGGTCACCCTCCCGATTCCGCTGGCATCGCTGACGTCGGCGAAGGTCCCATCACCCCGATTGCGATAGAGCCAGTGCCGGCCCGGCGGCAGTCCGCGCGGTCCGCAGTTGACCGGGATGCCTTTCCAGGTGCAATTGGGATTCTCGCCCGGTTTCGGGATGGTCTTGAAATCGAAGATCAGGTAATTGGAAACGAACAGGTCCAGGTGCCCATCGAGGTCGAAATCGAGAAATGTGGCCCCGGCTCCCCATCGGGTTCCCCCTCCGGCCAATCCCGCGGGGCGGGTCGCATCGGAGAAAGTGCCATTCCCGTTGTTGCGGTAGAGCGCGTTCTCGCCCCAATAGGTGACAAAGAGATCGTCAAAGCCATCGTTATCGTAATCGCCGCGGGCGACACTCTGCGCCCAACCCGTGCGCCGCAGCCCGGCCGGCTCGGTCACGTCCGCAAACGTGCCGTCACGATTGTTCTTGTACAGGCGGTTGGTTGCGCCCGGCGGCGCTGCCGGGATCCGTGTGCCCGCCAGCAGATAAATATCGAGCCAGCCGTCTTGGTCATAGTCGAGGAAGGCGACCCCGGAGCCGACTGTTTCGAGGATGTAATCCTTGCGCTCGACGCCGCCATAGACCACCGGCTCGCGCAACCCGGCCGCCGGCGCGATGTCTACAAACCGCGCTAAAAACGGCAGTCCGGAAGGCTTTCCCCGGGGCACGGGTTTGACATTTCGGGTCGAGACGCCCTGTCCAAGAAGAAGGCCCGAGACCGCCGCCAGTCCCACCCAATACCTGCCCATCATCGCCATTGTAAAATGGCTGTCCCATGAAAAACTGGAAACTTATCGCCGCCGCGCTGGCGCCGGACATCCCCGAGCCGGAACTGGCGCGCATCGAGCCGCCGCTCGACGCCTTGGAAGCGGCCTTCCGTCCGCTCGCCCATCAGCCGCCCCACCAGACCGAGCCGGCGTTTGTGCTGGCGATCGACCCCGGGGAAAAGGAATGACGATCCTCGAAGCCGGCCGCCTGCTCGACCGCCGCGAGGCGTCCTCGGTCGAGCTGACCGGGCAATGCCTGGCGCGCATCGAGAAGCTCAACCCGAAGCTGAATGCGTTCCTCACCATCACCGCCGGGACCGCACTGGACCGCGCCCGTCAGATGGATCTCGAGCGCGCCGGCGGCCTCCGCCGCGGGCCGCTCGCCGGCATTCCGATCGCTGTCAAGGACAATTTCTCGACCAAAGGCCTGCGCACCACCTGCGGCTCGAAGCTGTTCGCCAATTACGTTCCGGACCACGACGCGGCCGTGGTCGAGCGGCTCGATGCGGCCGGCGCCGTGCTGCTCGGCAAACTCGGCTTGCACGAGCTGGCCTACGGAATCACTTCGAACAATCCGCATTTCGGAACAGTGCGCAATCCCTGGGATCCGGAGCGGATTCCCGGCGGCTCGAGCGGTGGATCAGGCGCCGCCGTCGCTTCCCTGATGTGCTTCATGGCCATGGGCAGCGACACCGGGGGATCGATCCGCATTCCGGCGTCGTTCTGTGGCACGGTCGGATTGAAGCCGACCACCGGGCGCGTCAGCCGCTACGGAGTGCTGCCGCTCGATTTCACCCTCGATCACATGGGTCCGCTGACACGCTCGGTCCGCGACGCCGCCGTCACCCTCGAAGCGCTGGCCGGCTACGATCCGCGCGACGATTCCTCCAGCCGCGTCCCGCCCGGCGACTTCCTGCCCCCGCCCGAAGCCTCGATTCGCGGCGTGCGGATCGGGCTGCCGGAGAATTACTACTTCGACCACCTGGATCCGGAGGTGGATCGCGCCGTGCGTGATCTGGCGGCCGCGGCCGCCCGGCTCGGCGCCGAGGTCGTTCAGGTGAGCGTGCCGGACCTCGAGGCGATCAATGCCGTCGCTCGCGTCATTTTGTTGTCGGAGGCCTCGGCCACCATCGAGCGGTTCCTCGATCGCCGCGAGGATTTCGGCGCCGACGTGCTGGCGCTGCTCGATCAGGGCCGCCTCATTCCCGCCACCGATTACATCAATGCCCAGCGGCTGCGCCGCATCCAGCAGCGGGAGTTTCGCAAAGTGTTTCGCCAGGTCGATTGCCTGTTGACCCCGGCGACCCCGACGCCGGCGCCGCGGATCGGCCAGACCGTGATGGACGTCGGCGGGCGGGAAGAGGACGTGCGGCTGGCCTCGACCCGCCTGGTGCGCGGCATCAACCTGCTCGGGCTGCCGGCGCTGGCGATTCCCTGTGGCTCGAGCGCCGCCGGGCTGCCGCTCGGCGCCCAGATTATCGGCCGCGCTTTTGAAGAAGCGCTGGTGTTGCGCGTCGGGGCCGCGCTCGAGGATTCGACCGATCACCACCGTCGGACGCCGCCCGGTTTATAATCGCCATGTCAGGGAGCGGCCGGCGGGCCGACCGCTTTCCGCCCTCCGGCGGACCGCGGGCCCGTCGCTGGAATCAGTCAACGGTGAAACGACCGTTAACTAAGGAGCATCCATGAACGTCAGCCGTCGTCATTTCCTCGAGACCGGCGCCGCCGCGGTGGCCGCGTCGCAGGCCGGTCGGGGCCAGTCGGCCAACGATCGCATCCAGATCGGCGTGATCGGCGCCGGCGCTCGTGCCCACGAGTTGATGGCCGCCCTCATGCTGAATCCGGGCAACGAGATCGTCGCCGTGGCCGATGCCTACAAGGGCCGCGTCGAACGCGCGCTGGAACGCGCCGGCGGTCGGATCCGCGCCCGCGCCGAGTACCGCGAGATCCTGGCCGATCCCTCCATTGACGCCGTTGTCGTCGCCACCCCGGATCATTGGCATCGCCAGATGGTCCTCGACGCGATCGCCGCCGGCAAAGATGTCTACTGCGAAAAACCGCTCACCTACCGTTCCGCCGAGGGCGTCGAGATCGCCCGCGCCGCCGCCGCCGGCCGGCGCATTGTGCAGGTCGGCAGCCAGGGCGTCAGTTCCGCGATCCAGAACAAGGCCCGGGAAATCATCCGCGCCGGCAAGCTCGGCCAGGTGACACTCATTCGCGCCGCCTATAACCGCAACACCGCTTCCGGCGCCTGGATCTATCCGATTCCGCCCGACGCCTCGCGCGACACCGTCAACTGGGAGATGTTTCTCGGCGCCGCGCCGAAGCGCGCCTTCAGCCTCGAGCGCTTTTTCCGCTGGCGTTGCTACGAAGACTACTCGGGCGGTATCGCCACCGACTTGTTCGTGCACCTGTCGACCACCATTCACTACCTCATGGACGCCAGGGCGCCCGCCCAGGCGATCGCCCTGGGGCAGCTCTATCGCTGGAAGCAGAGCCGCGACGTGCCCGACACGATCAACGCCGTGCTCGAGTATCCCGAGGGCTTTGCCGTCAATCTCAGCTCGACGTTCAACAACCAGATGTCGGCCGAAGGCAGCTTCCAGATTCTCGGCACCGAAGGCAGCCTCGCGATTGGGGGCGAGCTCACCTTCTATCCCGAGACCGCCTCCGAGGACAACCGCTGGATCGTCGAGAGCTGGCCCCGGCGCCTCGAAGAAGCCTATTGGAAAGACCCCAAGGTGCGTCAGGCCGAAATGGCGCACACCCGAACGCCCCGGCTCGGCGACGGCATCCAGAGCTTCCGCGAGGAAGGCCAGGATGCGACCGTGACCCATCTCGGCCATTGGCTCAAGGCAATCCGCACGCGCCAACCGCACTGGGAGGACGCCACCGCCGGCCATCGCGCCGCCGCCTGCGCGCACATGGTGAACCTGGCCATGAAGCAGAAGCGTTTGGTCGAGTGGGATTTCGCGCGGGACGATATCAAGGGGTAGCGGCGCTCGCCGTATACGGTGAAAATACTATTCGGCGTCAGGCCGGCTCGTCGAGAGTCAACCGGCGCTCGAGAGCTGGTCAAACAGCCACGCCCGGGCAAACTCCCATTCTCGCTTCAGAGTGCTGACTGAGATCCCCAAGACCTCGGCCGCCTCTTTTTCCGTCAGGCCTCCGAAGAAGCGCAACTCGACGACGCGGCCTGCGCGCGGATCCAATTCTTCCAGGCGCGCCAAAGCCTCGTCGAGGGCCACAAGCTGCTCATCGTCGGCGGCCGCCGTGGCCGCGGCTGCCTCCAGGGCCTGAATCCGCCCGCCACCGCGTTTCTCGGCGGTTCGTGCCCGGGCATGGTCCACCAGGATGCGGCGCATTTGTTGGGCCGCGACGGCGAAGAAGTGCGCCCGATTCTCCCACTGCATCGGTTCGGCGCCGAACATCTGGAGGTAGACTTCATGGACCAGCGCCGTAGCCTGAAGGGTATGGCCGGGATGTTCCTGGACCATGTAATGCTGGGCCAGGCGTCTCAATTCGGGGTAAAGCAGGCTGACGAGCTGGCTTTCGACACCGGGATTTCCCCGGCGGAGCTCCCCCAGCAACGTGGTGATCTCCTTGGGGTTGGCCACCGAAGCTAATTATAAGCCCGGTGAGCCTTTTGTCCGGCGGATTCCGCTAATGGGTCAGCCGGTATGCACCGTGATATTCTAATCTTGCGCGGGGTCGGCCGGACGCCGCCGGTCATGACACAGGAGCGATTCCAACAGATCCGGGGGCTGTTCTGCGCCGCCCTGGAGCTGGGTGACAGTGAGCGGGATGCGTACGTGGAACGGGCCTGCCCGGACGACGAGTCGGTGCGCGTCGAGGTCCAGCGCCTGCTTCGTTCTCACCAGATTGCGGGCCGGTTCCTCCAGCAGGACTCCTCGGCCACAACCAGCACCTGGGTCCCTGCGCAAGACGAGTTGGTGGGCCGGTTTCTCAAGGACCGCTACCGGGTTGTGCGGGAACTGGGGAGGGGAGGATTCGGCGTGGTCTTCCTGGCCGATGACACCCAGCTGCACGACAAGCCGGTTGTGGTCAAGGTCTTGCGCGAGAAGCTGGATTCGGCCGACTGGTTCCACAAGAAATTCCGGCAGGAGTGCGAGGCGCTGGCCCGCATCAGCCATCCCGGTGTTGTGGGCGTCCTCGACCAGGGGGAAACAGCGGAAGGCATGCCCTTCCTGGTCATGGAGTTCGTAGCGGGACGGACCCTTCAGGCTGCGCTGTCGGCGGGCGCGATGGAATTGAAGCGCGTGGCGGGCCTGCTCCGCCAGGTCGGCCAGGCGTTGGACGTCGCGCATAAACACGGCGTGTACCATCGGGATCTCAAGCCGGCCAACATCATGCTGCGGGACGTGGGCGGCGGCGAGGAAGTGCCGGTCATTATCGACTTCGGAGTCGCCACGGTTCAGGACTCACAGTCCACCAGCGGACTGAAAACGCGCGTGGCCGGCACCTACCCCTACATGGCCCCCGAGCAGATCCTCGGACACCCGGAGTCTGCCAGCGACATCTACGCACTGGGTGTAATTGCATACGAGCTGGTGACCGGACGCCGCCCGTTCGAGGAGAGCGGGCCGGTGCAATTGTACTTCCAGCAAAAGGAAGGCACGAAGGTTCTTCCTCGCCAGTTGCGGCCGCAGCTCCCCGAAGCGGCCCAGCAGGTCATTCTGAAGACGCTGTCTTTCAACCCCGCGGATCGTTACGCGCGGGCGCTCGATGTCGGCGAGGAATTCTCTCAGGCGCTGGCTGTGGAAAGGGTCGAGGCCGAACCCACCACAGAGGATGCGCCGGCGCCACCGGTCCCGGCATTGCTAACCCGGCGCATTGCGCTGGCCGCGGCAACAACCGCCGGCGTGGGAACCGTGGCGTGGAGCGCCGGTTGGTTCAGAGGCGAGAAGTCGCCGCCCGCCGCGACTGCTGAAAGGTCGCTGGCCTATTACATCGTGGTACAGCGATATCGGCAACGACAGCCCTATCTGGAGCCGTTCCGCCTGGCCGGCGAGATGATCTTCCCGCCCGGCTACGGCATCCGCCTGATTATCAGCAGCGCTCAGGAAGGCTGGCTGTACCTGGTCAATGAGGGCCCGGAGGGTGGGTTGAACCTGCTCTTCCCGACGCCGGCAACAAACGCCGGCTCGGCCCGGCTGGCCGCGAACCGTGAAATCCAAGCTCCTCCGGGGGACGCCTGGCTGATGTTTGACGAACAGCAGGGAGAAGAGAAACTGTGGATCGTCTGGTCGCGAGAAGCTGTGGCGGAGCTGGAGGCCGTAACGAAGTGGGTCAACGAAAAAGACCGGGGAAGCATTCGGGATGAGGCACAGGCGGCCGCCGTGCGCGGGTTGCTATTGAAGCATTCCGCGGCCCGGCCCCGGGTGGAGAAGGATGAGGCGGGCAAGAGAACGCTGTTGCGGGGGGGGAGTGGGGACATTCTGACGCACGCTCTCAAGCTCGAGCACCGATAGGAGGGTCCATGATAATCGAACTCGCGATCGCGGCCGGGTTTCTGGCTCAGGCGGCGCCGCAGCCGGCCCACGAAGAGCGGACGCGAATGCTTTGGGACAGCACGTTTCTGCCTAAGCGGCCACCGGCCAGGAAGCCCGGCGCCATTATGGCGGCGCCGCCATCCGTCCCGCGAACCAACCCCAGGGCCGAGCCGCCAAAGCAGGCCGAGGACGGTTTCCTCGGCGTCACCTTGTGGCTGCTTCGCCCCAGCCTGCCGGCCGACGAACGCGGAGCTCGCCTGCTGGTCCACCCGAAAAATAAGCCCCCGGAGGAATGGACGCCGGAGCGGATCTCCACCGACACGCCGCTTCGGAAGGACCAAAAGATCCGGATCAGTATCGAGGCCGCGCGGGCCGGCTACCTCTATGTGATCGACCGCGAGGAATATCGCGATGGCAGCCTCGGAGATCCGCACTTGATCTTCCCGACGGCGAACCTTCGCAAAGGGAACAACCGTGTCGAGCCCGGCGCCTTGGTCGAAATCCCCGCCTGGAGCGACGACCCTCCCTACTGGGAACTGGATCGGTCCCGGCCGGACCAAGTGGGCGAGATGCTGACCGTGCTGGTAACGCCGCAACCGCTTCCGGGAGTGCGAGTCGCCGACTCGGCCCAGAAGCTCGGCCATGCCCAGGTCGCCGAATGGGAGAAGCAGTGGGGTGCGACTGTCCAGCGGCTGGAAGCCGCGCAGTTGCTCGGCAAGCCCTACACCTCGGGCGAGAAACAGGCGGCGCAAGACAATGGCCAACTGTTATCGCAAGACGATCCTGCGCCCCAGACCATGTACCGCGTCGATGTGAAACCTGGCGACCCGCTGCTGGTGAAGGTGGCGATCCGGATTCGCCCATGAAGAAGCTGCCGCTGTCCACCTGGCTGCTGTTGCCGGCCCTGCTGCTCGCCGAGGACAAGCTCGAGCAGCCTGTGGGACTGGTGACGGCGGTCGATGGCGGGAAGCTGCTGCGGGCCGACACGGAGGTGCCGTTGACGGTGCGAGTTGGCGATGTGCTCTATGCGGGTGACGGCTTGAAGGGATCGGTGACCTTCCTCTATTGCCCGGAGAAATCCTCGCAGACGCTCGAGCCCGGAGGCGAACTGGTGCTGGAAGCACGGCGGCTCCGGCTGAAGTCGGGCCGGCTGGCCGGCGTCAAGACGGTGGAACACTGCCTGCTGCCGATGCTCGAACGCACGCCGGTCGCAAGCCAGCTCCATTATGGACGTTCGCTGGCGGCGGCGCTGGAGACCCCGGAGGAAGTGGCCGCGGCGGCGCGTTCGCGAATCGAGTCCCTGCCCGAGGACCGGCGGCGCGCGCTCGAGGCCGAGCTGGCGCCCATTGACAAAGCGCTGGCGGCCAATTCCCGAGACCTGGCGGCGCGCGTCGCCCGGGCCGCCGTGTTCGAGAAGTACGATCTCAGCCCGGACGCACTGGCCGAATACCAGAAGATCCTAGAGGCGTGGCCGGATGCCCTCTGGGTGCGCAGCCGGATTCTTGTGCACGAGCGCCGGCGCGAGCGCCCGCAGGCGCGCACCGTAGCTGCGCTCCGGGGCGGCAAAACATACGCCCTGCTGATCGGCATTTCCAAATACCAGCGGCTGCCCGAGCACCAGTGGCTGCGTTACGCGCACGAGGACGCACTCCTGTTCGAGAAGTACCTGCGGAGCTCCCGAGGCGGCTCGCTGCCCGACCAGGATCTTGTCCTGCTCATCGAGGAGAAGGCGACCACCGCGGCCATCAAGAACGCCTTCGAGACTTTTCTGAAGGCGCGCGCGACCAAAAACGACACCGTGGTGGTG
>Ga0247727_10008488_pt1 | contig 19046 bp, 16 predicted proteins | sample WisWelCaveWW1625_FD_202498 | JGI IMG/M metagenome (GOLD analysis project Ga0247727, IMG submission 202498) | Biofilm microbial communities from Wishing Well Cave, Virginia, United States - WW16-25 | ecosystem: Environmental > Aquatic > Deep subsurface > Groundwater > Cave microbial mat | place... | reverse complement strand
ACGATGTCGATGATATAGCGTTCGACTTTTTCATCCATGTAAATTTCCGCGACGATATTGCGCACTTTCATAATGTCTGCCGGGCTGACCACGGCATTGACTGGCTCGAGTTGGCCGCGCGTCATGCGACGCATGATTTCCAACTCTTCTTCTTTGCTGGGATAACCGATGGCAAGCTTCAACATGAATCGGTCGACTTGGGCTTCGGGGAGCGGATACGTGCCTTCCTGCTCAATCGGATTCTGCGTTGCGAGCACGAGAAAGGGATCATCGAGCTTGAAAGTTTTTTCGCCGATGGTGACTTGGCGCTCCATCATGGCTTCGAGCAATGCGGATTGCACTTTCGCGGGCGAGCGGTTGATTTCATCCGCGAGAATCAAGTTGGAGAAGAGCGGGCCTTTCTTCGTGGTGAATTCACCGGTGCGTTGATCGTAAATCAGCGTGCCGATCAAATCAGCCGGGAGCAAGTCTGGCGTGAATTGAATGCGCTGAAATTTGGTTTGAATGACGGAAGACAGCGTTTTGACCGCAAGCGTTTTGGCCAAGCCGGGCACGCCTTCTAAAAGCACGTGGCCGTTGCTCAATAGGCCGATGAGCAGTCTTTCGACCATGTACTTTTGGCCGACGATAACTTTTGCAACTTCTTTGGTGAGATTTTCCACAAAGCCGCTTTCGCGGCGAATCTTTTCATTCAGGGCTTGAATGTCGATGTGCATTACGCCGTTACCTTTCAGATTTTAATTTTCTAGGTCTCCACACGAATCAAAAACGCACGCGGAAAAAGCGCGCAGACACGGAAGCGGAACAGGTCACGGAAAATTTTAGTGTGCAGCATTCAAATTCGCCCTCAAAAAATTCTCTGCAAGCGTAAAGCAGCGCGCGAGTTTAGCCGGTTCGCCGCTTTCGCCGGAGAATTTTACCACATCGCTAGTTTGTAGAATCTCTTCGAGCTTCATGGCTTGATCAACTGAAGAGTCAAGCGCGCGATAAGCGGCAATGACTTCGGCGGTGGTGATGCCCTGCGCCGGAATTTCGAAGCGGCGTTTCAAATACTGCAGCAAAACTTTTGAGATTTCGGAGAAACCGGCTTTCGTATCCAATGAGTTGATATCGACGCTTGCCTGCAACTGCTCGAGAACTTCCTGCTCAACCGGCTTGACCACGATTTGCGCGCGTCGGGCCTGTTCTTTCTTTTTACTTCGCGCACGCCAAATGAATGCGACGACTGCGACCACGGCAACAACCGCGAACCAAACGGTTGCAAGCAACCCAACCGGCACTTCACCTTGCTCGGGCAAAGGATCGACGACTTCGATGCCCAAGCGATCGGCATACAAAGCGTGCTTCTCATTCGTCGCTTTATCGAGATAGCTCAAGCGCAGGCCTTCGACATATCCCATGCCCAAGGCCTCGGGACGCAGCGTATATTCGAAAGTTTTAATGGAAGTATTCTGGCCGTTTTCCACGCCCACCCAATTGGAGGAGGAAGAGCCGGCGAGCTTAAAATTGGTGAGGCGCGACGTTTCGGGTTGATCAAATTCGATGAGCGCGAGGTTGCCGAACCATTTGAGCTGGACGATATAAGTGGCCGTGCGATTGAGTGGAACTTGCATCGCGGCAACAGAGGCGCTCAGCTTGACCTGCGTGTTTTGCGCAAACGCGGCGTGCGAGAGAACGAGGAAAGAAACAATCAGACTTTTACCACGACACACTCCTGCCTCTCTCAAGGAGGGAATCAGTAAACATGTTTTGTCGGCGGTCATGGGTTTGATTGCGTTGAAGGGTTTGATTAAAAAAAAAGCCGAGATGATCTTTTTCCGGCAATGCGACACCGAAAGAAGGGACATCCGGCTAACTGAGACGAAGAGACAAACGGAAAAGTTCTATTGCTTCGCAGCTCGTCCCGCAGCAGCGGATTTGCCGTTGTTCGTGCTGGTGGCGTTGATCGTCGCAGGCTCTTCTTGCGATTTGGTTAAAAACTCCAATTCGTTGATGTCCTTGCCCAAATGCTCAAGTTCGAAAGCAACGTCGTCGCTCAAATCGTGTTGCGGGAATTTTTTTTGAAAGGCCGAATAAGCCTGGCGCGCGCGGTCAAGATCTTTAATCTCGTTGGCGTAAATATAGCCGACCATGAACTGTGATTGGGCCGCGTGCGTGCTCCGCGGCGATTCTTCGAGCAAAAGCTGGTAAGTCATCACCGCGCGCTGAAAGTCACGGCGGTTATGATAACTCCACGCGAGCTTTTGCAAAACGTCGTCGCGCTGCTCATACTTGGGAAAACGTTGGAGAAAAGTATTGTAGAGGACGAGCATGTTTTCCAATTCTTCGCGCGTTTCATAAGACTTTATTTCGGCGAGCAGCTTTTCTTGCTCGAGCGTTTCCGCTTTGTCGAGCAAGTCGGTCTTCGCGGTCGCTTCCTGCGCTTTCAAGCTTTGGGGATAATCGGCGAGGAGTTTTTTGTAAGCAGATTTGGCTTGGGAGTATTCGGCATTCGCCTCAAAATCGCGGGCCTTGGTATAGAGCTGTTCTTCGGTGAGCTTTTCACCGCAGCTTAGGAAGGCAACGCTCAACAGCAACGCGGCATAACGAGAAACTTTGGACATCATAACCTCCAAAATGCGCACTCGATGTGATTTTTAAACGGCGCGAATCTAATCAGCGTGGGTTAAAAAATCAAGGCAATTTTCCCGGTCAAAAACCTTGCGAAGGTTGCGAACCTTTGCAAGGTTCGGCCCAAAACAGAAAAGGCGAACCTCGTGGCTCGCCTTTTCATCGTTCATAGGAAATTTATTTCTTGGAATCGTCTTCGACCACTTCGAAGTCGGCCTCTTCTACTTTATCCTTGCCGGTCGCGCCGGAAGCAGGTTGCTGCGCGCCTTCCGCGGTCGCGCGTTCGTACATTTTCGAGGAGACTTCGCTCCACACGCGGTTTAACTCCTCGCAAGCCGCTTTAATGTCTTCGACGCGCTCGGAGCTTTTCACGTCGTTGATCTTTTTAATGCCGCTTTCCAAACGTTCTTGCGAACCGGCGTCGAGCTTCTCGGCCATCTCTTTCATGTTCTTTTCGGTTTGATAGATCATCTGATCGGCCTGATTGCGCGCTTCGACCAGATCGCGTTTCTTTTTGTCTTCCGCCGCGTGCTCGCGCGCATCGCGCTCCATCTTATTGATCTCTTCTTTCGAAAGACCGGTGGAGGCTTCGATGCGAATGCGTTGCTCTTTGTTCGTGGCTTTGTCCTTCGCGGAGACGTTGAGAATGCCGTTCGCGTCAATATCGAATGTCACTTCGATTTGCGGCCTGCCGCGCGGCTCCGGCGGAATGCCGTCGAGAATGAAGCGGCCGAGCGTGCGGTTATCGACCGCCATATCGCGCTCGCCTTGCAGCACGTGGATCTCGACTTGCGTCTGACTGTCCGAAGCCGTGGAGAAAATTTCCGATTTGCGGCACGGAATCGTGGTGTTGCGTTCGATGAGCTTGGTCGTGATGCCGCCGAGCGTTTCAATGCCGAGCGAAAGCGGGGTGACATCCAACAGCAGCACGTCCTTCACGTCGCCCGCGAGCACGCCGCCTTGAATCGCCGCGCCGACGGCAACGACTTCATCGGGGTTCACGCCTTTGTGCGGCTCTTTGCCGAAGAGCTTGCGCACGAGTTCTTGGATTTTGGGCATGCGCGTGGAGCCGCCGACGAGCACGACTTCATCGATCTGGCTGGCGGGAAGGCCGGCGTCGCGCATCGCGGCCTCGCACGGGCCGATGGTGCGCTCGAACAAATCATCGCAGAGCTGCTCAAATTTCGCGCGCGTGAGCGTGATCTGCATATGCTTGGGGCCGGAGTCGGTCGCGGTGATGAACGGCAGATTGATGTCGGTTTGCATCACCGTGGAAAGCTCGCATTTGGCTTTTTCCGCGGCTTCTTTCAAGCGCTGCACGGCCATGGCGTCTTTGCTCAAATCCACGCCTTCTTGCTTGCGGAACTCGTCCACGAGCCAGTTCATGATGCGTTGATCAAAGTCGTCGCCGCCGAGGTGCGTGTCGCCGTTGGTGGCTTTCACTTCGAACACGCCTTCGCCGATTTCAAGCACGCTGATATCAAACGTGCCGCCGCCCAAGTCATACACCGCGATCTTTTCATCCTTCTTGCGGTCGAGGCCATAGGCCAGCGAAGCGGCAGTCGGCTCGTTGATGATACGCTTGACACTCAAGCCCGCAATCTCGCCCGCTTCTTTCGTGGCTTGGCGCTGGCTGTCGTTGAAGTAAGCCGGCACCGTGATCACGGCTTCGGTGACTTTTTCGCCGAGGTAATCTTCCGCGGTTTGCTTCATCTTCTGCAAGACCATCGCAGAAATTTCTTGCGGCGTATATTCTTTGCCGGCGATTTGCACGACTACGACGTCATTCTTGCCGGATGAAATCGCATAGGGCACGGATTTGCGCTCGCGATCAACTTCGCTATTGCGACGTCCCATGAAGCGCTTGATGGAATAAATCGTGTTCTTGGGATTGGTGATGGCTTGACGCTTGGCAACTTGGCCGACTAAGCGTTCGCCGGTTTTCGAAAAGGCCACCACGGAGGGCGTGGTGCGCGCGCCTTCGGAGTTGGCGATCACTACCGGCTCGCCGCCTTCCATAACCGCGACGCAGGAGTTCGTGGTGCCCAAGTCGATTCCAATAATTTTACCCATTAAAAAAACCTCCAGTCAGAGTATGTTGTTCGGGTGTTGTGCAATTGATAAATCTTTTGCATGATCAATGAATGAGAGCAAAAATTGACACTGCTCATTTTAACAAACGTTATGCCACTCAAGACTTTTGTACGGCGTGCAGGCTCTATTGGATTTATCGCGTGCGTGTTGAGGAAGGGCAATACCGCGGTAAGATTTTTTTGCAGGGAATTGTCACGCTGGCAGAAAGGAAAACGGCCATGATAGCATGGCCGTCAAATGTGCTCGTTGAGTCGTCAACATTACTCTTCTTCGCCTGCGCGCCGGCGCATTTCAAAAGCTTCTTGGGCTTCGCGGCAGCGCGGCGTCCACGGCATGGCTTCGAGTCTTGGCTCCGGAATGTCTTTGCCGGTATCGATGCAGCGTCCGAACGTGCCTTCGGTGATGCGCTTCAATGCGTCTTCAATCTCGGTGAGGATGTCCGTGTCTTTGGACAATAGTCCGGAGATGTATTCTTTGTCACGGTCGATGCGCGATGCTTCCTCAAATTCCGCGGAACGACTCGTGGTCGTGCCCTCGAACTCCACTTCATTTTGATTGAGTGCGCGCATGATGCGTTCGCGTTCCTGCAACAGCCGGGTCTTATAACTTTCCAACTTCTTCTTGTCCATGGATACGAGCCTTTTCGTTTCGTTTGGATTCAACCATTCTTCCTAAGCGGCCCCAAAGCCGCACTTCTGCCGAACTTGTTCGAAAAAAACGGCGGCAATTTAGTATTTCTCGACCTTCAATGCAACAAAGAAGTTCCCGCTTGGGCGAGAAATTCTCAAAAGAACGAGATCACCGGGTTTGCTTTGCGCCAGCATGCGTCGAATTTCCGCGACAGAAGCGACGACTTTGCGATTCACCTCGCGAATCACGTCGCCGGGGCGAATGCCCTCTTTCCGCGCTTGGCTGCCGGATTCTACGCCGGTGATCACGACGCCCGAAGTGGCTTCGATTTCATACTCTTCTTTGAGATCGGGCGTGAGCTCTTCGAGCATCATGCCGAGGAAGAAATTCGTCTCGGGTTCATCTTCTTCCACAGGCTCTGCTTCGGCCAAACCTTCCGGTCTTTCACCGAGCTTGACGCGCACGAATTTTTCATTGCCCTCGCGAAAGAGCTTGAGCGCCACACTCGTGCCGGGCTTGAACGCGGCGATCATGTTCATGAGCTGATTGTGATCGCGAATATGAGCGCCTTCCAGTTCAACAATGAAATCGCCCTTTTTCAAACCGGCCGTTTCCGCGGGGCTGCCCGAGGTGACGCGCTCGACCAATGCGCCATCAATCGAAGGCAGCTTCAATTCTTCCACGGTTTCTTGATCCGCACTGCCGATGCTCACGCCCATCCAGCCGCGCACGACATTGCCGGTGGCAATCAATTGCTCAACAATTTGTCGCGCGAGGTTAATGGGAATGGCGAACCCGATGCCGACATTGCCTCCTCCCCATCCGTTCGAGACAATCGCGGTGTTAATTCCAATCAACTCGCCTTTGAGATTCACGAGCGCGCCGCCGCTGTTGCCGGGATTGATCGCCGCATCGGTTTGAATGAAATCTTCATAGTTGATATCGCCGACGCCGACGCTCGTGCGGCCTTTGCCGCTCACGATGCCCGCCGTGACGGAATGCGCGAGCTGCAAAAAGAACGGATTGCCCACTGCAAGAACTAACTCGCCGACTTCGAGTTGATCGGAGTTGCCAAAATGGGCAGTGGGCAAATTCTTTTCATCAATTTTAATCACCGCCAAATCCGTTTCGGGATCGGCGCCGATAACTTTTGCCGTGTACTTTTTACGATCAACAAAGACCGCAATCTTTTCCGCCTCGCGAATGACGTGGTTGTTCGTCACGATATAGCCTTCGGGCGAAACAATCACGCCCGAGCCTAAACCTTCTTGACGATATTCGCCTTCGCCGCGACGGCGGCCGCGCGAGCGCCCGTGCCACCAATCTTCCGTAAAAAAATCCGAAAAAGGCCCGCGCACACGCACGACGCTCTCGCTCGTCACGCCGACAACCGTGGGCATGATCAGCTTCGCGACTTGCACATAGGCTTTGCTCGTTGCCATGAGATCGCCGGTTTCCGGCGCAATCTCCTTGGGCGATTCTTCACGTGCGAGCTTCATGGGTGCGGTCATTTCCGCATGGCCGGGCTTGGGCAACTCCAAATTCGAAGCCAAGATCAATCCTAACGCCACGCCGAGGCACAAGGTAACGGCAACGAGGGTATAAGTTTTTCGCTTCGCCATAATCGCGCGCTCCCGATTGTGATGAGTTCCATCTCATGAGTCCTTGGGTAAATGAATCACCCAAGAAATATCGTCTAAACAATTTTCACGAACTGATCGCCCTGGCGCGTGGTGAATTGCACGCCGTAATTCTTCAACCGAAACACCGTGCCCTTCTTCGTACCCGCCGGGATGTTCAACTCTACTTGCTTGCCGTGCAAGGTCGGCACGCGCAAACGCGTTCCGCTTTGCAGCCCCGTTTCTTCGACGCGCGCTTCGCAAAAAATATCCGCGCCCGTGCGCCTGAAGTAGGGATGCGATTCCACCTGCACCGTGATGATGACATCGCCCAGGCGTGAATTAAGGCCGGGCGTTTCCGAACCGAGTCCGCGCAAACGCAGTTGATGTCCGTCTTCCACGCCCGCGGGCAGCTTGATGCGAATTTTCTTTTTGGTCGAGATCGCGCCTTTGCCGTGGCAGCGCTTGCACATGGCGAGGCGATCTTGGCCGGTGCCGTGACATGCCGGGCATTTCTTCGTTTGGCGGACGGCAATCACACGCTCGGCGCCGGTAATCGCTTCCGTGAACGAAATCTTAATGTTGCCGGAAACGTCGCGCGGCGTTTCGGGCTGCACCTCACCGCCGGTGTGCATGCCGTTGATGCCGAACAAATCGCGCAGGATATCGGAAAACGCAAAGCCCTGTCCGAAGAATTGCCCAAAGGGATTGGGTTGCTCCGCGCCCGCGGCTCCGGGCCAGCCGTGGTTCTTCAAAAACTCGGGATCAAAAGAATACCAGCCGTTATGGTTCGTATCCGGTCGGCCATAAAAACGCAGTTGATCATATTTTTTGCGTTTCGTCTCGTCGCCCACAACGTTGTAGGCTTCGTTGATCTCTTTAAATCGCTCCTCCGCCGTCCGATTGCCAGGGTTGGCATCGGGATGATATTTTTTCGCCAAGCGGCGATAGGATTTCTTCACGTCTTCTTGCGAAGCGCGCTCGTCGACTTCGAGAGTTTTGTAATAGTCCTTAAATCGCATGTCGCGTTGAGAATGTTATCTAGTTTTATTCGAGGTGTTCTCGGTTTCATCATAAAAGCAGCCGAGAAAAAACGGCAACGATTGTACCTTCAACTCCAACATCACAAAATCGTCTTTTTACCGGCACGGGTGAAGCTCGAGTTCATGTCGCACCGGCCTGCAGTGGCTTGTTGGGCAGCAACGCGCGAACAAGTTGGAGAAGAGCACAAGATAAACGAAGCGCTCGATGATGGCAACCGGTTAAAGCTTTTCTACCGCCTCCTCTTTGCTTCCAAGCTTCTTTTTCAAACTGCGCCAGGCTTTTTCCGTTTGCTTTGGAAACAGCAGCCATAAGCCGCCGCCGATGAGCAAGGCGCCTGGAATCACGGGCACGACTAATCCCACGGCACCGAGTCCGATCATCTTCGCCGCATTCTTCTTTCTTTCATCGCGCCAAGTTTTGTTTTTGGCTTCGAGGCTTTCGCGCTCACGCGCTTGTTGTTGGTCCATGGGCATAGTCGTCGCAGATAACAGGGCAGTCGGGCTTTGCAAATCTTATTTTTGCGCTCGCTCGTCCAAACTCCTCGTGCTCAATCCAGATTCTTGCTCAACACCAAGCGATTGCCATGCACTTCGCTCGGAAAGTATTCCATGTGATCTACGGCGCGGCGAATGATGTGCATGCCGAAGCCGCCGGTTTTGCGCGCGTTGACGGCCTCCTGTACGTCGTAGTCCTGAGCGGGTTTCAAATCCGAGCTGAGTCCGGTGTCTTTAATAATGATAATGAAACGATGACCGGAGTATTGCACCGTGAGATCGATCCAATTATCCGGTTTGGAATGATACGCGTGCTCGATCACGTTCAAACAAGCTTCATAAACCGCAATGCGAATCTTGCCGATCTCCTTCTCTTTCATGCCCGCTTGCTTCGCAAGCCCGACGACAAAATCGCACAGTTGATATAACTTGGCCGCGGCGCTTTCCGCGCGCGTGGAGAAGGAAGGCATGTCCGCCTCGGGCACGTAGCCTGGCTTCGGGGGCTTGGGTGCGCTCTCCGGTTTAGGCTCAATCGAAAGCCGGTGCAACAATGGCGACTCGGCAATTTCCACCAGCGCAGTCGCGTCAAAATCCTCTTCCGCCGGCGCGGAAGGTTCTTGATAAGCCGGAAACACCTGCGTGCCGCGCGCGCTCACACTCAGGCCGAGATAGTTCAACGCGCTAAAGGTTATGAGATTGTCGCGCACCGAAATCGGCGGGTTTTCTAAAACCAGGTCGCCTTTCAATTGCCGCGCGCGAAACGCCTGGGCGATTAAACAGGCGATGAAATTGTTCGTCGGATAGGGTATGTTGCTCATATCCACGATCAGATTTGCCTCGTGCTCGCGCAAATGGGCAGCGCAGAACGCTTCCAACTGTGGGATCAATTCTTTGACGGGCGCGTCTTTTTCAAACCGAATTTTAATCAAGCGCGGCGGACCCTCGATCCTCTCGGCTTGAAAGAGTTGTGGCTTCATAAAAGATATTCAACCCAATCGCTCTAAATGATTTTGCCGGCAACTAGTTTTGCCGTCATCGCTTGCGCGCTCAAGGGCTCATTTCCGCGGGCGTACTCTTGACATGCGGCTTCACTTGTGCCGCCGAGGCTTGCTTCGCGCGCTCTTCTTCCAACAATACGCGACGCAGCACTTTGCCGATCAAACTCTTCGGCAGTTCTTTTCTAAATTCAACAAGCTTGGGCGCTTTGAAGCGCGCGAGCTGTTGCTGGCAATACGCGATGATCTCCTCCTCGGTCGCGCCTTGCCCCTCGCGCAAGACGACGAACGCTTTCACCGTTTCGCCGCGATAGGAATCTTGCACGCCAATGACCGCGGCCTCCAAAACTTTCGGGTGCTGGTACAACACTTCTTCAATTTCGCGCGGGTAGATGTTGAACCCGCCGGCGATGATCATGTCCTTTTTGCGATCGACGATATAAAAGTAACCTTCGTCATCCATCTTCGCCATGTCGCCCGTGAGCATCCACCCGTTGTGGAAAACGCGCCGCGTTTCGTCTTCCATCTTCCAATAACCTTGCATCACTTGCGGCCCGCGCAAGGCCAGCTCGCCCACTTCATTCGGCCGCACCGGCTCGTGCGTTTCGGGATCGAGGATAATCGCATCCGTATTCGGCATGGGCAAGCCAATCGCGCCTTCTTTGCGGAGCCCCAAAATGGGGTTACAGTGCGTGACCGGCGAAGTTTCCGAAAGGCCATAACCTTCCACGAGGCGCGCGCCTTTGGCATTCGCTTCGAATTGTTTCGCGACAGAAAGAGGCAACGCCGCGCCGCCGCTCATGCACGCGCGCACGTGGCCCAAATTGTATTTGTGTATCGCCGAGCTGTTATTCACGGCCACGTACATCGTCGGCACGCCCGAAAACAACGTCACTTTATATTTTTGTAAAGATTTTAGTACCAACTCCACTTCAAAACGCGGAATGAGCACCACGCTGCTCCCTAAATATACGCTCATGTGCAGGCAACTGGTCATTCCATAACTGTGAAAAAATGGTAGCGCACCCAGAATGACTTCCTGCCCCGGCCGGCATTGCGTGAACCACGCGCGCACTTGTGCCAAATTCGCCACAAGATTGCGATGCGTGAGCACCGCGCCTTTGGAGATGCCCGTGGTACCGCCGGTATAAAGCAGAATTGCAATCTCCTCGGGCGAGATGGCAACTTGAGGTGACGCGGGCAAATTATTTTTGAGCAACTTTAAAAGGTCATGCGTGTGCGCTTGCGCTGGAATTTCGATCCACTTGCCGCTGCGCTTGGCGTTGATCGGATAAAACCAGCGCAAAGGAACGGGCAAATAATCGCGCGCTGAAGTATAAACCACCTCGCGCAACGCCGTGTTCTTGCGCACTGCTTCGAGGCGAGAATAGAGCAGGTCGAGCGCAATCGCCACCTCCGCGTCGCTATTGTTGAGTTGATATTCGAGCTCGCGCTCGACATACAGCGGATTTGTCGGCACCGCAATCGCGCCGAGTTGCATTATGGCAAAGTGTACGATGGGATATTGCGGCACGTTCGGCAGAATGATCGCAACGCGGTCGCCCTGCTTCACGCCAAGATGCGCGAGCGCGGCAGCGCAACGATGCACCAACGCGCCAAGCGTGCGATAAGCAATCCGCCGGCCGTAATAAATCATCGCCGCGTTCTGAGGAAAATCACGCACCGCCTCGGCAAACACTTCCGCCATGGTTCGATTCGGAATCGCGAGCGTGTGAGGAACGCCCTCTTCGTAGTGCGACAGCCACGGTCTGTGCATCACCTCGACTCCTTCTTAAAATTGGACCGGCTTGCAGCAGTGAATTTTTATCAAGGCAAACGATTGGCCGAATTAGGAAATCATTGCTGCAGTGATTTTTGCAGCTTGACAATCGCCTCGTTGGAAAGGCCGGTGTAGAGTTTGATTTTTTCAATCGGCTCACCGTTACTCAGCATAACTTGGGCAATCTTCATTTTCCCTTTTTGCACACCGGTCCTTTCTCCGAGCGCGCGAATTTGCGCCTTTTCCTTCTGAATTGCTTCGATCAACATACTGACCTCCTCTTTGCTTTGATAAACCTGCCCGAGTTTCGCATAATCTTTTTCGGAAATTTTCCCATGATGAAATAGTTGCGCCAGCCAGTTTATGAACAACGAAACCGCCTGCTTGTCTTCGGCCTTTTCAAAAAGCTTGTCTAGCTTGAGCGCAAGCAGGTCGGCATCGAAATTGGCCTCTGCTAAAAATAACGTGGAAACGATGTTGCCAATCTGCTGCAGAATTTTCGGGCTAAAGGCGTTTTCTATGATCGGGAAGTATTTGCACGCTAGCCCATACTCTCCCAACACAGTCGCGCCTTCCACCAGTTCCACAACATTCAGTGGCGAGGTCCAACTCTTCTTACCATTATAAAGCAATATCGGAAACACCGGCGGCAGTTTGCGCAAGCGCTTCTCGGAATCAATCAGGTGGCGATAGAAATCCAAAATGTATCCTGCGATTTGCACCGCCACAAAATACGAGGGCGCAGATTTGAATTCCAGCAAGATGACGATGTAAAGATCGTGGCCCCGGAATTTGACCTTATACATGAGATCGCTGAAAGTCTTCTTGTATTTTTGCGAAACGAACGACCCTTTGACCAGCTCGCATTTGGAAAAGTCCAAGTCTTTAACCCACGCCTCTCGGACAAACGAGGTGATCAACTGCCGAAAGATTTCCTTGTTGGAAAAGAGCTTCGTGTAACCACGATCATGGTAAGCCTGCATTCCTCCTCTCTTCAAACTCTCACGACTGGCAATCATCGCCTTGTAAAATTTGTCGGTCACTGCACGTATTGATTTGTGCTTGCGCAGAAAAAGTAGCCAATGAGCCCTGGAGAATCAAGCAAAATATTGGCAATCAACCTTGCGACAATTCAAAGCATTCGCGCGGTTGTAATAAAGCCATTCGCGCTCGAAAAAAATCTTGCTTCACATAGTTTTTTTGCGAACTTTGCGCCCGCATCCGTGGTTAGAGTGATGCTTTGCACCCAACCCTTTGCTGTGAACGAGAACTTCTCGCCCCTCACATGGAGATTGGTACCGGCCCGCAACCCGTACTAACCGCTTTTCGGAGGACATCATGCCCGAGTCTTTGCGTTTCGTATCGCCCCGTTGTGCTCGCCGCCCTGTTCAAATCCTCGCGCTGTTGCTCATCACCCTCAGCCTTGCCGCTTGCGGCGGGCAAATGACGACCGAACGCGCGTATGGTGAAATCAAACCCAAGCAGCAGCTTCCCGAACGCGAGCTGCGCAACCTGCCGGAGAACTTGTTGATCAAGATCGACAACGTCGCCGACGCGGGCAAGAGCTACCGCAATTACGTTGTGCTCTTCATCAATGGCCGTGAGATCGCGCCTTCCGAAAAAGTCAACAACCTCTCTTCGACCTATTCCTATCCCATGCGCTTGCAGCACGGCTTGTATGAAATCAAAGCCGAGTATCACATCGTCGGTTTCTGGCGGGAACAGGTTTATGAAATCAAGCCCGACGAGCCGGTGAAAATCATGCCGGACACGCGCACGATTCTCACCGCGACTTTGGACAAAGATCATCGCGGCCGGCCCGTGCAAGGCAAGCAGCGGTTTCGTTTGAGCTACGACAAGCTCTATGCCGAGGCGCAACCGGAGCGCGTCGCACCGATTGAAACCGCGCTGCAAGAGCGGCCATTCGTCATTCAACCCGCGCCCATTCCGCAAACGCGCGAGGGCGTCATCATCGCGCCGCGGCGTGAAGAGCGTCCGCGCATTGAGCGTGTGCCGCAGCCCGTGCCCGTTCCGGAACTGCGTCCGCCGATTATCGCTCCCGATCCCGAAGAGTTGACCGTGCTCCAAATCAACACCAGCCCCTCCGGCGCGGATGTGATTGTCGATGATCGGTTCTATGGCCAATCGCCGATCAAGATTGCCGTGTCCAAAGATCAGAATCACGTCATACAAATCGCGCGCAAAGGCTATAACGAGGTCGTCAAAATTTTGGACGCGACCGACCTGCAGCGCGAGACGCTCGTGCAGCTTTTGATGAAGCTCGAACCCGCGACGGAAGCGAAAGAGCAGGAATAAATAGTAGCGCAGGCACCTTGCCTGCTTGATCAGCAGACTGGAAATCTGCGCTATGCTCGTTGCGTCCCTTTTGAAAGCCAGCTTATCGTTTGATAGGCTGGTTTTTTATTTTGTTCGAAGAACTCCTTGCAACTTAGCATTTTTTGCGTAATTTTAATGCACAAGCTCAATCAGCATGGCAGCATTCTCACCAGAAAACCATACCTCCGGCGATCATCAAACAGAAATAACTTCGCGGAGGAGATTCGGCTTCTATTCCTATTGCCAGCTTAACGATCATAAAATAAAGCAATGAGCTACGAAGCAAAAATGCTTAATGATTTCAGAATGCCGACTCAAAAAGAAGTTGAACTGGCATTGCTAAAATCATTATTCAATCATAGTGGAGCAATTAAAGAGTTTGGCGAAGGAAAATAGAATTAAGCGATCCTCGCTTTGGCATCGTTTATTGTTTCGTGCTGCGGATTCTTTGGCTAAAGAAAGGTTAGTTTCCCGTCCTACTCAAACAATGCTGCTTACAAACAAGCGCGAATGGATGCTTACGGAAAAAGGTTACGATCACGCGCTTAAAATATTGGATATTCCTATCGCCCAAAAGAATTTTCTTCCAATCAAATCTTATGAAGTGCAAAAGATAGTAAACAAAATTAGAGCGCAAGCAAGACCAGAAAACTATAACCCTCTGGAAGTAAATAAGAAAACTGTAAGAGTAACCCAAGAAACAAAACTTCGGAGCCGTGGCTTTAGACAAGCAATAATAGAAGCGTATAATTTTAGCTGCGCAGTTTGTGGTTTGAAAATTTGCTCCCCGAATGCTCTGCAATGGGAAGTAGAAGCCGCTCACATTGTTCCTCGCAGTTCAAACGGAAAAGACGATATTTTAAATGGATTGGCATTATGTCGTTTACATCATTGGGTATTTGATGTTGGCTGGTTTACATTGGACGAGAGTTTTAGAGTTCTCGCTTCAAGTCGAATTCAAGATTTGGCCATTGATTCCGGCAAGACTTGGAATTATGATTTCATGGGACAATTAGCGAAAGAGAATCTGATAGTTTCCTTGCCCAAGGAAAAAACGATTCACCCACACCCGAATGCCATTAGATGGCACCGGGAACATATCTTTGTCATCTGATTTTCGAGGAAGAACATGAAAAAAGATAAAGACAATATCGTCTATTCCTTGAACATCGAAGACATTCAAACAGTTGCTCTTGAGGAAATTGGCAGGAAATTAACTGCAAAGGAAATCGAAAAGATAAAGGACGTAATTGCCGAAAACATCAATTGGTACGACGCAATTCTCGACGCGATAAATGCAAAGCTTGTCCGAAAGAAAATAAGATCGAATGATTGTTGAAAGTTGGAGTTTGCTTTGATCCCTCTTGCACAATGGCTCGTCACCCTCGCATACGTGCTCGCATTGGCGCACTATGTCAAAGCTTTTCGCGAAGGCAAAGATGACAGCCGCAAGCGTTCGTGGCAAATCGCAGCGGTCGCGATCATGCTGCATTTCGGCTATCTCGTTCATCTCAGCTTCACCATCGGCCGCTTGCCGGTCACGAGTGTGTTCGAAACGCTGACTGCTTGCGCATGGTTCTTCGGCGTGGCCTATCTCAGCGTGGAATGGAGACTGCACGAAACTTCGCTCGGCCTTTTCATTCTACCGTTCATCATTGTGCTGCACTCACTTTCGAATCTCTTTCTCGATCTCCAGCGCGTGCTCCCGCCCATTCTCCTGCGCGAATTGGTGTTCGAAATTCACGTCGTGATTCTGCTCTTCTCCTACTCCGCGTTCGCCATTTCTTTCATCGCCAGCGTGCTCTATCTTTTACTCTCGCGTGAAATTCAACAGAAGAGCACCGGGCTGTTTTATCGCCGCCTCCCTTCGCTCGCGTTCTTTGATCTCCTCAGCAATCGCGGCGTGAACATCGGCCTGCTCTTTCTCACCCTCGGCGTGGCGCTCGGCATTTATGAAGGCGCGAAAATCGCCGAACAATTTTTCACTTGGGACGCGAAGTTCGTGGCTGTGGCTTTGACCTGGTTTATCTACTGCTTCCATCTTTTGGGCCGCTTCAAGCTCGGCTGGCAAGGCAAACGCGCTGCTGTGGTTTCGCTGCTCGGCTTCGGCTCCTTGCTCTTCTCTTTTCTCATCGTCTCGCTCACACTTTCCAAAGTTCATCACTTTCGTTAATCATGTCCTTCCGCGTTTATCATCTTCCTCGGCCTGCCGGCTTTGCGCTGGAGGAACCCCGCCCCGTGCCGTGCGCTCGGCTGCGCGATCAACTCGGCGTTGAAGAATTAATGTGTGTGCTCAGCCCGCGCCAGTTCGAACTTTACCTCGCGGACGGCGCCCCGGCTTCAAACGGCGTCTACGTGAATGAGGCGGAACGCTTCCGTGCTTTCTTAGCGGAAACCGGCGGCGCGGCGGCGCAAAGCCCGCAGTGTGAACATGCCTCGGAAGCGCAGGCGCTCACACATTATTTTCGTTCCGCGCTCGGATGGTTACCCCAAGGCGAACGCGACGAACAACATGCGAAAGCTTTTCGCGCGGCTCATGCGGAAGCCCAAGAACATTCGCACCTCGGCGCGCAATGCAATCGTCTGTTCGAACGCGCGCTATGGTTAACGGAAAAGGCGCGGATTGAAACGGATTTCTTTGCCCACACGCCCGGATTGGCAACGGCTCTGCTCGAAGTCGCCGGAAAAATTTTTGGCGGCTTGCAAAATCGCATGGCGCTCGTGCTCGGCAACAATATGGAGGCGGCGCGCGCCGCCCAAGCATTGCGCGACGCCGACGTCGGCGGCATGCTCTTAATCCAGAAGGCTTCGCAGGCCGAAGATTATTTGAACGGCATTTTCGTGGAAACCGCGCGGGAAAATTCCTTGGCGCCTTTGCCGGATCTAATTTTGATCTTTGAAGCGCTGCATCCGCAATTCGACGATCCGCGCCTCATGCAAAAACTCATGGCCAAGCGGCAACGCGCGCCGCTCTTGCTCGCGGATTTAACCGGCACCACCACGCAGGCCCCGGCCTTTCAAAAAATGTACAATCTCTTTTTCTTCGCGCGCACGGACTTGCATCGCTTGGTCGAGCAAAATTCATCGGCGCGCGGACAAATCGAAAACAAGATCACGCAATGGATCGCCGATGAAATTGCCACCTTTCAGCAATGGCTTGCTTCGGATGAACGTTTTCATTTCGGGCGTATGGTAAGCAGCAGCCCGCAAATGCAAACCGTGTTCGAGATGATCGCGCGCATTGCGCGCACGGACATCACCGTGTTGATTCAAGGCGAGAGCGGCACGGGCAAAGAACTCGTGGCCGCCGCGGTACACGAGTCGAGCGGGCGAGCACGGCGGCCGTTCGTCGTGGTCAATTGCGGCGCGATTCCCGAAAGTTTGTTGGAGAGTGAATTGTTCGGCCACGTGCGCGGCGCCTTCACCGGCGCGATTACCAACAAAAAAGGCTTGTTTGAAGAAGCGCACATGGGCACGATCTTTCTTGATGAGATCGGCGAGCTGCCGCAGCAATTGCAAGTGAAGCTGCTGCGTTTTTTGCAAGACAACGTGATTCGCAAAGTGGGCAGCAACGTCAATTTGCAGCTCGACGTGCGCGTGCTCGCCGCCACCAATCGCGATTTGGAAGAGATGGTCGCGCAGGGCAAATTCCGCAGCGATTTATTTTATCGCCTCAACGTCATTCGCCTCGATCTGCCGCCATTGCGCGAACGCCGCGACGACATTCCCGTGCTCGCGCAACACTTTCTCAGAAAATTTGCCGCGCGCATGCGCAAGCCCGTGGCCGAGCTTTCGCGCGAAGCCATGCAGAAGCTGTGCAATTACCCCTGGCCCGGCAATGTGCGCGAGTTGGAAAATGCGCTCGAACGCGCCGTGGCATTGTCGCTCGATCATGAGATTGCCGCGGCCGAGTTGCCCGATCATCTGCGCCAACACCGCGCGCCCGCGCTCTCCGGCAATGCCCGGCCCTCGCTCAAAGAAATGGAGCAACGCTACATTCTCGAAACGGTCGAACATTGCGGCAACAATTACGACGAAGCCGCGCGCGTGCTCGGCATCGGGCGCACCACGCTGTGGAGAAAGTTGAAAGAGTATCAGGCGCCGGAGTAGGTTGGAGAAATGGAGTAGTGGAGTGATGGAGTCTTGCTCGGCGAAACTCGGTGGCTTCGGCGCATTTCGGCGGAAAGGCTTTACCCCAAGCGTTGCTTTAGCGATCTGAACACGTTGTTCTGCCGCTGTACTTTGCCGGTTTGGATGTCCCTCTCCCCCTGCACGATCAACTTGAGCATCAACAAAGCATAAGCAGTTTTTGGTGCTCCTTTGCGCTCTGGATAACGGCAACCGGGCGTTCTTCTTTTACTAAAACAAAAGGACCTTGCGTTGCATCTAACTGATCGACAAATTCATGCGCATGGGCGAGAAACTTGTCGAGACTTATTACTCCGAGTGAAATATAGGTTACACGTCCCATCCTTATATGTCATTCAGCCCAGAAAACGGGGTTACGTACTGGAGATAATGCCAAGCGCTTAAAAGGATTCCTTCTGAATGACAGCGTTAAAAGTGCGAAGTGGAACCTATATTATGCTCGGAGTACAATGTGTGTTCGTGAAAAATAAGGCAACTCGATGAATCCAATTCCAGAACCATTGCCAATCGACATCGATTGGGACACGCTCGTCGATGAATTAAAGAAGCAAACGCTCGTGCCGTTTCTAGGCGCGGGCGCTTCTTTGGGATTCGATGGCGCCATCGGTTTGCCGACCGGCGGCAGGCTCGCGGAAATGCTCGCGGAAGAGTGCAAATATCCCGGCAAAGACAAATTCGATTTGCTGCGCGTGGCGCAATATTATGTTTTCCGCCGCGGCGAAATGCGTCTGCGTTCCTCGCTCCATGAAAAACTCAGCCTCAAAGAAGTGAAGCCCGGCGAGGTTCACAATCTCATCGCAAACTGGCCGGTGCACGTCGTGCTCACCACGAACTTCGACAATCTCATGGAGCGCGCGTTCAGCAAGCGCGATAAAGATCCCGCCAAGGCCCTCTATGATCGTAACGGCGATCAAAAAGAAATCGACCTCACGCCCACGGTGGCAACGCCGCTCGTATATAAGCTGCACGGCTCGCTCGAAAATCTCGACTCCATGATCGTCACCGAGGACAACTACATCGACTTTCTCATCAGCCTCATCGAAGGCAATCCCAAAGTGCCGAGCTTCATCAAAAAGACTTTTCGCGAGAGCAGCATCTTGTTCATCGGCTACGGCTTGAAAGATTGGAACATTCGTGTGCTCCTGCGTTTTTTCCGCAAGCCCGACATTCCCTCCTTTGCCGTGCAGCGCGACCCGAAAGCATTGAGCGAAGCCGAAGCCCAGGGCGAATGGGAGAGCACGGTGCTCTATTGGAAACACCAAAAAGTCTCGGTCTACAACTGCGATGCGCTCGC
>Ga0247727_10008487_pt1 | contig 19048 bp, 16 predicted proteins | sample WisWelCaveWW1625_FD_202498 | JGI IMG/M metagenome (GOLD analysis project Ga0247727, IMG submission 202498) | Biofilm microbial communities from Wishing Well Cave, Virginia, United States - WW16-25 | ecosystem: Environmental > Aquatic > Deep subsurface > Groundwater > Cave microbial mat | place... | reverse complement strand
CGGAGCTCGTTCTCGTGGGCGTGGCCGTGGCGCTCATCCTCTTCGCGCGCCATGTCCGGCGCGCCCGGTCGGCCGCGACCTGCGTGGTCATCGCCGCGATAGCCGCCATCTACGCTCAATGGGCCTTTGCGGGAGGAGGGCCCACGACCGCGTTTGACGAGACGATCGCCGGCGACGGCTATGCGCGGTTCTTCAAGATCCTCTTTGCGGCGACCGTGGCCCTGGCCGCGCTCCTTTCCGTGAGACACCTCGACGCGGAGCGGGTTCCGCCTGCCGAGTTTTGTGCCCTGCTGCTGCTGGCCGCGACTGGGATGATGCTGGCGGCCTCGGCCCTGGATCTCTTGACCCTCTACCTGGGCCTGGAGCTGATGACGCTCTGCTCCTACATCCTGGTAGGGATCACGCGCGAGCGGTCCACCTCGAATGAGGCCGCCATCAAGTACTTCCTGCTGGGCTCCTTCGCCTCGGCCCTGCTTCTGTATGGGATCGCCCTCACCTACGGTGTCACGGGCGCCACGCACTTTGCGGCCATCGCGTCGGCCTTGTCCGAGCGCAGTCTGGGTCAAAACCCGCTGCTGCTGGTCGGCGTCGCGCTCTTGGCCGGAGGGCTCGCGTTCAAGATCGCGGCGGTGCCGTTCCACGCCTGGGCACCGGACGCCTACCAGGGGGCCAGCGCCCCGGTTGCGGCATTCCTGGCCGCCGGCTCGAAGGCCGCCGGCCTTGCCGCCTTGGGACGGGTCTCTCTTGTCGCGTTCGCGCCCGAGCAGCGCATCTGGTCGGTCATCCTCGTGGGCCTCGCGGCCCTGTCCATGGTCATAGCGAGCCTGCTCGCCGTGTCTCAATCCGACATGAAGCGGCTGCTCGCCTATTCGTCCATCGCGCATGCCGGGTACGCGCTGCTCGGCCTGATCTCCGGAACGCCCGAGGGGGCATCCGCGACCATGACCTACGCCTTCGTCTACGCCTTCATGACCCTCGGCGCCTTCGGCGTGGTGATCGGGCTGGGCGAGCGTGGCGAGACCCTGGGCGGCTACCAAGGCCTGGCTTTTACCGCTCCGGTCACGGCCGGAATGATGCTCCTGTTCCTGCTGTCGCTCACCGGGATCCCGCCCACGGCCGGGTTCGCGGCGAAGTTCGGCGTGATCCTGAGCGCGGTGCGCGCGGGCCACGTCGCGCTCGCGGTCCTGGCGGTGGCGTGCAGCGTGGTCTCGGCGTTCTTCTACCTGCGCGTCGCCGTCCTCATGTACATGACGGAGCCGCAGGGACCGGCGCCGGGACGCCTTCCGGCCGCGGTGTTTGCCGCGCTCGCGGTCGCCGCGGCCGTCATCGTCGTCGGCGGGATCTTTCCGGACGTCTTCGCCGCCTGGACAACACCTCCGTAGCTCCCTGCACACGAGGTGGTTACGAAGGGGCGTTGAGACTAGAATCGATACGGGTTCCAACGACCGGTGACTGAATACGTCGGGATTGTCGTCGCCTTCGCGCTGGCGGGGACGCTGGCCGATCTGCGACCGTCATGGGGATCGACACGATCATGCCGGTGGATGTCTACATCCCGGGGTGTCCGCCGCGGCCTGAGTACGTGCTCGACGGGCTGATCAAGCTCCAGGCGAAGATACAGGCCCAGCACGCGGGCGGCCGGCGCCCTCGACCGGAGCCCAGGCCGGAGTTCGAGCGATGAATCCCCGTGCGCTGACGAGAGTTCCTGCTCGAGGTTGCGCGGACGCTCAAGGCCGATCCGGTCTTTCAGATGAAGCTGCGGCCGCGGAGCGGCCGCCTGGTAACGAAGACTCGCCGTCCTGGTCTGCGGACCGTGACTCGGCGGTTTGAGGCGAAGCTTCGTTACCAGCCCGTGGTGAAAGTCCCGCGCCAGCCGAATGCAGTGGGACTTTCACCACGGGCTGCTAGCGCAGGTGGGTTATTCGAGCGACCGTGAGGCGCGCGTGGGGTGGATTCATCAGCGGTAGCCGAACACTAGCGGGAAAACGACGACCACAAACGTCGCCCATACGGAGTACACGGGCAGATAGGCGATCTGCCATCGCTCCAGCTCGGCAAACGAGCCGCGGTCACGAAGGAAGCGAGCATAGAGCCACGCCGACCACGCCAGGTTGACGAGCAAAATGAGATTCTCGCCAAGAGCTGCCACTCGGTTGGGGGTGAAGCCAAACTCGGAGATACGGGCCGCGATTGCCGCTAGCGCCACCCCATCGACCACGAGTGCGCTGACCACGAGCAGCAGCTGCAGGCCGTCGAAGAAGTCGGGCGGTGCCTGCGGGTCGCGCGCGGACGCGGCGTAGAGCACCAGCCCGACGACGACCGCTAGCAGCAGATCGAAGCCGATAAGTACCTCCCGCTTCACGTTGATGGGGCTGCCTGTCCACGCCATCGTCGCCAGAAACACCAGCAGCAGCACTGTGAACAGCGGCGTGAACAGCCTGGTCAGCACCGGTGCCATGTTCTCGATGACACTTTGTTTCGCCTCCACCAGCCAGGATCCGATGATGACGGCCCCCGCCGCCCCGCACGGGATCAGCCAGCCCCCTACGAACCACTCAGCGTTCATCTCGATGGCCTTGAACATCATCATCGTAAAGCCGGTGAGGACGCCCCCGCCGAGCGCGATGAGCACGTAGTAGATGGCCAGCTCGCCCGAGAACCGCACGAAGTCCATGCGCCCACCGTCGGCGAACCAGCGGCTTCGGATGTACGCGAAGCCGACGGCCATCCATAGGGCGATTGGCAGGTGCAGAGCGGTCAGCACCTCAGTGTCACCGCCCGTGCGGAAGGGGAAGACGTTGGCGAACACAGCCCCGGCCGCGAAGGGCAGCGCGAGCCAGAGGCCGCTTACAACGCCCAACCCACGCTTCCACACGAAGTAGACCGTGAGCAGTGGCAAGACGAACAGGCTGGCGTTCCGGGCGTAGAACGACTCGTCACCACCATCGAGCCGAAGACCGAACAGCGCCGGCACCTTGACGGCACACGCCGCGGCGACGGCAAGGCCCAGGACGACGAGCGTCTCGGTGTAAGAGGTTTTCGCCGGCTCCTCAGCGTCGGGGGCGATGACCAACTGCTTCCACAGCCGCTCGGAGTGCGCGCGTGCGAACTCGCGCGACAGCGCGTCGAGGCTTCCCATGCGCTTGACCGCGACGAGGAAGGCTTCATCCCCCGCGAGGCCGGCCTCGGTGAGCACCACCAGCTGGTCGCGCAGATGGCCCTCCAGCTCCTCCACGTCGGGGCCGTGGATGGCCCGCCGGCGGCGCAGGTACGCCCGCCATTGCGCGATCTGCTCCTCGAGCGGCGAACGGTCGGCGGAGGTCGTCATGCCGTGCACGCCTTCATCCAGATACCCCGCAGCGTGTCGTCCACGACCTGCCACTGCCGCCGCTGGGCCGCAAGCTGGGCCCGGCCCGCTCTGGTGATGCGGTAGTACTTGCGCCTACGGCCGCTTTCGGACGCGCGCCACTTCCCCACGACAAGGCCTTGGCGCTCGAGCCGGTGCAGCACCGGGTAGAGCATGCCGTCCGTCCACTGCAGGTGGCCGCCCGACAGCTCGGTCACCCGCTTGATGATGGCGTAGCCGTAACTGTCACCTTCGACAAGGATGGCGAGCACGAGCGGTGTGGCGGACGCAGCAACCAGGTCCTTGCCGACCATACGTAGAAGCCTTATACATTGTAGTCCTATTGATGTCAACAATCGATAGATGGTGATCTTCCTGGGGATCGTGATGGCGGGGTTCTTCTACGCCTGGGACAACCGGGCACTGGAGTGGGACTAGCGATGTTTGGCGACGCGGGGTTTCTGACGAGCCGGGTCGAGGAGGCGATTGGCTGGGCGCGAAAGTACTCGATCTGCGACCGTCATGGGGATCGACACGATCATTGGTAGAAATCAGGCGCGGTGCTCTTGCGAGCCCGGGTTCCTGAATCCCCCTTTCAAACCGTGCTCGTGGATTTCCCACACACGGCTTACCGATGGTCTTCTCATGACGCGTTCGCGAAGCCTGGATAGCGGATCGTCCCGACGAGCCTGTGGAGACCGAACTCTGTCGCGAAGCGTGCTGGGCTCCAATCCCGCAACGAGAAGGGGCGGCGCCGCCAACCGCGCACGTGCCTCAGCAACCGGACCAGTCGCTGGCTCACGTAGCGATCCACCTGCTGGAACTTCAGCGAGGCGTTGCCCGTGCGGAACTGGTTTCCCCAGCCCCGAAGAGCGGGGTTCAAGACCTCGACGACCTGCCGAATGTCCTTCATCCCCGCCCAGCGGCGGCGGTCCGTATGCGCCCGGATGCGGGCCCGGATGCGGTTCATCGCCCTCGGGGACGGCCACCGGAACAAGTACTCCCGCCGCTTGAAGTGCGAGAGCACGATGCGCAGATAGCAGCCCAGGAAGACGAATCCCTCCTTACCGAGTCCCAGCTCGACGATCCGCGTCTTTTCCGGGTGCAGCTTCAGGCTCAGCCGATCCATGATGAGGCCGAGGCGGCGCAGCGACTTCTCCGCATCGGCCCTCGTGCGGCACAATACGACAGCGTCGTCGGCGTACCTCACAAGCTGTCCCAGGTGTCGGCATTTGCGTTCCCATAAACGGTCGAGAACATCCAGGTAGATGTTGGCCAGCAGCGGAGAGATCACACCTCCCTGGGGGCTACCCAGGTCCGTGCCCTCCACGCGGCCGTCCTCCAGCACCCCGGCCTTCAGCCACTGCCGCAAGAGTTTGAGCACCCGCCGGTCCGATATGCGCTGCTCCACAAGAAGCATGAGCTTCTCGTGGTCGATGCTGTCGAAGTACTTCTGGATGTCAATCTCGACCACGTACCGGTGGCCGCGTCCGCCCGTGAGGCGGATCGCTTCCAGCGCGTCCGTGGTGCTCTTCTTCGGCCGGAACCCATACGAGCATGTCTTGAAGTCGGCCTCAAAGACGGGTTCGACGACGATCTTCGCCGCCGCCTGCACCACCCGATCGCGCACCGTGGGGATCCCCAACGGCCGCTTCGTCCCGTCCGGCTTCGGGATGTACTGGCGCCTCACCGGCTGCGGCCAGTACGTGCCCGTGCGGAGGCGTTGCTGGATCTCCAGAAGAAAACCCTCCACGCCTCCCTGCTCGATCATCGACAGCGTCTCGCCATCGACGCCGGCAGCCCCCTTGTTCGCCTTGACCCGCTCCCATGCTTCCGCCAGGACGTCACTCCGGCAGATCCGGTCGAACAGCGCATGGAAGCGTCGCTTCCGACTCCGCTTGGCAGCCACGTACAGCCGGCGCTGGAGTTGTCGGACTTTGCCCGCTGGGTTGTTGGACCTCTCGGCCATGCCCTCGTCCTTACCCCCTTACGTCGGCGCGACCAAAGCAGGGCCCTCTCGCTCCAGCGGTTTTCACCGCCCTCATCGCTAATGTGGGCCCCTCGGACTCCCTCTCGACACGACAGGACTTCGCACTCGGCTTATACCCGCCGCCTTCGCCCGACGTGGGCCGTCGAGGAGGGCCTCCCCAGTTCCGCACCAGGCTGTCCCTGCGTGCTGTCTTCCATACCCCGGAAGCGTCCTGACCCATTCCGGTACTCAGGGCCAGTCTGTTGCCTTCGCCGCGACATGATCGGCTCGGCCGCTTCCCCATTCGGGTTCCTCTCTCACGGGGCTGCAAAGTTCACGCTCTCGCATTCGGCCCGCAGGTTCGCTCCCCTCGCACGAGACCCTTCGGCCTCGGGCAGGGCTTTTGATGCTCCGCATCGGCGCGCCATCTCTGGCGACGCCTGGAGCCTGCTACGCGGCGCTCCGGCGCTTACCGCGGCGGGACTTCCACCCGCAAGTCTGGTGCAACACCGTACCCGGGCCGTCCAAGCCCGGTTCCGTTCAAGACGCTCCATGCCGGTGGATGTCTACATCCCGGGGTGTCCGCCGCGGCCTGAGTACGTGCTCGACGGGCTGCTCAAGCTCCAGGCGAAGCTGCAGGCCCAGCACGCGAGCGGCCGGCGCCCTCAACCGGAGCCCAGGCCGGAGTTCGAGCGATGAACACCTTCCGCCCCAAGGCGTCCACGTATGAAGGTTTAGACACCCATCTAGATTGTCATAGGTCACTCTGGACAGGTGTAGACTTCCAACGGCTCCATGCGCCTTCCTGCCACTCGCTACCTCGCCTCTGCCGTGCGTCGGGATCTCCCGACGAAGATGGCGTTCATCTACGGTCCGCGACAGGTCGGCAAGACGACGTTCGCGAAGTCGCTGGGTCGCGCCCTGGGCTACCTCAATTGGGACATCGACGCGGACCGCACACGGATCCTCGACCGCGACATCCCGACGGCGAGCCTCCTGGTCCTCGACGAGATCCACAAGAATCGGCGCTGGCGGAACCTGCTGAAGGGCCTGTTCGATGGTCGGCCTCCCGGGCAGCGGATCGTGGTCACGGGCAGCGCGCGCCTCGACCTCTACCGGCATACGGGCGACTCCTTGCAGGGGCGGTACTTCCCCTTCCGCCTGCACCCCTTCACCGTGGCGGAGCTCGGGCTCCGCCACCCGCGCGACATTGGCGCCCTCTTCCGCTTCTCGGGGTTTCCGGAGCCGCTGCACCGCGGCGAGGAGGCATTCTCCCGCCGCTGGTCGCGCGCGTACCGGGAGCGACTGGTGCGCGACGAGCTGCGCAGTGTGGAGGCGATCCAGGACCTCGCGGGCGTGGAGGCCCTGGCCCAGAGATTGCCCGAGCTCGTCGGTGCTCCCCTCTCGATCAACAACCTTGCCGAGGATCTCCGCGTCGCACACAAGACGGCCGAGCGGTGGCTCGCCGCCCTGGAGAGACTGTACGGCCTCTTCCGACTGGCTCCCTTCGGCGCCCCGCACCTGAAGGCCCTGAAGAAGGCCCGCAAGCACTACCACTTCGACTGGACCGTGGTCCCGAATGAGCCGGCGCGGTTCGAGAATCTCGTGGCGGCACACCTGCTGAAGTGGACCGACTATCAGCAGGATGTCGAAGGGCGCGAATACGTGCTGAGCTACTACCGGGACGGCCAGGGCCGCGAGGTCGACTTCGTGGTGACGGAGGACCGGAAGCCCGTGCTGGCGGTCGAGGCGAAGTGGGCCGAAGAGCGAGTCGATCGCGGACTCGGCTACTTCAAGTCGCGCTTCCCGAACTGCGCGTGCTGGCAAGTCACGATGATGGAGACCCGTGACCGGGTGAACGAGGACGGGATCCGCATAGCACCCGCGGTCAGCCTGCTCCGCGATCTCGTCTAGTCCAGCAATCGACCAGAACCCTTGCCCCGCAAGAGTGTCGCCGATGGTCAGGGGCGCAGGCGGGGCTCAAGCGAGCGTCAGGCCCGCCCTTCGGAGCCCCTCGACGACGCGCTCTTGAAGCTCGGCGGGCTTGATGTCGTGGCCGATCAGGATCCGGCCGCGCTCTTCGAAAGAGGGCTTGTGCCGTAGTAGCTCGGCCGCCTCCGCATGCGCCTCGCTCGTGCGGCCCAGGTGTCCAAGGCAGCAGGCCCGCATGAGCGAGCGCCAGAAGTACGTGCTCGACGCCCGGCTGGCCGAATGCGCCGAGACCCCAGATATGCTCGTTCGTCGTGTCGGAGCACGCGGAGGGTCTCACGCCCTGGCAGTTCGATCAGGCGGCGCGTGAGCTTCTGTTCAGCGAGACCCACGCCGACCCTGTCGAGTGCGCCGCCGCGGTTGGTCTTCAAGGGGTCGTTTGGCGACGTCACCGGCGTTTCGTGGGACGCCTCGCCGGACTGGAGCCGCATGTGCCCGGTCGAACTTAGCGCGACTCGAGCCAGTGCTCGGGGCGAAAGAGGCGTGCAGGTCGCGCCCGGCGCGGCGAAGCCCGTAGGCCTCCACAAATATGCTCAAGTATTTGATCTAACGCCTGTTGATAGAAATATCCTAATAAACTAGTTCATTAGTGGCATAATCAGCTCATGCTGTTGCCTTACGACCGGCAGGCTGCACTCACCACCGCGGAAGAGCTGGACCGCTGGAAGGACCGGCTCGACTATCGGGGCCCCCTCCGGCGGGCGTGGGCGGGTCGTCTGCGGCGCGACCTGGAGGCGGAGGCCGTCACCGCCTCCACCTCGATGGAAGGTGTGCCCGTCACGCTCGAGGAGGTCCATCGGATCCTCGCCGGAGACCGTCCGTCCCAGACGCGCGATGAGGACGCCGCGCTCGTCCGCGGCTATCGCGACGCCATGAGCTTCGTCCTTCGACGCGCGGACGACGAGGCCTTCCGGTGGGATCGGGAGCTGCTGGTCGGCTTGCACGATCGCGTGCTCGCCGGAAACTGGGGGGCCGGGGCCGGACGCCTGCGGACGGGTCCGGCGTACGTCGTGGACGGTCGCAGCGGCGATCTTGTCTTTCAGCCCCCGCCCGCAGAGGCGGTGCCCGAGCTCGTCGACCACACGTGCGCGGTGATGAAGGAGGGAACCGAGCACGCCGCCGTCGGCGCCGCGTGGATCCACGTCGCCCTGGCGGCCGTTCATCCGTTCCAGGACGGCAATGGCCGGGCCTCGAGAGTCGTCGCTTCGCTGGCGATGTACCGTGGGGGCTTCAAGCTACCGGAGTTCACGTCGCTCGAGGAATGGTGGGGGCGCCACCTTTCTGACTACTACGAAGCGTTCCGGTGTCTCGGCGCCGCCTTCGATCCCGCCGCAGACGTCACCCCATTCATCCTCGCCCACGTGGAGGCACAGCTCCACCAGGTCCGGGCCCTCGATCTCCGCGAGCGCGTTCAACAGAAGATCTGGGTGGTCGTGGAGGAGGCTGTGGCGTCCGCCGGGCTCGCTCCCCGCGTTGCGAACGCGGTCTGGGATGCCTTCTTCGGCCGCAGCGTTAGCCCGAGCTACTACCGGCCGCTCGCCGAGGTCAGCCCGGCGACCGCGACCAACGACCTCGCGGCGGCGGTCGCGGCCGGGCTGCTCCGTCCCGAAGGCTGGGCCCGATCGCGGACATACCTCGCCGGAGATGAGCTCTATCGCCGGATCGGCGCTACGCTCGGAGTGCACGTCGAGGGGCGGGGAGATCCGGCGCGGGCGGTCATCGTCGGCGAGCTGACGCGGCGTGCGGCAGCTGGAGGGAAAGCGTAGGACAGGTCAGTTACCGCTCGGCCGCTAAAGTCTTGGAAAAACAGGCTCTTGACAACGCGACCGGCGCGAGCCTAGACTGTCGAGCAGACGGAATGAAGATCCGGCCGACGGGCATGCATCCCTCCCGAAACGCCCGGGCGGCGGGAGGCAGGAGAGTTGCCCCGCTCGGGTTCGCGTCAGCCTAAGCCGCAACCGGTTACCGCTTCGCGGTCGCCGTGGTGAGTTTCGTCGCCTTGACCCTCGCCGCTCCCGTCTCGGCCCATGGGCGCCACTCCGCAAGATCGGCGAGATGGAGTCATAGGTTGAGTTCCGAAGGGGAGTAAACACATTGAAAAGAGCCGTCATCATCATCCTGGTTCTGCTGTTTGCTTCCAGCCCGGTGGGCGCGGAGCCCGTGACATTCACGAAGCTGACCGGCCTGGCCGGGGGCAGACCCGCCGGCACGGCCGTGTACCGAGCGGACCTGTCTCAGCTCGGCCTCACCCAAATCCTCTCAATCACCATCAAAGACAATAGCGGTGGCCTGGGTGGGGCGCGCGGCCGGTTCAGCGGATTCGATCTAGACGCCATCGCTCTATCCGAGGTGCATATCTCGGACGCGGGTGGTGTGGGGACTCTGGCACCGCTCGCGGTGTTCGACTCCTCTCCCGCGGGGACGCTCTTTACGCCAGGTGTTCAGCGGCCACCGGTCGATCCCAAGCTCTTCGGCACCGACGTTACGGGCAACTTCGTAGACAGCTCGGTGGCTACCCTGGGGCTCTTCGATGCCAACAGCACGACGGGCCCCAACGCCAACGGCTTCGTCAGCATGGGAGACAACGGGGTCCTTTCGTTCAATCTCACGAGCGCGGTCGCCACCTTCGGTCTGTTTCTTTACATTGGCGAGGTAGGTGACAACGGAGAAGTGGCGGCGGGTAGCATCGAGGTTTCCGACACGCCGGTGCCGACGCCCGAGGAACCGGATTTTCGACTTTGTCCGGCAGTGGGGCTGCCGGTGAGCGTGACGACGGGCAACGTCTACTTCGACCAGATTGACATCGAGATCCCGGGCCTTGGCCCGGGCCTTCGCTTCGTACGCAGCTACAACAGCAAGAACGCATCTTCGGGCGGGGTGTTCGGCCCAGGCTGGACGCACCGCTACGAGCAGAAGATCCGCGTGGCGGGCGCGACCCTGACCTTCCGGGGCGGCGACGGCGTTCCGAGCTTCTTTTCGGACCCGGACGGAGACGGAACGTATGAGGCCTCAGTACCGTTCAGCAAAGACAGCTCGATCGCAAAAGTAGCGAACGGCTACGACCGCCACTTCCGTACTGGCGGGCACGAGACCTACGATAGCGAGGGGCGGCTGACGAGCCTGGTTGATCCCGTCGGAAACACGGTCACCCTAATCCGGGACGCCTCCGGACGGCTGACGGACATCATCGACCCCGCTGGTCGCACCCTCGCGCTTGCCTACACCGGGGAGCAGGTCGCGAGTCTGTCCGGACCTGACGGACTGATCGCGAGCTACGGTTACTCCGGCGACCTCCTGCAGTCCATCACGTATCCCGACGGGAGCGGCTTTACCTTCACCTACAACGGGAGCAAGCAGCTCCTGACGGTAACGGACCACTCGGGGCGCACCCTCGAGACGCACACCTATTCGGGGGACAAGGCGCTAACTTCGGAGATCTCGGACGGCCAGGATCTGTTCACGCTCTCCTACACCCCCAACCAGACGACGGTCAGCGACGCACTTGGCAACGTCACCAGCTACGAGTGGAGCGTGTTCGGTGGTCTCAAGCGGGTCACCCGGGTCTCCGGGCCGTGTTCCTCCTGCGGCGGTGCAGGAGAGACACGGGAATGGACATACGATGAAAGGAGCCGAGTCCTGACCTACAAGGACGGGCTCGGCCAAACGACGAGCTACGCCTACGACGGCAGCGGGGACCTTCTGTCTGAGACGGATCCGCTCTTCCGGACCACGGCCTACACGCGCGACGCCGCCGGTCGACTCGTGACGCAGACCGATGCGCTAGGTGCTGTGACCACATGGACGCACGGCCCCGCAGGTGTGGGGAGCGTTACCGATCCCCTGTCTCGTAGGACCACCCTCACGTACGGCCCCCACGGAGCGCCAATATCCGTGACTGACCCGCGGGGCAAGACGACGGGCTTGGCCTATGACTCCGCTGGCAATCTCGCATCAATCACTGATCCGCTGGGGAACTTGACCAGCTTCAGCTATGACGCCCTCGGTCGGCGGATCGGGACGACCGACCCCCTCGGCAACGTCACCTCCGTGACGCATGACCCCCGGGGGCGGGTGGTGCGGATCGCCAATCCCGACTTGACTCACACGGACTTCACGTATGACCTGGGCGGAAGGCGAACGAGCGTGACCGACGCCCTGGGGCGGACCACGAGCTACGCCCACGATCCGTACGGACGCCTTGAGGCAGGAACCGACCCCTTAGGTGGCATCACGAGCTATGGATACGACGCCATGTCGCGGCTTGTGTCCCTGACCGACCCCCAAGGCAAGACGACCAGCTTCGCCTACGACAGTCTTGGACGCTTGGCGGCCGTAAGCAGTCCTGGAGGCCTGACCGAGAGTCTTGCCTATGACACGGCGGGCAGGCTGCTCGGTAAGACGGATCGGAACGGGGTTCTCACGACGTACGAATACGACGCCGCCGGACAGCTCATGAAGAAGGTCTTCTCGGACGGCACGAGCGGTGTCGCCTACACCTACGACGCCGCCGGCAGGCTGACTTCTGCCCAGAACGGCACGGATAGCCTCAGCTGGACCCATGACCTGGCGGGGCAGCTCCTCAGCGAGACTAGCGCCAAGAACGCCTCGACCGTTGCCTACACCTATGATGGCGCCGGCAACCGCCTCAGCCTGAGGATCAACGGCTCGCTCTACCTGACTTACGCATACGATGAGGCCGCGCGTCTCACTTCCATCAGCCGGGGTTCGAAGGTCTTCTCCTTTGCCTACGACGATGCCTCTCGCCGCACGTCCATGGCGTACCCGAACGGCGTGGTCACGACCTACCGGTACGATGTGCTCTCGCGCCTCACGCGCTTGAAGGCAGGCCTTGAGGTCCAGAGGAGAGGGATCACCGACCTCCGCTACACGTACGACGCGGTCGGAAGCCGCCTGGGCAAGACCGGGCCGCGGGCGGCCGAGCAGTACGAGTACGACCTGCTCGACCGCCTGAAGCAAGTCACGGCGCTCATGGGCCGTGGTGAGCGGATCACCGAGGCCTACACTTACGATGCACTCGGGAATCGCCTCAGCAGCCTCGTCGACTCGGCTTGGAGTTACGGTGACCGCAACGAGCTGACCTCCAACGAGACGGCTGGCTTTGCCTATGACGCCAATGGCAACCTGATTCAGAAGTTCGAAAGACGGAGCACGTGGACCTACGAGTGGAACGCGGAAAGCCAGCTGACCCGAGTCCTGAGGGATGGCGCGGAGGTGGCACGTCTCTCCTACGATTCCCTTGGCCGTCGGGTCGAGAAAACCGCCGGCGGGATCACTCGCAGATACCTCTATGATGGCGAGGACATCCTCCAGGAAGAGGCGGGCGGGCGCGTGCAGAGCTACGTCCACGGCCCCGAAGTCGATGAGCCTCTGGGTGTCGAAGGGCTCCGCGGGCGTTTCCATTACTATCACGCCGACGGTCTCGGCAGCATTGTTGGGATAACGGACTCTCGCGGCAAGCTCCGGGAGCGCTTCGAGTACGAGGCGTTTGGCAGCATTGAGCGTGGCAGACCCAGGGGGTACGCCTTCACAGGGCGCGAGTGGGATGCCGAGACGAGGCTCTACTACTACAGAGCCAGGTACTACGACCCCAAGATCGGGCGCTTCATCAGTGAGGACCCGATCGGCTTCGACAGCGGGGATCCGAACTTCTACGCCTACGTCGAGAACAACCCCGTGAGCCTCGTGGATCCGGAAGGGCTGCAGGCTTGCATCATCATAGGAAGGATCCCGCCAATCATCTGGATGAGGCCTCCACCCGTGAGATTGGCTCCCAACCAGACACACAATCCCGGATTTCGAATGCCAAAGGCGAGTCCGCCAAGGCCTTACGTTCCTGTACAGCAGCCGCTTCCGCCCCCTCCTCCTCCTCCCCCTCCGCCGGTGTGGTGGCAAATAATGGAGGAGCTCTTCAAGCTCTTCGATCCGACTCCTCCTGCCGTTGTCCCGCCTGCACAGACACCCTGCAACTGCGCTTGAAAGGAAAGGGCTCAAAGAGCTCGAGGATTCTTTCGAAGACTGAGCCAATGCCCTGGCCCGGATCTGCGGCGGCGCAATACGAATTGGGCCTAGACTTTGCTGCCCAGAAAGAATGGGAGAGGGCTGTTCGATCTTTCCGCGAGGCGATCCGCCTCAAGCCGGATCATGTCGAGGCTCACTATGAGCTGGCGCGTGCGCTCGAACAGCTGGGACAACCAGCGGAGGCAGTCGAGTCCTACCAAGAGCTGATCCGTCTCGTGCCACATTTCGCTGAAGCCCACAACGATCTAGGCGTACTTCTTGGTGAACTAGGGCGATGGGGGGAGGCCGTCCGCTGCCACCATGAAACCATTCGTCTAAGGCCGGATGACGCGATGGCCCATTACAACCTGGGCGTGGCACTTCGGGCACTAGGACGGCAGGAAGAGGCCGTTGAGGCTTACGGTCGCGCGACGAAGCTTCGGCCTGCCTTCGCGGAAGCATACGGCAATCTCGGTGCGACCTTCGGGGAGATGGGTCGGTGGGAGGACGCCGTCCATTGGCATCGCGAAGCCATTCGCCTGAAGCCGAGCGACGCTATAGCAGCCAGGGCCCTTTACAACTTGGGCGTGGCACTCGCTGAATTGGGACGCTTCGAAGAAGCCCACAATGCCTTCTCTGGTGCGATCGGGCTGGCGCCAGGCAACACCGAAGCCCTTCTTCGACTAGGCTGGATGCTCGTGGAGCTTGGTAGGCACCAGGAAGCCGTTCAGGTTTTCCGCGAAGTGATCAGCATCGACGGTGGAAATGCAGTCGGCTACGCGCGGCTAGGCGCAACGCTGTCGGGCTTGGGGCGTCATGATGAGGCGGTGGAGGCTTGCCTGAAGGCTGTGACTCTAGCCCCTGCGGATCCTGATGGCCACTACAACGCAGGCATCGCTCTGTCGAATGCGGGTCGCCACGAGGAAGCGATTGCAGCCTTCAAGGAGGCACTTAGATCGAGGCCCGAATGGGTGCAGCCGCATCTAGCCATGGCGGAAGATCTGAACGCCCTGGGTCGCCAGGCTGACGCCGTTGCCGTGTTTGAGAAAGCGCTGAAGCTCGATCCTCGATGCCTCGACAATCTGGAAGCGCGCGCGATCTACGAGACTTCGCTTCGGAAGGTAGAGCGAGACTGATCGGATAGGAACTTCCTTTTTCGGGGCGCTCGCGACACGGCCCCCTGGCGACCCGCGGAGCGGCCGAGCTGAGCCTCCGGCGCGGGCTCCCGGCGGCCGGACGACCAACTGGCGCACGGGCCGTGGGTGAGGTGAACGTCAAAGCCTCGTGGAGGCTTGGGCACACGTCCCGGGCCGACACATCTCCCTTTCTCACTTCCTCCGTACTCCGGCATAGTGAACCCGTAGCGCCGTCCGCGACCGCAAGCTCCGAGCCGAGCCTCCCATGGAGGAGCTTACCCGGCGGCTCGTGGCCGGGGGAGGCGCAGACTCGTCCAGCTGACCGCCGGGCGGCACCCTACGGCTTGCGGCGAGTGCGGAGGTGGGCGAGGCGGGCGAGAGACCTTGTCGCGCTTTCGGAGGTGATCGAGGATGCGGTCGATGACCGCGGGTTGGGTGATGAAGCCCACCACGCGCATTTCGCCCCCGCAGCGAGGACACACGAGAGGGTCGACTTCGTACACTCGGCGGATCAACTCCGCCCATCGGCGCCTGAGGGCTGCGCGGTGGGCCCCCTGCGGGATCGTTTCACCCTCGGGTGCCTCGTCTGGAGAGGAGGGCTCGGCCCCCGCGGCGGCCTTCTTGCGCTTGCCCCGTGCCGCGTTCGAGTCGTTCCACGCCTGGGCACCGGACGCCTACCAGGGGGCCAGCGCCCCGGTTGCGGCATTCCTGGCCGCCGGCTCGAAGGCCGCCGGCCTTGCCGCCCTGGGACGGGTCTCTCTCGTCGCGTTCGCGCCCGAGCAGCGCATCTGGTCGGTCATCCTCGTGGGCCTCGCGGCCCTGTCCATGGCCATAGCGAGCCTGCTCGCCGTGTCTCAATCCGACATGAAGCGGCTGCTCGCCTATTCGTCGATCGCGCATGCCGGGTACGCGCTGCTCGGCCTGATCTCCGGAACGCCCGAGGGGGCATCCGCGACCATGACCTACGCCTTCGTCTACGCCTTCATGACCCTCGGCGCCTTCGGCGTGGTGATCGGGCTGGGCGAGCGTGGCGAGACCCTGGGCGGCTACCAAGGCCTGGCTTTTACCGCTCCGGTCACGGCCGGAATGATGCTCCTGTTCCTGCTGTCGCTCACCGGGATCCCGCCCACGGCCGGGTTCGCGGCGAAGTTCGGCGTGATCCTGAGCGCGGTGCGCGCGGGCCACGTCGCGCTCGCGGTCCTGGCGGTGGCGTGCAGCGTGGTCTCGGCGTTCTTCTACCTGCGCGTCGCCGTCCTCATGTACATGACGCAGCCGCAGGGACTGGCGCCGGGCCGCCTTCCGGCCACGGTGTTTGCCGCGCTCGCAGTCGCCGCGGCCGTCATTCTCGTCGGCGGGATCTTTCCGGACGTATTCGCCGCCTGGACGACACCGCCGTAGGTCCCTGCACGCGAGGTGGTATCTTCTCGACGCGGGGCCCCGCTTGAGGAGTCGGAGTTGCTCGTCGGACTGGGTCCGCAGGCTTCTGGCCACGTCGGAGGCCAATCAAAGACTGACGCAAAATTCGAGCCGTCGTATCAGAATTGTGATACGAGCGCCGGCGGTCGGCCGGAGCGGCACGACCGATCGGTTCGCCCGGCACCCGACGCAAAGGGCCACGCAGCCGTCACGGCACGCGGCGTGCCTGCGAGGTCAGGCGCGGGTCAGTCCGTGATGGGCAGGCTGCGGCGGCGGATTCTGTGCTGATCCACGACGGTTATCGAGCGCTCGAGCTCGACCGTGTCGGACTGAGCGAGAACGCGGTCGAGGAGGGCCAGCATCTCGGCATCCGAGTAGGAGCCACCGCGAAAGAGGATGACGCCTGGCCGGTCCACCTTGAGCAGGGCCAGCAGACGGGGGTAGTCGAGATCTGCGGTGACGACGATGCGGTCGTCGGTTCTGGCTCGCTCGAGGATCTCGCTGTCTTCCTCGGTGGCGAGTGCTGCTGTGGAAGCGTGGATGGCGTCGTGGCCTTTAGCTTCGAGGTGTGTCACTGCCTGTGGGGTCACAGGCATGTCCACGAGGAACTTCAACCGACGAGCTCGATGGTCTCGTCTTCGGCCAGGCTGGCCGCATAGCGGAGCGCCTCGTCGATGTCGGTCGCCTCGAGGTAAGGATAGGCCTTGAGGATCTGCTCCGGGGTCTGGCGGGCGGCGAGCAGCCCGAGCAGCCGTGAGACCGGGAAGCGCAGGTCACGGATGCAGGGCTTGCCCGTGCAGACGGTGGGACGAACGGTGATGCGTGTGAACTTCATGGCGCCAACACGATTATAGGCGGTTCGGGAGACGTTGGAGCGGTGGCCGACCACGCCGCGGGGGAGCCGCCCGCAGCGCTCTCGCGCTCAGGGCCGCAGCTTCTCGAAGCGGCTGCTCGCCTATTCGTCCATCGCGCATGCCGGGTACGCGCTGCTCGGCCTGATCTCCGGAACGCCCGCGACCATGACCTACGCCTTCGTCTACGCCTTCATGACCATAGGCGCCTTCGGCGTGGTGATCGGGCTGGGTGAGCGTGGCGAGACCCTGGGCGGCTACCAAGGCCTGGCTTTTACCGCTCCGGTCACGGCCGGAATGATGCTCCTGTTCCTGCTGTCGCTCACCGGAATCCCACCCACGGCCGGGTTCGCGGCGAAGTTCGGCGTGATCCTGAGCGCGGTGCGCGCGGGCCACGTCGCGCTCGCGGTCCTGGCGGTTTTGTGCAGCGTGGTCTCGGCGTTCTTCTACCTGCGCGTCGCCGTCCTCATGTACATGACGGAGCCGCAGGGACTGGCGCCGGGCCGCCTTCCGGCCGCGGTGTTTGCCGCGCTCGCGGTCGCCGCGGCCGTCATCGTCGTCGGCGGGATCTTTCCGGACGTGTTCGCCGCCTGGACGACACCTCCGTAGATCCCTGCACACGAGGTGGTTACGAGCGCCAGGCGAATCGCCAAGGGCATCGAGAGTAGAATCGAGATGGGTTCCAACGACCGGTGACTGAATACGTCGGGATCGTCGTCGCCTTCGCGCTGGCGGGGACGCTGGCGGGAGCCTTCATCCTGCTGGCATCGCTGCTCGGCCCGAAGAAGCCGTCGGCCGTGAAGTCCGAACCGTTCGAGTGCGGAAAAGTCCCGTTCTCCCTCCCGCTCGGCCGGCTGTCCGTCAAGTTCTACCGGATCGCGATTCTCTTCATCTTGTTCGATGTCGAGCTCGTGTTTCTGTATCCGTGGGCCGTTGTGTATCGTGCGCTCGGCGCCTGGGGCCTGATAGAGATGGTGATCTTCCTGGGGATCGTGATGGCGGGGTTCTTCTACGCCTGGGACAACCGGGCACTGGAGTGGGACTAGCGATGTTTGGCGACGCGGGGTTCGTGACGAGCCGGATCGAAGAGGCGATTGGCTGGGCGCGAAAGTACTCGATCTTCCAGTATCCGTTCGTGACGGCCTGCTGCGGGATGGAGTACATGGCCACGGCATGCTCCCATTACGACGTCGACCGCTTCGGCGCGGGCCTGCCGAGGTTTTCGCCGCGCCAGGCGGACGTGCTCTTCGTGGTCGGCACCATCAGCCACAAGATGCTGCCGGTGCTCAAGCGCATCTATGATCAGATGGCCGAGCCGAAGTGGGTCGTCTCGTTCGGCGTCTGCACCTGCACGGGCGGCTTCTACGACAACTATGCGACCGTCATGGGGATCGACACGATCATGCCGGTGGATGTTTACATCCCGGGGTGTCCGCCGCGGCCTGAGTCCGTGCTCGACGGGCTGATCAAGCTCCAGGCGAAGATCCAGGCCCAGCACGCGAGCGGCCGGCGCCCTCAACCGGAGCCCAGGCCGGAGTTCGAGCGATGAATCCCCGTGCGCTGATTCAGGCGGTCAGTGATCGCTTTGCGGAGGCGGTCATCGCCTGTCATTCCTACCGCGGCGACGCCACCGTGCTGCTGGGCCGGGAGTTCCTGCTCGAGGTGGCGCGGACGCTCAAGGTCGATCCGGTCTTTCAGATGAACTACCTGATGGATCTCACGGCCGTGGACTTCTCCGCCTTTGAGTCCAGGCCGTCTCCGGCCTTCTTCAACTCCTCTGGTGTCGCGGTGGGGCCCCGGCCACAGATCCCGGACCGTGATCCCTGGCCCGGCCCCCCTGGACCGGCCCGATTCGTCGTCGTCTACCATTTCTTTTCCCTGCCGCTCAGGCACAGGCTGCGACTGGAGGTCCCGGTGGACGAAGCCGATGCAGAGGTCGATTCCCTCACCTCCTTGTGGGCGGGTGCGGACTGGCTCGAGCGGGAGGTCTGGGACATGTTCGGGATCCGCTTCCGGGGACATCCGAACCTGAAGCGCATCCTGATGTACGAGGAGTTCGTCGGCCATCCGCTTCGAAAGGACTACCCGGTCAACAAGCGCCAGCCTTTGATCGGACCCCTCAACTAGGAGCTCGGGCGGTCCCACCCTATGGATGTACCGAAGACGCCAGCGGGCACCCCAGGCGAGCTGGAGACCCGGGAGATGCTCCTCAACGTCGGCCCCGCGCACCCGGCCATGCACGGGATCGTCGGGATCGTCGTCAAGCTGGATGGGGAGCAGGTCATGAGCGCCGATGTGGAGATCGGCTACCTCCACCGAGGCT
>Ga0247727_10008486_pt1 | contig 19050 bp, 15 predicted proteins | sample WisWelCaveWW1625_FD_202498 | JGI IMG/M metagenome (GOLD analysis project Ga0247727, IMG submission 202498) | Biofilm microbial communities from Wishing Well Cave, Virginia, United States - WW16-25 | ecosystem: Environmental > Aquatic > Deep subsurface > Groundwater > Cave microbial mat | place... | reverse complement strand
GGAGAAAGTGTCGCCGATACGGCGCGCGTGTTGTCACGCTATCTCGACGCGATCGTCATCCGCACCTATGACCATTCGATTGTGGAGGAATGGGCGAGGGAAGCGACGATGCCGGTGATCAATGGGCTGACCGACCTGAGCCATCCTTGTCAGGCCCTCTCAGACCTCCTGACCATTCGCGAGAAGAAGGGCCGGTTGAGGGGGATCAAGATCGCTTATATCGGCGACGGTAACAATGTGGCGAATTCACTAATCGAGGCGGCGGCGAAGATGGGGATGACCATCACCCTCGGGTGCCCGGTGGGGTATCAGCCGGAGCAGCATGTTGTGGATAGGGCGAGGGTCGAGGCCGCAAAAAGCGGTGGGGTGATTGAGATTGGGCACGATCCTCTTGTCGCGGTGAAGGAAGCGGATGTCGTCTACACCGACGTCTGGATCAGTATGGGACGGGAGCGGGAGCACGCGCGACGATTAAAAGTCTTGGCTCCATATCAAGTGAACAGCCGCCTGTTGCATCGCGCCAAGCCCGATGCGATCGTCATGCACTGTTTGCCCGCCCACCGGGGTGAAGAAATCAGTGCCGAGGTGCTGGATGGTCCGCGGTCGGTCATCATCGACCAGGCGGAGAATCGGTTACATATGCAGAAGGCCATCTTGACGAACCTATTAGGCAGGAGTAGCCGAACGAGAAGATGAGTCGTGTCATGAAAAAAGTGGTGCTGGCCTATTCAGGCGGGCTGGATACCTCCGTGATCTTGAAGTGGTTACAAGAAACCTACGGCTGCGAGGTCATCGCGTTTTGTGCCGACCTTGGACAAGGCGACGATCTGCAAGCGATCAAGGCAAAGGCGCAAAAGATCGGTGTGAAAAAGGTCTACGTCGAGGACCTGCGCGAAACCTTCGTGAAGGACTATGTCTTCCCGATGTTACGCGGCAACGCCATATACGAAGGCTGTTATCTGCTCGGGACCTCGATCGCGCGGCCCCTCATTGCGCGGCGTCAGACTGAGATCGCGCTCAAAGAAGGCGCCGAGGCGGTGTCGCATGGTTCCACTGGAAAGGGAAACGACCAAGTGCGGTTCGAGTTGACCTACACGGCACTGGCTCCGAAACTCAAGATCATCGCGCCCTGGCGTGAATGGACGATGCGGTCGCGGCGCGAATTGATCGAGTATGCCGATCGGCACGGCATTCCCGTTACGGCGACGAAAGCCAAGCCCTATAGCATGGATCTGAATTTGTTCCACGTGAGTTATGAGGGCGGCATTCTCGAAGATCCTTGGGAATCCCCGCCGGAAGAAATCTTTCAAATGACGGTGTCGCCTGAGCAGGCGCCGAATAAGCCGCTCGAAGTCGAGATCGGCTACGAGGCGGGTAATCCGGTGGCCGTCGACGGCAAGAAGATGAGCCCGGCGACGTTGTTGGCCCACCTCAACAAGTTGGGCGGCGCGCATGGGATCGGGCGGGTCGATCTTGTGGAGAATCGCTATGTCGGGATGAAATCTCGCGGGGTCTACGAAACTCCGGGCGGGACGATCCTCCACGTGGCGCATCGTGGACTCGAGTCGTTGACGATGGATCGCGAAGTGCTGCACTTCAGAGACAGTTTGATCCCACGCTTCGCCGACCTGATTTACAACGGCTATTGGTTCAGTCCGGAACGAGAGATGATCCAGGCTTCGATCGATGCGGCGCAGAAGGACGTGACCGGCACGGCGCGGGTGAAGCTCTATAAGGGGGGGTGCACGTTGGCCGGGCGCAAGTCGAAGAATTCGCTGTATCGTCTCGACATCGCCACGTTTGAAGAGGACGAAGTCTATAACCAGAAAGATGCCGAGGGTTTCATTCGGTTGAACGCGTTGCGGCTGAAAATCAGAGCCCAAAGAAAGAAGGCTTCCTCCTAATGGCACGAGCAGCGGGCCGCAGCGCTGCCAGGTCGGAAGGCGGAAAGGCTTGGGGCGGGCGGTTCAGACAAAAGACGAACCGTCTTGTCGAGGCGTTCACCGTTTCGGTGGCGGTCGATCGCCGGCTCTACGCCCATGACATTCAGGGCAGCATCGCCCATTGCAAGACGTTGGGGAAGGCGGGCGTGTTGACCGGATCTGAAACCAGGAAGATCGTGCAGGGTCTAGAATCGGTAAAGACGGAACTGGATCGGGGTCGCTTTCGCTTTACCCCGCGGGATGAAGATATTCACATGGCGATTGAGCGCCGGCTGACAGAATTGATCGGTCCCCTCGGCGGTAAGTTGCACACGGGCCGGAGCCGGAACGACCAGGTCGCGCTGGATGTTCGGCTCTATTTGCGGGATCAACTCAGTCACCTTGTGGCGCTTCTGGAAAACTTTCAGCGGGTCTTGGTGGCGAAGGGCAAGGCGAATCGAATGGTCGCCATGCCGGGCTATACGCATCTACAGCGTGCCCAGCCGGTGCTGTTTGCTCATCATCTCTTGGCCTATGTGGAAATGATCGAGCGGGACAAGGGGCGATATCGCGATGCATCGGTGCGATTGAATGTCATGCCGTTGGGATCCGGTGCGCTTGCGGGGACCAACTACCCAGTCGATCGCCGGTTCACCGCCGGGCTGCTGGGCTTTCCCTCCGTGACGCAAAACAGTCTCGACGCCGTGTCCGATCGGGATTTCATTATCGAGGTGGCTTCGGCGCTGTCGATTACGATGATGCACCTGTCCCGGCTCAGTGAAGAGTTGATTCTCTGGTCGTCCCAGGAGTTCCAGTTCGTCGAGCTTCCTGATGCCTTCTGTACCGGTAGCAGTATGATGCCGCAGAAGAAGAATCCCGATGTGCCGGAATTGGTGCGGGGCAAGACGGGACGTGTCTATGGCCATTTGGTCAATCTGTTAACGACCCTCAAGGCCCTGCCGTTGAGTTATAATCGAGATCTCCAAGAGGATAAGCCGGCGCTCTTCGATGCCCTCGATACCGTCGCCGCGTCAGTGGAGGTCTTGACGGAACTGATCCGCCGACTCACGGTGAACCGGGACGTCCTCAAGCAGGCGATTCAGGGTGGTGGTATGCTGGCCACGGAGGTTGCGGACTATCTTGTGACCCGAGGGGTACCTTTTCGCGAAGCGCATGCGATCACGGGCCGACTGGTGCGGGCCGCATTGGATCAAGGCCGTGAACTCACGGCCTTCTCGCTCGAGGAGCTGCGGACATTTTCCGAGCGAATTGAAAAGGGCCTGCTCGCTCGGTTGACAGTCACTGCCGCGATCGACCGGAAGTCTCAGATAGGCGGAACTGCCCGAACGAGCGTGGAGCGACGGATTAAAGAACTCGAGCGGATGCTCTCATGAAGGTGCGGAGACCGAGAGTGACGTCCATCGTGACGGGTGTGACGATGGGAATGTTGGTGGCCTGCGGAGTCGTGGGGTCACCGGTTCCTCCTGAAAGCGTCGGTGTGAATCCAACCATTGAACGGCAAAAGAAATTAGAGGCGCTCGAGGAGAAACAGCGTGAGGCTGCAGCGGAAGCCGATTCCACCGAGCCACAACCGGACCCAATGCTACAGGGACAGGATGTCAACCTTCCCCCGTTACGACCGGTGGAAGCTCGGTGATGTTGGAGCCGCCATCTGCTGGACCTGTGTAAACGGATAAAGCTATACTGCGCAAGCCCGTGAACAGCTGTGCAGGGATAGCGCAGGTCCTCGCGGCTATCGAGGCCGAGCACGCAGAGCCTTAATCCGCTCCTAAGAAGAAGGCGACGTGAGACAACCAATGGGAGCTTCTCAGAACATTTCAACGAACTTATTGACAACCCCAGCCGGATAGCCGGATAGAGGCGAGGAGGATCAATTCATGGAGCTTATTCAACCGGTACGGCACAGTCAGTTTGTCGGGCAGGCACCAACGGCCAAGCATGCACCAGGCAAGCGGCTGTTGCTGGTCGATCCCTATCCTCGCAATAACCCCTATCGGTTGACCGCGTCGGAACGACGCGCGGTGTGGTTTCCCAAGCTGAGCTTGCCGGTGATCGCTGCTTACACGCCGGAGAATTGGGAAGTAAATCTGGTCGATGAAGCGGTTCAAGATATCGATTTCGACTATCCTTGCGACATGGTCGGCCTCTCCATCATGACCTGCTATGCCCCTCGCGCCTACGAGATCGCAACGGAATTTCGCAAGCGAGGCAAGACGATCGTCATGGGTGGCGTCCATCCCACATACTGCCCCGACGAAGCTCTTCGGTATGCCGACGCGATTGTCTGTGGAGAAGCCGAAGATCTCTGGCCACAGTTAGTCGCGGACTATGAAGCGGGGGTGATGCAGCGCATGTATAAGATGACATCGTTCCCCTCGCTGGAGCGGTACAAGAGCCCCCGTGTCGAACTACTGAGTCCCGACTCGTACATGACGAGACAGTGTAGTTTCACGACTAGAGGATGTCATTTCGACTGCGAGTTCTGTAGCGTGTCCCCGTTTAACGGAAAGACCACGCGGCGCCGGCCGGTGCCAGAAGTGATCACGGAACTTCGAAATGTTCAGCGATGGATTCGCAGTGAATTGGTTGAGCGAATGTGCGACGAACCGATGTGGAACGCCTTCGTCACCGCGCTTCGTATTCGAGTGGGGATCGAGGACGGCAGCATTGTCGCGTTTGTCGATGACTTGCACAACAGCAACCGTACCTATTGTCGTGAGCTCTGGGCCGCGCTGAAGCCGCTCAAGATTAAATGGGGCTGCCAGTCCACGATGTTCCTCGCTGACGACGAGGAGATGGTCAAGCTTGCGGCCGAGAGCGGCTGCGTGTCGGTTTTCGTCGGGATGGAATCGCTCGATGAAGAAGCGTTGGACGAAACGAACAAGCCGTTTAATCGAGTCCTGAAGTTCTCCCGGGAGATCAAGATGTTCCACGATTACGGGATCATGGTGAATCCCGGGATCGTGTTCGGATTCGACAGCGACGATGTGACCGTGTTCGAACGGGCCGTCGACTTCTTGACGAAGAACCAGGTGGAATTGGCCTACTTCAACGTGCTGACGCCCCTTCCTGGTACGGCGCTGTTCGACCGCTTCGAAAAAGCCGGTCGTATCTTCGATAGGGACTGGGCGAAGTACGACGGCAAACATGTGGTGTTCCAGCCGAGCCGGATGTCGACCGAGCAACTACAAGACGGATTCCACTGGGCCAACCACCAATTCTATTCGCTCCCTTCGATCTGGAAGCGACTGTCGGGCACGAGTCAGCGGCTTATTCCGCGATGGGAGATGAATCGGGAGTTTCGGAAGTTGGTCAAGCGAACCTGCCCCAAAGGGTCCGTGTCGCCGCTCGCGGGGGTGTTGAGGAATCTCCAAGCGAAGCTCCCGGTGTTGGACAAGGAGCAATTGATTCCTAGCGCGCTGCATGCACTGAAACAGGCCTTCGATCCAAACGCGCTCTCGGCACAACAATTGATGTTCCACATCAAGGCCAAGCGGCATGACAAGTTCGCTGCTCTGTTCGTGGATCTTGAGGGTACCCTCGATCGTCTGAATGCCTTGGAATTGATTAAGCGGATCAAGGAAGCGGCCAATCAGGCGCGCATGGACATCATCGTCAACTTCGAGCACCTCAAGCTGGCGACGCCCGACGCCCTCAAGGCGTTGATGGATTCAGATGCGATGAAGGTCGCGATTCCGCATGTGAAGGTCCGCTTTCGCAAGTTTAAGGACGCATTCGAGGCCTCCTTGCAGGGCTTCTCGCTCGTAGGCCTCGATCATCTCAATGAAGATTCGCAGGATGCATAATTTTGAGTATCGACATGGCGAACTCTATTGTGAACAGGTGCCGGTCAGCAGAATTGCGAAAGAGGTCGGCACGCCTTGCTACATTTACAGCTACGCGACCCTCGTTCGTCATTTCCGAGTGTATGATGGGGCCTTCAAGAGCGTACCCCATGTGATTGCATTTGCCATGAAGGCCAACTCCAATATCGCGATCCTCCGTCTCATGGCCAAGGAGGGGAGCGGGGTGGATATTGTGTCCGGCGGGGAACTCTTTCGGGCGCTCAAGGCAGGTATTCCTCCCTCAAAGATCGTATTCGCGGGCGTCGGCAAGAACTCTGAGGAGATTCGCGAGGCCTTGAAGGCCGACATCCTCATGTTCAACGTCGAATCTTCGGCTGAGCTGCAGGCGCTGAATGAAGTGGCGGCTTCCGTCGGGACCAAGGCGCGGGTCGCCCTGCGCATCAATCCCGACATCGATCCGAACACACACCCCTACATTTCGACCGGTCTCAAGAAGAGCAAGTTTGGAATCGCCGCCGATCGGGCGCTCGAAGAGTTTACGCTGGCTGCCTCACTCGCCAACATCGACGTCGTCGGGGTACATAAGCATATCGGGTCGCAGTTGACGGAAGTCACACCGTTCATCGAGGCCGTGAAGAAGGTAGTGAAACTGGTCGAAGCCTTGAAGGACCAGGGCATCAACATCCGGTACGTCAATATCGGCGGGGGTCTTGGAATTACCTACTCGGACGAAACGCCTCCGCTGCCGCAAGACCTTGCGGATGCCGTGTCGCCCCTGCTGAAGAGTTTGAATGTGACCCTCATCATGGAGCCGGGTCGCGTCATCGTCGGCAACGCCGGCATTCTCGTGACGAAAGTGTTGTATCGGAAAGACGGCGAAGCGAAACGGTTTATTATCGTCGATGCGGCGATGAACGATCTGATCAGACCGAGCCTCTACGGGGCCTATCACGAGATTCGTCCCTTGTCCGAGGCGGTGTTGCAGCGGCCCAAGCATCAGGTGGATGTTGTCGGCCCGGTCTGTGAGTCCGGCGATTTTCTGGCGAAGGACCGGTCACTGCCGGAGGTCGACCCGGGTGACATGCTTGCGGTGATGAGTGCGGGGGCCTATGGATTTGTGATGGCCTCCAATTACAATTCGCGACCACGGGTACCTGAGGTCCTGATCAAAGACGGGGAGATCCACGTCATCAAGACCAGGGAGACCTACGACGATTTGGTGAAGGGCGAAACGATTCCGGCATTTCTTAACTGAGGAGTAGCCGCGACGGACGCGTTGTCGACGAAGGAGTCACATGTTTACAGGTACATTGATTGCCATAGTGACCCCATTTAGGAATGGCAAGGTTGACGAGCGAGCCTTCTGCGACCTTATAGAATGGCAAATTGCCAGCGGAACGAACGGGATTGTGCCCTGCGGCACCACCGGCGAATCCGCCACCCTCTCGCATGAGGAACACCACCGCGTGGTCGAACTGACCGTCGAGGTGGTCAACCGGCGCGTCCCCGTGATTGCCGGAACCGGCTCCAACAGCACGGAAGAAGCGGTGTCCCTTACGAAACACGCCAAGCAGGCAGGGGCCGATGGGGCGCTGCTGATCACGCCCTATTACAACAAGCCGACGCAAGAGGGGCTGTACCGGCATTACAAAGTGATCGCGGAGTCCGTGGATCTTCCGCAGATCCTGTATAACATCCCCGGACGGACCGGCGTAAACATGTTGCCATCCACTGTCGCGAGGCTTTGTGGGTTCCAGAACATTGTCGGGATTAAAGAGGGGAGTGGATCAGTCCAGCAGGCCTCTGAGATTGCGAATACGTGCGGAGATCGGATGATAGTTCTTGCCGGAGATGATGCCCTGACGTTGCCCATGATGGCAGTCGGAGGGAAAGGGGTCATTAGCGTGACGTCGAACGTTGCTCCAGCTGAGATGGCGCAATTGGTCAAGGCCTTCTTGAGCGGACGCATCGACGAGGCGCGCCGGATTCATTTCGCATTGTCGCCGCTGATCAACGCGCTCTTTTACGAGACCAATCCAATTCCGGTGAAAACTGCGCTGGGCATGATGGGAAAAATCGATCCGGAGCTGCGGCTGCCGCTTTGTGCCATGGCGACCGAGACAAAGGACCAACTCACACGGGTCTTAAAGGATGCAGGCCTCATTTAACGTGAGGCGTAAGGTGTAAGGTTTCGGATGATCAACGTGATTGTCGCTGGTGCTGCCGGTCGCATGGGCTGTCGGCTGGTTGCCCTTATCAAAGATTCGACCACCCTGACGCTGGCCGGTGCGATCGAAGGGAAGGGCCATCACGCTCTGGGCGACGATGCCGGGGAGACAGCGGGCTGTGGCCGTGCGGGTATTCCGATTACCGACGATCTCGCGGCGCTCCAAGACCGAAGCGAAGTGGTCGTCGATTTCTCCGCCCCTGAAGCGACCCTGCATCACTTACGCACGGTGGCGCAGCACAAGCGAGCCATGGTGATCGGCACGACGGGGTTTTCCGCTCCTCAGCTCGAAGAGCTGAAATCCCTGGCGCGCCGGGTTCCCTGTGTGTTGTCCCCCAACATGAGCGTAGGTGTCAATCTGATCTACAAGGTCATCAGCGAGATGGCGAAAACGCTGGGGGACGAATACGACATCGAGGTGATTGAAGCTCATCATCGCCTGAAAAAAGATGCGCCGAGCGGGACGGCGCTTAAGATTGCGGAGGTTTTAGCGAACGCTGTGAGCCGCGATCTGGATCAGGTCGGCGTCTATGCCAGAAAAGGTCTGATCGGAGAACGGAAGAAGGGCGAGATCGGGATTCAAACAATCCGTGCCGGCGACATTGTCGGCGACCACACAATCCTTTTTGGCGGGATGGGTGAACGCATTGAGGTGACGCATCGAGCGAGTAGCCGAGATACCTTCGCGGGAGGAGCCTTGCGTGCCGCTCGGTGGGTGGTTCGGCAGCCTCCAGGCCTGTACGACATGATGGATGTGCTACATCTCCGATAGTACCCTCTCCCTGTTCCGGCTCCCCACATCGTGAATCTGACCGGCAATGAAGCTCCCCGCAGCAGCCTACTCCGCAGAAGTAGCCACTTCGGCTACGAAGGCCGGAAGCTGCGGGGTATGCGGTGAAGGAGAATCATCTGCCGTCGTGACAGATTCTCTGTGTTGAAGCGCCGTCGAGGTTACATTACCCATGAAGTGGGAGAGATGCGGAAGCGACTATCGTGTGGCTCGGGAGGGGGATCGCATCATGAGTTACCGACCGACTTCCTCTAAGTCCCGCTTGCTTGTGGGGTTGTGCGCAGTGGTTCTTCGTTTGGCGATCGCCGCAGATAGACGGGCATAAATTTCCTGGGCAGAGTCCGTCCAATCAGCATTAGGCGGATACCCACGGAAGGCGGCTTCAGCTGCCTTATGCTCGTCGTACGTGAGCGGTTTCGGTTCTGTCATAGCGCTGGTTAATGTCTTGCGGTAATAGGCCGAGGTTCCTGGTCCGCTGATTTCCGGCGACCACAATTCAAACAGGCAAATACTGTGATCGCAAGGCCTGCGTTCAGATCCACTGCCCGTTCCGGCAACATTGCCCCGCGGCATTTATCGCAAATTGTCATGTCGGCAATCTACCATGCTAGAAAAGGGAAGCATATCCATCGGAAGTACTGGGTCCTCCGGGGGCATAGGCTCTTCCGCTCATATACAGCTAGGTCGTTTGAGTAGGGGGTAGGAATGAGAATTCATTAGCGTATCAGCCAGAACAGATTATGGAGTCCTTGACAGTAGTCATGCTGTCCCATAGGATTGTGGCATCAGGAAGAGCCCCCCACTATGTATAGAATTATCCTCATTCTCGGGCTACTTGTAGTGCTGTATTTTCTCATCCGGCGTGCCCTCCGAGAGTTCAAAGGCCAGGGTGAGCCGGACCGTCTCCCTCCTGGTAAGAATCACATGGTTCAGGATCCCGTTTGCCTGGTGTTTGTTCCGAGGGGAGCAGCGATAACGGAAGATATTGGGGGGCAGACGTATTACTTCTGCAGCCGATCCTGCGCACACAAGTTTCAGGAAAAGCTCGCTGGCTAACAGCCCGAGTAACTAGAGTCGGAAAGTTTTTCTTCTTTGTCGAATTTGAGCGTGATCTGGCACTGATTGGGCGAGAAGTTAAAGAGGGGTAAGCCTGATTTGCCGCCGGCGATGCGGTAATAAGTCCAGGTTTCGCCGCCAAAAAATCTCGGTGCCTTGCCGCTTGGCGCTCCCCAGTTCTTCTCAAACCAGGCCTTGTCTTTGCCTTGAAGTTCAGCCGGTTTGAGCGACTGTTCAAGATAGGGATTACTACCGCCGCAGGCAGTGAGGAGCAGGACAAACGACAGTAGCCAGGCAGATCGTCTCATAGCGGGTCTCCTCGTCGTATGTTTTGGCCAACGCATTAACCAGCAGGCGGTTGACGATCGAATCTTAACCGCCGTGCAGAGACCTGTCAAACCGACGTATTCCACCAGAAGCTTGCAGTCAGGTTGAGTTCTTCATAGAATAACCGATAAAGAATTGATCACAAGGATTTCTCATCCCGACATGAAAGGACAGGCCCATGAAATTCTTTCTTGATACCGCCAACGTCAAGGAAATCCAGGAAGCGGCCAGCCTCGGACTTCTTGACGGAGTGACCACGAATCCGTCGCTCGTCGCCAAGGAAGGCCGCAGCTTCAGGGAAATGCTTATTGAGATTTGCAACATTGTGGATGGGCCGATCAGTGCAGAGGTCGTCAGTCTCGAAGCCACTGCCATGGTGAAAGAAGGAAAGGAACTTGCGAAGATCCATAAGAACATCGTTGTGAAGGTGCCTTTGATTGCGGAGGGATTGAAGGCCACCAAGAGAATGGCCGCCGAGGGTATCAAGGTAAATGTCACATTGTGCTTTTCTCCAACCCAGGCGCTCCTCGCAGCAAAAGCCGGTGCGTGGTGTGTCTCACCCTTCATCGGTCGGCTTGACGATATTAGTTCAAACGGGATGGAACTGATTCGCCAGATCCTGACCATCTACCGCAATTATGACTTTAAGACTCAGGTGCTGGTTGCCAGTGTGCGCCATCCTCAGCACGTAGTCGAGGCTGCGCTAGCTGGTGGGCATATCTGTACGATGCCCTTCTCGATTTTTCAGCAGATGGTGAAACACCCGCTGACGGATAGCGGACTCAAGAAGTTTCTGGCAGACTGGGAGGCCCAAGCCAAGAAGTAAAACCTAGCAGGATGCTGAAAATGTCCGCCAGCGGCGTTCTCACCTCGAAAGCATCCTCAACGTAGCCCGGAGGCTACGCCTCCGGTGCTTTCATCGGCTGCGGCCTTGCTGGACGGACATTTTGAGCATCCTGGGGTAGTATTTTCCTGTTGTGCCACAGTCTCCACAGTCTGCTATCGACCGGATCGTGGGCGTTCCGCTTCGGCAAGTCGTTGTCGAGCAGTTGCAAAGATATGATGAAACATCGGCCTGGTCAATAGTCCTGTGAAGGTATTTTGCTGGCTAGGATGGTATGAGCCGATCAGTGTAGTGCTCCACGGAAGGACCTGTACAATTCCATGGGAAAATTTCGGGAGCGGTGAGGGAAGTTGCAGCCCCTCATCACGGCAGGCTTTCAAGTAGTGATCGAACGCGATCTTGCCCAGCGCCACAACCACTCGGATCTTCCGTAACAACCGGAGCTCTTCCCGCAGATATGGGCGGCAGGCCGTGAATTCTTCAGGGGCCGGTTTGTTGTCGGGCGGCGCGCAACGGACGGTGGCGCCAATGTAACAATCCGATAGCTTCATCCCGTCATCCCGGTGATGAGAGCTGGGTTGGTTGGCGAAGCCAAATCGATGTAAGGCGTCATACAGCCAGTCCCCGCTGCGATCGCCTGTAAATACCCGTCCGGTTCGGTTGCCGCCGTGGGCGGCCGGTGCCAACCCGAGCACGTAGAGGCGGGCGTGGGAGTCCCCGAATCCTGGGACCGGACGTCCCCAATAGGTCCAGTCCTCAAACTGTTTCCGTTTCTCCGCAGCGATCGCCTCCCGATAGGTGACGAGCCGTGGACAGGCGGTGCAGCGCGTGATGCGATCGTTGAGGAGGGTCAGCGCACGCATAGTTGGCGCAGTCTAGCACGAATTCTGAAAGTCGATCATGCTTGCCGGCCCCTTGCCGGGCTGTTAGCATACGTACTCGACTTCGGATCGTTCACCGCATGTAGGAGGCAGGATTGGCATGGCAACCTGGGTTCGAAGAGCACTAGTGCTCAGTGGATTGTGGATGGCGGTCACGCTTCCGATTGCAACAGGAGCACAGCCGCAAACTGAACATTCCGAGGCAAAGGAAAGCCCGCCTCGATCTGGCGCCAATGGAGAACCGGAGCGAGAGGTGATTCTGGTCGATCCGCTTGAGGACCCCAATGAGCCAGAAGATCGCCTCGTCATTCTTCCGGAAATCAAGAGAGAAGGAGAACGTCACTTCCTCAGTTCGTTCAAGCTGCCTGACAAGCTGACCTTTGCCGGCCAACCGGTCCCGCTCGATAACTGGCAGGTACGTGAACGCATCGAGTACGAGTTCTATCAACTTTTAGAAGACCAGGGCGAAAGTATCATCCTCGCCAAACGAACTGGACGCTGTTTCCCTCCCGCTGAAAAACAGCTGGCCGATGCCGGGTTGCCGGACGACCTCAAATATATGTTGCTGGTGGAGAGCAAGTGCGTGGCCGCTGCCTATTCAAGGGCGAAAGCATCGGGGCCGTGGCAGTTCATCCCTTCCACTGGGCGACGCTATCGTCTCAAGAGCGATGCGGTCCGCGACGAACGCCGCAATCTGGAAATGTCGACCGAAGCAGCGGTCAAGTATTTGCGCTATCTCAAGGATTTCAAGGAAAACGACTGGTTCATGGCCATGGCCTCGTACAATGCCGGTGAAGAACGAGTTCGTCGGTTATTGAAGGACCAGAAAATTACCGACTATTGGAAGATGCACGGGCCACGGGAAACGATGCGCTATGTCCCGAGAATCATCGCCGCCAAGGAAATCTACTCACAGCCGGAGAAGTACTTGGGGCTGAGCAAGAAAGACCTGTATCTGCCGATGGAAACTGAAACGGTCACCGTTAACGTGAAAGATTCCCAGCGAGCCCTCACCTCGATTGCCGAAGAATTTGGGACCTACTACTTGGAACTCAAAATGCTGAATCCTGAGTTCAAGAAGGATGTGCTCCCACGCGGGACCTATCAGATGAAAGTCCCACGACTGACTTGTCCGACTCGTTGCTTCGTTCAGGACAAGACTCCCTAGTCCATCGCCAGCGTGATACAGATTCCTTCTTCTCCTATCCAGCTACTTCTGAAGAAACTGATCGTTCGAGGGCTTGCTGCGGTAGACGCCCGTGCGGCGGTCGGTCGTGCCATCTCCAGAAACGGCGATGAGCTGGTCATCGGCCGGCGTCGGTATGATCTGCGTCGCTATGAGCGTGTGGTCGTGGTTGGGGCTGGGAAGGCGACGGCCTCGATGGCCCGGGCGGTAGAACAGCGGCTGGGACCTCGGCTGCATGGCGGCTTCGTCGTGGTTAAGCACGGCCATGTTGTGCCGACGAAACGGATTGTCGTGGCGGAAGCCGGACATCCCGTTCCCGATCGGTCCGGTCAGCGGGCGGCGGCCAGGCTCTGTGCCATGGCGGCAGGACTCGGTCGGCGCGACCTCTTGATCGTGCTCCTGTCGGGCGGTGCTTCCAGTTTACTGCCTGCTCCTGTCGCAGGGGTTACGCTGGCCGACAAGCAACGGACCACACAGGAACTCTTGCGATGCGGCGCGAGTATCCGCGACATCAATACCGTTCGGAAACATCTTTCGCGCATCAAAGGCGGACGTCTCGCCGAGTTGACCGAGGCCACCGTTGTGACGCTGATTCTGTCCGATGTGTTGGGTGACGACCTCAGCGCCATTGCCTCAGGGCCGACAGTCCCAGACCCGACAACCTATCAAGACGCTGTCGAGATTCTGAAAGGCCATCGCATCTGGCGGGCGGTCCCTCAGCGAGTACGCCGGCATCTCGACCGAGGATGTCAGGGATTCGCGAGTGAGACTCCGAAGCCAGGCTCCTCTCTGTTTCGTCGCGTCCACCATCATATCGTCGGGAACAGCGCAGCGGCCGTCACAGCTGTGACCTGCGCGGCCAGAGAGGCAGGCCTGCGAACCCTCGTCCATACGCCGGCCTTAACCGGAGAGGCCCGTGAGGCGGGGAGGCGGTTTGGCGCCCTGGCGAGAAATATTGTGCGAGCGGGCAAACCACTAGAGAGGCCCTGTTGTGTGGTGGCCGGTGGAGAAACCACCGTGACCGTCACCGGAAAGGGAACGGGCGGGAGGGCGCAAGAGTTCGCCGCAGCCGCCGCTCTGGAGATCGCCGGTCTGGCCAAGGTGTGGGTGGTGGCAATCGGCACAGATGGCACCGACGGTCCGACTGATGCGGCTGGCGCCGTTATCGATGGTAATACCGTGGCGCGCGCGAAGCGCCTCTCGGTGGATCTCAAGGGCGCGTTGAAGCGCCACAACACCTACCCCGCATTGAAAAAGCTCCATCAGCTCGTCCTCACCGGACCCACCGGTACGAACGTGAATGACCTTTACCTCATCCTCGTGCTCTAGCAGGATGCTGAAAAAGTCCGCCAGCATCGTTCTCGCATCGCTCAGAGGCTCAACGTACCGAAGCGTACGCCTCGCCTCTTCGCTTGCTGCGGCCTTGCTGGACGGCATTTTTGAGCATCCTGCATGGTGTTCTTCCGTTGTCCCAGACGTGCGGACCAATGAAGTTCTGGCGCACCCCCATAGTTTTTCCGCAGCCTGCTAGGTAGTATCCATTTCAATGGATCGCCCTCTCTTTCTTCCCTTGGCCGCCTGTACGCAACCATCCCTTGTCGGGGGGAAAGCCGTAGGCTTAGCGCGTCTGCTCGCAGGAGGATTCCCTGTTCCCTCAGGATTCTGCCTGACGACGGAGGCCTACGATCACGCGCTTCGCGCGCCTGGGTTTTCTCCAGCGGAAGAGTGGCAGGCAGCCCTGCATTCCTCCGGATCCGAGCGCCAACGGATACTCTCCCACTGTCACACCATCATTCGGAACCGCGACATCGTTGAACTGACGGCGCAGATCGTCGAACAGGCGCGCCGGCTGGACTTGCCGTTGCATGGGCTGTGGGCGGTGAGGTCGTCAGCGACGAACGAGGATGGAGCTCATGCGAGCTTTGCCGGAGTCTACCGCACGCGCCTCGGCATCCCGCTGGAGGAGCTGGGTCTGGCAGTGAAGGACCTGTGGCTGTCGATCTGGGATGAGCGGGTCCTGAATTATCATGCGACGTCGGGATTGAGCGGAACACCTCCCGCCATGGCAATCGTGATCCAACCACTGCTGGAGGCGCTGTCCGCCGGTGTGGCCTATTCCATCCATCCCCTCACAGGACGAGCGACTCATGTAGTGATCAATGCGGTTGCGGGCCTTGCGGCAGCCCTTGTCGATGGGCGCGCCACGCCGGACCAGTATGTAGTTGAGATGGCCGAGAACAGTCAGCCCTTCCGGATTCACGAACGGACGGTCACCGGGCAGACTCAGGCGTTGCGGGTGACCGGCCAGGGCCTTTGCGAAGTGCCTCTGTCGGATGATGCAGTCGGGAGCACAACATTGTCGGACGACCAACTGTTTTTCCTGGCCCGTACGGCCAAGCAGATTGAAAAGATATTCGGTCACCCAGTGGATCTCGAATGGCTCTACGATGATCGTGGCTTATGGCTGCTCCAAGCGCGCCCAATCTCGGGTCTTACTCGATCCACGCAGCTAACCAATGATGACTGCGAATGGTCGCGAGCCAACTTCAAAGAAACCATGCCAGAACTGCCGAGCCCTCTTGGGCTGTCGTTTCTCGAACTGTTCATGGAACGTCACATTGTTTCACCCTATCGGCGCCTGGGCTGCCTGATTCCCGAAGGAATCACATCGGTCCGCACGTTCCAGGGTCGTCCCTACATCAATATGACGCTGTTTCATTCCCTGGTCGCACAACTGCGAGGAGATCCCTCCTCGTTGGTGGAGCAGATGGGAGGGGAAATCCTTGCCAGGGTACCGGAGGTTCACCCGCTCGGGTGGTTCGCGCTCGCCCGTGCCGGCGTCGTGATGATGGCAGAATTGAGAAAGGTGGTGCGCTGTGGGCCGGCCTGGTTTGCGGACATGAAAGCGATGGCGGTTGAGCATCGCCCCGATCGGCTTCGGACTATCTCCGGCGAAGACATCATTCTGCGCCTCGATGCCATCGGGCAATGGCTTGATGAACACGAACTGACGTTCGGCATCGCGGGAGGCGTGTCGCAGTGTTTACAGGCGTTGGGCAGCTTGCTACCTCGCTGGTTAGGCGAAGACTGGAGAGCCTTGCTGAACGGGTCGCTGCAGGGTCAGGCGGCGGCGATCAGCGCACAACAAATTGTCCGCTTAGCGGAAGTAGCAGACATGGTTCGACGCGACCCTAAAGCGACTTCGTGGTTCACCGAAGAGGCGTGGGACCCGATTGAGGTTCGTCGCAAGCTCGAAGGGACCGACATTCTCCGTGCCTTCAACCGGTATCTCGAAGACTATGGCCATCGCGGGGTCGGTGAGTCGGACCCCATGTCGCCTCGGTTCGCGGATCGACCGGAGTTGTTGCTGGCAGTATTGCGGACACAAATTCTGGCTCCAACCATCGCCACTCCAGCGGACATTCTTGAGCACCAAACAGTGGTTCGGGAACGGGCGCTTGCAGAGATTCGTGCCAGATTCGGATGGCGATTCCATCGGTGGGCCATCTTTTCTTGGTGGTATCGGCGGCTTTGCCGGTTTTTCGCCCTGCGAGAGGCGAACCGGCATCATCTGATGTACTATTCGGCAGCGGCACGTAGCCTCCTGCTCCGCCTCGGTGAGTGGCTGGTCGAACGGGGTCGACTCTCGTCGCAGGAGGATATGTTTTACTTCAAGCTCGAAGAACGCGCAGACTTGTTAGTGGGAGGATCGAGGGATTGGCGAGGGGTGATTCAGGCTCGCCGGGCCGAGCGAGCCCGTTACGCCACGGTCAGCGTTCCAGACACGATTCGGGATTGGAAAGATGTGGCTCGCGGCACGGACGTAATCTCCCTTGGTGATTCAGGGGGGATCTTCCACGGTATTCCCATCAGTGCGGGGCAGGTTGTGGGACCGGTTCGCTTCGTCCGATCGATGGAGGATTGGAGCCGAGTCTGCCGTGGCGACATTCTTGTGGTCTCGGTCATCGACCCAGGCATGGCGCCGTTGTTTGGCGTTGCAGCGGGGCTGGTCGCCGAGATGGGCGGGACACTGTCACACGGGGCGATCATTGCTCGCGAGTACGGATTGCCGGCAGTCGCGAACGTGCCTGGCATTACCACCAGGCTCAAGGAAGGCGATCGAATCAGCTTGGATGCGGAGCGAGGAGAGATTATCGTCCAAGGGCAGGCCGGGACTCGTCTGTGAGGTCATTGAAGAGGCATTCTTCCAGAGCAAGCCTTTTTACGGTATTGACCTTTCTTGGGTGGTTACGTAATCTCCAAGAGTGTGCTCGTTTCACTGCAACACCCAACAACCTAGGCGAATATGGGTCGGCGGCATGACGCGGACGGTCACCCATGATTGACGGCACAGTCTTTGGTGTGGGGCTTCTCGTCGGGGGTCTCCTTGGCGCGTTGATCGTCGGGTTCTGGATTGCCGCCCGTGTACGTGCGAACGGGCAGGCACAACTGCTGACTATCGGCGAACGGGCGCAGCGGGCAGAATCGCTGGCAGACGAATTGCGCCGCCAGGTTCTACAAGATCGCCTCGATCTCGATCGAGTTAGCCAGGATCTTTCGGAAGCCTCTCGGGCCCGTGCGGTGGCGGAGACCAGGGCCGCTGAGGCCGCGCTCCATCTCAATGAACAAAAGACTCTGCTGGGCCAGGCCAGACAGGAATTGGCCGAGACTTTCCAAGCTCTCTCCGGCGAAGCCCTCAAACAGAACAACGAAGCCTTTCTGACCCTTGCACGCAGCTCATTCGAAACGCTCCAAGCCGAGGCCAGGGGCGATCTTGCCCAGCGGCAACAGGCGATCGATAATCTGGTCAAGCCCCTCCAAGACTCGCTGCATCGATACGACGACCAACTCCGGCAGCTGGAACAATCGCGACAAGCGGCCTATGGAGGCCTCGATCAGCATCTCAAGCTCCTGGCCGAGTCGCAACAGCGGCTGCAATCAGAGACCGGCAACCTCGTGAAGGCGTTACGCGCGCCGGCCATCCGCGGCCAATGGGGGGAGATCACGCTCAAACGCGTGGCCGAGTTGTCCGGCATGGTGGCGCATTGCGACTTTTTCGAGCAGGAGTCCATCATGGTCGATGGCAGCCGGCTCCGTCCCGACATGGTGGTCCAGTTGCCGGGTGGGCGGCAGATCATCGTGGATGCCAAGACCGTACTGGCAGGCTATCTGGACGCGCATGAAGCATCGACCGAGGAGCAGCGTCTCGAAGGGATGCGTCGTCATGCCGCCCAAGTCCGGTTGCGCATGGACGAGTTGAGCTTGAAAGCCTATTGGAATCAATTCGCGCAGGCGCCGGAGTTTGTCGTGCTGTTCTTGCCGGGTGAACAATTTCTTGGCGCCGCGCTGGAGCATGATCCGCGACTTATTGAGGATGGGTTTCTTCGGAGTGTGGTCCTTGCCACCCCCACGACGCTCATGGCGCTCTTACGGGCAGTCGCCTACGGGTGGCGGCAGGAGCAGTTGACTGAGCATGCGGAAGAGGCAGGCCGGTTAGGGAAAGATCTCTACGAACGGATGGCCGTGTTGACAGAGCATTTGAACGACGTAGGGCAGGCGCTCGGAAAGAGCGTTCTGTCATACAATAAGGCGGTCGGGTCGCTCGAAACGAGAATCTTGCCGGCGGCCCGTCGCTTCAAGGAGCTCGGCGTTTCGTCGGAGAAAGAGATCCCCATGTTGGGTCCGGTGGAACTGGTCTCGCGCAAGGCGTTGCCCTATGACAGCGAATAAAGATCCCCTGATGACCGGCGAGCAGGCGATGGTAGAAGCCTTCCACCGGACTTTCGATATCGTCGTCAATCCAGCTCCGACGGTCGTTGACGGACGGACGCGCGAACTACGTGTAAAACTCATTCAGGAAGAGTTCGATGAGTTGAAAGAGGCCCTCGCGGCAGAAGATCTTTCATCCATTGCCAAGGAAATGGCTGACCTCCTCTACGTCGTCTACGGCACCGCGGTGTCCTATGGCATCGACATGGATCCGGTCTTTC
>Ga0247727_10008485_pt1 | contig 19052 bp, 20 predicted proteins | sample WisWelCaveWW1625_FD_202498 | JGI IMG/M metagenome (GOLD analysis project Ga0247727, IMG submission 202498) | Biofilm microbial communities from Wishing Well Cave, Virginia, United States - WW16-25 | ecosystem: Environmental > Aquatic > Deep subsurface > Groundwater > Cave microbial mat | place... | reverse complement strand
GTGCTCGAAGAGCCGCACCTTCCGTCGGAGCTCATCGCAAGGAAGGCGCAGATCGACGAGTTGCGGTTCGAGCTGACATTCGGTCCGCAGAGGTCCGCGGGGCATGCATGGCTCTCGGGGCCGCCCGGGGCGGGCAAGACCAGCACGGCCCGGTTCGTGACTGCGGCGCTCCGCGAGGAGGTCGGCATCGCGACGGCCTACGTCAACTGCTGGAAGGCCAACTCGGCGTACCTTGCGCTCGCGCAGGCCATCGAGGAGCTGCGCATCCTGGCCACGGATCAGCGGCGGGACGCGCTCTCCCGGCTGGCGGTCCTCGCGAAGGAGGCGGCGAGGCGGCCGCTCGTCCTCGTCCTCGACGAGTTCGACGCGCTCACGCCGCAGGACCGCGCGTTCCTCCTGTACACGCTCTCCGAGCTTCCCCGCCTCAGCATCGTCTGCGTCGCGGCGTCGATCGAGCCGCTCGCACAATTGGAGGAGCGGGTCCGGTCCCGGTTCCGTCCGGTGCAGATCGCGTTCGCGCGGTACTCGAAGGACAACCTCGTGGCCATCCTCCTGGCCCGCGCAGACGCAGGGCTCACCCCAGGAGCGTGGAGCCGCTCGCAACTGGAACGGATCGCGGACCTTGCTGGCGGCGACGCACGCATCGCCATCCAGACGCTGCGCCGCGCGGCCAACCTTTCGGACCGCGCCGGCGACGCGTTCCTCACAGATGGGGCCATCGACAAGGCATTCTCGGAGATGCGGGACATCCGGAGGCAGTACGCGCTCCGGACCCTCACGCCGCACCACCGGCTCATCTACGACCTCATCGGCGCGGAGAAGGGGCTCTCGGCCAAGGAGCTCTGGTCCCGGTACTTGAAGTCGGCGCGGAGCTACGGGATCGAGCCTGTCGCACTCCGGACCTTCCGGAAGTACGCGAACGTCGAGTTGACGCAGGCGCGGCTGGTCGATGTGCGGCCCGGAGGGCCGCGGCGCAATGTCTTCCGGTACTACGCCGCCTGAGTGGGTCCGGTTGCTCCTCGCGGCGTACGCGACCGTCCCTCCGGCAGCGCCCGACAACCGGTCACGCGGCACACCCGGCACGGTGCAGGGCGTAGATTGATAAGGCCCCGGCGACAAGGACTCCGCATGCCCAAGCCCACGAACCGTGCGCAGATCCTAGGAGGACTGCGATCGACCATCGAGATCCTCGCCAATCCCATCTGGCGCCGGAAGGCCCTTGCCGGACGCGCCGAAGCTCGCGCCGGCAAGCTCCACCCGCTCAAGCAGCGCTGACCCCCTGCGTCGCCGCCCCGGACTTCGCCTTCACCTGCGCCAGCGCCTGGAGGAACAGCGGGTTCTTCACCAGCTCCGCCATCAGGTCCTGGGCCTGTTGGATCTCTGGCCCCTCGCCCGGGACGGACTGGGCTGTGAACGGGAGCCAGCACTTCGGACAGGCGATCGCGTCGGGCAGGACCTTCGTCGAGCACTTCGGGCACGAAGGGGTCGGGGGTGCGTCCGTCGGAACGGTGTCCGGCCGGATGCCATGGAGAGCGAGTACGGCGTTGTCGATGTCCCTACCGGATAGGTGCACATAGACCCGCGGCATGTTCGAGCCCTGTACCCAGCCGAAGTAGCAGTTCATCTGCGCCTCGGTGAATTGGTTCGCAAGCTGGCTTGCTCGCGAGTGCCGCATGAGGTGAGGATGCACGCGCTTCGTCAGGCCGGCCTCAGCAGCCACGCGCTTGACCATCCTGCGGGCGCCGTCGTATCGGAGCCAGCGGCCCCGGGAGTTCGGCGACTCCGTGGTCCAGAGTGGCGCGAGAGGATCCTTGGCGCGGGGATGAACGGCCAACCACTGGAAGACGAACGGCGCCGACGTCACCACGAGGATGCGGCGACTTCCAGTCTTGCCGTGCTCAGGAACCATGATCACGGCGCCCCGCGGGTGAGGGCTGATGCTCCGAACGCGCATGAGCAGCACCTCGCCAATGCGCAGACCGCCTTCCCCGAGCAGTGCGAGGATGGCACGGTCGCGGACGGAATGGGCCGCCTGCACGAGTCGAACTGTCTCTTCGAGTGTCAGGAGGTCCTCGGGCAACTTCGACCGTGTGCGACCGATGCGAGTCTTGAGCCATCGCACCTCGGGCGGGTACTCGTCGGTCTTCCGGTGCCAGCGGAGGAACAGTTTGAGGATGAGCCGGCGGTCGCGTCGGCTCCACGCCCCGAGAGACGCGGTGCTGTCCACGCGCCTAACGAACTCGCGGACCCCTGCCTCAGTGGCCGCCGTCACTGGCCCCGGGAAGGCCTTTGCGATCAGCGGTAGCTGGCACGCGAGCTTGTAGACCCGTGCTGGCGACAGTCCCCGCGCCGATGCGTCCGCCACGAAGTCCAGGAACGGGACCCGATCGGCATCGGCGATGGCAGGGTCGTTCCTGATGCGGTTGAGCGTCGTAGGCAGGTTCTGGGTCACATAGTGGATGTCTTCCATTCTCGTCCTCCGGCGCGGCTGGGTACTTCCGACTGCGCCCTCGCGCGTGCCCCGTGACCGTTTCCAGCGCGCGTCTCCACGAAGGAGGCGGTCTGCGTCGCAGACGGGGGACCGAGTCCAACAATCCCTTGCCCCAGCGGGGCCATAGGCTGTTGGGTTCGGTCCCTCATCGACGACCGGGCATGAGTGGCACGCCTGAGGACTCATTGTCATTACCCCTTTATCAACGTGATGAGAGCAGCGGGCCGATAGGCCACCGCCTCCCATGCCCGACGACTCCAACCCCGTCAACGTGATCGACGAGAAGCTCCGGCTCATCGCCGAGGCGGTCCAGGAGATCGACGACGCGCTACTCGCGAGGACCAAGCTCACGAAGCGGCACCTCGAACAGATCGACGCGGAGATCGGCGAGGTCCGCTACTACCTCGGCTTCCTCGGCGACCCGTGGAAGACCGGCTTCACGCCGGCGATCGAGACCCTCCGCGTGACCCTCCACAAGAACATGACCTCGCGCCGCCAGAACCGGCGGACCGACGAGCTCAAGGCGTGGACCGACCGCCTGATGCTGGTGGAGAAGCGCCGCCAGCTCGTGATGGAGTACCGAGCGCTCCTCGCCGCTCGCCGGCAGTCGCACCGCGGAGACGGCCCGTGAGATGGACATCGAGCGCGTGTTCCAGAAGCTCCGGCCCGTGATGGGCGCGCAGCTCGATGAGCTCTGGCAGACGTATCTCCTCGTGGACCCGAAGACTCGGGCGCTCATCGAGGCCTCGCTCCGCGCCGAGCTTGCCTCTCTCGGGAGCACCTTCGAGGACGCGGAGATCCTCCTCACGCCTCCGCCTGCGGACCGGACCGCCGGCGAGGTCCCGCTGGGCACCATCCACTACGCCGGAAGGCCGGTCGGCGAGTTCGGCCTCCGCATCCCCGAGTTCCTCCAGCATGTTGCGCTCTTCGGCCGCTCCGGCGCCGGCAAGACGAACGTCTGCTTCCTGCTGCTCCGCTCGCTGTCAGAAAGGGGCCTGCCCTTTCTCGTCTTCGACTGGAAGCGCAACTACCGCGACCTCATCGGGCTCCCAGGATTCGAAAAGCTCGAAGTCCTCACCGTGGGACGGGACGTGGCTCCGTTCGCCTTCAACCCGCTCCACCCGCCTCCGGGCACCGACCGCCAAGTCTGGCTCAAGAAGCTCATCGAGGTCATGGCCCACGCCTACTTCCTCGGCGAGGGCGTCGAGTACCTCCTCCAGGAGGCGCTGGACGCCGTGTACCGAGAGCGCGAGAATCCAACCTTGGCGGACGTGCGCGATTGGCTCCTCAATTACAAGGCCAAGGGGAGGCAGGCGGCATGGATGGACTCCGCGCTCCGCGCAGTCGGCGTGCTCTGCTTCGGCCAAGTGGGCGCGGTCCTGAACAACCCGCGTCCCATGGACCCCGCCAAGCTTCTCGAACGGTTCCTCGTCCTCGAACTCGACGCCCTCACGAACTCGGACAAGACCTTCCTCATCGAGTCCCTGCTCCTATGGGTTCACCACCTCCGTCTCCAGGAGCCGGACCGCGAGCGGCTCAAACATGTGATCGTGATCGAAGAGGCGCACCATGTCCTCCTCCGGAAGAAGCAGGAGGCCACCGGGGAAGAGGCCGTCACCGACATCATCCTCCGCGAGATCCGCGAGCTCGGCGAGGGCATCATCGTCCTCGACCAGCACCCGAGCCTCATCAGCAAGCCCGCTCTCGGGAACACGTACACGACCCTCGCGCTCAACCTCAAGCACCGCGGCGATCTCGCGATGATGGGCGACTGCCTGCTCCTGAATCGCGAGGAGGCCCTCGTGCTCGGCCGCCTCGAAGTCGGCTGGGGCCTCGTGAAGTTGCAGGGTCGCTGGCACCGCCCCTTCCTGGTCAAGTTCCCGCACTTCACCGTGCAGAAGGGGCGGGTCACGGACGCGATGCTCCGGAAGGCTCCGGAGCCGTCACCGGACCTCTTCGTCACCTCTTCCAGTACGTCGGCCACTCCATCGCCCGCGCACCCCTCCGTGGGCACGCAGGCACCTCCTCCACAGCCGGATGAAGTGCCTACGGCGTTGGAAGAAGGGGTAGTTCGGTTGATGGCGGACATCTCCGAACATCCTTCATCCAACATCTCCGAGAGGTTCATTCGATGCCTTCTTTCTACGGGGTCCGGGGCGCGACTGCTCTCCTCGGGAGTTCGGTCAGGACACATTGCATCCTCCTACGTCAAGACGCCGGAGGGAAGGACGCGGTGGCTGGAGGTGACCGCGGCCGGTTCCGCCGCCCTCGGCCGCCCCGCCGCCCGGAACCCGCGCGAAGGCGGGCCGGAGCACCGGTACTGGGTCCACCGGACCAAGGCGTGGCTGGAGTCGCAGGGCTACTCCGTGGAACAGGAGGTCTCCATCCCGGGCGGGTTCGTGGACCTCGTCGCGACCCGCGGAATGGAGCGCGTCGCGGTCGAGGTCGAGACCGGGAGGTCGGACGCCCTCGGAAACGTCGCCAAGCTCGCTGGGAAGGGCTACGACAGGGTCTTGGTCGTCGCAGTCGAGGAACGCGTCGCTGAGGCCCTCAGGCCTCTCCTGGGCCCCTCCGTCGATGTCCTGGGCCCGAGCACGGTAGGGAGGTCAGAGGGCCGACCGTCTAGATCGGCCGGCCCCCCCTAGACAGGTCCCGGGCAAGGCATCAGCCTTCTACGCCCCGCCTTCTTGGAGAATAGGGATGAGGTGGAAGAGCGGGGCAACCCTGGTTTCCCGTCGAGGGACATCCTACCGCGGTCCCGCGACTCGCGTCTACCAGAGATACGACGCGATGAGTCCGGCGTGCGAGAAGCGCAGCGCTTCTTCGAGTCGACCGTCTTCATGGTAGATGGGATCGAGCGCACGCTCCCAAGGGTTGGAGCAGTCTCGGCACGAGTGCTCGATGATGAAGTGGCGGCCCCAGCGGTCCGTGAGGTGATGGCGCGCCTCGTGGGATAGCCGGACCGCAAGCTGGATGATGTCGGTCCCAGCCGGGTCGGAGGCCAGCACGGCCGTCCTGCCGTAGTCGGCGCCGGTGCAGGCAAGTCCTCCGTCGCAGCCGCCCCGGATGAACGCGATCCCGCGAAGCTCACGGAAGACGCGCCGGTAGTGGTCAGGCCGGACCTCGTTGAGGAGGCCGAGCGCCCGGTGGATGTTCCGCTCGCCGCGAGGGCCGATGTTCGAGAGCCGGAGGTGCATTACGGGGAGTCTACGCCGTCTCCTCGGGCCGTCAACCCCCCAGGCGCCGCGCTCTCGGGGACTGTGACAGAACTGTGCCAACTTCGGCCGTCGTCACTTCCGGAACTTTCCGGCCGCAAGAAGAAGCTGGACGCCCGCAACCTCGGGCGGCAGAGTGCCTTCCGTTCTCTAACAACCAGCCGCGCCGGGGCTTAGGCCACGGGCGGGAAGGACAGGCCGGTGTGACGCCTGCGCGCCGCTCCTGGGGCCCCTCGGAAAGAAGGTCCCCGCCCCTCGGGAGGCTCGCTACGATGCACCGCAGGCCTCGGGACGACCGGGGCTTACGCACGATGGGGTTCGACAGGTTCGCGACCCGGCGTGCGCCGCAGGACGCTCAGCGGGGCGGTAGCTCAATTGGTTAGAGTACCGGACTGTCGATCCGGATGTTGGGGGTTCGAGTCCCCTCCGCCTCGCCACGGCAGGTCCTGGCGGCCGACCTGCGGCTCCACCGGATACCCTTCCCTCCCCATGGAAGCAAGACCCGCCCACCCCGCCGGACTGGAGGACCGCGCCCTGCTCGGGCAGTGCGAGGAGCGGCGCACGCGCGGCTCGGGGCCCGGGGGCCAGCACCGGAACAAGGTGGAGACGAAGGTCGTCCTGACTCACCGGCCGACCGGGACCCTCGGGCAGGCCGGGGAGCGGCGGAGCCAAGGGGAGAACCGCCGGGTGGCGCTGCGGCGCCTGCGGCTCGCCCTGGCGGTCGGGGTGCGGTTCCCGGGGGCCGCGGCCCGCTCCCCCTCCCCGCTCTGGCGCTCCCGCTGCCGGGAGGGCCGGGTGGCCTGCAACCCCTCCCACGCCGACTTCCCGGCGCTGCTGGCGGAGGCCCTCGACCTCCTCGCGGAGACGGCCTGGGACCCCCGCGGCGCCGGCGCGGTCCTCGGGTGCACGCCGACCCAGATCGTGCGCCTCCTCGGCGACCACCCCCCGGCGCTCGCCGCCCTGAACGCGGCCCGGGGCGGGCTCGGCCTCCCCCCGCTGCGGCATCGCTGGTAGCCTCCCCCGGTGCTCCTCGACGGCCTCCGCCACCTCCTGCGCGCGGCGCGCGGCTTCGCCCCCGACACGCGGCGGTTCCTCGCGGGGATGCTCCTCATGGGGCTCGGCCGCGGGGCCATGGACGTGCACCTGAACCTCTACCTGCGGTCCCGCGGGCTCGACGAGGAGACCATCGGCCGCATCCTGTCGGCCGGGAGCGCGGGCGTCGTGGCGGTCTCGCTGCCGGCCGCGCTCTTCGCGGACCGGTTCCGGCCCGGGAGGCTCTTCCTCCTCTCGGCCGTGGGCTTCGCCCTCTGCCTCCTGCTGATGGTGCTCCTCCCGCCCGACCCGGGGATCCTGCTGGGCCTCTCGTTCCTCGTGGGCGCGCTCTTCACCGTGCACTGGGTGGCCGAGGCCCCGTTCTTCATGCGGGCCGAGGGGCCGGAGCACCGGACGGAGCTCTTCGGGATCGCCCACGCGCTCGAGACCCTCGCCACGATCCTGGCCGCCTGGGGGACGGGTGCCCTGGCGGAGCGGCTGGCGGCCCGGCTGGGATCCGAGATCGGGGGGCTGCGATGGGCGCTCGCCGCGGCGGCGGCGGCGAGCCTGCTCGCGGTCCTCCCCTACGCGAGGATCCGGGCCGCCCCCCCGGCCGGGGCGCCGAAGGGCTGGCGCGACTACGTCGTCCCGAGGGAGGCCGGGCTCGTCCTCCGCCTCTCGCTGCCGGTCTTCCTCGTGGGCTGCGGGGCGGGGCTCACCATCCCCTTCCTCAACCTCTACTTCCGCGACCGCTTCGACCTGGGCCCCGAGCGGATCGGGAGGATCTACTCGGTCGCGCAGGTGCTCACCATGGGGGGGTTCCTGGTGGGGCCCGTCCTCGCCCGGCGCTTCGGCCACGTGCACGCCGTGGTGGCGACGGAGCTGCTCTCGATCCCCTTCTTCTTCCTCCTCGCCGTCACCGACAGCCTGGGCGTGGCGGTGGGGGCCTTCTGGATGCGCGGGGCCCTCATGAACATGAACCAGCCCGTCTCCATGGCCTTCGGCATGGAGGTCGTCGCTCCGGACCAGCAATCCGTGAGCAACTCCGTCCGCACCTTCGCCTGGAACCTCTCCTGGATGGTGTCGGCCGCGGCGGGCGGCTGGATCATCCGCCACCACGGCTACGGGCCGGTGATGTTCACCACCATGGCCCTCTACCTCGCCGCCGCGGGGCTGTTCTGGGCCTTCTTCCGCGGGAGGGTGGTGGGGACGCGGCCCGCGGCCTAGGGCTCCTCGCCGCAGGCGAACAGGATGGCATTGTTGATGGCGTAGACCGTCCCGTCGGGCCCGACGACGGTGGGCGTGTAGGCCTCGCCCACCCCCGCGGTGAGGACAAGGCTCTCCGAGAGGGTGTTGGACGCGAAATCCCAGCGGTAGAGAGCCCCGTCCTCGTTGTTCACGAAGGCGCAGCGGCCCTCGGCGTCCACGGCGGCGGTGTTGATGCACCACTCGCGCACAGCGTCGGGGAAGCCCTGACCCACGTACTCGTCGTCCGGCGTGGGACCGGCCACGGTGAGGATCTCCTTCATCACGGTGACGAAACCCGAGATCGGGTCCGTCATGGAGTCCCCGGGGTCCAGCAGGGCCAGGCGGTGGACGCCGTCCCCCCCCGCGCCGACATAGTCGTTGTACTTGGTGAGGATGAGGTACTCCGACGGGCCGGCGTACCCGGGCACCGCCTCGGCCGGGACCACGGAGGCGGTGTCGTCCCAGCCGAAGCCGCCGGGGGGGCCCGCCGGCCGCAGACGCCGGTCGAAGTGGAGCATCCACCCCCGGGAGTGGTTGGTGAAGGAGAGGACGCCGAAGAAGACGTGCCCGTCGGGCCCCACGGTGGGCGAGGAGGTCCCGTCGTCGGCGAGGATGGCGTCGTCGGGGTACAGGTCGAGGTCCAGGTCGATGAGGTCCTTGAGGCGCACCCGGTGCCGCGGGGCGAGGCTCCGGGCGTCCAGCGCCAGCAGCCACCCCGCGCCGTAGCCCGAGCCCGGGTGGTCGTTCACCGCGAGGTAGAGGGTGCGCCCGCGGCGGTCGAGGGCCGGGGCGCCGTTGTGGACGACCTTCCGGATGGAGCCGTCGCGCGCCGCGTCCGCGGCGGCCCTCCAGCGGCCGCGGCCCGAGCGGGAGACCCGCGCGACGCCGCTGCGGAGCCCCCGCGGCGCGCCCTCGTCGGCGACGAAGCCGAAGTAGAGGTTCCCCCGCCCGTCCGCGGTGATCGGGGTGTTGATGCGGACCGCCGCGTCGAAGGAGGCGGCGGCCGCCTCGTAGGCCGACCTCCCGAAGAAGGCCACCCTCTCGACCACGCCCTCCGCGAGGTCGGGATCCGAACGGCGCAGGAGGGTCCCCCCCGCCGCGGGGATGCACACGCGGCCCTCCGCGTCGAGGCAGAGGCCGCAGGAGGGGATCCAGCCGTGGGCGGGGAGGTCGTAGTCGGTGTCGAGCGACCAGAGGAGCGACCCGTCGCCCCCCCGCCGCGCCTCCACCCGGAAGCCGCCCGCGGCGCCGGTCTTCACCGGGAAGACCACCGTGTTCCCGGCGGTGACGAGCGGCGTCCCGTAGTGGATGAGGAGGTCGCCCTCCTCGGAGTACTGCGGCTGGAGGTCCACGGGCGCCGACCAGCGGATCCCCTGGAGCGGCTGCGCGGGGACGGACGAGAGCGCCGTGTGACGCGGGTCGCCCCCGTACTGCCCCCAGGGCCGCGGTCCCTCCCCCGCCCCCGGGGAGACGGCGCCCGCGGCGAGGAGGAGGGCCGCGGCGGCGGGGAGGAAGGCGCGGGAGGGGAGCCGGGGCATGGCGGGCCCGGATTGTCCCCCGGGCGGCGGGGAATGCAAGCGCCGCGGCCCCTCAGACCCACGCGGGCGCCGCGGCGCCGAAGGACTCCACGACGCGCAGGAGTTCCGCGGAGTTGATGGGCTTCATGACGACCGCGTCCATCCCCGCCTGCAGGCAGAGGGCCGTGTCCTCCTTCATGACGGAGGCCGTCAGCGCGACGATCGGGACCCTCCGCCCCCCGGACTCCGCCGCGCGGATGGCGCGGGTCGCCTCGATGCCGTCCATCTCGGGCATGTGCACGTCCATGAGGATGACGTCCACGCCCCCCTCGGCGGCCCGCCCCACGGCGGCCCTCCCGTCGCCGACGGAGACGACGGCGTGCCCGCGGCGCCGCAGGAAGTAGGTCACGACCCGCAGGTTCACGGGGCTGTCGTCGGCGACGAGGACCGTGAGCGGCCGCACCGGGCGGTCGGCGAAGGGCGCGCCTTCCGGGCCCGGGACGGGCGGGGAGGCAGGCTCCCAGGCAACCGTGAAGGAGAAGGCGCTGCCCAACCCCGTGGAGCTCTCCACTCCGATCCGCCCCCCCATGAGCGCCACGAGGCGCGAGGAGATGGCAAGCCCGAGCCCCGATCCCCCGAAGCGGAGGGCGACCGACGCGTCGGCCTGGCCGAACTCCTCGAAGATCCGCGCCCGGCGGTCCTCGGGGATCCCGATCCCGGTGTCCCGCACCTCGACGCGGACGGGGACCCGGCCGTCGGCCCCGGGCGGGCCCGCGGAGGCCGTGACGTAGACGCCCCCCGACTCGGTGAACTTGACGGCGTTCCCCACGAGGTTGGTCACCACCTGGCGGAGGCGCAGGCCGTCCCCCCAGGCCCAGGCGGGGACCTCCCCGTCGACCCGCACGTCGAGGGCGATCTCCTTCTCCCGCGCCCGGTAGCGGAAGGCCAGGGCCGCGTCGCGGAGCGCGTCGCGGAGCGGGAACGGGGCCCGGTCCAGATCCAGCCGCCCCGCTTCCACCCTCGAGAGGTCCAGGATGTCGTTGAGGAGCAGCAGCAGGCCCTCCGCGGAGCCCTTCGCCGTGAGGAGGACCTCCCTCCGCTCGGGGTCCTCCGTGCGGTCGAGCGCCATCTCGATCATCCCGAGGATCCCGTTCATCGGGGTGCGGATCTCGTGGCTCATGGCGGCGAGGAAGGCGCTCTTGGAGCGGTTGGCCCGGTCCGCCTCCGCCGCCGCGTCGGCGAGCGCGGCCCGGGAGGCCTCGATGGCGGAGAGCATGTCGTTGAACCGGCGCGCGAGGGTCGCCCACTCGTCGTGGCCCTCCGCGGGGACCCGGACGTCGGTGCTGCCGCTGCGGCCGATCCCCTCCACCGCGGCGCCGACCCTCTCCAGCGGGGCGAGGACGAGGCGGTTGACCGCGAGGAGGACCGCCCCGACGGTGATCGTGAAGAGGATCGCGACGGCCACGAGCACGAGCCGGAGCACGCGGTTCGCCTCGGCCATGGCCGGCCGGAGGACCTCGACGTGGGCGACCAGCGGCTCCGTCGAGTTGAGGAACGGGAGGAACCCGACGACCGCCAGGCCGTCCTCCCGCGGCTCCCCGAGGAGGACCCGCCGGGACGGGGCGACCCCCTCCGGCTCCCGCGCCCCGGCCGGGACCGCGGCGGAGCCGGGGCGCAGCGAGAGGCACAGGCGCGTCCTCTCGCCGAAGGCCCTCACCACGCCGGCGTCCAGGTACCGGGCGAAGACCAGCGTCCCCGCGAACTCCCCGCTCTTGTCGCTCCGGACGATGGGGAGCGCGCAGAGGATCATCGGCCCCATCTCCGGGTCGAGCCAGTAGCCCGCGATCTCCCCCCGCTCCTTCCGGTGGTGCAGGAGGAGCGGGTGGCCGGGCCCGAGGGCGGCCAGGCTCGGCGGCAGGTCGCCGAACTCCCCCTCGTCCGCATCGTAGGTCTTGGCGAGGACCAGCGCGTCGGCGGCGTTGGTGATCGCGATGGCGTCGATGTGCTGGGACTTGAAGGTGGAGTCGGTCAGCCCGGACCCGAAGTACCGGGGGTTCTCCCCGCGGCAGAAGAGCCAGGTGTCGTCCCACTCCGCGTAGTCGAGCGCGTGGGACCGGACGGAGGAGACGTCGTAGTCCAGCGCGGAGAGCGCGCGCTCCATGTCCCGGACGGCGTCCTGCTCCTCGATCCCCCGGAAGCCCCGGAGCGTGGCCTCCCGGACGGCGAGGAAGAGCAGACCGCCCGCGACGACGAAGGTCGCGGCGACGACCAGGAACGTGCGGGAACGAAGGGACACTCTGTTCCCCCCCGGGCTCGAGCCCTTGGAGTATAGGCCGGGCGGCCCGGTGCGATCCCGATCCAATTCACCGCCGGTGCCGGCCGGGAGGGCGGCGGGAAGGAGAAGCAGGACTGACCGGTCACCGCCCCCGGCGCAGGCACTCCCGGCAGGTGCCGCGGAAGATGACCTGGGCCTCGTCGGCCTCCCCCACCGGGGCGGAGAGCCGGAGGCAGGGCTTGCGCCCCCGGACGCAGGGCACGTCCAGCACCGCGCCGCAGCGGCGGCAGACGAAGTGGTGGTGCCAGTCCCGGCGCGCCTCGAAGAGAGCGCGGCCCGGCCCGGCGTCGGCCCGGAGCACCACCCCTGCGGCCTGGAGGTCGGCGAGCGCGTTGTACACGGTCATGCGGGACACGCGCGCGCCCCGGGCCCGGAGCGCCGCCGCCACCTCGTCGGCGGAGCGGTGGCCCCCGAGGTCCCGGAGCGCCGCGTAGACCTCCTTCCGGGGCCGGGTCAGGCGGAGGCCCCCGCCGCGCAGCGCCTCCGCCAGCGCGTCGTCGGTCAGCGGGCCTGGGACCGGAGCATCCATGCCTGCTTCTCCATCCCCTCGACGATGCCGATGACCATGTCCTGGGTCACCGGGTCGGAGTCGCCGAGCGGGCCGAGCGACTCCCGGGCGCGGGCCGCGGCCCCCTCCACCCTCTCGAGGACGAGAGCCACCGACCGCTCCCCGGGGAGGAGGCCCGCGGGCAACTCCTCCACCGCGGTCGCCGCGAGCGCCGCGAGCCGCCCGTCGGCCGCTCCGCCGAGCGCGCGGATGCGCTCGGCCACGAGGTCGTACCAGCCGCGGAACCGGTCCGCCATCGCGTCGTACAGCTCGTGGAGCGGCTGGGACTGCGGCCCCGTCACGTTCCAGTGGGCCTGCTTGGCCTGGAGGGAGAGGACCACGAGGTCCGCGAGCAGCGGCGCCAGTGCCGCCGCCGTCTCCTGCTGCCAGGGCATGGTCTTCGTCAGGGTCTTCATCGGGCACCTCCTGTAGGGGCGGGGCTTGCCCCGCCCGGCTCCTGGTTCTTGTACAGAGTAAAGATACCTCGCACCTTGTACTTTGTCAAAAAGGAATCGGGCTCCTCCATCGTCATCCGATTCCCGCCCCCGCGCGACGGATCCGGTGAAGATGCGCTGTGAGGCCATCACGCCCCCGGGGGGCGGAAGGAGCGGGACCATGGCGGGCGTGTGGAAGGCGGCGGTGCTGGCGGCGGCGCTCGGGGCGGCGGCCATCGCGGCGGGGGCCACCGCGCGGGCGGGCGGGGACAGGCCGGAGGTGGAACCCGGCGGCCGGGCCTACAACCGGTTCCTCTTCTTCGCGGCCCTGGAGGGGGCCTGCGAGGACGCCCTCCCGGAGGAGGCCCTCGGCGCGGTCCTGGAGAAGGACGCGAAGGGCCGCTACCGGAACTTCGTCTACGGCTGCCCCGTCTGCCACCCGATCCTCGACGGGCTCCGCGCCTACTCCATGCGGCGCGAGATCTACTTCTCCGCCAAGGGCGACCCGCTCTCGGCGGCCGGGTTCCCCGGGGAGCCGTCGCCCGTCGCCGACCTTGCCGTCCGGGTCTCGGGGAAGGATCCCGCCGCGCGTGGCGGGGCGCTCAAGTCCCTCGTGGAGCGCTGGGTGAACGCCCGGATGGACCGGCTCCGCCTCACGGAGGGGGAGAGGGGCGCCTGGCGGCGCGCCCTGGAGACCGCCCGCGAGAAGGGGATGGGCCTCCTCCCCTCCTCCGAGGGGTTCGAGCACAGGTCCTGCCCCTCCTGCGACGGGGCCACGGGGAACGACGACCCCTGGAAGTGACGAGCGGCCCGACCGAGGCGCTCGCCCGCCGCGCGGCCCGGGGCGACGGGGCCGCCTTCGAGGCGCTGGTGGCCCTCCACGGGAGGACGCTGCTGGCGGTGGCCCCGGCGCACAGCCGGGGCGCCGCGGAGGCCGCCGACGCCTGGGCGAAGGGGGTCGCGCCGCCGCGGTGACTTCCCTCACCGCACCTCGGGGGAAGAAACGCCCGGCCCCGGCCGCTCCTCCCGATGATGGCGAGATGCGCTCCGGTTCTCCCTCCGTGCTCGTCCTCGCGCTCCTCGCGGGCTGCGCGCCCGCGGAGTCCCCCTCCGGCCGCTACCATGGGGTGGTGGAGATCCAGGAGGTCCGGGTCGGCTCGAAACTCGGCGGGCGGGTGGCGGAGACGCCGGTCCCCGAGGGCTCCCTGCTCAAGGCGGGCCAGGTCCTCGCCCGGTTCGAATCCCCCGAGGCCGAGGCCCGCCGCGAGGAGGCGAAGGCCCGGGTCCGGGAGGCGGAGGCCGCGCTCGCCGCGGCCCGCGCCGGGCCGCGGACGGAGGAGAAGGCCGCGGCCGGAGCGGCGGAGGAGGCGGCGAGGGCGCACCTCGCGCTGCTGCGGGCGGGCCCCCGCGAGGAGGAGGTCCGCGCCGCGCGCTTCGACCTCGCCTCCGCCGAGGCCGAGCGGGCCCGGGCCGAGGAGGACCTCGCCCGGAAGTCCGACCTGCTGCGGTCCTCGGTCGCCACCCGGGACGAGGTGGACGCGGCCCGCGCGGCCCGGGATCGCCTCGTCTCGAGGCGCGACGCGGCGCAGGCGCGCCTCGACCTCCTGCTCGCCGGGAGCCGGCGGGAGGAGATCGAGCAGGCGGCGGCCGAGGCCCGGCGCCTGGAGGCCCTCGCCGCGCTGCTCGAGGCCGGGACCCGGCCCGAGGAGATCGCGGCCGCCGAAGCCCGGCTCGACGCGGCGCGGGCCCGGCTCGCCCAGGCGGAGGCCGACCTCTCCGAGAACCTCGTCCGCGCCCCCGAGGACGCGCTCCTGGAGGTCCTCGCGGTGCGCAAGGGGGACCTCCTCGCGCCCGGGGCGCCGGTGGCGCGCCTCCACCGCGCGTCGGACCTCTGGGTGAAGGTCTTCGTCCCCGAGACCTCCCTCGCGACGGTCGCCGTGGGGCAGGCAGCGACGGTGTCCGTGGACGGCCTCCCGGGCCGCACCTTCGCCGGGAGCGTCGCCTGGATCGCGGCGCAGGCCGAGTTCACCCCGCGGAACGTGCAGAGCGCCGACGAGCGCCGCCACCAGGTCTTCGCGGTGAAGGTGCGGGTCGAGGACCCGCAGGGGGTCTTCCGCTCGGGCATGGCGGCCGAGGTCGCGTTCGCCGGCGCGCGATGACGCCCGCGCTGGAGGCCCGCGCCGTCACCGTGCGGTTCGGACGCCTCACCGCCGTGGACGGGGCCTCGCTCGCGGTCGCCCCGGGGGAGGTCTTCGGGCTGCTGGGCCCCAACGGGTCCGGGAAGACGACCCTCATCCGGGCGCTCTGCGGCCTCCTCCCGCTCGCCGCGGGCTCGGCGCAGGTCCTCGGGGAGGACGCCGGGGTCCACCCCGAGCGCGTCCGCCAGTCCATCGGCTACATGTCCCAGAGGTTCTCCCTCTACCCGGACCTCACGGTGCGGGAGAACATGGAGTTCTACGGGGGGATCTACGGCCTGGGCGCCGAGGCGACCCGGACCCGCCGGGGCGCCCTGGCCGACCTCGTGGGCCTGGGGCCCTACGAGGCCGTGCGGGCCGGGGCACTCTCGGGGGGCTGGAAGCAGAGGCTCGCGCTCGCCTGCGCGCTCCTCCACGGGCCGCGCCTGCTCTTCCTCGACGAGCCCACCGCGGGCATCGACCCCGTGGCCCGGCGCGACGTCTGGAACCTGCTCTTCCGCCTCTCGGCCGAGGGGGTGACGCTCTTCGTCACCACCCACTACATGGACGAGGCGGAGCGCTGCTCGCGCGTGGGCTACATCTACATGTCCCGGATGCTGGCGGTCGGCACCCCCGCGGATCTCAAGGCGCTCCCCGGCGTGACCCCCCCGGGGACGAGGAGGATCAAGATCCGGGGCGACGGCTCCTCGGCGGTGCTGGCGGACCTCCGGGGCCGGCCCGGGGTCCGCGAGGCGACCATCTTCGGCCAGTCGGTCCGGGCGCTCGTGGACGAGGGCGTCTCCCCGGCCGACCTCGGGCTCCCCGCCGACCGCGTCTTCCCGGCGCAGGCCGGGCTCGAGGACGTCTTCATCGCGCTCTCCCGCGCCGAGGAGGAGCGCCGCGCCGGTGGGGCCGCGGCGTGAACGGCGCCTCGCTGCGCCGGACCGCGGCGGTGGCCCGCAAGGAGGTCCTGCACATCTTCCGGGACCGGACGACGCTCTTCTTCGCCTTCTTCATCCCCATCGTGGAGCTCGTCCTGCTGGGCTACGCCATCGACACCAACGTGCGCCACGTGCGGACGGCGGTGCTGGACGAGGCGCGGACCCAGGAGAGCCGGGCGCTGCTGCGCGCCTTCGAGACCACGGACGACTTCGACGTGGTCGCCTCCGCCCGGGACGAGGCGGACCTCCAGCGGATGCTGGTGGAGGGCCGGGCGCGGGTCGGGATCCGGATCCCCGAGGACTTCTCGCGGAGGCTGCTGGCGGGGGAGACGGCGCAGTTCCTCGTGCTCGTGGACGGGTCGGAGTCGGCGGTCGCGGGCGAGGCGCTGAACGTCGGGAACGCGGTGGCGCTGCGCGAGTCGCTCCGGCGCGCGCTCGGGGACCGGCCGCTCCCGGTGGAGGCGCGGCCCCGGGTGCTCTTCAACCCGGACACGCGCTCGCCCAACTTCTTCATCCCCGGGCTCATGGTGGTGCTCACCCAGATGATGTCGGTGATGCTCACGGCGGCCGCCGTCGTGAAGGAGAAGGAGCAGGGGACCATCGAGCAGCTCTACATGACCCCGGCCCGCAGCGGCGAGATCGTCGTCGGGAAGGCGGCCCCCTACCTCGTGCTCGCGACCGGGGAGCTCTGCGCCATCGCGCTCCTCATGGTGGTGCTCTTCCGCGTGCCGGTCCACGGCTCCTTCGGCACGCTGCTCCTCATCGTGCTCCCCTTCGTCGTCTCCATGAACGGGCTCGGGCTCCTCATCTCCACCCGCGCGGCGACCCGCGACGCCGCCATGCAGATGGCCATGGGGACCGTCATCCCCTCCATCTTCCTCTCGGGCTACGTCTTCCCGCTGGACTCCATGCCGGCGCCCTTCCAGGTGATCGGCCGGTGCATCCCCACCACCTGGCTCATCGAGGCCTCCCGCGGCGTCATCCTGCGGGGCGCGGGCTGGGCGGAGCTCTGGCCCAACGCGGCGGTGCTGGGGGGGATGGCGGCGGTCGTGCTCACCGTGACCGCGCTCCGGTTCCCGCGCCGGGTGGGGTAGCCCGGGCGGGTCTCGCCCGCCCCTATTCGCCGGCGGCGAGGCGGAGGGAGTCGAGGAGCACGTCGTAGTTCTCCGTCAACGCGAGGTTGTGGAGGGTGAGGCTGAACCGGCCGAGCGCGTTGCCGTCCCCGTCGAGGATCACGACGTCGCGGTAGGCCACGGCCCAGGAGGTCCAGGCGGCGACCTCCGGGGTGTCCTGGAGGAGGGGGATCGTCCGGCCCGCCACGGCCAGCGCGTTCCCGGCCTCGTGCCCGGCGTCGTTCACGGCGAGGATCCGGATCTTCGAGGCCGGGTTGGCGCCGAGGATCTCCCCCTGCATCCGGTCCAGGGACCCATACTGGTCCCGGCAGTACCCTCAGGTGGTCCGCACGAAGTACCAGGCGGTGACCATCCCCGGGTAGTCCCGGGGGGAGACGGGCTGCGCGGCGGTGGCCGAGTCGGGGTTCACGTCCTCCAGGGAGAAGTCCGGCGCGAGCCCCGCGAAGGGCGGGTCGTCGATCCCCGGGGGCTGGATGTCCAGCGCCTCCCGGGTGCGCTCCAGGACCCTGCACGCGCCGAAGAGCGAGCGGGCCCGGCGGGACCGGTCCGCGGCCTCGTCCGCCTTCGAGAGGAGGCCGTCGGCCTGGGAGACGCCGCGGAGGAGCCGGTCCTCGGACCTGAACGAGCCGAGGCGCCCCGTCCACGCGAGCAGCGACGCCCTCCCGTCGAGCACCTCGTCGCGGAGCAGGTCGATGGCGGCGTCCAGCGCCGGGCCGAGGGCGGGGTCGCCCGGGAAGGCCCCGTCGAGGAGCCGGCAGACGGGCCCGGCGGCGCGGAGGTCGTCCTTCAGGGCGTCGCGGGGCCGGTCGAGGGCCTCCAGCGCCTTCCCCAGCGCCCGCTTCTCCTTCGTCGCGGGCTTCGTCCCGAGCCCGATCTCCTCCCCCTTCGCCGCCGCCGCGTCGCGGACCGCGTCCAGCGGGCTCGTCCGGGCCGCGGGGGCCAGTCCGGGGACGAGGAGGAGCGCGGTGGCGAGGGCGGACGGGAGGAGGGAGTGGCGCACGCCTCCATTCTATCCCGGTCCGGAGCGGAGGGTCGGTTCTCTAGGACCCCTTCAACCCCAGGACCCGCTGGAGAGCCCCCTCGACCTCCGCCATCTTCGCGGCGGAGAGCCTCCCCCACGGCTTCGCGGGGAATCGCCGGGGGTCCAGGGCCCTCACCTGGATCCCCAGGAAGACGGTCTCGAGCGGGAGGCCCGCTTCGGCGGGGCTGATCCGGACATTCGTCGGGAAGTCCTTCCGGTACCGTCGGCCATCGGTCCCGGGGACCACGGTGACCACGAGTGGCAGGGAGTTGATGGAATCCGAGGAGACCACGAGCACCGGGCGCCGGCCCCCCTGTTCGCGACCGAAGACGGGGTCGAGGGAAACGAGGTAGATCTCCCCGCGCCGGATCAACCCCCGCCTCCCGGGTCTCCGCGGGGGACCCGCGCCGCGGGATCCTCGGGCTCCCCTCCCGTCCACGGGAACCCCTCAAGCCCGTCCCCCTCGGTCCCGCGGAAGTCCCGTAGAATCTCGGCGTTCACCCGGATTGTGTCCGGGTCCCGAGCCATTTCTTCCATCTCGCGGGCGAAGGCCTCCTCCTCCCGCTGGGCGACATACTCCTCCAGAGCGCGCCGGACGATGGCGTTGAGGTTCCCGGGTCCCCCCTCGGGCGTCGCCTCGAGGACGGCCTCCACGAGCCGGGCCGGCAGCGCGAAGGAGCGGCGGACCGTCGTCCGCGGGCCCCGGCGCCCCGATGCCCTTGGGTGTCTCTTCATGGGTGATAGATAGTACCCCATCACCCTCCCCCGTGCGGCGCCTTCCCGACCCCGGCCTCCCGGGGGACCCGCATGCCGGGGGATCCCGCCGTCCTCGCGGGGGCTTCGTTCCGCTTGATCCTCCCGGGAATCCGGCGATGATGGTGCCCATGCGCTCGGTGATATTTCGTGCCCTGGGGGCCTTCGCGCTCCTCTCCCTCGGCCTCCTCCGGGGCGGGGACCCCCTCCC